>Ga0187809_10000919_pt1 | contig 14484 bp, 14 predicted proteins | sample NC_wetland_sal_i_8_FD_132415 | JGI IMG/M metagenome (GOLD analysis project Ga0187809, IMG submission 132415) | Wetland sediment microbial communities from Neuse River Estuary, North Carolina, USA - ASW_4 | ecosystem: Environmental > Aquatic > Freshwater > Wetlands > Sediment | place: USA: North... | reverse complement strand
TCCGTGGCCTGCTGGAAGGGCGCCGAGTTCGGCAGCTTCCCCTGCTTCCTGGCGATCAACGGCAACGCGGTGCTCGCGGCCCACGGCATCACGCCGAATCCGGTGAAGCAGTGGGGCCCGGGCCTCTCGCAGGACTGGACGTTCCAGCAGAGCGGCCAGGTCGACGAGAAGATCCGCGACGCGTACGTGCAGGCTGACATCGACACCACCGTGCTGCACCGCGAGCTCACGGGCAACGTCGGGGTGCGCATGGTGCACACCTCACAGTACAGCCCGGGCCTGCAGGACGTGGGCGAGGGCAACGGCATCCCCATCACCGACGGGGTCGGCGTGGTCAGCACCGCGTTCCTGCCGGTCGATCCCGGCCAGACGTACACGAAGTACCTGCCCTCGCTCAGCCTCAACTACCGGCTGGACGAGACCGATCAGCTGCGCTTCGCAGTCGCCAAGGTGATGTCGCGGCCGCCGGTGGACCTGCTGAAGTCCGGCACCGCATCGTGGGTCAGCAATGGCCAGTACAACCTCTACAGTGGCACCAATCCGCTGCTCGATCCGATGTACGCGACCCAGTACGACCTCGCGCTCGAGCACTACTTCGCGCATTCCAGCGGCGTGGTCGGCGCGGACCTCTTCTACAAGCACATCGATTCCTTCGTGCAGACCATCACCGATTACAACTTCGACTTCGCCAAGGCGGGGTTCAAGGTGCCGGTGGATCCGGCGACGGGCAAGCCCTACCTCAATGGCGAGTATCAGACCGCCTACAACAACACCCAGGGCGGGTACGTGCGCGGCATCGAGCTGCAGTTCCAGAAGACCGACTTCCTGCCTGGAGTCTGGTCGGGCCTGGGGGTGAGCGCGGACTACGCCTACACCCAGAGCGACGTCGAGGTGCCGTCGGATCTCGGCGGCTTCCCGCAGAGCCAGTCGCTGCCGGGGCTGTCGCGGAACGTGGCCGACGCGGCGCTCTTCTTCGACTACCATGGCTTCTCGACGCGCATCGCGGCCAACTACCGCTCGGCGTTCGTCTCGGCCTCGCAGGTGTCCTTCAACTTCCAGACCGTGTATTTCGCCCCGGAGACCGTGCTCGATTACCAGGCGTCGTACCGCTTCACCCGGCATCTGAGCGCGCTGCTGCAGGTGCTCAATCTCACCGACCAGCCGACGCGCACGTACTTCGGCAATCCGACGGAGACCAGCACCATCCAGTACTTCGGCCGTACCGTCTACGCCGGATTCAGCCTGAACCTGTAGCCGATCCGGCGGCGCGGATCGGGGCGCCCGGCGCCCCGATCCTGGCCGCCGCGGCACGGGGCATTTCGAGGAGTGATTCATGCCACGTATGGGATACGCGTTCCTCGCCTTCGTCGGGCTGCTGGCTCTGGCGCCGGGCGGCCGGGCTCGAGCCGCATCCACCACCGTCACCGACGTGCCGGTGAACGTCGATGCGCGCTCCCCGGGCGAGCCGTTGCCGCATTTCTGGGAGGAGATGTTCGGCTCGGGGCACGCGACGCTGGCGCTGCGCTCGGATTACCGGGCGGACCTGTCGCAGGTCAGGCGCGCCACGGGCTTCACCTACGTGCGCGCGCACGGCATCCTCGATCGTGACGTCGGGGTCTTCCATCTCGACAAGAAGGGCCTCCCGGTCTACAACTTCTCCTACGTCGATCAGATCTACGACGGCCTGCTGGCGCGCGGGGTGAAGCCCTTCGTCGAGCTGAGCTTCATGCCTCCGGACCTCGACAGCCACCCGCACGCGGCCAAGGTCTTCTTCTATCACCTGCGCGCCTCGCCGCCGAAGAGCTATCCGCTGTGGGATGGGCTCATCAAGGCGTTCGCCCGGCATCTGGTGCGGCGATACGGCATCAAGGAGGTCGCCAGCTGGTACTTCGAGGTGTGGAACGAGCCCAACATCCCGTTCTGGAACGGGACGCCGGCGCAGGCGACCTATTTCAAGCTGTATGACCACACCGCCCGCGACCTCAAATCGGTCAGCCCGCTGCTGCGGGTCGGGGGGCCGGCGACGGCGGCCGCCGCCTGGGTGCCGGCGTTCCTCGCCCACGCTCACCAGGACCACGTGCCGGTGGATTTCGTGAGCACGCACGCCTACGGTGATCCATGCGGGGCCGTGAGCACGGTGCATCGGCAGATCGAGGCCTCGGCGTTCCCGCACCTGCCGTTCTTCCTCAGCGAGTTCAACGCCTCGGCGTTCACGCGGCCCAACATCACCGACTCGGTGTACATGGGCCCATACCTCGGACGGGTCATCCGCGAGTGCGGCGGCAAGGTCGACATGATGAGCTACTGGACGCTCTCGGACGTCTTCGAGGAGCAGGGCGTGGTCCGCGAGCCGTTCTACGGCGGCTACGGGCTCATCGCCGAGGATCGGATCCCCAAGCCGGCCTTCAACGCCTTCGCCATGCTGCACAAGCTCGGCCATACGCGCCTGCCCGCCGGCAAGGGCGTGCTCGCCACCCGGCGGCGCGATGGCACGCTGGTGCTGGCGCTGTGGAACTACGCGCCGCCGGTCAGCACCGACGCGACATACGTCTATGGCCACCCGCAAGGGGTCCCGAAGCGCTTCGAGGTGGACGTGGCGCACCTCGGCGGCGTGCACGGCGCCACGCTCTGGCGGCTGGATCGGGATCATGGCAACGTCATCAGCGCCTTCAACGCCATGGGGCGGCCGGCCTACCCGACGCGCGCGCAGATTCTGGCGCTGCGCCGGGCCGGGCGCATGGCGCCCGCGGAGCGCGTGCGCGTGCGGGACGGCAGATTCAGCGTGGAAGTGCCACCGCAGGGCCTGGTGGTGGTACGGATCAGGGCAGACGTGGAGGGAAAGCAGTGACGGTCGATCTGGCTCGGCAATATCCGGTGTCGGAGCAGCAGCTCGCCGACTTCCGCCGCGACGGCTTCATCAGGCTCAAGGGCGTCTTCAACGCCGAGGAGCTCGCGCACTACGGGGAGGAGATCGCGCGGCTGACCATCGCGCTCAATACGCAGACGCTGCCGCTCGAGCAGCGCAGCACCTACGATCGGGCGTTCCTGCAGGTCATGAATCTCTGGGAGCGCAGCGAGCGCGTGCGCGAGTTCGTGTTCGGCCGGCGGCTGGCCGCAATCGCCGCGGCGCTGCTCGAGGTCGACGGCGTACGCCTATATCACGACCAGTCACTCTACAAGGAGCCGGGCGGCGGCATCACGCCGGCGCATGCGGACCAGTACTACTGGCCGGTGAGCAGCGACCGCACCATCACCGCCTGGGTGCCGCTGCAGGCGGTGCCGCGGGACATGGGGCCGCTCGCGTTCTTCGCCGGCAGCCAGGGCGTCGAGTTCGGGCGCGACATCGTCATTTCCGACGAGAGCGAGCGCGCGATCACCGCCAACATGCAGGCGCATGGGTTTCGCGTCGTCGACGAGCCGTTCGAGCTCGGCGAGGTGAGCTTCCACCTCGGCTGGACCTTCCATCGCGCCGGCCCCAACCGCTCGACGCGTCCGCGCTCGGTGATGACGGTGATCTACATGGACCGCGACATGCGACTGATCGCGCCCACCAACGCGCATCAGCGCAACGATTGGCACAAGTGGTGCCCCGGCGCGGTGGTCGGGGAGGTCATCGATACGCCGAAGAACCCGATCCTGTTCGAGCGCCCTGCGTGAGTTCGCAGGTCCTCCGTGGACCGGCCGTCATCGCCGACGGCAACGGCGGCTTCAAGCTCGAGACGGTGGACGTGGATGCGCCCGGTCCGGGAGAGGTGCGCGTCGCTTTGCGCGCCGCGGGCGTCTGCCATACCGATCACGCCTCGCTCAGGTGGCGGGGGCCCCTGCTGATCGGCCACGAAGGCGCCGGCCACATCGAGAGCCTCGGCGAGGGGGTGCGCGGTCTCGCCGTCGGCCAGCCGGTGCTGCTCAACTGGGCTATTCCCTGTGGGGATTGCTTCCAGTGCGGGCGGGGCGCCGCCGCGCTGTGCGAGCGCACTCACGAGCTCGATGGCGGCCGCTACGGCGACAGCCGCGCCCATGCGGGCGCGACCCGGTGGCGGGGACAGCCGCTGGAGCGCGCCTTCCACCTCGGGACATTCGCCAGCCACACGGTCGTGCGCGCGGAGGCGGTGACGGCCCTGCCCGCCGACATCCCCGTGGAGCTCGCATGCATTCTCGGCTGCGCGGTCATGACGGGGGTGGGATCGGTGGTCAACGTGGCGAACGTCGCGGCGGGCGCATCGGTGGCCGTCATTGGCTGCGGCGGTGTCGGGCTCAACGTGATCCAGGGCGCCCGTATCGCCGGCGCCCGGCTCATCATCGCCATCGACGCCGTGCCGGAGCGGCTCGACCATGCCGTGCGGCTGGGCGCCACCCACGCATGGCAGGCGCGAAGCGACGATGCCGAGCACAAGCTGCTCGTGGCCGCGGTGCAGGCGTTCACCGAGGGCCGCGGGGTGGATCATGCCTTCGAGGCGACCGGGGTGCCCGCCCTGGCGTTCCTGCCGTTGCGGCTGGCGCGCAACGGCGGCGATGCCCTGCAGGTGAGCGGCGCGCACGGGCCCGCCACCCTGGAGCTGACACAACTCTTCTGGAACAAGCGTTACCTGGCGCCGCTCTACGGCGGCTGCGTGCCGGCGCGCGACTTTCCGCGCCTCTTCGAGTGGGTTCGCCGCGGCGAGCTCGAGTTGGGCTCGCTCGTGAGCCATCGTTATCCGCTGGCGGGCCTGGATCAGGCGTTCGAGGACTTGCTTCGCGGACGCAGCAGCAAGGGCGTGTTGGAGATTGCATGAGCGAGCATCGCGTCGAGTTTCGCACCGTGGAGCGCGCCGATCCGGCCATCAGCTCGGCAGGGCTGGATTTCGTCACCGTCAAGAGTGCGGCGCTCGGCAGGCGCGCCGATGTGACGCTGTTCGTACCGGCGGGCGCGGATGGCGAGACGGACCTGCCGATCGTGCAGCTGTTGCACGGCGTTTACGGCTCGCATTGGGCCTGGGCGCTGAAGGGCGGGGCGCACCTGACCGCCGCGCGACTGATCGCGGCGGGCAGACTGCCGCCGATCGCGCTCCTGATGCCCTCCGACGGCCTCTGGGGCGATGGCTCCGGATACGTCCGGCAGGCCGGATCCGACGCGGAGCGCTGGATCATCGAGGAGGTCCCGGCGCTCGCGCGGCAGCTCATCGCGGGATGCACCGAGCGCTCGCCGCTGCTGGTGGCGGGACTGAGCATGGGCGGCTTCGGGGCGCTGCGGCTGGCGGGCAAGCACCCGCGGCGGATCGCGGCCGCCGCCTCGCTCTCCGCCATCACCCACGCGGCGCAGCTGCTGGGACTCATCGCGGAGAGCTGCGAGGGTTGGAGCGACGAGGCCGCCGATCGCAGCGTCCTCGCCGCGCTCACCGGCGCCCGCGGGCCGCTGCCGCCGCTGCGCATCGACTGTGGCGAGGCCGACGCGCTCCTCGAGGCGAATCGGGAGCTGCATCGCGCGCTGGAGCGGGCGGCCGTGCGCCATGTCTATGCCGAGCGTCCGGGCGGCCACGACTGGCCTTACTGGGCGCGCACGCTGGAGGACACGCTGCTGTTCTTCGGTGAGGTTCTGCGGAGTCGCGACTGAGAGGAGATCCAGGTGCCGAACACCCGTTGCTCGAGAATGGCCATGATGCTCGCGCTGCTGCTGGCCACGGCGGGCTGCGCGCAGGCGCGGGCGGCCGCCGCTGCCGCCCCCCGGCCGCAGGTCTTCTACCAGATCTTCGTGCGCAGCTTCCGCGACTCCAACGGCGATCGCATAGGCGACCTGCGCGGCATCACCGCCAGGCTGCAGTACATCAAGCGGCTCGGGGCGACGACGCTGCTTCTCACTCCGCTGCAGCCCTCGCCCTTCTACCACAATTACTTCGCGACGAAGTTCAAGGCCATCGATCCGGCCTACGGCACGATGGCCGATTACTTCGACTTCATTCGCGCCGCGCACGCGCTCGGGCTCGGGGTCTACCTCGACGAGGAGTTCCAGTACGTGGCACAGGGTCATCCCTGGTGGCGCGACTCGATCTGCAAGCCGCACGCGAGGTTCGCGGATTATCTGCTGTGGCGCGACCGCCGGCATTGCGTCGCCGAGCCGTTCCTCGACAAGCCCAAGTGGCAGGGCTACGACGGGCGCTGGATCGGCATCGCCATGGTGAATCTGGAGAACCCGGCCGTGCAGCGCTACTTCCGCAAGCTGCTGCTCTTCTGGGCCGACCCGCATGGCGATGGCAGCGGGCGCGACGGGGTCGACGGCTTTCGCATCGACCACATGATGGATGATCTGGATCACAAGCATCTCGACACCCACCTCTTCGCCCGCTTCTGGACGCCGATCTTCCGGGCGCTGAAGGCGCGCCGGCCGGGGCTGCGCATTCTCGCCGAGCAGGCGGACTGGGGTTATGGCCACCGCTGGCTGACGCAGGGGCACGTGGACATGGTGTTCGCGTTTCCGCTGCGCCAGGCGCTCGTCAGCCTGAAGAAGGCGCAGATCGTGCGGGCGCTCGCGGCCACGGCGGCGGCCACGCCGCGCGGCAAGACCCAGGTGCTCTTCCTGGAGAATCACGACGTCGACCGCTACATGTCCGCCGTGGGTGACGATCCGGCGCGGGCGCGCGCCGGCGCGGCCATCGAGCTCACGCTCGCCGGGGATCCGCTGATCTACTACGGACAGGAGCTCGGCATGCGGGGGCGCGCGATCCCGAACGATCACTCGGATGAGGTGCAGATACCCTCGCGCGAGGCGTTCCGCTGGCGGCGCAACCTGCTCGCGCCCGGCTCGGCGATCTGGTACCGCAGCGATGCCCGTGCCTGGCACGTGCGGTACAACCGCTCCGGCGACGGCGTCTCGCTGCAGGAGGAGCGGACCGAGCCGCACTCGCTCTACCGCTGGTATCGCCGGCTGCTCGCGCTGCGCCACGCGCGCCCCTCGCTGAGCGAAGGCAGTCAGCGGCTGGTATGCCCCGCATCCCCGTACGTGCTCTGTGTTCTGCGCCGCCAGGCGAGCCAGCGGACGCTCCTCCTGGTGAACCTGGGATCGGCCGCTGCGCGGCCCGTGCTCGCGCCGGGGGCGACGGATCGCCTGGCGTGGCAGGATCTTCTGCGTGGCGGCCGCGTATCGCCCGCGAGCGTGCTGCTGCGACCTCTCCAGGTGCGGCTGCTGGGCACGCGCTGAGCGAGGCTGCGCGCGGCAGTGAGTGCGCCTGGCGCGGGCTGCCGCGCGGGCGGGGCCGCGCTCAGCGTCCCCGCAGCAGCCGCGCCTTGTCCCGCTGCCAGTCGCGGTCCTTCTCCACCGCGCGCTTGTCGTGCTGCTTCTTGCCCTTGGCGAGACCGATCTGCAGCTTCGCCCGGCCGTTCTTCCAGTAGAGCTCGAGCGGCACCACGGTGTACCCCTTGCGCTCCACGGCGCCGATCAGGCCGCTGATCTCGCTGTGGTGCAGCAGGAGCTTGCGCATGCGCACCGGATCGGCGACGACGTGGCTCGAGGTCGAGGAGAGGGGAGAGAGGTGCGCGCCGATGAGGAAGGCCTGGCCCCCCCGCACGTGGACGTAGGCCTCCGTGAGCTGGGCGCGGCCCGCGCGCAAGGCTTTGACTTCCCAGCCCTGCAGCGCCAGCCCGGCCTCGTAGCGCTCCTCGATGAAATACTCGAAGCGTGCCTTGCGATTCTCGGCGATCAGGCGTTCGGCGGGGGCGGTCTTGGACGGCATGGAGCGGTGCGCGGCTGCAGGGGGCGGCGGTCGGGTGGGCCGACATTGTATGGGAAGCTTGTCGTCGGGGCGGTGATCTTGGGACAATCGCGCCCATGCGAGAGGTCAAGCGCTCGGCGCTCGTCGCCCAGCCGTCGAGCCGCCTGTTCGAGCTCATCAACGATATCGAGAGCTACCCGCGCTTCCTGCCGTGGTGTACCCACGCGCGCGTGCAGTCCCGGACGGAGCGCGAGCTCGTGGCGACGATCGGCGTCAAGAAGGGACCGTTGCACGGTGAGTTCACCACCCGTAATGAGCTGGAGCCCGACCGGCGCATCCTGATGCACCTGCTGAGCGGTCCGTTCAGGACCCTCGAGGGTGAATGGCTGCTCACGCCCATCGGCGCCGACGGCTGCCGGGTGGATTTCAGCATGCGCTTCGCGTTCAAGAGCACGCTCTCGGCGGTGATGTTCGATCACATGTTCGCCGAGACGGTCGGCTCGCTGGTCGAGGCGTTCGTGATCCGCAGCCGCGCTTCGCCATCCGCCCCGCCGGCCGGCTCCGCGCAGCCATGAGCGGCGGCGCCGTCAGGCGCTGCCTGGTCGCGTACGCCGGCCCGACGCGCCAGTACCTCTGGCCCGTGAGCGTGGCCGCCGGCGCCACCATCGGGGAGGCGATCGCGGCGGCCCGCCGCCAGGCGCCGCAGCTCGAGATTCCCTGGGACAGTGCCCCCGTCGGCATTTTCGGCGAGCCGCGCAGCCGCGCGGACATCCCCGCGGACGGCGACCGCATCGAGCTCTATCGGCCGCTGCGCGACGACCCCCGCGCCCGCCGCCGCGCCCAATCCTCCCGCCGCTCAGGCAAGTGATGGGTCGGCCGCCGCGCCACCCCCGGTCCCCGCGCCGTCCGAAAGCAAGTGAATAAGCGGCACCGGGCCGCCCCGGTGCCGCGAGGTCAAAGGCGGTAACGCGCCCGCGCTCGCCCGAAGCGCCGCAGGCGACTTCGGGCCAATTCAAAAGATCGGAAATTTGTTGACCGGCGGCAGCCGCCCTGGTCCGTACGGGCGGCCCTTCGGCACGTCGGTCAGCGTGAAATGCTGCACCTTGCCGCCCTGGAAGAACACGACCACCCGGCTCTCGATCGGCCGGTGCACGTAGCCGCGCTTGTAGTAATAGATGTAGTCCCAGCGGTCCTTGTTGAACACATCCTCCACCATCGGCGTTCCGAGCAGATAGCGCACCTGGCTGCGGGTCATGCCGACCTTCAGCTGGTGCACGGTATGCCCGTCCAGATAGTTGCCCTGCTGAATGTCCATGCGGTACACGCATCCGGTGAGCGCCACCGAGGCGCCGAGCAGCGCGAGCAGCGAAGCCGCGCGCGGCCGCGCCGGCCGGATGCTCCGCCGCCAGGGGTGAGCAGGGGAGGAAGCCAACCAGGAGGCGAGGCGCCGAATCAAAGGTTCACGTCGCATGAAGGTCCGTCGCAGGGGAAAGTGCGCAATAATGCACCGGATGATACCTGATCACGAATCCCCCGCGGCCGATCCGGCGCGCGGCGCGCGTCGGGGGAGATGACGCCCGTGGAAGGCAAAGACCTGCGCAAGGCGGGACTGAAGGTGACGCTGCCGCGCCTGAAGATCCTCGAGATCCTCGAGGGGAGCGCCACGCGGCACCTGTCGGCGGAGGACATCTACCGCACCCTGCTCGACTCCAACGAGGACATCGGGCTCGCCACCGTCTATCGCGTGCTCACGCAATTCGAGGCGGCGGGCCTGGTGACCCGCCATCACTTCGAGGACGGCATGGCGGTGTTCGAGCTCAACCAGGGCACGCATCACGATCATATCGTCTGCCTGGACTGCGGTCGCGTCGAAGAGTTCATGGATGCGGGCATCGAAGAGCGGCAGACGGCGGTCGCACAGCGGTTGGGCTTCACGATCCGCGACCATTCCCTGATCCTCTACGGCAACTGCCGCAAGAGCCACTGTCCCTACCGGCGCGCGCCCAACCGCTTGCCCGCGGCCTGAAGCATCTCGCGCGCGTGCTCGCGCGCCTTGGACGTGATGTCCACTCCGCCCAGCATGCGGGCCAGCTCCTCGACGCGGCTCTGATCCGCCAGGGGTGTCAGCGAGGTGCGGGTGGTCTTGCCATCGCTCATCTTCGCGACGCGAAGATGATGATGCCCCTGGGAAGCGACCTGCGGCAGGTGGGTCACGCACAACACCTGTCCCCGCTCGCCGAGTGCCCGCAGCTCGCGGCCGACGATTTCCGCCACGGCGCCGCCGATCCCCGAATCGACCTCGTCGAACACCATGCTGCGCGTCTCCTGCGCCCGCGTCGCGACCTGCACCGCGAGGGAGAGCCGCGACAGCTCGCCGCCCGAGGCGATCTTGGCGAGCGCGCGCGGCGGCTGGCCGGGATTGGTGCTGACGCGCAGCTCGATGTCGTCTATGCCGGAAGGGCCGGGCTCGGTCTCCCGGCTCTGTGCCACCTCCACCTCCAGGCGTCCTCCCGACATCCCGAGCGTCTGCATGCGCGCGGTGATGTCCTTCGACAGCGCCTTGGCGGCGGTCACGCGCCTGGCGGAAAGCGCCTGTGCCTGCTCACGATAGCGCTCCAGCGCCGCCGCCAGGTCCTTGCGCAGCACCGCGAGATCTACCTCCGCGCGCTCCAGCGCCTCGAGCTCGGCGGCCAGCTCCGCCGCGCGCGGCAGCAGCTCCAGTGGGGTGATGCGGTTCTTGCGCGCCAGCTCCTCGATCGCGGCCAGACGCCGCTCCACCTCGTGCTGACGCTGCGTGTCGACGTCCAGGCTCTCGCCATAGCGCTCGAGCTCCCGGGCCGCCTCGCGCACCTGCACGGCCGCCTCCTCCGCCAGGGCCACGATGGGCGCGAGCTTGGCATCGAGCGCCGCGCCGGTGCGCAGGGACTGCAGCGCGCGGCTGACGCTCGCGTGAGCGTTGCACTCGTCTGCCTGATAGAGCGCGGCCAGCGCCGCCTGCGCGGCCTCGGCGAGCCGCCCGCGGTTCATGAGCCGCGCGCGCTCCTCCGTCAGCTTCGCGACTTCGCCTTCCTGGAGCCGCAGCGCCTGCAGCTCGCTCACCTGGTAGCGCAGCAGATCGAGCCGCGCCTCGCGATCGCGCGCCCGGCTCTCGAGCCCGAGCGTGCGCTCGAGCATCTCGCGCCAGACCCGGTAGGCGATGCCGACCTGGCCGGCGAGCGGCTCGAGCCGGCCGTAGGCGTCGAGCAGATCGCGCTGGGCGGCTGCGCGGGTGAGCGACTGGAATTCGTGCTGCCCGTGGATGTCGATGAGGATGCTGCCCGCCTCCCGCAGGAGCTGCACCGGCACCGACTGGCCGTTCAGATACGCCCGCGAGCGCCCGTCCGCGGACAGCACCCGGCGCACGATGAGCTCCTCGCCGCCGTCGATCGACTGCTCCTCCAGCCAGCGCGCGAGCCCCGGCGGCGCCTTGGCGAGGTCGAAGGTCGCGGCGATCTCCGCCTTCTCGGCCCCGTGGCGGATCATCTCCGGTCCGCCGCGGCCCCCGGCCACGAGCTGCAGGGCATCGACCAGGATGGATTTACCGGCGCCGGTCTCGCCGGTGAGCACCGTCAGCCCGGGGGAGAGCTCCAGCTCGAGGGAGTCGATGATGGCGAAGTCGCGGACAGCCAGGCGGATGAGCATGGGGTTTCCTTCGACCCGGTGCGCGGGCGAGCGTGTACGGCGGAGCGCTCAGCGCTCGCCGTTGCCGCGCCCCCAGTGAAGCTTCGAGCGCAGCAGCCGGTAGTAGTCGTAGCCCGCCGGATGCAGCAGCGTGACGCGCTCGCCGGCCGGCTGGACCTCCAGCCGATCCCCCGGCGCGATGTCCCCGAGGATCGCGCCGTCGCAGGTCACCTGGGCGCGGGTATCCGGCCGCGGCAGCAGCTCGATCTCGATCAGCGCGCGCGTGGAGACCACGATCGGGCGGTCGGAGAGGGTATGGGGACAGATCGGCGCCATGACGAGCGCGTCCAGATGCGGCTCGATGATCGGTCCGCCGCAGGAGAGGGCATAGGCCGTGGAGCCGGTCGCGGTCGCGACCACGATGCCGTCGCCGGCATGCGTGTTCACATATTGCCCGCCGACCCGGGTCTGGAAGTCGAGCATGCGCCCCGTGGCGAGCTTCTGCAGCACCACGTCGTTGAGGGCCAGCGCTTCCGCGGCCGTGCCGTCGGCCTGTCGCAGACAGGCGCGCAGCAGCGGACGCTCGTCCGCCGTCAGGCGCCCCTCGAGCGCGGCATCGACGCAGCCGAGCATGTCCTGCGGCATCACGTCGGTGAGGAAGCCGAGCCGCCCGCGATTGATCCCGAGCAGCGGCACCCCATGTCGGGCGACGAGGCCCGCGGCGTACAGCAGGGTGCCGTCCCCGCCGATGGCGATCATGAGGTCGGCCCGGGGGCCGAGCTCCTCCTCCGGCACCCGCGCCAGCGGCCCGGCGGCTAGGGCGTCGGCGATGGCCGCAGTGTTGCTGACGAGCACGGCGACCCGCCGGGACGCCAGGTGCGCCAGCAGAGCGTGCGCGGATTCCGCGACGCGCGAGTCCGTGAATCTGCCGACCAGCGCGCACGTGCGGACGGGAAGGGCCATCCGCCGGATCGTAGCAGGACGGCAGGACCCTTGCTTGACGGTCGCCTCGGCCGTCTATAGTTTGAGGTGTACGGTTCGAGACCCATGACAGCAGAAGCGCGAGAAGAGCACCTGAACGAGCGGGCGCAACACCTGTTGCGGGTGCTCGTGGAGAGCTACATCCGCGACGGCCAGCCGGTCGGCTCGCGCTCGCTGTCGCGCGAGTCCGGGCTGCAGCTGTCCTCGGCGACGATCCGCAACGTGATGGCCGACCTCGAGGAGATGGGCTTCGTCGCATCGCCGCACACCTCCGCGGGACGCATCCCCACCGACAAGGGGTATCGGTTCTTCGTCGACACGCTGCTGCAGGTGCAAAAGGTCGAGGACGCCGCCGCGGCGGAGATCCGCCGGCAGCTCGAGAGCCGCATGCTCGATGGCATGCACGAGAGCTCGAAGGACCTCGTGGCCACGGTCTCGCAGCTGCTCTCCAGCCTGACCCGGCTCGCGGGCGTGGTGACGCTGCCGCGGGCCGCGGAAGCCTCCATCACCCAGATCGAGTTCGTCGGGCTGTCCGAGAACCGCGTGCTCGTCGTCCTCGTCTACGGCGAGCGCGAGGTGCAGAACCGCATCATCCAGCTGGAGCGGTATTTCTCTCCCGATGAGCTCAAGCGCGCCTCCAACTTCCTCAACGAGCAGTTCCGCGGCCGCTCGCTGGCGCAGGTGCGCCAGGAGATCCTGCGGCAGCTGAGCGAGACGCGGGCGCACATGAATCAGGTCATGCTGGATGCCATCTCCATGGCCCAGCACGTCTTCGAGGCCGGCGCCGGCGGGGACGACCGGCTCGAATACGTGATCAAGGGCGAGACCAACCTCATGGGGGTCGGGGAGCTCTCCAGCGTGGAGAAGCTGCGGCGGCTCTTCGAGGCGTTCAACGAGAAGCGCGACTTCCTGCACCTGCTCGACAACAGCCTGCGGGCCGAGGGCGTGCGGATCTTCATCGGACATGAATCGGGCTATCGGATCCTGGACGACTGCAGCGTGGTGACCGCCCCCTACGGCGCGCCGGATTCGGTGGTCGGGGTGCTCGGGGTGATCGGCCCGACGCGCATGGCGTACGAGCGGGTCATCCCCATCGTGGACATGACGGCCAAGCTTCTCGGCGCCGCCTTGAATTCGCGCCGGTAATCCCCATCCACGCCGTGACTCAGGCGCTCCCCGGGGAGGGGTCTTCCCGGCGGGCGCCTTTCACCCTTGTCGCGACCGGGAGATGACTTGATGACTATGGGCGAGAACGGCCCCCAGGGCAGAGAGGCGGGCTCGGCGGAACCGGCATCGGCGCCGGCGGAGCTCGAGCGCCTGCAGCAGGCCGTGAACGAGGCCGAGGAGCGCGCGCGCGGCCACTACGAGCAGTACCTGCGGGCCGTGGCGGAGCTCGACAACGTCCGCAAGCGCGCGCAGCGCGACATCGAGGCGGCCAATCGCTACGGGCTGGAAAAGTTCGCCGCGGAGCTGCTGCCGGTGCGCGACAGCCTGGAGCTCGCCGTGCAGACCGCCGAGCAGGCCCAGGTCGACGCCCGCAGCCTCAAGCAGGGCCAGCAGGCGACGCTGCAGCTGCTCGTCAAGGCGCTGGAGCGCCTGGGGCTCACCCCGATCAGCCCCGCGGGCGAGCCGTTCGATCCCGCCCGGCACGAGGCGATGCTGGCGCAGGAGTCCCGTGACGCCAGGCCCGGCACGGTGCTGCAGGTCGTGCAGACCGGCTACGAGCTCAATGGCCGGGTGGTGCGCCCGGCACGCGTGGTCGTGGCCAAGGCACCGGCCGAGGGCTGACTCGCGCGGCGGGCGAGATCGCATGCAAAAGGCGCCGTCCGGCCTTGAATCGGCGCCGCGAACACCCAAGAAGAGCAACGGCACCATCCCCCTTTGGACAGAGATTCTGGCGGAGTAGACACATGGCAAAGGTAATCGGCATCGACCTCGGCACGACCAATTCGTGCGTGGCCATCATGGAGGGCGGCAAGCCCCGCGTGATCGAGAACAGCGAGGGCGACCGTACCACCCCATCGATCGTCGCCTTCAGCAAGGACGGCGAGGTCCTGGTCGGCCAGCCGGCCAAGCGCCAGGCGGTCACCAATCCGCAGAACACGCTGTTCGCCATCAAGCGCCTCATCGGGCGCAAGTTCGACGACGAGGTCGTGCAGCG
>Ga0187809_10000918_pt1 | contig 14491 bp, 13 predicted proteins | sample NC_wetland_sal_i_8_FD_132415 | JGI IMG/M metagenome (GOLD analysis project Ga0187809, IMG submission 132415) | Wetland sediment microbial communities from Neuse River Estuary, North Carolina, USA - ASW_4 | ecosystem: Environmental > Aquatic > Freshwater > Wetlands > Sediment | place: USA: North... | reverse complement strand
CGATCCTGCCGGGGGCCCGCGCGGCGGACGAGGCGGCGCTCGGCCTGCGCGGCCGGGCGTGACGGCCGGTGCCGCGCGGACCGGCTGGACAGGCTAGGCCCAAGGCGAGCGACCGGTCGCAGGAGCGGGGAGGGTCGCGGTCGAAGTGCTCTCCGCTCTGACCCAAAGCACGTCGACCGCGCAGCCCTCGGCTGGAGCGCCCGTTGCGATCGACCTACGAGGAGGATGCGCGTGGCGGCGCCGGTTGGCCTGCTGCCCAATCTCGACAAGCCTGAGGCGCTCGAGGGCGCCCGCTCGGTGGCGCGCCTGCTCGAGCACATGGGGCGCGACTACTTCGTCGAACCCGACGCGGCGGAGCTCCTGCGGCTCGGCGTCGAGCCCCAGCCGGCCGAGACCTGGGTGGACCGCGTCGACGCGGCGATCGTGTTCGGCGGCGACGGGACGCTCCTGCAGGCCGCGAAGCGCATGGCGCCCTACGGCATCGCGCTCGTCGGCGTCAACCTCGGACACGTCGGCTTCCTCACGGAGCTCGAGCCCGACGAGGTGGAGAGCGAGCTGCCCGGGCTCTTGACGGGCGCGCGCGTCGTGGACCAGCGCAACATGCTGCGGGCCGAGGTCCTGCGCGACGGACAGGTGGTGGAGCGCTTCCTCGCGCTCAACGACGTCGTGATCTCGAAGGGCCCCTTCTCGCGGCTGATCCGGGTCGAGGTGGGCCTGCGCGGACGCCCGGCGTTCGTGTGGCCCGCCGACGGGGTCGTGCTCTCGACGCCGACGGGCTCGACGGCCTACGCCCTGTCGGCCGGCGGCCCGGTGCTCTCGCCGGACGTGCGCGCCCTCGCGATCACGCCGATCTGCCCGCACTCCTTCTACTCCCGCACCGTCGCCGTGGACCCCGCGGAGGAGGTTCGCGTGCGCGTCATCGCGCCTCCCGCGGACGCCTTCGTCACCGTGGACGGCCAGCACGGCGCCCAGCTGCTGCCGGAGGACGTCGTGGTGACGAAGCGGGCGCGGGAGCAGACGGTGCTCTGGCGCCGCCCCGGCTGGAACTTCTATGATGTCTTGCGCAGGAAGCTGCAGGAAGAGGACGGTGCGCATGGCGGCGAATAGATCGGAGGTGCGGCGGCCCATCTCGCGCGACAAGGCCAGACGGCAGCTGCGCATCCTCGAACTGGTGCGCGAGGAGCGGATCGCGACCCAGGAGGAGCTGGCCGAACGGCTGCGCGACTCCGGCCTCGCGGTCACGCAGGCCACCGTCTCGCGCGACATCAAGGAGCTCGGGCTGATCAAGGTCACGGGGCCCGACGGCCGCCAGCACTACGAGAGCGACGTCCGCCCGCCGTCGCCCGACGAGAAGCTCATGCGCATCTGCCGCGACTCCGTGCTGTCCATCGAGCACAGCGAGAACATCATCGTCGTGCACACCCTGCCGGCCACGGCCGACGCGGTCTGCGAGGCGATCGACTCGATGCGCATCCCCAACGTGATCGGCAGCATGGCCGGCGAGCGCACCGTCTTCCTCGTCGTGCGCCCGACCAGCGAGGCCATGGCGATCGCCGAGGACCTGCGCCGCCTGACACTCTGATGCTCAAGCTCCTGCAGCTCAAGGACCTCGCCATCGTCGACGAGGTCGAGCTCGAGTTCTCGGACGGGCTGACCGTGATCACTGGCGAGACCGGCACGGGCAAGTCCATCCTGCTCGACGGGCTGGACCTGGCGCTCGGGGCGCGCGCCAGCCGGCACGTCGTGCGCCAGGGAGCCTCGGGTGCGCGCGCGCTGGCGGTCTTCTGGCCGCCCGGCGGCGACGAGCTCGTCCTCGAGCGGGAGATCAGCCCGGAGGGGCGCTCGCTCTCGCGCATCGACGGCCGCGCGGCCGCCGCGGCCGACGTGCGCCGGCTGGCGGACGGCCTGATCGAGCTCCTGGCCCAGGGCGAGGCGGCCACGCTCCTGCGCGGCCGCCGCCAGCGCGAGCTCCTCGACCGCTTCGCCGGCTGCGCGCAGGCGTGCGCCGACGCGGCGAGGCTCGCCGGGCGCATCGCCGCCCTGCGCCAGGAGCTCGACCAGACGGGCGGCGACCCTCGCCAGCGGGCGCGGCAGGTGGACCTTCTGCGCCACGAGGTGGAGGAGATCGACGCCGCCCACATCGCCCCGGGAGAGCTCGCCGCGCTCGACCGCCAGATCGATCTGCTCGCGAGCCGCGAGGACGTCCTGGCCGCGCTGGGCGAGGTGCACGCCGCGATCCGCCCCGAGACGGGACCCGGTGCGGAGGACGTGCTGGGGCGCGCGCTCCAGCGGCTGCGCCCCTTTGAGCGCCACGACGATCAGATCGCCGCCGTCGGCAGCCTGCTCGGGGACGTGCTGGCCCTGCTCGACGAGGCCGCAGCCTCCGCCCTGACCGTCAGCGAGCGGCTGGACTACGACCCGCAGGCGCTGCGCGACGCCGAGGAGCGGCGCGCGAGGATCGAGAGCCTGCGGCGCAAGTACGGCGCGAGCGAGGAGGAGGTGCTCGCCTACCGCGAGGCGTCCGCCAAGGAGCTCGAGCGGCTGACGGCCTGGGAGGAGCGCGCCGGCGAGCTCGCGCGCGAGATCGCGCAGCTCGAGGCCGAACTCGGGCGGCGCCGCGAGGAGCTCCGCCAGGCGCGCGAGGCGGGCGCGCGGCGGCTCGAGGACGCCCTGCGGCCGCAGCTCGAGCAGCTCGCCCTGGCCGACGCGCGCGTCCTCGTCCACGTCGACGACGGCGTCGACGAAGAAGGCGTCGTGCGCTTCGACTTCGCGCCGAACCCGGGCGAGCCGGCGCGACCCCTCCAGCAGATCGCCTCGGGCGGCGAGGCGAGCCGTGTGCTGCTCGCCGTCGGCTCGCTGCTCGCCTCCGACGAGGACGCGACGCTCGTCCTGGACGAGGTGGACCAGGGTCTGGGCGGGCGAGCCGCCCGCAGCCTGTCCCAGCACCTCAAGGAGACGTCGCGACGCCGCCAGGTGATCGCGGTGAGCCACCAGGCGGTCGTCGCGGCCCGGGCCGATCGCCACATCGGCCTGGCAAAAGATGTAATCGACGGACGTACCGTGGTGCGCGTCGAGATCCTGTCAGGCGCCGCTCGCGTTGCGGAGATCGCCCGGATGCTGGCCGGCGAGGGCGGCGACGTCGCCCTGCGCCACGCCGAGCAGCTGCTGGCGCAGAGCTGAAGGCTGGCGCCGCTGCCGAGAGATTGCCTGGCTAGATTGCGAAGGACGCGCGCCCGCTGGGCGCGCGTTCTGTCGCCTTGCCAGCATGGGGCCGTCAGCTGCGAGAAACGATAAACGCGGACGATGCTAGACGACTAGGGGGCGAGTGCGCGTGAATGCACGACGAATCGCGAGTTTGCTTGCGCTTTCGCTGTTCGCGGCGGGCTTCTGCTCGCCGCAGTACCGTGCGCTGGCCCAGCTGCCCGACCACATCACCCTGCCGCGCGGGGACGCGTTGCGGCTGAGCGGGCTCGGGGCGTTCGGACACCGCGCCGAGGGCGGCGTGCGCTTCGTCGGCGGGCAGGGCGGGCTCCAGCTGCAGGCCCGCGGATCGGGCAGCGCGGTGCTGACGTTCGGCCCCGTGCCCGTGAAGCGCGTCGCGGTGCGGGCCACGGCGCCGCGCAGGGTGCTGCTCGGCGGCGAGGCGATCGCCGTGACGGTGCGCGGACGCAGCACCGTGGCGGCGCTCGACCGCGTGCCCACCACGGAAGGGCCGCTCAGGTTCCCGGCCGGCGAGGCGGGGCTGCGCGTCGGTGACGTCCTGCTGTCGATCGACGGCCACGACGTGCGCACGGACGGTGCCCTGCACGAACTCGTGCAGAGCGCGGGGCAAAAGGGACGCCCGGTGCGGGTGACGGTGCTGCGCGAGGACGGGCGCCACACCTTGCGCCTCCAGCCGGCCTTCGACCGACGCCTGGGCCGCTACCGCATCGGCGTCTACGTGCGCGACCAGCTGAGCGGCGTTGGGACCCTGAGCTTCGCCGATCCCGAGCGCCGCACGTTCGCGGCGCTCGGCCACCCGGTCGCGCTCGCCGCCGGGGCGCGGCTGTCCGGGCGCGGCGAGATCGCGCCCGCCGTCGTCTTCGGCGTGCTCAAGGCGAAGCGAGGGCGGCCGGGGCAGAAGCTTGGCGCCCTGGACGCGTCCCTCTCGCCCGTGGGGCGCATCACGCGCAACGCGGACGTCGGCATCGGCGGACGCCTTGCGCACCTGCCGCAGGGGCGCCTGGTGGCCATCGCGACACCCGCCGAGGTGCACGCGGGGCCCGCCGAACTCTACACGGTGCTGCGCGGGCACAAGGTGGAGGCGTTCGCCGTGCGCGTCGAGCGCGTCGTGCTCGACCGCCGCGCCGGCTCGAAGGGCATGGTGGTGCGCATCGTCGATCGGCGCCTCATCGAGCTGAGCGGCGGCATCGTCCAGGGCATGTCGGGCTCGCCGATCGTGCAGGACGGACGGCTCGTCGGAGCCGTCACGCACGTCTTCGTCCACGACCCGACCCGCGGCTACGCGACGTTCGCGTCCTGGATGGACCGCACGCTCTGCTTCGACGGCGGATCCGTTCGACAGGGTCCGCGCGAGGCGTCCGGCGCCCCTGCGGCCTTTCGGGCAATCGGGCCGTCGGGCGTCGTGGCCTGAGCCGGGTTGCGGCGCGAAAACGGGCGAACGGTTCCTACGTGCCCAGAAGGTGGGGCCGAACGTCGGGTCGAACCCCCTGAACGCTCAGGGAACGGGGGGTTGGGCATTGGCGAAGATCCGTGTCGTGCTGGCGGACGACAATCGGGAGTTCTGCGACACGGTGCGCGAGTTCATGTCGCGGCAGAGCGACCTTGAACTCTGCGGCGTGGCCCAAAACGGCGTGGAGGTCCTCGAGATGCTCGCGCAGGAGAAGCCCGACGTGCTGATCCTCGACGTGATCATGCCCCACCTCGACGGCATCGGCGTGCTGGAGCGCATGGCCCAGGAGAGCCGGGACGGCCGCCCCAAGATCATCGCCCTCACCGCGTTCGGCCACGAGTCGCTGACGCAGCATATCAGTTCTCTCGGCGCGGACTACTACATTCTTAAGCCGTTCAGCCTCGATGTGCTGGGCCAGCGCATCCGGCAGCTCGTGTCCGCGCGGGAGATGCAGCCGGCGCCCGTCGCATCGGCCGCGGCGCCTCCGACCCGCCAGCTCGACGTCGAGGTCACGCGCATCCTGCACGAGGTGGGCATCCCCGCGCACATCAAGGGCTACCTGTACCTGCGCGAGGCCATCCTGATGGTGATCGAGGACGTGGAGCTCCTCAGCCTCGTGACGAAGGAGCTCTACCCGAGCGTCGCGCGCAAGTACAAGACGACGCCGAGCCGCGTCGAGCGGGCCATCCGGCATGCGATCGAGGTGGCGTGGAACCGCGGCAACCTGACGGCGATCCACCGCATCTTCAGCCACACGGTCAGCCGCGAGCGCGGCAAGCCGACCAACTCGGAGTTCATTGCCATGGTGGCGGACAAGCTCCGCCTCGAAACCAGGGTCGGCTGAAGGGCAGGCTGCGGGCGGCGCCGTCCGGTGTGGACGGCGCCGCCCGTCCTCTTTGCTCGACCACGCGCGACACCTGGCCGTACGCAGTGCCCGTCCGGCACCGGCCGCCTGACCGGAGGGACGCGGCGGCCGGGTCGCGCGGGACCGGCGCAAGGCCCCCCAAAGAGGCCAAAGGCCGATGCAGCCGGGCGCCATCGCCGGGGCACAAAGACCAGGAGACCGTTGCACAAACCGAGGCATGGTAGCAGGCTAGGAACGGTGCGTCCAGGGACGGATCCCTGAACGCCGGCCGGTGATCGGACGGTGAGCGGTCCTTGCACCCGTGCCCTACTGCCCGCGTCGCCCCCGCCGCCAGAGGCGGCCGGGGCCGCGAAGCTGTGCGACGCGTCGACGAAGGGAACGCTCTGGGCTATCCTGACGATCTGAAGGATCAGGGGTGAGGATGGGGTTGTACGCGCGGATTCTGCCCTATGAAGCCGAGATCTGGCGCAGGGACTTCCGTTGGCGGGGACCCGCATCGCAGTTGGAGGAGCAGCTCGTTCGCCTGGGTGAGCGCGAGGTGCTCTGTCCGTCCACGGCGGGCGTCCGGCTGCCGGCCCGCCTCGCGGGGGCCGTGGTGCGGCCCGTGCCGCTGCGGCTCGACCACCTGCCGGAGGCAGCGCGCCTGACGGGTGTCGCGGGCCTCCTGCTGCTCGGCCCGGAGACGGTGGGCTGGGCACTGGACGGAGGTCGTCTGCGCGATGCGTTCCGCAGCGCGGACGAGGAGGCGATCGGCGGCTGCACGAGCGGCGCCGTCGAGAGCCGCTGGGCCGTCGGGCGGCTGGTGGAGGACGGCGAGGGCTTCGCCCGGCGCCTCTTCGGCGCGTCCGGCCTTCAGGCCACGCCGGCCGAGGAGGGACTGGCGGCCTGGCGCCACCGGCTGCGCATGGCCCTTGGACGACTTGCCGCAGCGCTCGGCAGGCCGCCGGACGCCATCTACCTGGGCGGCGAGGACGCCCTCGTCGACGAAGCCGAGCGCACGCTCGGCGATCTTGGTCCCGTCGTCAAGACCCGCGTGGCCTGGGGACTCGCCGCGTGGGCGGAGCAGAGAGAGGGGTAGGTTCATGCACTTCCACAGCTTCCGCGAGTTCCTCAGCGAGGAGCCCGACCAGCGCGTGGCGGTGGCCGTCGCGGCCGCCGGCGACCCCGAGGTGCTCGAGGCGATCAAGGCGGCGCAGGACCGCGGCTGGGTCGAGCCGATCCTCTGCGGCAACCCCCAGAAGATCGAGGACGCGGCCAAGGCGGTCGGCCTCAAGCTGGAGGGCCGCGTGATCGAGGCCGGCGACGACAAGCTCGCGGCGCGCCTGGCGGTCGAGGAGGTGCGCAGCGGACGCGCCCAGATGCTGATGAAGGGTCTCATCGAGACCTCCGACTTCCTGCGCGCCGTCCTGGACCGCGACCGCGGGCTGCGCATGGGCGAGCGCCGCATGTCGCACCTGGCCGTCCTCGAGGATCCGCGCCACCAGCGCCTGTACTTCATGTCCGACGCGGCGGTGAACGTCAACCCGGACCTGCTGATGAAGGTGGAGATCGTGCGCAACGCCGTCGAGGCGCTGCACGCCCTCGGCGTCCCGGAGCCGCTCGTCGCCGTGCTCGCGGCCGTCGAGCTCGTGGACCCGGCGATGCCGGCCACCGTCGACGCGGCGAACCTCGCCAAGATGAGCGAGCGCGGCCAGCTGCCGCGCTGCATCGTCGACGGGCCGCTCGCGCTCGACAACGCGATCTCGAGCGAGGCAGCCCACCACAAGGGCATCAAGAGCCCCGTGGCGGGCCAGCCGGACATCCTCATCGTACCGAACATCGAGGCCGGCAACGTCCTCTACAAGGCCTTCACCTACTTCCAGGGCGCCAGGACGGCGGGTATCCTGCTCGGCGCGCGCTGCCCGATCGTGCTGACCTCCCGCGCGGACCCGGCCGAGCTCAAGCTGCTCTCGATCGGCATGGGCATGCGGGTTGCCTCCGGCCGCCCCGCGCCCGTGGCGATCTGAGGACGGCGGCTATGCCGCAGGCGCCGGCGATCCTCACGATCAACCCCGGCTCGACGTCCACCAAGGTGGCCCTGTTCGCCGGGGAGCAGGTCACCTGGTCCGAGGAGATCGACCACGACCCCAAGGAACTGGCGGCCTTTCCGACGATGGCGGCGCAGCTGCCGCTGCGCCAGGGGGCCGTCGAGCGGCTGCTCGCACGGCACGAGGTGCCCATCAAGCAACTTGGCGCGGTCGTCGGGCGCGGCGGGCTGTTCCGCCCCCTCAAGGGCGGCACCTACCGCGTGGACGAGTCCGCCGTCGAGGAGCTCCTCGAGGCGCGCCACGGCCAGCACGCCTCGAACCTCGGGGCGCCCCTGGCCCTCTTCGTGGCCCGCGAGGCGGGCTGCCCCGCGTTCTTCGTCGACCCCGTCGTGACCGACGAGCTCGACGACGTGGCGCGCGTGAGCGGCGTGCCCGACCGGCCGCGCCGCTCCCTCTTCCACGCCCTGAACCAGCGCGCCATGGCGCTGCGCGCCGCGAGCGAGCTCGGGCGGCCCTACGAGGACCTCGTCATGATCGTCGCCCACATGGGCGGCGGCATCACGGTCGGGCTGCACGACCACGGGCGCGTGGTCGAGGTCAACAACGCCCTGGACGGGGACGGCCCCATCGCCGCCGAGCGGTCGGGCGCCCTGCCGCTCTGGACGCTCTGGCAGGAGGCCGAGGCCGGGCGCCTCGACCTGCCGGACCTGCTGCGCCGGCGCATCAGCGGCCACGGCGGCGTCGTCGACCTGCAGGGCACGAACGACATGCGCAAGATACCCGCCACGGGTCGCGGCGCGGTCGTGCGCCGGGCCCTGGCCCTCGGCGTGGCCCGCTCCATCGGCCGCATGGCGGCGCTCGCGGGCTGGCCCGTGGACGCGCTCGTGCTGACGGGCGGCATCGCGCACGACGAGCCCGTGATGCGAGCGATCCTGCGCCGCGTCCCCTTCGCGGCCCGCCGGAGCTTCGTGTACCCGGGCGAGGCGGAGATGCTCGCCCTGGCGCAGGGCGCCATGCGGGTCCTCGAGGGCAGGGAGCGCGCACTTGACTACACCACGCCCTCTGCCTAAGGTTGGTGGCAATGGGGATGGCCGCGCGAAGCCGCAGGACCACGCAAGCGGGCCCGCGGACCGGCAGGGCCGTCCCTCTCGGCCGTGGACCAGGCAGAGGTGGAGGGGGGTTCCCGAATAGATGGCCAAGACGAAGGCTACGCCGAAGGCGGCCTCGTCCCTGAGCCCTGAGGACGTGCGCAGGCTCCACCGCTGGGTGCTGCTCGCGCGCACGATAGACGAGCGCATGTGGGTGCTGAACCGCGCCGGCAAGGCGCCGTTCGTCATCCCCTGCCGCGGGCAGGAGGCGGCGCAGGTCGGCTGGGGCGCCGCCCTGCGCGACACGGACTTCGTCGTGCCGTACTACCGCGACCTCGGCGTGGCGCTGACGCGCGGCTACACGGCGCGCTAGGCCTTCCTCGCCCTGCTCGGCAAGGAGGAGGACGTTTCGTCGGGCGGCCGGCAGATGCCGGGCCACTACAGCTGGGCGGCGCACCGCGTCATCAGCGGGTCGAGCGTCGTGACGACGCAGGTGCTGCACGCGACGGGCATCGCGCTGGCGTCGCGCCTGCGCGGCGAGGACGACGTGGCGGCGGTCGCGCTCGGCGAGGGCTCGACGAGCCAGGGGGACTTCCACGAGGCGCTCAACTGGGCGTCCATCCACAAGCTGCCGGTGCTGTTCGTCATCGAGAACAACGGCTACGCCATCTCGGAGCCGCAGTGCAAGGAGATGGCCGTGCAGGACGTCGCCGAGCGCGCCCTCGGGTACGCGATGGCCGGCGTGACGGTCGACGGCACGGACCTCTTCGCGTGCTACGAGGCGACCTACCAGGCGGCCGAGCGGGCGCGGCGCGGGGACGGCCCCACCCTGATCGAGCTCAAGATGTACCGCATCCTGCCGCACTCCTCCGACGACGACGACCGCACGTACCGCAGCCGGGAAGAGGTGGAGGCGCACAAGGACCAGGATCCGGTGGAGATCCTGAACCGCCAGGTGGTCGAACGCGGCCTCATGACGGCGGAGGACATCGCGGCCGTGAAGGCCGAGCTGCAGGCCGAGGTGGACGAGGCCATCGCCTACGCGGAGGCCGCGCCCTACCCGTCCGCCGACGACATGTTCCGGCACGTGTACGCCGACTAGGAGGTGAGACGCAGATGGCCGTTAAGAACCTGATCGACGGCGTGCGCGAGGCCATGCTCGAGGAGATGGCGCGCGACGAGTCGATCGTCTTGCTCGGCGAGGACGTCGGCAAGCGCGGCGGCGTCTTCCGCGCGTCGGCGGGCCTGATCGAAGCCTACGGCGACCAGCGCGTCATCGACGCCCCGCTCGGCGAGTCCGGCATCGTCGGCGTCGGCATCGGCCTTGCGCTCAACGGCATGCGGCCGATCGCCGAGATCCAGTTCGCGGACTTCATCCACCCGGCGTTCAACCAGATCGTCAGCGAGGCGGCCAAGTTCCGCTGGCGCTCGAACGACGCGTTCCACGTGCCGATGTGCATCCGCGCCCCGTTCGGCGGCGGCGTGCACGGCGGCCTCTACCACTCCCAGAGCGTCGAGGCCTTCTTCATGCACGTGCCGGGCCTCAAGGTCGTGATCCCGTCGACGCCGGCCGACGCCAAGGGCCTGCTGAAGTCCGCGATCCGCGACGACGACCCCGTGCTCTACTTCGAGCACAAGCGCACCTACCGCCTCGTGCGGGGCGAGATCCCCGACGGCGACTACACGGTGCCGATCGGCAAGGCGCGCCTGGTGCGCGAGGGCAAGGACCTCAGCATCTACGCCTACGGCCTGATGGCGTACTTCGCGGAGCAGGCGGCGGACGCCCTGGAGAAGGAGGGCATCTCCGCCGAGGTCGTCGACCTGCGCACGCTCCTGCCGCTCGACCGCGAGGCGATCCTCGCGTCGGTCGCCAAGACGCACCGCGCCCTGATCGTCCACGAGGCCAACCGCACGATGGGCGCCGGGGCCGAGGTGGCCGCGCTGATCGCGGAGGAAGCCCTCTACGAGCTCGACGCGCCGATCCGGCGCCTGACCGGGCCGGACATCCCGGCCATGCCCTTCAACACGCCCCAGGAGGAGCGCTTCATGCCCGGCCCGGAGACGATCGCGCAGGCCGCCCGCGAGCTCTGCGCGCTCTAGTGGGGAGGTCGGAAGCCATCAGAGTCCAGATGCCCCAACTCGGGGAAAGCGTCACCGAGGGCACCATCGGCCACTGGCTGAAGAAGGTCGGCGACAAGGTCGACAAGTACGAGCCCATCTGCGAGGTCGCGACGGACAAGGTCAACGCGGAGGTGCCGGCCCCGTTCGGCGGCACCCTCACGGCGCTCCTCGCGGAGGAGGGCCAGACGCTCAAGGTGGGCGAGCCCATCTGCGAGATCGCGGAGATCGGCGAGGCGGCGCCGCCGCAGGCGCAGCCCGCGCCGGCCGAGGCACCGGCCCCCGCGGCGCCTAGCGCTCCTCCGGCCGCGCCGGTCGCGGCGCAGACCCCACCGACGCCGTCGGGCCGGGTGCGCACGTCGCCCTACGTGCGGCGCCTCGCCAAGGAGGCCGGTGTCGACCTCAACTTCGTGACCGCGACCGGGCCCGATGGGCGCGTGACGCGCGACGACCTCGAGCGCTTCCGGAGCGCTCCCGAGCCCGTGGCGCCGGCCCAGGAGGCCCCCGCGCCGGCCGCGGCGCCAGGGTCCGCGCCGGCTGCGCCCGCGCCCGAGCCGGCGCCGACGATGGCGGGCGACACGTTCGTGCCTCTGACGCCGATGCGTCGCACGATCGCCGAGCACATGGTACGCTCGAAGCACGAGTCGCCGCATGCCACGGCCTGGTTCGAGGTGGACATGACGCGGGTCGTCGCCCTGCGCAGGAGCCTGCGCGCCGAGTTCGAGGCGCGCGAGGGCGTGCCCCTGACCTACCTGCCCTTCGTGGTGAAGGCCGCGGTGGAGTCCCTGCGGGAGTTCCCGCAGATCAACTCGAGCTGGGGCGGGGACAAGATCATCGTCCACGGCCAGATCCACGTCGGCATTGCGGTGGCCGTTCCCGACGGGCTCGTGGTGCCCGTGCTGCGCCACGCGGACGGCCTCTCGATCGCCGGGCTCGCCCGCGCGGCGAACGAACTGATCGTGCGCGCGCGCGCAGGGCGCCTGACGCTCGCCGACTTCGAGGGGGGAACCTTCACGGTGAACAACCCGGGCTCGTACGGGTCCGTGTTCTCCTCCCCCGTGCTGAACCAGCCGCAGGCGGCCATCCTATCCATGGAGCAGATCGTCAAGCGGCCGGTGGTCGTCGAGGACGACGCGATCGCGATCCGCTCGATGATGTTCCTCTCCTTCGCCTTCGACCACCGCATCCTTGACGGCGCCACGGCGAACCAGTACGTCGCGTCCGTCAAGCGCCGACTCGAATCCATGGGGCCCGAAACCCAGGTGTACTGACATGCCGATCGTACAGAAGGATCTCGGTCGCCGCCCGCAGTGGCTCAAGGTGAAGCTGCCGCTCGGCGGCAGCTACGGCGACATCAAGTCGATGATGCAGGGCAGCGCCCTGCACACCGTCTGCGAGGAGGCCCGCTGCCCGAACCTCGGCGAGTGCTGGAACCACCGCACCGCCACGTTCATGATCCTCGGCCGGGTCTGCACGCGGCACTGCGGCTTCTGCGCCGTGCAGAGCGGCCGCCCGACCGAGCTCGACCTGCAGGAGCCCGAGCGGCTCGCCGGCGTCGTCGAGCAGATGGGCCTTCGGCACATCGTCGTGACGTCGGTGGCCCGCGACGACCTCGTCGACGGCGGGGCCGGGATCTTCGCGGCGGTCATCGAGGCGATCCGCGCCCGCCGGCCCGAGTGCAGCGTCGAGGTGCTGATCCCGGACTTCCAGGGCAACTGGGAGGCGCTCGGCCTCGTCATGGCGGCGCAGCCGGAGATCCTCAACCACAACGTCGAGACCGTCGAGCGCCTTTCGGACCACGTGCGCTCGAAGGCCAAGTACCCGCGCTCGCTCGAGCTCCTGCGCCGCGCCAAGCTGATGGAGCCGCGCTCGTTCACGAAGTCCGGCATGATGCTCGGGCTCGGCGAGACGCGCGCCGAGATCCGCGCGACGCTCAGGGACCTCCACGACGCGGGGGTGGACATCGTCACGGTGGGCCAGTACCTGCGCCCGACCATGCACCACCTGCCGCTCGAGCGCTACTACACCCCGGACGAGTTCGCGGAGATCCGCGCCGAGGCGATGGAGATGGGCTTCGCGCACTGCGAGGCCGGCCCCCTGGTGCGCTCGTCGTACCACGCCCACCTGCAGATCCCCGAGGGCCGCACGCCGGCCCTGCCGGTCGAGGCGAGAGCCTGAGCGACCGAAGGGCCCGCTCCCCCCGGGGGGCGGGCCCTTCGCTCGGGGGATCCCGGCCCGGGACGACAAAAGGGGGCGGATCCATGGCCCACAAGCCGCGCGTCGTCGCGCGCGAGACCCTCTACGAGGGGCCGTTTCGCATGCTCGTCGACGAGATCGAGGACGGCCCGCACCGCTACCGCAGGGCGTGGGTGCAGCATCCCGGCGCCGTGGTGATCATCCCGCTGATCGAGGGCGACGTGCTTTTGGTGCGCCAGTTCCGCCACCCGACCGGCGAGCGCCTGCTCGAACTGCCCGCCGGCACGCTCGAACCGGGCGAGGAGCCGCGCGCGACCGCGGAGCGCGAGCTCCAGGAGGAGTGCGGGTACCGGCCCGGACGCCTCAGGGAGATCTTCACGGGCTACGCCGCGCCGGGCTACTCCTCGGAGGTCTACCGCTTCTTCCTGGCCGAGGACCTGACGCCCTCGCGCCTGCCCGGCGACGTCGACGAGGACATCGAGCTCGTGCGCCTGCCGCTGCCGAAGGCGGTGGAGCTGGCCAGGGCCGGGCGGCTCGGCGACGTCAAGACCGCGCTCGGCCTGCTCTTGCTGTGATCCTGGCCGACCCCCACATCCACCTCGGCGCGGCCCAGGGCGGGCGGCCGGTCAAGGTGAGCGCCTCGCGCCACCTGGACCTCGAGCGCGTCCTCCTGGAGCTGCGCCGCTACGGGCTGCAGCTCGGCGCCGTCGTGGACCTCGCCACGACGCGGGGCCTTTGGGACCTCGAGCGCCTGCTCGCCGAGGGCGCCCTGCGCGAGACGGCGGACGGCGCCTTCGCCGACGCCGCGGGCACGCGGGTCGTGGGCGGGCTGGAGGCCGAGTTCCGCGTCGGCGACGCGGGCCCCTTCCACCTCCTCGGCTACGCGCCGGGGCTCGACGGGGTGCGCGAGATCGCCCGCGTCTACCGCGAGGGCGTGCGCGCCCCGGAGCTCTCGACGCAGCGGATGCACCTCTCGCCGCAGGCCTTCTTCGAAGCCGTGGCGGCGGCGGGCGGCGTGCTCGTGGTGGCGCACGCCTTCACGCCGCACAGGGGCCTGCTCGGCGTTGGCCTGCGTCCGCGGGACGTGCTCCGGGACCCGAGCGGGGTGGGCGTCGAGCTCGGGCTGTCGGCGGACGTCGAGATCGCGAGCCACGTGGGCGAGATCGCGGGCCTGGGCTTCCTCGGCGGATCGGACGCCCACGGGCCGGACACGATTGGGCGCGAGCTCGACGAGCTCACGGGCGATGTGGCCGGATTCTCGACCATCGTGCGCCTCGCGCACGGCGAGGCCAGGACGATCTACGGCATGCAGCCCGCGTTCGGCAAGTACCACCGCACGTACTGTCTCGCCTGCGAGGGGGTCGTGCAGGCCGACGCGCCATGCCTCAGCTGTCCCCGGGACCCGCGGCACAGGGTGGTCGTGGGCGTCCTGGACCGTGCCGTGTCGCTCGGGGCACCCGAGGCCCAGGCCAGGTACCCGGCGTACCGCTACCAGCTGCCGACCGGCCTGCTGCCCGGCCTGGGT
>Ga0187809_10000917_pt1 | contig 14499 bp, 12 predicted proteins | sample NC_wetland_sal_i_8_FD_132415 | JGI IMG/M metagenome (GOLD analysis project Ga0187809, IMG submission 132415) | Wetland sediment microbial communities from Neuse River Estuary, North Carolina, USA - ASW_4 | ecosystem: Environmental > Aquatic > Freshwater > Wetlands > Sediment | place: USA: North... | reverse complement strand
ACGCTCGCCTTCGCACGGCCCCCACCGCAGCCGCCCTGACTCCCTCCTCCCCCCGCCAACCCCCGTCCACAATCCCACTGGAAGGCTGAAATTCAGGCCAAAGGCATAATTAGAATCGCTGGTGCCCTGCACCGCGCCCGGGCGCGCCCCATGCTGGCGGACGAAGCGACCGGCGAACTCCGGCCAACCGTCATGCCCGCCGCCCGCTCCCCCGCCGCGCCCAGGCGTGCCTCGGATGAAGCGGCCAAGGCGGAAGCGGAAGCAGTCAAGCCGTGGCCGCCGGACGATGTGTTCGACGGGCATCCCGACCTGAAGGCCCTGAACGATCGCTGGTACAGCCTGCCACGCTGGGAGGACATGACCATGCAGGAACGGCGGGAGACCTGGGGCTACAAGCCTGAGCCGACCAGGGCCGCGGATGGTGAGCGGCAGGCTGCGGCATGAGCGTGTGAAGGTGGCGTGCCGGCACCCCATGCAACGTGGAGCGAACGCCCGACGGCGCCGCTGTTTCGTGGCATGGCCGGGGCAGGCCCATACTCGGCACAAGCCTCATCCGCGCTTGCGGCAGGCGGCGTTTCTCTCCACGCCGCGGGCTATCCTGGTGCCTGTGGGGCCGAACCCGGCCGTGACCCGGGACCGGGTGCCGGCCACGACGCAGTGCTACCCCCCGGTGTTGCGGTTGCGCGTCGCGTGCGGCTCCAGCCAGCCCATGCGCGCCTGCGGCTCGCAGTCGGTGGTGACCAGGTACGGCTTGATGTCGAGCAGTGGTGTCCCATCCACGCAATCCAGGTAGCGTACCGCCAGCCGGTTCGGCGCGGCGAACCCGTCGAACGCCACCACCGACATCCCGATCGGGTTCGGCCGGCGCGGCGCGCGGGTCGCAAACACGCCGCGCGGCTGGTCGTCGAACGGCGGCGTGAAACTCAGTTCCGCCGGTTTCGCCTGGTCCATCCAGTACAGCAGGATCAGGTGGGAGAAGCCCTCCAGCCCGCGCAGTCCCTCCAGGTATTCCTCGGCCAGTTCGGCATGGCACAGCGGTGCCGGATCGGGCTGGCGGCCGTTGCGCGGACACGCGTCGATGCTCTGCCATGGCGTGTGCAGCACGCCGATCGGGCGCAGGGTGAAGCCTGGATGCATGGCGTGCTCTCCCGCGGCGTCTGCCGGTTTCGCCAGAATAGCGGCGGCGGGGTAGATTGCGACTCGTGGCCACACGCAGGGGAGGGGACATGCCGATCGCCCGGATCGACGCGCAGACGCTGAAGCGCTGGCTGCATAACGGCGGGGAAATCGCCCTGCTGGATGCGCGTGAGGAAGTCCCGTTCGACGCCAGCCACCTGCTGATGGCCGCCTGCCTGCCGCTCAGCCGGCTGGAGCTGCTGATGGACGACATGGTGCCGCGAAGAACCGCGCGCGTGGTGTGGTGCGACAACGGCGAGGGGCTGGCGGATCAGGCCGCATCGCGCATGCAGGCGTTCGGCTACACCAACCTGTCGGTGCTGCATGGCGGCATCGCCGCATGGCAGGCCGCGGGCTACCGGCTGTACAGCGGCGTGCACGTGCCAAGCAAAGCCTTCGCCGAAGTGGTGGAACACGCAGCCGGCACGCCGTGGATCAGCGCGGAGCAGTTGCACGCGCTGCAGCAATCCGGCGCCGATATCGCGCTGTTCGACAGCCGCTCCTATGAGGAGTTCCACGACAACAGCATCCCCGGCGCGGTCAGCGTGCCGGGCGCGGAGCTGGTGTACCGCTTCGCCGACCTGGTGCCCTCGCCGGACACCATGGTGGTGGTGAACTGCGGCGGGCGCACGCGCAGCATCATCGGCGCGCAGGCGCTGATCGATGCCGGCGTGCCGAACAAGGTGGTGTCGCTGAAGAACGGCACGCAGGCCTGGCATCTGTCGGGATACCAGGTGCGCAAGGGCGCCACCGCGCGGGCGCAATCGGTGTCCGCTGCCGGCCGTGAGGCGGCACGCGCCGCCGCCGACCGGGTGGCGGCGCGCTTTCGCGTGCGGCGCATCGGTACGGCGGCGCTGGAGCAATGGCGGGCGGAGACGGACCGCACGCTGTACGTGTTCGACGTCCGCTCGCCGGAGGAATACGCCGCCGGGCACCTCCCGGGTGTGAAGCACGTCGCCGGCGGCCAGCTGGTGCAGGAGACCGACCGCCACGCCGCCACCTGGGGCGCGCGGGTGGTGCTGCTGGACGATGACGGCGTGCGCGCCACCATGACCGCGCACTGGATGCAGCAGATGGGCTGGGACGCCGCGGCGCTCACCTTGGATCTGGCATCCGCCGCCACCGTCACCGGTCCGTGGCAGCCGCGCGTACTTGGCCTCGACGGCGACCCGCAAGCGGTCGATGCCGCGACACTGCATGGCTGGCTGCGGGCGGGCAGGGCGGTGGTGGTCGATCTGGACTGGAGCCGGACCTACATCGCCGGCCACATCCCGGGCGCGCGCTACGCCATCCGCTCCCGGCTGGCCGAGGTCTTGCCGGCGCTGCCGCAGGCCGAAGCGGTCGTGTTCACCTCCGGCGACGGCATGCTGGGTCGGCTGGCGGCGGCGGACCGGACCGGCAGGTTTCCGGTGCATGCGCTGACCGGCGGTACGGCCGCCTGGACCGCCGCCGGCTACGGACTGGAACGCGGCGCGACCCACATGGCCAGCGCGCCGGACGACCTCCGGCTGCGGGCGCGCGAACAGGCCGGCAGCGTGGAGGACGCGATGCGCGCCTATTTGGCCTGGGAGATCGACCTCGCGAACCAGATGGCCAGCGACGACGACCAGCGCTTCCGCATGGCGTCCGGCGGAAACGCCTAGGGCCGGAACGAAATTCCGGCCGGCCCCTTGCCCGGCGGCACCTGCATCCGGGACAGCCGCGTCAGGCAGGCCGGGCAGGTGACCTCATCGGCCGGTTCACCCCAGCCGGAGCGTGGTCCTGGTTCGGCGCCGCACAGCGCAATGCGGCACTCCGGGGTCACCGCGTGAAACACCGGCTTCTGAGTGCCGGCACGCGCCCCGCCCGTCTTGCACACCGCCCTGAAGTGACGGCCCATCAGGTCGATCAGCTTGTCGCCCATGCGGCGTCCATGCCGCTTGGCTTGCAGCCGGTCAAGCCGGATATTGCAGTGCGAAATGATACGTGAGCGGTCGTTCCCGTGCCGTCACCAGCCGCCGAACCAAAGCCCGACGCCGTGCACCACGCCCACCGGAAAGAACAGCATGCCGGCGATCATCAACGGCCACGAACTGCTGGTGGAACAGAACACAATGGAGGTGAGCCACGCCGCGTAGCCTCCCAGGCCGAGGATGAGCCACAGCAGCGCGGTCGGCAGGTCCATCGGGCCGTAACTGCGGAACTTCATCTCTCCCCCAATCGGATCGAGGTGGACAGCATCGCGTCGCCATCATTCGCCAGCATGGTTGCGGCCATTTTGCGTCATCCGGGTCGGCGTTTTCATTAAGAATCCGACAGGGACAGCGCCACGCAAGCCGCGGTCACGCGCAACTGAACCGCGATGCGCCGCCGGCGTTGTCACGAAGCCCGCCCCCGAGGATTCGTGCTGGATAAGCATCGAATGACCCTGCCGCCTCATGGAGCCGCGCGCCTGCCCGGCGTGACGGTGGATGCCTACAATGCCGAACTGCGCGACGGCACCGGCTTTGCCGGTGACCGGGCCAGTCGGGGCGCCTTCCGCTCCATTCTGGAACACTGGCGGGAGCGGCTGCGGCGCGCGGGGGAAGACCCGCTGGGCGACCGCGCCACCGAGGACATCGGCAGGCACCGGCTGGAACAGGCTCTGCTGCATGGCGACGCGGCGGCGGCCGGATTGGTGCTGACCGCGGTGGAGGAGTTCGCGCAGGAACTGGCGCGGGTGTGCCGTCGCCTGCTGGCGCTGGACGCATGGCAGGGCACACAGCGCATCGCGGTCGGCGGCGGATTCCGCGCCAGCCGGCTGGGCGAACTGGCGATCGGCCGGGCGGACGTGCTGCTGAAGGCGGAATTGGGGGTGGAATTGCGGCCGATCCACCACGATCCCGATCAGGCCGGCCTGATCGGCGCCGCCGGCCTGGTGCCGCAGGATGTGGCGGGCCGCCCCGTGCTTGGGGTGGACGTCGGCGGGTCGAAGATCCGCGTCGGCCTGGTCACCGGCAGCGGACCGGACGCGCAGGCGCTCGACACCGAGGTCTGGCGCCATGCCGAGGAAAAGGCCGGCCGCGACCGGGCAGTGCAGCGGCTGGCGGAGATGCTGCAGGCGATGATGCGCCGAACGTCGGGGAAGGGCCGGCCTCCGGCGCCCTTTATCGGCATCGGCTGCCCCGGGCTGATCCGTCCGGACGGCGCGATCGAGCGCGGCGGGCAGAACCTGCCCGGCGACTGGGAAGCTCCGGACTTCCGCTTGCCGGAACGGCTGGCCGCGATGTTGCCGGAGATGGACGGGTGCAGGCCGGTGGTGGTGCTGCACAATGACGCGGTGGCGCAGGGCCTGAGCGAGCGGCCCTGGATGCAGGACGTGCCGAAATGGGGCATCGTCACCATCGGCACCGGCCTCGGCAACGCGCGGTTCACCACCAGAGCCGGGGACTGACCCGGGTCGGAAGCAGCTTCCGGTGCGACCGCCACGATGGAAGATGCGCCAACGGCGCCGCCACTTCCGGCGTGGTGTCCTGATGGCCCATCGTGGCCGAGCGAGGCCACTCGAGCAATCAAAATGACGCGACCGGCGGGTTGCACCGGTGCCCGTGAGGGGTACAACCGGTGCCGGCGCACGGGCGCGTCCCGACCGGGAGCAGAAATGGCCACCGCCACACTCGGCGTGAAGCTGGACGAGCAGACCCGGATTCGGCTGAAGGCCGCGGCCGAACGGCAGGGGCGTACCACGCACTGGCTGGTGAAGCAGGCCATCCTGGCAGGGCTGGAACGGCTGGAGCGCGGGGAATCGCTGATGGCATCAAGCGGTCCCAGCGGCCCGGCGACGCCTGGCTCACCGGCGGAGCCCGGCTGCTCGGCGGCGCCCGGCGGTCTGGCGGCGCCCGGCGGTCTGGCGACGCCCAGCAGTCCGGCGGCGCTCAGCGGCCCGGCCGCGCCCGGTTGCTCGGCGACGCCCAGCAGTCCGGCCGCGCTCAGCGGCCCGGCCGCCTCTGGCGCCCCGGCGGCGCCCGGCGGCCGGCCGGAACCGGTCGAGGACAGCGCCGCTACGCTGCCGTTCCTGGACCTCGCGCAGGACGTGCAACCGCAGACCGTGCTGCGCGCCGCGGTCACCGCCGCCTATCGCCGCCCGGAAACCGAATGCCTGCCCGCCTTGCTGACCCAGGCCGCGCTGCCTGCCGCCGCGGCGCAAGCGGTGCATCGTCACGCCGAGGCCCTGGTGCAGGCACTGCGCGCCAGGCACCGAAGCGGCCTGGTGGAGACGCTGCTGCAGGAATACGCCCTGTCCAGCCAGGAAGGCGTCGCATTGATGTGCCTCGCCGAGGCGCTGCTGCGCATCCCCGATACCGCCACCCGCGACGCGCTGATCCGCGACAAGATCGGCAGCGCCGACTGGCACAGCCACCTGGCGGGCAGCCACTCGATGTTCGTGCATGCCGCCACCTGGGGCCTGCTGTTGACCGGTCGGCTGACCGCCACCACCAGCGAGACCAGCCTGTCCTCCGCACTGACCCGGCTGATCGCTCGCGGCGGCGAGCCGGTGATCCGCCGCGGCCTCAACATCGCCATGCGGCTGATGGGCGAGCAGTTCGTGCTTGGCCAGACCATCGCCGAGGCGCTGGCCAGCAGCCGCCGCCTTGAAGCCCGCGGCTTCCGCTACTCCTACGACATGCTCGGCGAGGCCGCGCTGACCGAAGCGGACTCCGCCCGCTATCTGCGCGACTACGAGCAGGCGATCCACGCCATCGGCAAGGCGTCGGACCGCCGCGGCATCTACGAAGGCCCCGGCATTTCGGTGAAGCTGTCCGCCCTGCATCCGCGCTACGCGCGCGCCCAGCGGCAGCGGGTGATGACGGAACTGCTGCCGCGCCTGGCGACACTGGTGAAGCTGGCGCGCGGCTACGACATCGGCATCAACATCGATGCGGAGGAAGCCGACCGGCTGGAACTGTCGCTCGACCTGCTGGAAGCGCTGTGCTTCGACCCGGCATTGGAGGGCTGGAACGGCATCGGCTTCGTGGTGCAGGCGTACCAGAAGCGCACGCCGGCCGTCATCGACTGCCTCATCGACATGGCACGCCGCAGCCGCCATCGGCTGATGGTGCGGCTGGTGAAAGGCGCTTACTGGGACAGCGAGATCAAGCGCGCGCAGGTGGACGGGCTGGAAGGCTTTCCGGTGTTCACCCGCAAAATCCACACCGACGTCTGCTACCTTGCCTGTGCGCGCAAGCTGCTTGGCGCGCCGGAGGCGGTCTTCCCGCAATTCGCCACGCACAATGCGCAGACGCTGGCGGCGCTGTACGTGATGGCGGGCGAAAACTTCCACGCCGGCCAGTATGAATTCCAGTGCCTGCACGGCATGGGCGAGCCGCTGTACGAGGAGGTCGTCGGCCCGCGCAAGCTGGACCGCCCCTGCCGCATCTATGCGCCGGTCGGCACGCACGAGACGCTGCTGCCGTACCTGGTGCGGCGGCTGCTGGAGAACGGCGCCAACACGTCCTTCGTGAACCAGGTCGCCAATCCCCATGTGCCGGTGGAACGGCTGATCGCCGACCCGGTGGCGGAGGCACGCGCGATCGTGCCCCTCGGCGCGCCGCATCCGAAGATCGCCGCCCCGGCCGAGCTGTTTCCGGCGCGGCTGAATTCCGCGGGATTCGATCTGTCGAACGAGCAGCGCCTCGCGTCCCTGGCGTCCGCCGCGCTGGCCGGCATCGGCATGAACCGGCAGGCCATGCCGATGCTCGCCGCCGGCGATCGCGACGGTACGGCGCGCGGCGTGATCAATCCGGCCGACCGGCGCGATCGTGTCGGCTCGGTCGTGGAGGCGACCCCCGAGCTGGTCGATGCCGCCTTCGCCGGCGCGCTGGCAACGGCGCCGATCTGGCAGGCGACGCCGCCGGAAGACCGCGCCGCCGCGTTGCGCCGAACCGCCGACCTGCTGGAGGAACGGCTGCCGGCCCTGGTGGGACTGATCGTGCGCGAGGCCGGCAAGACGCTGCCCGCGGCGATCGGCGAGGTGCGCGAGGCGGTTGATTTCCTGCGATACTATTCCGCCGAAATCGTGCACGGTTTCGACAACCACACGCACCGGTCGCTGGGTCCGGTGGTGGCGATCAGCCCGTGGAACTTCCCGCTGTCGATCTTCACCGGCCAGATCGCCGGCGCGCTGGCGGCTGGGAACGTGGTGCTGGCCAAGCCGGCGGAAGAGACTCCATTGATCGCCGCCGCCGCGGTGCGTCTGCTGCACGAAGCCGGCGTGCCGCGTGGCGCGCTGCAGCTACTGCCCGGCGATGGCCGCATCGGCGCGGCGCTGGTGGCGGATGCGCGGGTGCGCGGCGTGGTGTTCACCGGATCGACCGAGGCGGCGCGTCATATCCAGCGCAGCCTCGCCGGCCGGCTCGATCCACGCAGCCGGCCGATCCCGCTGATCGCGGAAACCGGTGGCCAGAACGCGATGGTTGTCGATTCCTCCGCGCTGGCGGAGCAGGCGGTGAGCGATGTGCTTGCGTCTGGTTTCGACTCGGCCGGACAGCGCTGTTCCGCGCTGCGCATCCTGCTGGTGCAGGAGGAGATCGCCGGCCACCTGATCCCGATGCTGCACGGCGCGATGCGGGAGTTGCGCGTCGGGCGGCCGGATCGGCTGGACACCGATGTCGGACCGGTGATCGCCGCCGAGGCGCGCGACGGCATCCTGCGTCATGTCGAGGCGATGCGTGACCGCGGCTTCCCGGTCTTCCAGGCGGCGCTGTCGGCGGAGTGTGCCGACGGCCTGTTCGTGCCGCCGACGCTGATCGAGATTCCCGATCCATCGGTGCTGGCGCGCGAGGTGTTCGGGCCGGTGGTGCACATGGCCCGCTACCGGCGCAGCGAACTGGACGCGATGATCGCGCAGGTGAACGCGCTGGGCTACGGCCTGACCTTCGGCATCCACAGCCGGGTCGACGAAACCATCGCCCGCACCAGCGAACGCATCGTCGCGGGGAATATCTATGTCAACCGCAACATCATCGGTGCGGTGGTTGGCGTGCAGCCTTTCGGTGGACTCGGGCTGTCGGGCACCGGACCGAAGGCGGGCGGGCCGCTGTATCTGCGCCGGCTGCTGGCGCAGCGTCCGGCAGCGAGCGGATTGCCGAATGCTACGCCACCCGAGCCGTTCCGCGCGTTCCTGGAGTTCCTCGGCGCCGAACTGGCGGCGGGATTGGCGGCGTTCGGCGCGCTGACGCCGCATGGCGTGCGGATGGAACTGCCCGGACCGGTGGGAGAGCAGAACACGTACCGCTTGCTGCCGCGTGGCGACGTGCTGTGCGTTGCGGCTTCAGAGCCCAATGTGCTGCGCCAGATCGCCGCGGCGCTGGCCACCGGCAATCGCGCGCTGGTGGCGTGCGATGCACCGTGTCCCATGCTGGATCGCCTGCCGCCGCTGCTGCGGCACTGCGTGCTTCGCGTAAAGCCCGAGGTGGCTGGGCCGCTCGGCGCGGTGCTGTTCGATGGCGATGCCGCCGCGCTGCTGCGGTTGAGCGCGCGGGTGGCTGAACGGGATGGACCGATCGTGCCGGTGTTCACGGCATCGCGCGATGAAGCGGAAGCGTGGTATCCGCTGGAATACCTGATGGCAGAGCAGTTGGTCAGTGTGAACACCGCCGCAGCGGGAGGGAACGCGAGCCTGATGACGATCGGATAAGCGAGCGAATGCGGGGACGCGCAGCCGCTTCCCTTTCATTGCGGGAGAGGGATTGGGGTATGCGATGGGACCCCGAAAACTAACCGCCCCCCATCCCCCACCCGCTAAGGGCAGGGGGAGGAGTTTGCTGCCCGACCGACACGCCAAGCCGCAAATTTCTTCAACCTGGGAGAAACGCATGATCACCCGCAGACTTCTCATCGGCGCCGCCTCGGCGCTGGCAATCCTCGGCTCGGTGCCCGCCATCGCCGCACAGCCGATCAAGATCGGCGTGCAGGCGCCGATCATCGGCCCCTACGCCGATGAAGGCCAAGGCATCGAGCGCGCCGTTAAACTCCTCGCCGAAGAGCAGAACGCCAAAGACGGACTGCTCGGCCGCCAGATTGAAGTCACCACCTGCGACGATGAAGGCAAGGCCGCACAGGCGGCGATCTGCGCGCGCCAGCTGACCAATGACCACGTGATCGCGGTGATCGGCTCCTACACCAGTGGCGCCGCGCTTGCCGCCGAACCGATCTACGCGCGCGCCAACGTGCTGCAATCCTCCGACGGCACCAGCGACAAGCTGCTGGAGCGCGGCTACAAGACCTGGTTCGGCAACGCACCGCCGAACTCCGCGGAAGCCGGCTTCACCGCGAAGTACCTCGTGCAAGTCCGGAAATTCAAGAAGATCGCCATCCTGACCGACCACTCCAGCTTCGCCACCGGCCTCGCCGACGCGGTGGAGAAGGACGTGAAGGCCGTGCACGGCAACATCGTGGACAAGGCCTTCATCAATGCCGGGTCGCAGAACTTCACTCCGGTGCTGACGCAGCTGAAGTCGCTGTCGCCGGACGTGATCTACTTCTCGGGCTACTACTCCGACGGCGGACTGATCCGCGCGCAGATGCAGCAGCTGGGGATCAAGGCGGCATTCGTTGGCGGCGATGCCAACCAGAACGTCGCGTTCGCCAAGATTGCCGGCGGCGCGGCGGAGGGCTCGATCATCATCAACGTGCCGGCTCCGCAGAACCTGCCCTATCCGGCGGCGAAGGAGTTCGTCGCGACCTACACGAAGAAATACGGCTCGCCGCCGCCATCGGTGTACACGCTGACCAACGGCGACGGCATGCGTGCGGTGATGCAGGCGGTCGAGCAGACCAAGAGCACCGAATTCGGCAAGCTGGAGCACTACCTGCACAATCTGAAGCAGTTCCAGGGCCTGACCGGGCCATTCCACTGGAACCAGCGCGGCGAACGCATCGGCAGCCCGTTCGTGGCGTTCGCGGTGCAGGCAGATGGGAACTACGAGATTCTGTACCCCGAGCAGTAGCGTGTCTTCATCTCGCCCACGAAGTGGGAGAGGTCGGCGAACGTAGTGAGCCGGGTGAGGGGCGGCTCTTCACGATGCGATGTGATGAGCCGCCCCTCTCCCGCGTCGCTTCGCTCCGCGACCTCTCCCGCTTTGCGGGAGAGGAAATAGAGAAGGTACCGCCGATGGGAATCTTCATCCAGCAGGTGTTCAACGGCCTGACCGTCGGCGGCATCTACGCGCTGATCGCACTCGGCTACACCATGGTCTACGGCGTCATGCGCCTGATCAACTTCGCGCATGGCGATCTGTGCATCCTGGGTGCCTTCGTCGGCCTCACCTTCCTCACCGGCACAGCGGGCAGCGGACATCCCGGCGCGGCGCTGCTGCTGCTCGCGTTCGTCGTGTCCATCGTGGTGGTCGCCGGCGCCGGATTGCTGCTGGAACTCGTCGCCTACCGTCCGCTCCGCCGGGCAGACCGGCTGGCCGCGGTGGTTTCGGCGCTTGGGGCGTCGGTGCTGATCGAGAACGGCATCATGCTGATCTGGGGCGCCAACGTGCACGTGTTCCCCTCCGGCCTGCTGCCCGCAACGACCTGGGTTGTCGCGGGCGCGTCGATCACCTTCGTTCAGGTGATGATCATCGCCGTCTCGGTCCTGCTGATGGCGGCGCTGTACCTGTTCGTGCACCACACCCGCTTCGGCACCGCGATCCGCGCTGCGGCGATCGACCAGGACACCGCGCGGCTGATGGGCATCAACGTCAACCGCGTCATCGCCAGCGTGTTCGTCATTGGTCCCGCACTCGGCGCGATCGGCGGATTGTTCATCGGCATCTACTACCGCCAGGCCTACTTCACCATGGGTTGGACCTACGGCCTGTACGCGTTCATCGCCGCGATCCTCGGCGGCATCGGCAACATTCCCGGCGCCATGCTGGGCGGCGTTCTCCTCGGCTTGTTCAACGCCTTTGCTGCCGGCTACGTGTCGAGCTCCTGGCAGGATGCGATCACCTTCGGCCTGCTCATCGCCATCCTGCTCGTCCGTCCCACCGGACTGCTCGGCGAGCGCGTGGCGGAGAAAGTCTGATGGCAGAATCAGCAGAAATCGCGACCACTGCACCATTGCCGGCTTCCCGCCGCAGCGGTTTCCACACCAGCGGAGCGGTCGGTCTCGCTTTGTGGGCGATCGCCCTCGGCGTTCCCGCGGTGCTGAACAGCACCTGGGTGTCGGTCGCGGCGATCTTCGCCATCTACGCCATCACCGCGCTGTCGGAGGACATCATCCTCGGCCGCGGCGGCATGTTCGACATGGGCCATGCGGTGTACCTCGGCATTGGCGCCTATGTCACGGGCATCCTGAACACCGAGTTCGGCTGGCCCATCTTCGCCACCATGCCCGCCGCGATCCTGCTTGCCGCCGCCGTCGGCGCACTGCTCGCGGCACCGCTGATCCGGTTGCGCGGCGACTACCTGCTGGTCGCCACCATCGGCTTCAACGCGATCTTCGTACTGGCGATGCAGAACAATCTTGGCGGCATCACCGGCGGTTCCGACGGGCTATTCGGCCTGGACGTACCGCGCATCTTCGGCCTGCAACTCGCCAGCCAGCCGGCAATGTTCTGGCTGGACTGGGTGGTCCTCGGCGGCGCGCTGCTGCTGATGCGCAACCTGGAACGCTGCGAACTCGGCCGCACGCTGCGCTACCTCAAGCAGGACGAACTCGCCGCCACCACACTCGGCGTCGATGCGCGCGCGGCGAAGACGCTCGCCTTCGCCATCGGCGCCGGACTGGCCGGCCTGGCCGGCAGCCTGTTCGCCGTGCAACTTTCCTCGGTTGGCCCGTCATCCTTCGTGTTCACCGAATCGGTGACGCTGTTCGCCATCGTCATCGTCGGCGGCCAGGGCTCCATTCCCGGCGTGCTCCTCGGCACCGCGCTGATGTTCGTCGTGCCGCAGATCTTCCGCGATTTTGCCCAGTACCGCTACTTCGTATTCGGCTTCGCCATGATCGTGGTGATGGTGCTGCGTCCGCAAGGATTGTGGCCGCGCCGGAGGACCGCCGTATGAGCGCGCTGTTGGAACTGCGCGGCATCGGCATGACCTTTGGTGGGTTGCGCGCGGTGGACGATTTGAGTTTCGCCGTGCAGCAGGGCCACATTGTTGGACTGATCGGTCCGAACGGTGCCGGCAAGACGACGGTGTTCAACATCATCACCGGCGTCTATCGGCCGACCAACGGCGACGTGTTCTGGCAGGACCAGCGCATCACCGGCACCGCGCCGCATCGCATCGCTCGGCTGGGCATCCGCCGCACCTTCCAGACCATCCGCCTGTTTGCCGAAATGTCGGTGTTCGAGAACGTGCGCGCCGGTTGCCATCTGCGCGCGCGGCGGAACTGGTGGCAGGGCATGCTGTCGCTCCCCGCGCAGCGCCGCGAGGAAACCGCGCTGGCGGAACGCACGCACGACATCCTGCACCGGCTCGACCTGGCGCAGGTGGCGGACGAACCGGCGACATCGCTGCCGTACGGCATGCAGCGCCGCGTCGAACTGGCGCGCACGCTGGCCGGCGAGCCGCTTCTGGTGATCTTGGACGAGCCTGCCGCCGGACTGAACGACGCGGAATCCGCCGCTCTGAACGATACTATCTTCGCCATCCGCGATTCCGGCGTCACCGTGCTGCTGGTCGAGCACGACATGAACGTGGTGATGAACGTCACCGATCACATCGTGGTGATCAATTTCGGCCGCAAGATCGCCGAGGGCAACGCCGAATCGATCCGCACCAATCCGGCGGTGATCGAAGCCTACCTCGGCACCGAAGACGAAGATGAGGAGGCGGCGGCATGAGCCTGCTCAGCATCGAGCAACTGTCCGTCGCCTACGGCCAGATCGAGGCACTGAAAGGCGTGTCGCTGGCGGTGGAAAAGGGCGAGGTGGTGGCGATCCTCGGCGCCAACGGTGCCGGCAAGACGACGCTGATGCGCGCCATTTCCAGCCTGATCGGCAAGCGCGGCGGCCGCATCCTGTTCGAGGACCAGGATGTCACGCGTGCGCCCGCCGATCGCATCGTACGCATGGGCATCGCGCAGTCGCCGGAAGGGCGCCGCGTGTTCGGCACGCTGAGCGTGGCGGAGAACCTGGCGCTCGGCGGCTTCACCCGTCCGGCGGGGGAAATCCGGGAAAGCCTGGAGTTCGCCTATCGAATGTTCCCGCGGCTGGAGGAGCGCAAGGCGCAGCTTGCGGGCACGCTGTCGGGCGGCGAGCAGCAGATGCTGGCGATTGCGCGAGCGCTGGTGGCGAAGCCGAAGCTGCTGCTGCTGGATGAGCCGAGCCTGGGATTGGCGCCGATCATTGTGCAGGGGATCTTTCGGACGTTGCGGCAGATTGCCGATAGCGGCGTCACCATTCTGCTGGTGGAGCAGAACGCGCGCGCGGCGCTGAAGCTGGCGGATCGGGGCTATGTGCTGGAGGTGGGGCGCATCGTACTGCAGGACTCCGCCAAGGCGCTGCTGGCTTCGCCGGAGGTGCAGGCGGCGTATCTGGGGAAGGCGGCGGGGTGACGTCGGTGGCCGGCGCATGGGGCGTGTAATGCAATCGACCTCCCGCCGTGGCGGCCGGGTCAAGCCCGGCACAATCACCTCTCCCGCTTCGCGGGAGAGGTCGCGGAGCGGAGCAACGCGGGTGAAGGGCGGCGCATCACGCTGCTTCTCGATGAGCCGCCCCTCACCCGGCTCACTGCGTTCGCCGACCTTTCCCGCAAGCGGGAGAGGTGAAACGCCCGGCTTCCTGGGATCCGCGGCGCCGGGTTATGCCGCTTTCGCCAACTGCACGCCGCAGGCGTCGAACGCGGTGTAGGCCTTCGACAACTGCTCCGCGGTCAGCTTCAGATGCGGCGGACGGACGGTCTGCCAGCGCGGATCGCCGGTGTTGCGTGCCACCAGCGCCTTCAGCGCCGGGATCATCGGCACGGAGATCACCGCCTTGCGGGTCGCGCTGAGCACCTCGTGCGCCGCCGCCCCGGCCGGGGTGTTCCAGCCGCCATAGACCGCCGCTGCGATCGAGCAGTTCACGTTGGACGCTGCCGTGATGCAGCCCGCGCCGCCCTTCTCGAGCAGCGGCTTCAGCAGCGTGTCGTCGCCGGCGTACACCTCGAACCCGTCGCGCGCGAAATTCTCCACATAGGCCAGTCCGTTTGCGTAATTGCCGCTGCTGTCCTTGATGCCCTTCACCTTGCCGGCATGCTTCTTCAGCAGGCGCGCGATGAAATCCACGCTGAACGGGATCGCCGATTGTTGCGGGAAATTATACAGGTACACCTTGATGTCGCCGCCGACCCGCTGGATGACCTCATCGAAATAGGCCAGCAGCCCGTCGT
>Ga0187809_10000916_pt1 | contig 14499 bp, 10 predicted proteins | sample NC_wetland_sal_i_8_FD_132415 | JGI IMG/M metagenome (GOLD analysis project Ga0187809, IMG submission 132415) | Wetland sediment microbial communities from Neuse River Estuary, North Carolina, USA - ASW_4 | ecosystem: Environmental > Aquatic > Freshwater > Wetlands > Sediment | place: USA: North... | reverse complement strand
TCGGTGCGGCACTCGCCGACATCTGCCGCGATTTCGGCGTGGCGCCGAACTTGTGCGAGCGGGGGTTCTTCAGCGGGCTGTTCGACACGATCCACTGGCGCCGCGGCAACGTCGGCAGGCTGCGAGCGGACTTTTACCGCCGGGCCAAGGCGTTCGTGCCGGAGTGGGACAGGGATTTCTCCCTCGGCCTGCCGAATCGCGAGAAGGAAGACATTGTCCGCGTGCTCGGGTTCTTCATCGGCGAGCGCTGGCCGCGTTTGCCGGACCCGCTGCCACCGGCGTACCGCGAGCCCGGGACCGCCCCGCGCCGTCCGCCCTGACCGCACGCACAGCCTGAACCGCGAGGAACGCACGGGGCCGGACCATGGCCGGCCCCGCCGTTCCGATTCGTGCCGCGCGGCGCGCCCAAGGTTCCGCCGAACTTTCCTGCCGCCTGTTCGATCGCCGCATTGTCGACCTGCCTGCCTGCTGCCTGACTTACGAAAGCCGAAAGCAAATGCCAGACTCCATGCTCTCCCCTGGGCCAAGCACCCGCATCGGATGCTCCGGCCGGTTGATCGCATCCGGCATGTGGCTGACCGGCTCGACGCAGAAGAAATCCTGGCCCTCCGGCGTGTACACCTGCAGCAGCGGCGCGTCCGCCTCGATCGTCAGCGACAGGCCGGCGCCTTGCAGCCGAACGGTGCCATCCCAGCCGGTGAAGCAATGATCCAGCGCCACCGTGCCGATCCGCCGGCCGCCGCTGTGGTCCCACTCGGCCGGTACCGGCACGTGCCGCGCCGGCAGCGCATTCGCATCCGACAGCCACACGCCATCGGCCCGGAACCGCAAATCCTGAAACCCCGAGCGCGGAAAATACGGATGCAGCCCGAGCCCGGCCGGCGCCGGCCCGCTGTGCCGGTTGGTCAGCCGCAGCGTCACGTGCAGCGCCTGCTCCGTCAGGGCAAACCGCAATGCGGCCGCAAAGGCGAAGGGCCAGCGCCGTGGATCGGGATGGTATTGCAGGCCGAGGCTCGCCGCGGCCTCGGACACCGACTCCACCGTCCAGCCGCTCTGCCAGCCCACGCCATGAATCGTATGTGGGTGGTCGCCGAAATTGCGCTCCAGCTGGTAGTCAAGGCCGTCCCAGCGGAAGCGGCCCCAGGCGATGCGGTTGCAGAACGGCAGCAGCGGAAATCCGGCCAGCCCGCGCACATTGCCCTGCACGATCGCCTCCGGCAGCGCCCGCCGCAGCACGGGCGCCCCGGAAAAAGTCCAGCCCACCAGCGCGCCGCCGGTTTCCGGCGCCAGCACCACCGATGACTCGCCGGCCCGCAATGTCAGCATGCCATGCCCTCCGTTCCGGCGCGCAACCTAGCCTCCCCGCGCCCCACCGCGTAAATCAGGCCGCCGCGAGAACAAGGAGACCGTTCGGGTGGAGGAAGTTGACTGCATCGTCGCCGGCGCCGGCGTGGTCGGGCTGGCGGTGGCGCGCGCCCTGGCGCAGGCCGGGCGGGAGGTGATCGTGCTGGACGCCGCAGAGGGCATCGGCACGGAGACCTCGTCGCGCAACAGCGAGGTGATCCATGCCGGCATCTACTACCCGGCGAACAGCTTCATGGCGCGGTTCTGCGTCGCCGGCCGCCGCGCGCTGTACCGCTATTGCGCCGAACGCGGCGTGCCGCACCGCAACTGTGGCAAGCTGATCGTCGCCACCAACGCCGAGGAGGATGCCATGCTCGCCGGCATCCAAAGGCGAGCGGAGGCGAACGGCGTGGAGGGCATGCGCGTGCTGACCGCCGCCGAGACGGTCGCCATGGAGCCGAATTTGCGCTGCACCAGCGCGCTGCATTCGCCGGCCACCGGCATCATTGACAGCCACGCCTACATGCTGGCGCTGCAGGGGGATGCGGAGCATGCCGGCGCGGTGTGCGTGTTCCTCAGCCCGGTGGTCGGGGCGCAGGTGGTGGAGGGCGGCGTGGAGGTGTTCGTCGGCGGGTCGGAGCCGATGAACCTGCGCTGCCGGCTGCTGGTGAATTCCGCCGGCCTGCACGCGCCGCATCTGGCGCGTCACATCCGCGGCATGCCGGCGGAGCGGGTGCCCGGCGCGTACTATGCCAAGGGCAACTACTTCACCCTGACCGGCCGCTCGCCCTTCTCCCGGCTGATCTATCCGGTGCCGGTGCCGGGCGGCCTGGGCGTGCACCTGACCATCGACCTCGCCGGCCAGGCGCGGTTCGGCCCGGACGTGGAGTGGGTGGAGACGCTGGACTACAGGGTGGACCCGGCGCGGGCCGACGGTTTCTACGCGGCGGTGCGGAAATACTGGCCGGAGCTGAAGGATGGTGCGCTGCAGCCGGGCTATTCCGGGATTCGCCCGAAGATCGTGCCGCCGGGAAAGCCGGGGCAGGATTTCGTGGTGCAGGGCCCGCAGACGCATGGCGTGCCGGGGCTGATCAACCTGTTCGGCATCGAATCCCCCGGGCTGACCGCGTCCCTGGCACTGGCCGAGCACGTGCTGGAGGTGGCGGCCACCGGGTAGGCATTCGGATTCTGGTACAGCGTTCGCAAATTGGCGACGTACCACGTCGTGGCGGGCGAAGGCCCGCCACCCACGACTGGCTGGAGGAAACTCGGAGCAACACGTCGCCCGCACATCGGGATGCCCCCGCAGCAAGCCGTGGGTGGCGGGCCTTCGCCCGCCACGACGTGGCACCAGCGCCGTCGCTCCCCCTCCACTGTTCCGATCGGTAATTCCGAATCGCAGTACCATCCCGCCGGAAGTCCGGTGTCGCCTCAGTGGCCGATAGTGCCGATACTACCGCGTCGTGGCCGATAGTACCGCGTCGTGGCGGGCGCAGGCCCGCCACCCATGACTTGCCGCGGGAGGATTTGCGAGTGGAATTCGCGTCTGGCCTCGGGTCACAAGCAGCCAGTCGTGGGTGGTGGGCCTGTGCCCGCCACGACGGAGTACGCTCGAAACCCGTCGCCACTTCCGGCGGGATGCACCAGGCTTGTGCCGCCTCCGGCAAACTTTCCCCCCGCCATTAATCCTTCGGTAAGCGCAGAGGCGTGTAATCGCTCCGGCTCTCGCTGCGACCATTCCGGAGGAAGGCCAATGCCCGCTTGTCCTGCTGCCGATGTCCCGGTGCTCGCCGAACTCACCGATATCTTCCGCGATCTGCTGCGCGATCCGGAGCTGCAATTGTCCGAGCAGAGCACGCCCGACGACGTGCCGGGCTGGGACTCGATGACCCACATCGCCGTCGTGGTGGAAAGCGAGTGCCGCTTCGGCGTGCAGTTCCGGACCGGGGAGATCGAGGACCTGCACAGCGTCGGCGACCTGGTCCGGCACATCCAGATGAAGCAGATTCACGCCGCGTGACGGCGTCGTGCTGTTCAACTCGTACATCTTCGTCGGCGTTTTCCTGCCGCTGGCATTCGCCGGGTTCTGCCTGGCGGGCCGGATCGGGCCGCGCGCCGCCGCCGGCTGGCTGCTGGCGGCCTCGTTGGCGTTCTATGGCTGGTGGAACCCCGGCTTTCTGCTTCTGCTGCTGGCGTCCATCGCCGTCAACTACACAATCGCCGGGCTGATCCTGCGCGCCGGCGCTCGGCCCCGCCTGCGCGACGCGCTGCTGACCGCCGGCATCGCCGGCAACCTCGGCGCGCTCGCCTGGTACAAGTATCTCGCTGCGGTGCTGGGCTTCCTGCGCCTGCACGGCATCGCCGACGTCGCCTTCGCCGACCCCATCCTGCCCCTCGGCATCAGCTTCTTCACCTTCACCCAGCTCGGCTATCTGCTGGACTGCCGGCATGGCGCGCTGCGCGACCGCCATTCGCTGCTGCACTACGCGCTGTTCGTCGCCTTCTTCCCGCATTTGATCGCCGGGCCGATCCTGCACCACCGCGAACTCATCCCGCAGTTCGAGCGGCGGGCCTGGCGGGTCGACCCGCAGGACATTGCCGTCGGCAGCACGATCTTCCTGATCGGGCTGCTGAAGAAGACGCTGCTGGCCGATCCGATCTCCGCGCCGGTGGCGCCGGGCTTCGCGCATCCGGAGCTGCTGTCGCTGTTCCCCGCCTGGCGGGTGGCGCTGAGCTACTCGTTGCAGCTGTACTTCGACTTCTCCGGCTATTCCGACATGGCGATCGGCCTGGCGCGGCTGTTCGGCCTGCGCTTCCCGGTGAACTTCAACGCGCCATACCGGTCGGAGAGCGTGATCGAGTACTGGCAGCGCTGGCACATGACGCTGACCCGCTGGCTGATGCTGTATCTCTACAATCCGCTGGCCCTGGGCATCACCCGCCGCCGCGCCGCGCGCGGGCTGGGCACCGGCATCGAGGCGCGCCGCACGCTGCGCGGCTTCATCGAAATGATCGCCGTGCCCACCGTGATCACCATCGGCCTGGCCGGCGTATGGCATGGCAGCGCGCTGACCTTCGCCGCCTTCGGCCTGCTGCACGCGGCGTATCTCTGCGTCAACCACGCCTGGCGGCTGTGGCGTCCCGGGCCGCCTTCGGCTGCGCGGCGGGCCCGGGTGGGGCGGGTGCTGCTGACCTATGGCTGCGTGCTGGCCGGTTCGGTGCTGTTCCGAGCGGCGGATCTTTCCGGCGCCATGCAGCTGCTGGCCGGAATGCTCGGGCTGCACGGCGTCGCGGTGGCGCTGCCTGACGCCAGGGCCGCAACCTGGGGCGCGCTGGACACGCTCTGGCTGGCGGGGCTGTACGCGCTCGTCTGGTTCGCGCCGACCACGCAGCAGATCATGCGGGCGCATGCGCCGGCGCTGGGACGCGTCATCGCCGGGCCGTTTCCCCGCCTGCAATGGCAGCCGACCCTCGGCTGGGCGGTGGTGCTTGGCTGTGCCGCGGTGCTGGGGCTGCTGTCGATCGGCGGCACCGGCGAGTTCCTGTACTTCCAGTTCTGATGTCACCCCGTCGCTACCTCGCCGCACTGGGAGTGGCCGCGATCATGGGGTTCGCGCTGGTCTGGGCCTGGATCGCGGCGATGCCGATGGCCTATCTCGATCCGGAATACCCGGCCTGGCGCGCTAAGCTGGAACTGCTGCGCCGCTGCGACCTGGGCGACGTGCTGGTGGTCGGCGATTCACGGGCCGCAGTCGATGTGATGCCGGCGCTGCTGCCGGTGCGTGCCACCAACCTGGCGGTGGGCGGCGGCGAGGCGATCGAGGCCTATGCCGCCCTGTCGCGCGCCCTCGCCTGTCCGGTGCCGCCGCGCCGGGTGGTGATCTCGGTCGATGCGGCGCACTTCACCCAGCCGGACTTGTTCTGGGAGCGTTCGGTGCGCTTCGGCTTTCTCGGGGTGGCGGACCTCGGCGAGCTGGGGCAGATCGCGCGGCAGACCGGCGACGCCAGTTTCGCCGCGCCGCAGCTATCCGATGGATTGCCGGCCGCGTTGCGCGCCCGCCTGTACGCCTGGCGCTTCCCGCCGCTGTTCTTCAACAGCCTGATGCGCGGCGGTGTCGGGCTGCGCTGGTGGCGCAACCGCGAGACCTATGCCGCGGTGCTGGAGGCACGCGGCCAGTACTTCTTCGGCAAGGATGCCGGATCGTCCACCGTCGCGGTGGAAGGGCATATGCGGGCGTTCAGGCCGCTGCCGGTGCTGGACCGCTACTTCGACCGCATGCTCGCACTGCTCGCCGCGCGAGGCATCCAGGCCGACTTCATCGCCATGCCGATGAACCGCACCACAAGGGAAGCGGTGCGGCCCGCGGTGCGGGACAGCTTTTCCCGGTACCTTGCGGGTTACGCCGAACGCTACCCCGGGTTCCATGTGCTGGGACCGGTGATGCCGGACTGGCCGGACCGCTATTTCGGGGACGCGTTCTCCCACCTCAATCCGCCCGGCGCCGCTCGTCTGAGCGCCGGGTTTGGCCGGTGCCTGCGGGCGCGGCTGGCCGGCAATGCCGCCATCGACTGCGTGACCGGCGACCTGGTGGACTGAGGCCGTCGCGGGAGGCGCTGACCCGCGCTACCCGCCGCGCTGGCGTTCCGCGACCAGTGCGTCGTCGATCTGCCGAGCGCGTGCCGCCGCGGGCCGGGCGCTGATGTGGTCCCAGTAGCGCTGGAAGGCGGGGCGCTTCTCCAGCGTGCCGAACTGCATGCCGAAACCGATATGCGAGCCGACATACACATCCGCCGCAGTGAAGCGGTCGCCGACCAGGTAGCTTCTCCCGGACACCGCGGCTTCCAGGGTGTTCACCGCGTCCTCCACCCGGCCGTAGCCCATCATCACCTCGCGCTCCTTCGGCGCGACGAAGCCGAGTGCCTGGTTGCTCAGCGCGGCCTCCAGCGGGCCGGCGGCGAAGAACAGCCAGCGGTAGTACGGGCCGCGCAGCCGGTCCCGCGGCGGTGGCGCCAGGCCGGCATCGGGAAAGGCGTCGGCCAGGTAGGCGCAGATCGCCGCGCCCTCGGTCACCACCGTGTCGCCGTGGCGGATCGCCGGCACCTTGCCCATCGGGTTGATCGCCAGGTACTCCGGCGACTTCATCGAGCCGCCGTATTCCAGCACCTCGGTGCGATAGGGCTGGCCGACCTCCTCCAGCATCCAGCGGATGATGCGGCCGCGCGACATCGGGTTGGTGTAGAACACGAGGTCGTCGGCCATGGCGGGCTCCGTTGCTATGCGGCCGCCGGTGCGGCCGGCCTGGCAGCATCCTTCGCCGCACCGCGAGCGTTTTCAAGCCCGCGCGGGAAGCCGCTGCGGTCGTGGTACAGCCGGCGGACACCATTGCCGCGGGCGTGGCGCGTGGTGGCTTCCTGGGCGGTGACGTAGTCCAGCAGGGCGACGCCGGCCACCATGGCCATCGCCAGCCCCACCTTGTCGCGCTTGCGGTTGCCGGGTCGCAGCGCGGTGGCCAGGGCGAGCAGGTCCAGCCCGTCGCCGGCCAGGCGCGCCCACAGCCCGGCGTCCTTCTCCGGCGCCAGCGACAGCACGCCGGCACCGATCTCCCGGACCCCATAGGCGCGGATCAGCCTCTTGCGCCCCTTCATGCCGAACAGGCGTTCGACGGCGCGGGGCGCGACCAGTTCCAGCGTGCCCAGGCCGATGCTGAACCAGCCAAGCATGCGGGCGAGCCGATCGGCGGTGCCGAGGGAACTCGGGCCGCTGCTGAGCACGCGCGGATCGCTGGCGGGGCGGGTGAGGTTGGCGAGGTAGGGCATGGGCGTTCCTCCCGGCGTTACGGTTTCAGCACGACTTTGATGCAGCTGTCCTGCTTGTCGCGGAACACCTTGTACATCTCCGGACCGTCCTCCAGGCCGACGGTGTGGGTGATGACGAAGGACGGATCGATCTGGCCCTCCTCGATCCGGCGCAGCAGGTCGGCGGTCCAGCGGTTCACGTGGGTCTGGCCCATGCGGAAGGTCAGGCCCTTGTTCATCGCCATGCCCATCGGGATCTTGTCCGCCAGGCCGCTGTAGACGCCGGGGATGGAGATGATGCCGGCGGGGCGGCAGACGTAGATCATCTCCCGCAGCACGTGCGGGCGGTCGTTCTCCAGCGCCATGATCTGCTTGGCGCGATCGAGCAGCGTGTCCGGCTGGGCCAGACCGACATGGCTTTCCAGGCCAGTGGCGTCGATGCATTTCTGCGGGCCCTTGCCGCCGGTCAGTTCGTTCAGCCGCTCCACCACGCTGTCGAACTCGAAGTTGATGGTGATGGCGCCGCCGGCCTCCGCCATGCTGAGCCGTTCCGGCAGGCGGTCGATCGCCACCACCTGCTGCGCCCCGAGCAGGATGGCGCTGCGGATGGCCATCTGGCCGACCGGGCCGCAGCCCCAGACGGCGACGGTGTCGGTGGGCTCGATGTCGCACTGCATCGCGGCCTGCCAGCCGGTGGGGAAGATGTCGCCGAGGAACAGCACCTGCTCGTCCGACAGGCTGTCGGGCACCTTGATGTGGGTCTTGTCGGCGAAGGGAACCCGCACGTACTCGGCCTGGCCGCCGGGATAGCCGCCTGTGAGATGGGTGTAGCCGAACAGCCCGGCGGTGGCGTGGCCGAACACGGTGTCGGCCAGCTGCTTGCGGCGGTTGGAACGCTCGCAGACCGAGAAGTTGCCGCGCCGACACTGCTCGCACTCGCCGCAGATGATGGTGAAGGGGACCACCACCCGGTCGCCCTTCTTCAGCGCGCCGTTCACCCCGGAGCCGGTCTCCACCACCTCGCCCATCATCTCGTGGCCCATGATGTCGCCGGGCAGCATGGCGGGGATGAAGTTGTGGAACAGGTGCAGGTCGGAGCCGCAGATCGCGCAGCTGGTCACCCTGACGATGGCGTCACGCGGGTCCTCGATCTGCGGGTCCGTGACGGTATCGCAGCGGATATCCTCCTTGCCGTGCCAGACCAGTGCGCGCATGCGATGCCTCCTCCGCCGCTCGTGCTGGGGTGGAATGCGGCTGGGGTGGCGGCGTTGCGTGCGGCGGGAGGGATCACCCGGCGTTGAAGCATTGGAGAGGGGCGTCGCCGCATGCTGCATTCGCCGCAGGATCGGAGGCGGATTCGTTGCGTGCTTGCGGTCACCCCTCGAACGGATCCTTCACCAGGATCGTGTCGTCGCGCTCCGGGCTGGTGGAGACCAGGGTGACCTGCGCTTCGACCAGTTCCTCGATGCGGCGGACGTATTTCACCGCCTGCGCCGGCAGGTCGGCCCAGGAGCGCGCGCCGCGAGTGGAGCCGGTCCAGCCTTCCATTGTCTCGTAGACCGGCTGGGCGGCGGCCTGCGCGCCGGGGACGGCCGGCAGGTGGTTCATCAGCTGGCCGTTGATGCGGTAGCCGGTGTTGATCTTCAGTTCGGCCAGGCCGTCCAGCACGTCCAGCTTGGTCAGCACCAGGCCCTGGATGCCGCCCACCTTCACCGCTTGGCGCACCAGCGCGGCGTCGAACCAGCCGCAGCGCCGCCGCCGCCCGGTGACGGTGCCGAACTCCGCCCCGCGGTCGCCGAGCAGGGTGCCGGTGGCGTCGGTGAGTTCGGTGGGGAAGGGGCCGGAGCCCACGCGGGTGCTGTATGCCTTGGCGATGCCAAGCACGAAGCCGACCGCGCCCGGGCCCATGCCGCTGCCCGCGGCCGCCGTCGCCGCCACGGTGTTGGAGGACGTGACGAAGGGGTAGGTGCCGTGATCGACGTCCAGCATCACCGCCTGTGCGCCCTCGAACAGGATGCGCCGGCCAGCGCGGCGGGCCTCGTCCAGCCGTTCCCAGACCGGTTCGGCGAAGGGCAGGATCTTCGGCGCGAGTGCCATCAGCCGGTCGAACAGCGCCTGCTTCTCGAAGGTGGGCGCGCCCAGGCCGGCCAGCAGCGTGTTGTGGTGCAGCAGCAGCTCGTCCAGCTTGGCGGCGACCGTCTCCGGCTCCGCCAGATCCGCCACCCGGATCGCCCGCCGCGCCACCTTGTCCTCATAGGCCGGGCCGATGCCGCGGCCGGTGGTGCCGATCTGCCGGTCGCCACGCGCTGCCTCCCGCGCGCGGTCGATCGCCGGGTGCAGCGGCAGGATCAGGATGGCGTTCTCGGCCAGCCGCAGCGTCTGCGGCGTGACGATCAGGCCCTGGGCGCGCACCTTGTCGATCTCGGCCAGCAGCGCCTCGGGATCGACCACCACGCCGTTGCCGATGATGCCGAGCTTGCCGCGGACCAAGCCGGAGGGGAGCAGGGAGAGCTTGTAGGTCTCGTTGCCGACGACCAGCGTATGCCCGGCGTTATGGCCGCCCTGGAAGCGCACGACGATGTCCGCTCGGCTGGCGAGCCAGTCCACCACCTTGCCCTTGCCCTCGTCGCCCCACTGGGCGCCGATCACCGTCACGTTGGCCATGCTGTCGGTCTCCGGTTTGGTCCTCCGGGTGAGGACCGCCGGTGGTGGTGTGTAAGCCTTGTGGCGGGCGGTGCAACAAGGGGCGTGTGGGTGCCGCTTGTCATGGCGTTCTGGCGGGGGAGTGGCGCGGCGGGGGCCGGGCTGGTTCGGGGGGGCGGCGGCCTGAGGTTCTTGCACGGTTCCTTGGCGCGGGCTGGCTGCGTGGCTGGTGACGGGGGAGTCGCATCGGCGTCTCAAATGGTTTTTCGCGTCTCACCTGCTCTGGTGGTGGGGCGGAGCTCATGGGATGCGACGCTGTCGCCTGGTGGGGAAAGAGCCGCGCGTCCTGGGTGCAGGGGGGGCCGCCGGCAAAACCGCGTCTCCTGTGGGACGATGGCCGGTGTCCCTGCGGCGGTGATGGCCGCTGCCACCGCTTGGCATGGGGTCTTGCCGACGCTCTGCGCTTTCGGGTGCGCGCCGGGGAGAAGCGGGCTGACGGGTGAGTCTCATCCGTGTCTCGGAAGAGTTTTGCCGTCTCGCCTGCTCTGCCGGTGATGTGACGATCATGGGGTGAGACCGCGTCGTCGGGCGCGGCAGGGCTTGGACGTCCGCGTTGCATGGGGTCCCGACGCTGGTTGCGTGCGTGGGTGGTGGGCGGGGGCTTGCAAGAAAGGCAGCAAGGAAGCGGGAACGCAGAAAACGCAAAAAGACGCAGATGAACGCGAATGGGCCGGGGGCTGGCATGCGGTGGGCCGGACGTGCGCCGAAAGCCGGGCGGGGCGGACTGGCTGGTGCATTTTTCCTGAACGGTGGTGTTCATCCGCGGGCACTTCTTTTCGGGTTGCTTGCCGCCGACGATGGGCGGGCTTGGGCGCCGCTTCCCGTCGCCACGGTGCATGGGGTGTCGTCGCCGATTTTGGGCCGGCTGCGCATCGGTTGGCGGCGTGGCGCCGGTGCCGTGCATGTCCGCGTGATTGTCGCTGGCTTTCGGGGGGACACGTTAGCGGCGGCATTTTCGGGCTCTTGCCGTGGAGTGGTCCCATGGCGGAGCGTTCGGCCGACCGGCGTCGTGCTCCGCAATCCCGTCAGGTTTCACACGGAGTGCCACGGAGGACGCACGGAGAGCCGCGGAGTTTTCGTGCGGCACGCTTCGCTGTGGCCGGCCGGGCGATGCCATGCGGGCTTCATGCCCTCGATCGTTGCCGGGCGGTTCGGTACGGCTGAAGGAGGAAAAGGGATGCGGCATCAATTCCTGTATTCGTTAGTATTCCGTCAGCGCATCACACTAACATAAAAGGGATGGCTTGGCGACTCCCTTTCGGGGTCTGCCGTGTGGTTCGGATAGCCGTTCGGCCGGCTGACGCGGTTGCGGTCTCGCATTCCGTAGCTATATCGTAGAATTTCCTTGTTGACTTCCCGGTACGGAATTCCGTAGCAATCCCGTGCACCATGGAGTCCAAGCCATGTCCCGTGCCGCAGATGCCCCCCGTGCCCCGCTCGCCCGCGCCGCCGCCGCCCGCAACCTGCGCGCACTGCGCGACGAACTCGGGCGCACCGACCAGAAGCGCTTCGACATCCTGCTGCCGCTGTTTGGCGACGGTGGACGCATCGTGCTCGGCCAGGCGCTGGCGGCGCTGTTCCCGGACCACGAACGCGAGGCAGCGCTGACCGCGTTCCGCCAGCTGCGTGCCCGGCTCTCCGCCGCCGCCGAACAGGCAGGACGGGATTTCGCGCTGGACGCTGACACCGAAACCCGCACCGCGCCGGACGAACGCTTTTGCTGGTTCAGCGGCCAGGACGACGCGGCGGCCGGGGCGGTGCGCTTCGCGGAGCAGGAAAGCCGTGGGGTGGTGCGCGTGGCGCAGGACGCGGTGCGGATCGGCAAGCGGACCGTGCGCTACTTCGTCTCCTATGCGCATGCCGACGCCGACCTGAAAGGCACGCTGCTGCGCTGCCTGCAGCCGTTTCTGGGCAGCGCCGGCGAGTACGAATTCGTCGCGTGGCAGGACCGCGACATCCTGGTGGGCAAGGACTGGCACGCGGACATCCAGCGCGCCATCGTGCAGTGCGACTTCGGCCTGCTGCTGGTCAGCCCGCAATTCCTCGCCAGCCGCTACATCACCCGCGAGGAGCTGCGCCACTTCGTCGCCGCCGACCCCTTTGCCCCGGCGGCGCCGAAACTCGCGGTGCCGGTGGCGCTGCGAACACTGCGCTTCGACGGCAGCATGGACATGAAGGGGCTGCAGCACCACCAGCTGTTCCACGACCCGGCCGGCCGCGCCTTCCAGGAACGCGGCACCGACAAGACGCGGCACGATTTCGCCAACGCGCTGTTCGGCGCGATGGTCCGCCGGCTGGACGACCACTTCGCCCAGCCGCCAACCGCCGCGCCAGACCCGCGTCTGCGCCGCCGCGACTGGCAGCGCGACGAGCTGGCGCAGGAGCTGGAGGCGCTGCACTTCGTCCCGCCCGCCGGCCGCACCGGCACGATGAACAAGCTGGACGACGAAGCCCCCGAAGGCGAGCGGCGCGACGCGCTGCAATTCCTGCTCGACTGGGCGCACGAGCCGCTCGGCCCGTCCTGCTGTGCGCTGCTCGGCTCGGTCGGCATCGGCAAGACCACCACCTGCAAGGCTTTCACTCACGCCCTGCTGGAACAGCGCGCCAGCGACCCGAGCCTGCCGCTGCCGATCTACCTGGACCTGCGCAACCTGGGCGAGGCGGCGCGCGCCGAACCGGACCTGAAGGCGATCCTGGCCACCGTGCTGCGCCGCAGCTGGCAGGGCGGCGAGACCGAACCGCCGCTGGACCCGGACGAGGCGATCCGCCTGGTGCGGGAAGACCGCGCCATCGTCATCTTCGACGGCCTCGACGAGGTGCTGGTGCATCTGTCGCAGCGCGGCGGGCAGTATTTCACCCGCGAGCTGCTGCGCATCCTGCCGCCGTCGCTATGGCCCGGCCGCCGCCAGCAGGATGCGCCCGGTCGGCCGGGCCGCGTGCTGGTGACCTGCCGCACGCACTACTTCCGCTCGCTGCGCGAGCAGCAGACGCACCTGACGGCGGAGGACCGCGACGACGTGCGCGACACCGACTACCGGGTGTTCGTGCTGGTGCCATTCGACGACGACCAGGTCCGCCGCTACCTGGAGAGCAGCTTTCCGCAACGCGACGTCGCGCCGATCCTGCAGACCATCCACGCGGTGCACAACCTGCCGGAGATGGCGTCGCGGCCGTACACGCTCAGCCTGATCGCCCAGGCGCTGCCGCGTATCGAGCGCTGGAACCTGGAAGGCAAGCGGGTGACCGGCGTCGATCTGTACCGCCACATGGTGCTGTCCTGGCTGGAGCGCGATTCCGGAAAACACGAGCTGGAGATCGAGCACAAGCAGCAGATGATGGAGCACGTCGCCGCCGAACTGTGGCGCAGCGGCAGCCGCACCTGGACGGCGCGGCAGATGGAGGACTGGCTGACGGCGTTCCTCGACGCCACGCCGGAAGTTGACCGGCACTACCGGCGCAAGGACCTGGACGTGCTGAAGCAGGACCTGCGCACCGCGACCTTCCTGGTCGGCGGCGGGCGGCGGGATTTCCGCTTCGCGCATACCTCCCTGCAGGAGTTCTTCCTGGCGGCGTATCTGCTGCGTGCACTGCGCGAGGGCCGGCCGGATTCATGGGACATGGCGCGGCCGAGTAGGGAGACGCTGGATTTCCTCGGCCAGATGCTGCTGGGGGAGGAAGACGACGCGGCCCTGACCACTTTGCGTGCCATGCGCCACGCCTACCGGCCGCGCGTCAGCGAACTGGCGTTCGACTACGTGCTGTTCGCCCAGGCGCGCGACTACCCGTCACCGCCGCCCGCCGGTTTCGTGCTGGACGGCGCCGACCTGCGCGGCTGGGAGATAGCCGGCACAGCCCAGAACGCCCCGCCACCCACCCAGAAATTCCCTCCCTCCCAAGGGGGGAGGGTTAGGGAGAGGGGGCCAGGAGAGCGTTCCCATGAAGGTCGTGCAGCTGCGCTGCTCAACCTCCGCCACGCCTCCTTCCGCGGCGCGCTACTCGGCAACACGGTGTTCCGCCATATCGATCTGGACGGCGCGGATTTCTCCGGCGCCGATTTGCTGCGCACGGAGCTGAACGGCGGCCGGGCGCGCGGGGCGCGGTTCGCCGGCGCCAGCCTGACGGGCACGGTGTTCCGCGACCTGGACCTGGCGGATGCTGCGTTCGACACGGCGCGTGCCTACCATGTGCAACTGTTGCGCTGCATGCTGCACGGGCAGCATGGCTTGACCTATGGCCTGCCGGAGTCTGCCCGCGCGCTGTGCCAGCCGCCCGGCAATAACAGACCGATAGCAAAACAAAATCGCCGCCTCACTGCGCTCGGCGGACATTCCAACTGGGTGACCGGCTGCGCCTTCGCCCCCGACGGCAAACGCCTCGCCTCCGCTTCCGATGACCAAACAATCCGCATCTGGGATGCCGAAACCGGCGAATGCCGCCTTACGCTCCAAGGACACTCCGACCCCGTGACCGGCTGCGCCTTCGCCCCCGACGGCAAACGCCTCGCCTCCGCTTCCGATGACAACACACTCCGAATCTGGGATGCCCAATCCGGCGAGTGCATCCTCACCTTGCAAGGTCACTCCAACTCGGTGACCGGCTGCGCCTTCGCCCCCGACGGCAAACGCCTCGCCTCCGCTTCCGATGACAACACACTCC
>Ga0187809_10000915_pt1 | contig 14503 bp, 11 predicted proteins | sample NC_wetland_sal_i_8_FD_132415 | JGI IMG/M metagenome (GOLD analysis project Ga0187809, IMG submission 132415) | Wetland sediment microbial communities from Neuse River Estuary, North Carolina, USA - ASW_4 | ecosystem: Environmental > Aquatic > Freshwater > Wetlands > Sediment | place: USA: North... | reverse complement strand
GTGGAACAGCCGACCCGACAGCCGAACCCGCTCATAGCCCGCCGCGGTGATGACCGTGACCGCCGCGCGGTCGACGCGGGCGACCCGTGCCGGACGCAGCTCCGAGCCGGAAGTTGCTTGCAGATCAGCGAATTCAGCGGCGCGGACGTCGTCCCAGCCCAGCGTTTGCAGATTGACAGACATGGTTGAGCGGCTCCAATGAAAGGTGGGCGCGCTCGAAAGTGGCGGTTAGCCGAGGCGGCCGAGCGCGAGGGTCGGGGCAGCGTGAACCAAGACGTTCATCGGGCCAACTCCTCTCGCTCGGCGGGTCTTGCGTTAAGGCCAATGTAGCCCGCTATGCGCGGGCGGGCATCAGGGTTTCAGCGGTAGCGGTGGGGAATTCCGATCCGGACGTCGACCCCGGGCGAGTAGTGCGCCAGCGGTTCGCCCTTCGGCGCCGGCAACCCGGTGTCGGCCACGAGTTGGTCGTCGAGCTCCCGGACGACGGCGCGCCGCAACGGCCAGCGGTCATGTTGCGCGTGCGCGTAGCGGCGGAATTGGCCGCGCGCGCCGCCGACGCTGAACAGCGCCCACCGCGCGGTCAAGAAATGGTCGCGATCGGTCAACTCGTGGTCGGCGAGCGGCGCGCCGATCTCGACCGAGACCAGGCTGGTGACGCCGCCGTCGGGCCAGCGCCGCCGCGTCGTGTAGGTCATCGTGTCGCCGGTGTCGTCGAGTCGCATGTGAGACCACATGTATGGCAACCGAAAACCGAGGCGCGCGGCCGCGACGGCGGGGAATCGCTCAGCGTCGAGGGAGAAGAACCACACGCCCGACTGCCCGAGCTCGTCGCGAACGTAGGTGCGCACGTTCGTCTCGCAGAAGTGCGAAATCCACGGCAGGCGCGGGACTCCGGGGGCGTTGATGCGCATGAAGAACGGCACCAAGCCCACCCACGCGTCGCCGTCGTGCGTCTCCACCGACAGGCCGGGCGGCAGCAACCGCTGCACCACCTCCGGCGGGTATCGCCAGTGCAAGAACGACAACCGCTCCCAGCGGTGGAACATCACCGGGCGTTCGACGGTCAGCGGGCAGGTTGGCGAGTAGTGCTCGACGTCGGCCATTCACCTATCGTGCAACGTGGCGGGCGGCCGCCGCGTCGTCCGCCTTGCGTTCGGCAGTTCCATGTTCAGCCGCCCACAACCCGTGCTCGGTTGCGGCCCACTTCACCGGGACGTAGCCGGTGCGCATGCCGGCAAGCGCATGCGGGTCGCGCAATGCCATGTAGATGTGCCCGACGACGACGGCCAGGATCGCGTACGCGGTCCAGTCGTGCACGAATGTCGCGCCGGTGCGCCAGTCGATCGGCCAATGGTTCGCGAACCGCATCACCGAGCCGGTGAGCAGCATGACCAGGATCGCGCCGAGTTGGAAGTTGGCGTTGAGCTTTTGACCGGCGTTGAACTTGCCGATGTCGGTTCGAGTCGCCCGAAAGTCCTTTGACCGCAGCCATTTCCAGTCGGATGACGTGAAGCGGTTCAGCCGCCGAACGTCGTCCCGAAAAGCTTTCGACACCAGGCCGACAGCTAACGGGACCGGCAACGACAAACCGGCGACGACATGCACCCACTCGACGATCGCCCGGTAGCCGATGGCCTGTGACAGCGGCCCGATGTACAGAATCGCCGCAGTCGCAAGGCAAACCGCCGTGAGCAACCCGGTGACGCGGTGCACCCAACGTTCGGCGACGGCGAAGCGCAACAGCTCAGCTGGTCGGGGCATCGCCGCGTCCGTTCGACTTGCCGACCCAGGCGTCGACGTCGTAGCCGTTCTGCTCCCAGAAACCAGGGAAGACCTGCGAGGTCGCCTTGATTCCACCGAGCCACTTGCACGACTTGTAGCCGTACATCGGCGCGACGTAGAGCCGCACCGGGCCGCCGTGCGCCCGACTCACCGGGCCGCCGAGCATCTGGGTGGCGACCAGCACGTCGCGTCGGCGCGCCTGCGGCAAGGTCAGGCTTTCGGTGTAGGCGCCGTCGAACGAGGTGAACTGCAGCGCGGTCGCGCCCTTTTGCACCCCGACGTGGTCGAGCAGGTCGGGCAGCGCCACGCCCGACCAATGCACCTGCGGCACGCGCCAGCCGGTGACGCATTGGAAGTCCTTGACCAGCGCGGTCTGCGGCATCGCGTTGAGGTCGTCGAGACTGAGCGTCATCGGGTGGTCGACCAGACCGTCGATCGTGAGCCGGTAGTCGGACGACGTGCGCTGTGGCTCGTCGCCGGTGATCGAGTAAAAGCGGAAGGTGTCACCGGCCGGGATCAGCGCGGTCAGCCCGGTGGGGTCGCGCTCCTCGACCGGGCGCAGGACGGCGCTCTCGATGTTTTGCAGGTGCTCGCCGAACGCGACACCGAGGACGCCGAGACCGAGCATGCCGAGCACGATCCGCCGTCCGACCGGACGACCCTCGGCGTCGCTTCCGCCAGCGAGGGTTGGATCTGCCATTCGAGTGCTCCGCGTGCTCCGGGTGCCGGACGTCGTCCGCGCACATCGCCGACCAATCCATGATGCGGTCGGGTGCGCTGCGAAGCTCCCTCGATCTCCTTACGAAATGCGAACGGGCGGCCGCGCCCCGTATGGGGTACGACCGCCCGCTCGTGTTGGTTCAGACCGGCCGAACGTTCTCCGCCTGGGGACCCTTGGGGCCCTGCGTGATGTCGAAGTCGACCTTCTGGTTCTCCTCCAGGCTGCGGTAACCGTCAGACTGGATCGCCGAGTAGTGGACGAAGACGTCAGCGCCGCCTTCGACGGCAATGAAGCCGAAGCCCTTCTCAGCGTTGAACCACTTCACTACACCTTGCGTCACGTGCTCTCCCTAACCAGGATTCGGCACCCGCACCGCGCGGTTGCCGGGCCGGCGCGGACAGTCTCTTTGGGGGCCCCGAAGATCACCAACCGCGCTGACGTTCCGCGGCGTGAGAACACGTACTTGGAACTGCGACCGCGATCACGGTAGCAGGTCGAATCGCGCTGCACCATAAGTCGCGCGGGAGGATATCCGGACCAGACATGAGAGGTTCGTCCGGCTTTAGCGATACAGAAAAGTTGCGTCCTCAATTACGGTCGCGATTGGGTGGCGAGCCGGATGCCAAACCCGATCAACACCACGCCGGTTAACCGCTCAACGGAACGTCGCAACGTCGACCGGGCGAACAGGCTGCGCGCGGCGTGGACGGCGGTGGTCAACGACAGGTACCACGCGCTGTCGCACGCGACCCAAATCACAGCCAACAGCAGGCCGGTGGCCAACACCGGCGCGCCCGACGGGATGAACTGCGGCAGGAACGACACCGCGAACACACCCGCCTTGGGGTTGGCCAGGTTCGTCACCAAGCCGGCGCGATACGCGGAACGCCGTGAACCGAGGCTGCTCGCGACAACGGCGTCGGCCGTGGCGACTTCGGCCGCGGGCTGCTGCGCGTTCGTCGTCCGCGACCGAAGGATCGCTTGCACACCAAGGAAAACCAGCATGAGCGCGCCGCCGACGCGCAACACCGTGTAGGCGATCTCGGACGCCGCCAGCAGCGCGGTCACACCGAGCGCGGCCATCACGGCCCAAAAGAACACTCCCGACTCGATGCCGGCGACCGTCGCGAAACCGCGGTTGCGACCGTGCCGGATCGTCTGTCGCAGCAACACCGCGGTGGCCGGCCCCGGTGCGATCGCAAGCAGCAGCGCCGCGCCGGCGAACGCCAGCAAATGCGCGGTGAACGTGGACATCCGCTCAACTCCTTCGGCGCAAGCAAAGCACGACCGTGACAATCACCGTGCACAACAACAACGGCGGAGCGACACCGGATTTCCAAATGTCGAGGGCGTGCGGGTCTCGTCCCGGCAAATATCCGATCGCGAGCACCGACGTCCAGAAGATCAGAACCTTGTCGAAGGCGGACGACGGGAGCAGGGCGAGCAACGCGAACGGCAGCGCCGCGTACCACGGCAGCACGTAGGGCGCGGTCAGCAGCCACCCGAGCACCAAGACGAGCGCCGGCCGGCCCGGGTGGCCGCGACCGGGCAGGCCGCGGCGCAACAGCAACGCCAGCACGACGAAGGCGATCCACGCCGCGATCCGGATCAGCGTGCGGGCCGCACTTTTGCCGAGCAGCGACTCGAGCGGGTGTGTGACGATCCGCCAGGGGTCGGCGAAGGAGACGAACCCGCTGGCGTGGCCGAGCTGGTCGAAGGCGTGCCCGCCGGCGAGCAGATAGCCGGGGATCAGCACCGCCGCCGCGCCGAGTGCCAGTGCGATCAGCGCCGTCACCCGGCCGCGGGTGTGCCGGTGGCAGGCGATCGCGAACGCGAAGCCGCCGCCGGCGAGCGCGGCGGACGCCTTCACGGCGGCGGCGGCGCCGCCGAGCACGCCGGCGCCAAACGCGGAGGCGATCCCGCGCCGGGCGAGCAGCGCGAGGCCACCGACCACCAAAGCGGTGAGCAGGACGTCGACGTGCGCGCCGGCGACCCCTTCGAGCAACAGCAGCGGGTTCAGCGCGAACAGCACCGCGGCTCTTCGCCGTCCGGCTTGGCCCGCGGCGAGGAGGTAGAGCAGCGCGGCGGCGACGATGAAGGCGGCGGCGTTGATCAGGCCGAGGACGAAGACCGCGCGGCCTGGCGAGTGCGGGCCGTCGCCGGCGAGCTTCGCCGCCACCCACTGCTCGCCGGTCGCGACCGGACCGTAGACGCTGGTCGTCGTCCGCCAAGGCGGTTCGGCCGCGTTCGCGTACGCGCCGGTCAGGGCGGACGGCGGCGTGGCGTACGGGTCTTGGCCGGTCGCCGCGAGCCGGCCGTAGGCGACGTAGCTGCCGGGGTCGGCGGAGCCGATCGGGGTGAGGACGCCGAGCGCCGCGGCCACCAACGCGCCGGCGATCAGCAGCCGTTTGGCGTCGGCGGCCCAGCCGCGGCGCAACGCGTCAAGGCAGCCGGCCAGGCCGTACGCGCCGGCGACGACGGCGAAGACCAGCAGCGCGGTGACGGTCGCGGTGTTTGGTTGGGCGTTCGCGTGCAGCGGCACCGGGCCGGCGAAGCGCTGCGCTGCGGCGCTCGGGCCGAGCGCCGCGGTGAGGAGGGTGGCGGCAATCGACGCGCCGACGGCGGCGAGCGCGAGTCTCGGCGGCCGGCCCGGCGCGAGCACCCGGAACGCGTGCCGCCTGGCTAACCGAGCCAGCCAGAGGGTGACGGCGGCGAGCCGGCCGGTCGCGGGGAGCACGGTCATCGGTGATCGGCGCTCCCGAATCCAAACCCGGCCGCGATGACGGACGGCGTGAGCGGAGGATGCGGGATTTGAACCCGCGAGAGGTTGCCCTCTACACGCTTTCCAAGCGTGCGCACTCGGCCACTATGCGAATCCTCCGCCGTGCAGGGTAGCCGATTCGCTTTCGTCGCCGGTCGGCAGCGCGTGCTGGCCGGCCGCCAGCACCGCCACCACGGCGAGCACGGCCAAGGCGGCGAGGCAGCCGGTGGCCACCCGGTAGCCGGTCGAGCCGGCGCCGGCGGTCGAGTACGCCAGGCTGGTGATGGCCACGCCGAGGGCGGTTCCGAACGCGCGGGTCATGTTCAGCACGCCGCCCGCGACGCTCGCCCGGGCGGCTGGCGCGCTCGTCATGATGGCCGCGTTGTTCGCGGGCGTGAACATGCCCGATCCAAAACCGACGATCGCAAGCGCGACGGCGACCATCGCGACGCTAGCCGGTGCCGCGGCCACGATCGCGAATCCGGCGGTCGCCAACAGCATGCCGATCGCGGTTGGCAGCCGGGTGCCCCTGGCGTCGGCCAGGCGACCGGCGAACGGGGTCGAGACCGCGATGCACGCGGGCAGGATCGTCAGTAGCAGACCGGTGGAGTCTGGCCGCCAGCCGAGGGAGCGCTCCATCTCGAACGGCGTGATGAAGAGCATGCCGAAGAGAATCAGGTACGACAGCAGCCCGGCGAATATGGCGCGGCTGAAGTCGTGTCTGGCGAACAGGTCGACCGGCAGCAACGGCTCGGCGCCGCGGCGCAGCAGAGCCCTGGTGTGCCAGTGCAATGTCAAGCCCGCGGCGAGCGCGACCACGAACGGCACGATGATGGTCGCCCGCAATAGCGAACCGTGCTGCGCGTCGGTCAAGGTGAGCAGCGCGCCGACGACAACCGGGATGAACAGCAGCAGGCCCCGGTAGTCCATCCGCTCGATCTGGCGAAGCTGCCGGCTGCGTGGCAAGAAGACCAGACCGGCGGCGATGCCGACCACGCCCACGGGCGCGTTGACCAAGAACACCAGCCGCCAGCCGCCAAGGTGCACGAGCAGGCCGCCGATCGTCGGACCGAGCGCGAGACCAAGCGCTTGCGCCACGGCCTGGACGCCGATGCCACGGCCAACCTGGCCCGGTGGCATGGCGAGCCGGATCAACGCGACGCTATTTGCCTGCAGCATCGCGGCGCCGATCGCTTGGACGACGCGCAGCGCGTCGAGAGCGGCGATCGACGGCGCCAACGCGCAGCCCACCGAGGCCAGCGTGAAGACGCCGAACCCGTAGATGTAGAGCATCTTGCGGCCGACCGCGTCGGCCAGCCGGCCGATCGGCACCACCGCAGCGACCAAGGTCAGCAGATACGACAGCGCTACCCACGACGCGGCGGCCAGGCTGATGTTGAAGTGCTCCTGCAAGGCCGGAGTCGCCAGCGTGACGATGCTCGCGTCGAGCTGGCCCATGAACGCGCCCACACAGACCGACGCGACGACCAGCCAGTGCGCGTTGGTGAGCGCCCGCACCCGTTCCGGACGCGGCGGCTCGACGAGCAGCCGCTGCCATCCGGCGTTCGTCACGGCGTCCTCCTCGCGGTCACACGCACACCGTCGGCCATCGTCGGCGATAGGTCAAATAGCGATGTTGGTGGATGCCGATAGGCGTTTACTATGACGGCGTGGACCGCCGTCAGCTGCGTTGCTTCGTCGCCGTCGTCGACCACGGCGGCTTCTCGCGGGCGGCCGACGAGTTGGGCATCGCCCAGCCGAGCCTGTCGCAATCAATCGCCGGCTTGGAGAAGAAGGTCGGCGTCGCGCTGTTCCACCGGCTGGGTCGGGGGGTGCGGCTCACCGCGGCGGGCGAGGCGCTGCTCGAACCCGCTCGGCAGATCCTGCGTGACTTCACCGTCGCCGAGGACTCGGTGGCGCGGGTGGGGGAGCTGGCACTTGGCACGCTCGACGTCGCCGCGATTCCGACGCTGGTGCAGCCGCTCGCGGAGCTCGTCGGGGCCTTCCACCGGCGTCATCCCGACGTCGTGGTGCGCGCGCCCGAGGTGTCTGCTGTCGACGGCGTCGAGTCGGCCGTCGTCGCCGGCGTCTGCGAACTCGGGCTGACCGAGCTGCCGTGCTCGGTGGCTGAGCTGCGCGCGATCGAGCTGGGCCGGCAGCCGTTTCAGCTGGTGCTGCCGCCGACGTCTGACGTGGTCGACCCGTTTCCGCTCCGGCGCTTCGACCAGCTGCAGTTCGTCGCCACGCCGGCTGGCACATCGTCGCGAAGTCGACTCGACGAGGCGCTCGCGCACACCCGCGCGGGCGGCGCCGGCATTTGTGTGGAGACCGGTCATCGCGACGCGCTGATCGCGTTGGTGCTCGCGGGCGCCGGCGCCGCCTTTTTGCCGGAGCCGATGGCCGTTGACGCGCGCAAGCTCGGCGCGGTCGTGGTGTCGACGACGCCGGTGATCAGCCGGCGGTACGGGATCGTGCATCGTCCGGCGCCGCTGTCACCCGCTGCGCAAGCCTTCGTCGACTGCGCGCGACCTGGTTCGCCGCCGAGTTGATCTCCCTAGACCTCGAAACCCGCGCTTAGTCACCGCTGCGGCAAGTCCCAAGCGCGAGTTTGGAGGTCTTCGGCTCGGGGCGGGGACCGACGGGTCGCGGACCCGTGGCCTGGGCGTCCACAGCGGGCGCTCGCGCTGACGTCGTCCGCCAGTAGACTCGCGGGCAGACCCCTCGCGCGGCGTCCATCCCACGAACCCCCCCAGGGCCGGAAGGCAGCAAGGGTAAGCGGGCCCTGACGGGTGCGCGGGGGGTCCTTTTCGATCGGAGGGCCCAAAGCTCGTGAGTCTGGCGCTGTATCGCAAGTATCGGCCGAGCACGTTCGCCGAGGTGATCGGCCAGGAGCACGTCACCGAGCCGTTGCAGCAGGCGCTGCGCAACAACCGGGTGCACCACGCGTACTTGTTCTCCGGCCCGCGCGGGTGCGGCAAAACGTCGTCCGCCCGAATTTTGGCCCGTTCGCTGAACTGCGAGCAGGGCCCCACGCCCGAGCCGTGCGGGAAATGCCAGTCGTGCCTCGACCTCGCGCCGTCCGGGCCGGGCAGCATCGACGTCATCGAGATCGACGCCGCGTCGCACGGGCTCGTAGACGACGCCCGCGACCTGCGCGAACGATCGATGTACGCGCCGGTGAGCTCGCGCTTCAAGATCTACATCATCGACGAAGCGCACATGGTCACGACGGCTGCCTTCAACGCGCTGCTGAAGCTGGTCGAAGAGCCGCCGCCGCATGTGAAGTTCATCTTCGCGACCACGGAGCCGGAGAAGGTCATCGGCACGATCCGGTCGCGCACCCACCACTACCCGTTCCGCTTGGTGCCGCCGGGCGCGTTGCGCGACAACCTGGCGCGCATCTGCGAGGCCGAAGGCGTGCCGATCGAGCCGGCCGCTCTGGGGCTCGTCGTTCGCGCCGGCGCTGGCTCGGTGCGTGACGCGCAGTCGGTGCTCGACCAGCTGGTCGCCGGCGCCGGTGAGGACGGCGTCACCTACAAGCGCGCGGTCGCGCTGCTCGGCTACACCGACGCAAGCCTGATTGACGACGTCGTCGACGCGTTCGCCGCGCACGACGGCGGGGCGGTGTTCGAGATCGTCGACCGGGTGATCGAGGCCGGCCACGACCCGCGCCGGTTCGCCGAGGACTTGCTCGGCAGATTGCGTGACCTGATCATCCTCGACGCGATTCCGGAGGCGGGCGAGAAGGGCCTGCTCGACGTCCCGGCCGACGTGCTGGAGCGGATGAGCCGGCAGGCCGGCCAGCTCGGCCGGGCGGAGCTGACTCGCGCTGCCGACCTGGTCAATGAGGGTCTGACCGAAATGCGTGGCGCCACCGCGCCGCGGTTGCTGCTCGAGCTGATTTGCGCGCGGGTGTTGCTGCCCGGCGCAAGCGACGATCCGGCGAGTCTGTTGGCGCGGGTCGAGCGGTTGGAGCGCCGGTTGTCGGCGAGCGGCGCGCCGGCACCAGCCGCGCCACCGCAACCAGCCGCGCAACCTGCCCGAAGGCCCGAACCCGCGCCGAAACCGACTCCCGAGCCAGCGGCCGTCTCAATGCCAGAGCGGCCACAGCCACCCCGCGCGACCGTCGATGAGCCAGCGGCCGCCCGAGCGTCCGAGCCCGCGCCTGAACCCGAGCAACCGGCCGCCTCGCGACCTGCCGCGCCGCAGCCCGCCGCAGCCCAACCGCCGGGCGCCGTCGACGCCGCCGGCCTTCGCCGGCTTTGGGACGACGTGCTCGAGGCGACGAAGAAGCTGCGTCGCACGACGCATGCGCTGTTGCTCTCGGGCCCGGCGCAGGTGGTCGACGTCAAGGGCAACGTGCTGGTGCTCGGGTTCACGACCGGACCGCTGGAGCGGCAGTTCAAGCTCGGCAACGCCAATGAAGACACCCTGCGCGAAGCGCTGAAGGAGGTGCTGGGCAGCGATTGGCGGATCGAGACCACCCTCGCCGGAGCTGGCGCGGCGTCGTCTGCTGCTCCGGCGCCACCGGCGAGCCCGCCGCCGTCCGCACCTCCGGTTGCCCGACCAGCGGCGCCAGCTCCGCAGTCTCCTCCGGCCGCCGCAGCATCCACGACGTCCGATTTCCCTGACGAGCCGGATTTTGACGACGACGACGCCGACGACGGCGCCTCCGGGCTCGCGTTGTTGCAGCGACATCTCGGCGCCACGGTCATCAACGACGCTGAAGCCGAGGGCTGACCAGGCTAGGTGAGCGCGCGAAGGTACCGCCGCCGGTAGACGCGATGAGCAATGCGGACGGCGGGAAACGCCGCGCGCAACCAGCCGTCGCCCGGCGAGGTGATGGATCGAAGGGTGAAGAACACCGTGCCGTCCGCCGAGTCGCACCCGCCGGTCACCCGTGTCGCTCGGTCGCACCGTGAAACCGCTCCGAGTCTTGACACCCCACGACATCAGTTCGGACGACGTCGCGTGCCAGCAGGCTTCGCCGGCGCCGATCCGCACGGTCCGTTGATAGCGGAGGAGGCCCGGCGCCGGCGGCCAGCGCTCCAAACCCGGGTGGGTGGCCCCAGGCGCGCGATAGCTGAGCGCCCGCTCGGCGAGCGGGCGTCCTCGTCGACCCACGATGCGCATCGTGCCTGATCTGCTGCGATCAGCGCTCGGTTGTGACAACGTGTCGGGACGTGAGCACGGTCGTCCGCGGTCTCCGCCGCTCCGGTCCTCGCTGCGCTGCGATCCTCGCTTTGGAGCCCGCGTGAGCACGGTCGTCCGCGGTCTCCGCCGCTCCGGTCCTCGCTGCGCTGCGATCCTCGCTTTGGAGCCCGCGTGAGCGCGAGCGTCGTCAGCCCGGTCTTCGTCGGACGAGCCAGCGAGCTTGCCGCGCTCGACGCCGCGCTCACCGCCTCCGCTGACGGCCAGCCCGGCGTCGCGCTCGTCGGCGGCGAGGCCGGCGTCGGCAAGACCCGACTTCTCGACGAGTTCACCGCGCGCGCGGCCGACGCGGGTTTCGTCGTCCTGGTTGGGCATTGCATCGAACTCGGCGCCGACGGACTCCCGCTTGCCCCGCTCGTCGACGCGTTGCGCGCGTTGGCCCGCGGTCGCACGACCGACGAACTCGCGGAGCTGTTCGGCCCGACGAGGCGCGGGCTGGCGCGGTTGTTGCCCGAACTCGAATCCGAGATCGTCGCCCAACCGGCGGATCGCGACGGTGGCCAGGCCGCGCAGTTGCTTGAGCTCGTGCTCGGGCTCGTCACTCGGCTCAGCGCCGACCGACCCCTGCTGCTGGTCATCGAAGACCTGCACTGGGCTGACCAATCGACCCTTGAGTTAGTGGCTTTCTTGGTGCGGTCGATGCGCGACATCCGCGCGCTGCTGGTCGCGACGTACCGCTCTGACGAATTGCACCGCCGGCACCCGTTGCGTCCGTTGCTCACCGGCTGGGAGCGGGTGCGGTCGGTGCGGCGCATCGAGTTGCCGCGCTTTGATCGCGCCGAAGTTGGCGCACAACTTGACGCCATATTCTCTCGGACGACGAAGCCCGAGCTGGTTGACGTCATCTTCGATCGCTCGGGCGGAAACGCCTTCCTGGTCGAGGAATTAGCGGGCACTGTGCAAAGCGGCGGCGACCCGACCGACCTGCCGCCGTCGTTGCGCGACGTGTTGCTCACCCGACTCGACTCGTTGAGCGACCCGGCCCGGCGGTTGGTGCGCACTGCGGCGGTCAGCGGGCGCAGTGTCTCCGAGCAGTTGCTCGCGACTGTCGCGCGAGTCGACGGACCCGCCCTCTTCGACGCGTTGCGAGAAGCGGTCGAGAGTCATCTGCTGGTTGTCGACGAGACCGGCCGTGGCTACGCGTTTCGGCACGCGCTCGCGCGAGACGCGGTCTACGAGGACATGTTGCCGGGCGAACGCGTGCAACTGCACATGGCGTACGGCGAAGCGCTTTCCGCCGCCCCGAAACTGGTTGACGACGCTGCCGCGCTGCCCGCGATTCTCGCCTTCCATTGGTACGCGGCGCTCGACCTGCCGCGCGCCTTGACCGCTGCCGTCGAGGCGGCGAAGCAGGCGATGAGCAGGTATGCGCCGGTCGAGGCGCAGCGTCATCTCGAGCGTGCGTTGGAAATCTGGCCCCGGGTGCCCGACGCGCAGGAGCGCACTGGACTCGACCTGGTCGAGTTGACCCGGCTCGCCGGAACGGCGGCGTACGACGCGGGCTCGATCGATCGCGCGATGTCACTGTTCGACCAGGCGTTGTCCGAGCTGCCACCCGACTTTGACGCGGTGCGGCACGCCCTCATCTTGGTGCGCAAGGCGCGAGCGATCGCCGACGCTGGGGGCGAGAGCCAGGCGCTGCTGCGAGAAGCCCTTGCGTTGCTGCCGGAAGGCGAGATGACGCAGGCCCACGCCACGGTGCTGATCTCGCTTGGCCGGTATCAGATGCGCATGGGCGCCATGCAAGCCTCGTTCGAGACGTCGCAACGGGCGTTGGACGCCGCGCGCGCCATCGGGGCGACCCGCGATGCCGCCGACGCGCTTGCCACACTCGGCATCGCGCAGGCTTATTTCGGCGAGGCGGACGAGGGAGTGGAGCGGCTTCGAGAGGGCGTCGCCCTCGCGCTGGAGCACGACATCTTTGTCGCGCTGCGCGGGTTCGTGAACCTGTCCGACGTCCTGGAGATGCTGGGCCGTCATGCCGACGCCGTTGACGCGGCGCGCGAGGGGTTGGAGCTCGCCGCCGACATGGGCATGACCCGATCGCTCGGCGCCTACCTGGTGGGCAACATGGTCGAACCGATGATTCGGTTGGGGCAGTGGGAAGACGTTCCCCAGCTGATCGCAAGCGCGTTGACGGGCGATCCCGAAGGCGTGTTCGCCGCCACCTTGCACATGACCCGCGCCGAGCTGCGCCTTATGCAAGGCCGGTACGACGAGGCGGCCGATGACGCGCGCATCGTGAGGCGGCTGGTCGGTGGCACCAACGACACCCAGTTCAGGCAGTCGCTCGCCTACGTGGAGGCGACCCTTGAGTACAGCCGCGGCAACCAGCAGTTGGCGCGGAAGGTCCTCGCTGACGCGCTGCGCGACACCTCGGTCGACGGGTTCACCCCGCGCTACACCTGGCCGCTGCTCTGGCTCGGGATGCGGGCCGAGGCCGACCTTGCGGTGCGTGCGCGCGACCGTCGCGAACCTGAGCCGGCGGCCTCGGCCGAACGCGAGCTGTTCATGCAACTCGCCGGCGAACTGACCTTCGTAGCGATCCCGGAACACGCTCGCCGGCAGCTTTTCCTCGCCGAGCAGGCGCGGTTGCACGGCGTTGGCGAAGTTGCGGCGTGGAAGGTCGGCGTCGCGGCTTGCCGCGACGCCGACGAGCCGCCGGTCCTCGCCTACGCCCTGTTCCGGTTGGCCGAAGCGGCGTGCGCGGAGGGCGACCGCGACGCCGCGGCGGCGGCGGCGCAGGAGTCGGCCGCGATTGCCGCGCGACTCGGCGCCGAGCCGGTGCTCGCCGAGGTGCGCGCGCTCGCCCGCAGGGCGCGGTTGGTCATCGAGGACGAGCCGGTGCCACCTGAGCCAGCCGAGGAGCCGACGGACCAGCTCGCCGGGTTCGGCCTCACCGACCGCGAACGCGAGGTGTTGCGGCTGCTTGCCGCCGGTCGGTCGAATCCCGAGATCGCCCGCGAGCTTTTCATCAGCCCGAAGACCGCAAGCGTCCACGTGTCGAACATCCTCGCCAAGCTCGGAGTCAGCGGCCGGGTCGAAGCGGCCGCCGTCGCGCACCGACTGGGGATCCTGACCGAGCCCACCTAACCTGGCGGCGTCCGACGGCGTTGCCGCGCGGTGTCGTCGAGGAGGCCAGGGTGAGATCTCCCCAGTCGCTGAGCGAAGCCGGCCGCCGCGTCGTCGCCGCCTGGGCGGCCGACTGCGCCGAGCACGTCCTCGCGCTGTTCCAGGCCGAGGCTCCGGCCGACGACCGTCCTCGGCTGCTCATCGCGCGGGCCCGCGCGTTCGCGCGCGGGGAGCTGGGGACGGCCGACGAGATACGCCGTCGGTTCACCGGTGGCGTCGGTGCGGGAGAGGTGAACGCTCCCGCCGCGATGGCCGCTGCCCGAGCCGCCGGTCAGGCCGTCGCGGTTTGCCACATGGGCGCGCACGCTCTCGGCGCCGCGGCGTACGCCGCCAAGGCCGTCGGGCTGGCAAATCCGGACCGGCCGGCGGCCGTGGGCGAGGAGATTCGCTGGCAGCTCGACCACATGTCAGCGGCGGTTCGCGACGCCCTCCGGACGCTGCCCCCCGTCGGTGCGGACTTCGCGGGCCCGCTTGGTCCCGGGTTGCTCGCGTCCGGCGAACTCGGCGCGATCGTCCGTGAGCTTCAGGCTGGGCTCGCCGCGGCCTAAGGCGGCGTCCGTCCGCACGTCGTCCAAATAAGCGGCTGAGCGGCGATGAATACGCCAGCAGCCCGATCCGCGCCGCCACCGCTTAGCCCGATCGTCGTTGCTACGCCGACATTCGGCAGCGCGATGACTTTCGGAAGGGCGGCACATCATGCGGGCAGCGTTGCGGCATCGGGACTTTCGCCGGCTGCTGGCCGGACTCGCGGTCTCCCAGATCGGCGACTGGCTCTACAACCTGGCGCTCGTCGTCTTGGTCTTCGACCGGACGCACTCGGCGGCCTGGGTGGGCGCGACGACGGCGGCCCGGGTGGTGCCGATCGTCGTCCTCGGCCCATTGGGCGGCGCGCTGTG
>Ga0187809_10000914_pt1 | contig 14508 bp, 14 predicted proteins | sample NC_wetland_sal_i_8_FD_132415 | JGI IMG/M metagenome (GOLD analysis project Ga0187809, IMG submission 132415) | Wetland sediment microbial communities from Neuse River Estuary, North Carolina, USA - ASW_4 | ecosystem: Environmental > Aquatic > Freshwater > Wetlands > Sediment | place: USA: North... | reverse complement strand
GGGCCGACGGTGTCCATCTTGAGGCCGACCGAGGGACGGTTGCAGCTGATCACCGGCCCCGCCTCGGTCTGCCCATAGCCCTGAAGCAGCGTCAGGCCGATCGAGTGGAAGAAAACGCCGATTTCGGGGTTGAGCGGCGCACCGCCCGAAACGAGCGCTTTCATCCGGCCGCCGAAGCGCTGCTGGATCTTGGGGCGGAACAGCTTGTTGAGGATGAGGTCGACCGGGCGGTCGAGCACGCCGAGGCGGCGCTCATAATCCTTTTCGCCGACGCGCAGCGCCTGGCTGAGCATCCAGTTCGCAAGCTTGCCCTGCTTTTCGACCGACTTGATCATCCGGGCGCGGATCACTTCGAACAGCCGCGGGACGACGACCATGATCGTCGGCTTCGTTTCCTCGATGTTCGAGACGAGCTTTTCGAGGCCCTCGCTGTAATAGATTTGCGCGCCGACCATGATCGGCAGGAACTGCCCGCCCGAATGCTCATAGGCATGGCTCAGGGGCAGGAAGGAGAGGAACACCTCTTCGTCGCCGATTCCGAAATCATTGACCAGCACCTCGGCCGCGCCCGCCGCATTGTGCAGGATCGCGCCATGATGCTGCATCACTCCGCGCGGCGCGCCGCCGGTGCCGCTGGTGTAGATAAGGCAGGCGGTATCATCGCGCGTCATCGCGAGCCCGCGCGCCTTCGCGTCCGCCAGATGCGCCTCGCCGCCTTCGACCAGCGGCGCCCAGTCGTGGACCGCCACCTCGCCCTGCTGGCCGACGCGCAGGCTTTCCATGCTGATGACTATATGCGCGTCGGACCGCATTACCGCGGGCATCAGGGTGCGCGCGAGCTTTGCGGTCGAGACGATGACGGCGCGCGCGCCGCTGTTGTCGAGGATATGCTGGTGATCGCGTTCGGTGTTCGTGGTGTAGGTCGGCACGGTGATGCACCCCGCCGCCATGATGGCGAGATCGGCGATGCAGAATTCGGGCCGGTTTTCGCTGACGAGGACGACGCGGTCGCCCTCCTTCAGCCCCAGCGCGCGCAGATTATGCGCGAGCGCGGCGACCTGGTTCGCAACCTGCCGCCAGCTCAGCGGTTGCCACGCGCGATCGGCCTTGTGCCAGAGAAAGGGGCTTTCGCCGCCCCGTTCGGCACGGTCGAAAAACATCGCGACCAGACTGGGAAAATGGTCGAGATGCGGGTTGTCCAGCTTCATGCCTCTCGCTCTCCTCGGGAGGTTATTGTCGTTGGGTCGTTCTTAGGGTGAACGGCGTTCCGGTTGAAGCCCCCTTCCGGGTCAGTTCTGGGCCGGGGCGCCATCGACCGACGAGGTGCCGGGCCCGCGCGGGTCGGCGGCGCCGCGCCAGCCATCGCCGACGCGTTCGATCGCGTTGAGCTTCGAGCCCAGATCGGTCGGCGTGAAGCTGTAGCCGAAGGGCTTCATCTTCGCCGCGATCGCCTTGCCGAGATCGTCATTCTCGATCAGCACGCCCTGCTGGCCGAAGAAGATATTGGGCAGTTCCATCGCGTCCTGCGCGCTGAGGCCCCAGTCGAGGACGCCGATCAGCGTCTTGGTCACATGCATGATGATCCGCTTGCCGCCCGCCGAGCCGACCGCGAGGATCACCTTGCCGTCGGGCCCATAGACGATCGTCGGCGACATCGAGGAAAGCGGCCGCTTGCCCGCTTCGACGCGGTTGGCGGTCGGCTGCCCGTCCTTGACCGGCACGAAGTCGAAATCGGTGAGTTCATTGTTGAGGAAATAGCCGTTGGCGATGAGCTGGCTGCCGAAGATGCTTTCGACGGTCGAGGTCATCGAGACGACATTGCCGTCCTTGTCGGCGACGACGAAATGCGTCGTGCCATGTTCGGGAATCGGCGGCGCGGCAGCGCGCGGCTTCGCGCCCGGCGGCGTGCCGGGTTCATAATGGCCAGCGGCGCCATAGGGCGAGATGAGCTGGCGGCGTTCGGCCAGATAGCCTTTGTCGAGCAGGCCTTTCACCGGCACATCGACGAAATCGGCGTCGCCGAGATAGGCCGCGCGGTCGGCATAGGCGAGTTGCATCGCTTCGGCCAGCAGGTGCCAGCTCATCGGATTATCCTTGCCCATCGCCTTCATGTCATAACCCTCGAGCATGCCGAGGATGCCGAAGACGGTCGTCGCGCCCGACGAGGGCGGCCCCATGCCGCACACTTTGTAGATGCGATAGGTGGTGCAGACCGCCGGGCGTTCCTTCGCCTGATAGGCGGCGAGATCCTTGAGCGTGAGCTGCGCCTGATTGCGCGGCGCCTTGGCCACCGCGTCGCTGATCGCCTTGGCATTGGCGCCCGCATAAAAGGCTTCGGGGCCGCGCGCCGCAATGTCGCGCAGGATGGCGGCATAGGCGGGGTTCCGGATCACGGTGCCGACGGGCGCGGGTTTGCCGTCGACATAATAGATGGCGCGGGCGGCCGGGAAATCCTTCCACACCGGCTGGAATTGCTCGAGCCAGGTGTAGAGCGCGGGCGTGACCTTATACCCATCCTCGGCCAGTTTGATCGCGGGCTGGAACAGCGCCTTCCATTCGAGCTTGCCCCATTTCTTGTGCGCCATTTCCATCAGGCGGACATTGCCCGGAACGCCGACCGACAAGCCGCCCGGCACGACGTCCATGAAGCCGCGCGGCTTGCCGTCGGGGCCGAGGAAGCGGTCGCCCTTCGCCGCCGCCGGCGCCTTTTCGCGGCCGTCGATGGTCGAGATGCTGTCGTCCTTGGCATTGTGATAGACCATGAAGCCGCCGCCGCCGATGCCGCTCGATTGCGGTTCGACGAGGGTGAGCACCGCGACCATGGCAATCGCGGCGTCAGCCGCCGATCCGCCCTGATGCAATATCTCTCGCCCCGCCTCGGTCGCGCGCGGGTCGGCCGACGAGGTGACGCCCTGCGCCGCGGCAAGCGACGGAACGGCAAGGACGAAGAGGCTGAAGACAGCAAAGAGTCGTTTAAGCATGGGCGCGACATTGGCGCGGGGGTCTGTCGAGTGCAAGCCCTGTTCCCCCCGCCCGTCTCCCCTCGCCCGTCGGCGCGAGCGCGTCAGGCGTCGGCGCCCACCGCGTCGCTCACCCGCGCAAAGCCGTCGCGCGCGGCGCGAGCTTCGAGGCCGTGCGCGATGCGTGCGGCCAGCCCCGGCCCTTCGAACACCATCGCCGAATAGATCTGGATCAGGCTGGCGCCTGCGCGGATGCGCGCCCAGGCCTGATCGGCATTGGCGATACCGCCGACGCCGATCAGCGGCACTGTTCCGCCGCTTGCCCGGCGAAAGTCGCGCAGGCGCTGCAGCGCAAGATCGTGAAGCGGCGCGCCCGATAGCCCCCCCGCTTCGTCCGCGTGGCGCGAGGCGAGCGGCGGGCGCGTGATCGTGGTGTTCGACACGATGATCGCGGCGAGGCGCTTGTCGATCGCCACCGCGACGATATCGTCGATGTCGGCGGGTTCGAGATCGGGCGCAACCTTCAGGAAGACGGGCTTGGCCGCTCCCGCGGGCTGCGCCGCCGCGACGCCGTCGAGCAGCGCCTCGAGCGCGCCGCGATCCTGCAAGGCACGCAGGCCCGGCGTGTTGGGTGAAGAAATATTGACGGTCAGATAGTCGGCGAGCGGCGCCATGGCCGCCGTGCCCTTCGCATAGTCGGCGATACGGTCGGCGCTGTCCTTGTTCGCGCCGATATTGATGCCGAGCGGCACCGGCAGGCCGTAGCGGCGCAGGCAGGCGATGCGGTCGGCCGCCTTTGCCTGTCCGCCGTTGTTGAAGCCCATGCGGTTGACCACCGCGCGGTCCTCGACCAGCCGGAACAGTCGCGGGCGCGGATTGCCGTCCTGCGGCAACGGGGTGAGCGTCCCGACCTCGACAAAGCCGAAACCGAAATGGGGCATCGCATGCGCCACGCGCGCATCCTTGTCGAAGCCGGGGGCGAGGCCCACCGGATTCGGGAAGTGCAGCCCCGCCAGTTCGGTCGCCAGCACGGGGCTGGTCAGCGCGCGGCGTGCGCGCGGCAAGGGCTGCAACGCGGCGAGCGTCAGATTATGCGCCGCCTCGCCATCGGTCGCGTGAACGACGGGGCGGACAAGGCCGTAGGCGGCATCGGCGGCGGAGGCAAAAAGCGACATGCCCCCGCCATTGCGCCGGGGCGGCGGCTATGGCAAGCCCCCTGCCGATCAGCCGGAAATCGTTGCAAAATGAGGGGCCTTGCAGGACCCTCAGTCAGCCGGCCAACAGAGGGAGACATTTGTGTCGCATCGCCGTTTCGCCGCCCGCCCGTCCACAGCGATCCTGTCCACCGCGCTTGTGCTGCTGGCAACAGCGGGCTGCACGCCGGCGACCGTGGCGACCGCACCGCAATCGCCCGCGGCGAGCGCACCGGCCGGCGCCGACCTCGCGCAATTCTTCGACAATTATGACGAGGCGCAACTGTCGCTGAGCCCGCAAGGCAAGGCCTATCGCGGCATCCGCGACGCCGATTACGGCAAGTGGAACGACCCGAGCGACGATGCCGAGGTTGCCAGCCACACACTGCAACAGGCGACCGCCGCCGCGATGCGCGCGAGCTTCGACCCCGCGAAACTGTCGCCGGAGGAGGCGCTGTCCTTCGAGCTGTTCAACGCGCAGGCGGCGCGCGCAGAGCGGCTGTTCCCGTTCCGCGACGATGAATATATCTTCGACCAGATGAACGGCGCGCAGAGCCAGATGCCCGCCTTTCTGATCAATATCCACCGCGTTGCCAATGTTGCCGAAGCCGAAGCCTATGTGGAGCGCATTCGCGGCATGGGTCCGGTGCTCGACGCGCTGTCGGCCGAATCGGCGCGGCGCGCCAAAAAGGGCGTCCAGCCGCCCAAGTGGGTCTATGCCTATGTCATCAGCGACATCGAAAATCTGATGAAGCCGGACAATGCGGTGATCGAGGATATCGGCGCAAAGGTCGGCAAGCTCGACATCGACGCCGGCGAAAAGACACGGCTGACCGATGCCGCGAAGGCGGCATGGGCCGAAAGCGCGGGCCCCGCCTATGGCCGGCTGCTCGCCGAAATGAAGCGCCAGCAGGCGGTCGCGCCGACGCAGGACGGCATCTGGCGCCTGCCCGACGGCAAAGCCTATTATGCAGCGCTGCTCGCCAATTACACGACCACCGACATGAGCGCGGCGCAGATCCACGCGCTAGGCCTCTCCGAAGTCGCGCGTATCCACGGCGAGATGAAGAAGATCATGGCGCAGGTGGGCTTCAAAGGAACTTTGCGCGAGTTTTTCGAGCATCTGCGCACCAGCCCGCAATATTATTATACGACCCGCGAGGATTATCTGGCCGATGTCGATGCCAAGGTGAAGGCGATGGAGGCGCGGCTGCCCGCCTTCTTCCATACGCTGCCCAAGGCGCACCTGCAGGTGAAAGCGGTCGAAGCGTTCCGCGAAAAGTCGGCGGGCAAAGCCTTTTACCAGTCGCCCTCGCCCGACGGATCGCGGCCCGGCACCTATTATGTGAACCTCTATGACCTGCGCGACATGTCGAAGACCGAGCTCGAGGCGCTCGCCTATCATGAGGGTATTCCGGGACACCACCTGCAGCGCGCGGTGCAGACCGAACTGACCGGCCTGCCGCCCTTCCGCCGTTTCGGCGGCTTCACCGCCTATACCGAGGGCTGGGGCCTCTATTCGGAGGAACTCGCCAAGGACATGGGCTTTTACACCGACCCCTACAGTGACTTCGGGCGGCTCGGCATGGAATTGTGGCGCGCGTGCCGCCTCGTCGTCGACACCGGCATTCACGACAAGCGCTGGAGCCGCGAGCAGGCGATCCAGTATCTCAAGGACAATACGCCCAACCCCGACGGCGACATCGAAAAGGCGATCGAACGCTATATCGTCTATCCGGGGCAGGCGACCGCCTATCTGATCGGCAAGCTCAAGATCATGGAACTCAGGACGCGCGCGCAGGCGGCGCTCGGCGACCGTTTCGACTATCGCGACTTCCATGACGTGGTGCTCAAATCGGGGCCGGTGCCGCTCGACATCCTTGAGCGCCGCGTCGATGCCTGGATCGCCGCCAGCCGTTGATAGTGCGAATCAAAATTGCGCCTTGACGCAGCCGGGCGTTCTGAAATTATGGCGGGGAAGCAAAAGGCGGCAACAAAGCCACCGAAGGGTCGGTCTCGTCATGTCGGATACGTCAGCCTCATCCGGGCAGATGAGCGGCGAGCAGCCGTTCGAGCTGCACTATTTTCCGCCCGATCCCGATCTGGCGGACATGGTGTCGAGCTTTTACTGTGCGCGCATCAACATGCCGCGCTTCGACGAATATGAGCGCGCCGACCGCCCGCAGTTTCGCTTCATCACCGTCGCCGACGGCGAATATGTCTTTTCGGACGGGCACAGCAGCACGGTACGGCGCGCCAATATCGTCGGGCCGACGAGCGGGCGCGTCCGCGCGATCAGCAACCGCCCGACGCGCATCTTTGGCTTCGGCATGCTGCCCGCCGGCTGGGCCGCGCTGATGGGCAGCCATGGCGAGAAACTGACCGACCGCGCGATCGACGCGGCCGATCTGTTCGGCGACTGGATCAACGAGGTCGCCGACGCGATACTGGGCGCCGCGAACGACGAAGAGCGGCTGATTATCGGTAATAATTTCGTCCGCGCGGTGCTGAAACAGACCGAGGCGCCCGCGATGTGGTTCATCCGCACCGTCGATGAATGGCTGACGCGATCGGCGTCGCCGCAGGTGCATGACCTGGTCGAAGCAACCGGCATGTCGATCCGCTCGGTCGAGCGGATGACCAAACATTATTACGGCCTGTCGCCGCGCATGCTGGCGCGCAAATATCGCGCCGTGCGCGCCGCGGCGGCACTGGCGCGCGGCGAGACACTCGACCAGGCGCAGCTTGGCGACGCCTTTTACGACCAGTCGCACCTGATCCGCGAGATCAAGCGCTTTGCCGGGGCAACCCCGGGACAGCTCGGCAAGCCCACGCTTTATACCGAGGCGACGACGAAGGGCCGCAAACAGCTTGCGGGCAAGGTCAGCCCGATCGTTTCCGAAACCTGAGTCCATTCGCCCTGCCCCACGACGGGACGGTCTTTTTCGGCGCCGAGCGACGATTTGGCGTTTTGATACAATCGCGAATCAGGCCCGCGACCTATCCGGAACCTGCGACCCAGAAGAGCTCTTCCTTTGACGAGGACTGAGACCTTCATCTCGGCACTCATTCGGCTCCGGCTGGATGGGTGCCTTTTTTTATTGCCGGTCCGCGACCTTGCGCCTAGGGCGCTCAGCGACTATCTAATTGGAACGAATTACTCCAATTAAGAATCGTTCGCAGTTCCGCCGGAAAGAGCCATGCGCCTGTCCAACCTTGCCGATTATGCCGTCGTGCTGATGAGCGCCGCCGCGCGCCAGTGCGGATCGGTACCGCTGCATGCGGCGATGCTGGCCGAACAGACGGGCATTCCCGGCCCGACGGCGCAGAAGCTGGTGAGCGGGCTCGCCCGCGCCGGCCTGCTGGTGTCGACGCGGGGCACTGGCGGCGGCGTACGCCTCGCGCGGCCCGCAGCGGCGATCAGCATCGCCGATATTATCGAAGCCGTCGAAGGCCCGATCGCCCTCACCACCTGCGTCGAGGACGGTCGCCACGATTGCGCGCTCGAAGGCAATTGCCGCGTCAAGCCGCATTGGGGCGTCGTCAACAATGCCGTGCGCGGCGCGCTGGCACAGATCAGCCTCGCGAGCCTGAGCGGTGCCCCCGCGCCGGGCGCTGGACGTCCGGGCGGCAGCGCCGGATTGCCCCCTCCAACGGCTCCCGCCTTCGCGGGAGCGACGAGATAAGATTATGACCGATAACAGCGAAACCCCCGTCAAGGATCAGGCAGCCCGCGACGCCGCGCTGCGCGTTGCCGACTATGAGCATGGCTGGTCCTCGGCGATCGAGACCGACTTCGCGCCCAAGGGGCTCACCGAGGATACGGTACGTTTCATCAGCGCCAAGAAGAACGAGCCCGAATGGATGCTCGACTGGCGGCTGAAGGCGTTTCGCCACTGGCAGACGATGGAGACGCCCGACTGGGCGAAACTCAACGTGCCGCCGATCGACTATCAAGACGCGTACTATTATGCAGCGCCGAAGGCGAAACCGAAGCTCGCGAGCCTCGATGAGGTCGATCCCGAGATTCTCGAGGTCTACAAGAAGCTCGGCATCCCGATCGAGGAGCAGAAGGTGCTCGCGGGCGTCGAGGGCGCGCGCAAGGTCGCGGTCGATGCGGTGTTCGACAGCGTCAGCGTCGCGACGACCTTCCGCGAGGAATTGAAGCGCGCGGGCGTGATCTTCCTGTCGATCAGCGAAGCCATCCGCGAATATCCCGAGCTGGTGAAGAAGTGGCTCGGCAAGGTCGTGCCGATGCACGACAATTATTTTGCGACGCTCAATTGCGCGGTCTTCTCGGACGGGACGTTCGTCTACGTTCCCGAGGGCGTGCGCTGCCCGATGGAGCTCAGCACCTATTTCCGCATCAATGCCGAGAATACAGGGCAGTTCGAACGCACCCTGATCGTCGCCGACAAGGGCGCGTACGTCTCCTATCTCGAAGGCTGCACCGCGCCGATGCGCGACGAGAACCAGCTCCACGCCGCGGTGGTCGAACTGGTCGCGCTCGACGATGCCGAGATCAAGTATTCGACGGTGCAGAACTGGTACCCCGGCAATGCCGAGGGGCTGGGCGGCATCTATAATTTCGTCACCAAGCGCGCGCTGTGCCAAGGCAAGCGCAGCAAGGTGTCGTGGACGCAGGTCGAAACCGGCAGCGCGATCACGTGGAAATATCCGAGCTGCGTGCTCAACGGCGACGACAGCGTCGGCGAATTTTACTCGGTGGCGGTCACGAACAATTTCCAGCAGGCCGACACCGGCACCAAGATGATCCACAATGGCAAGCGCACGCGCTCGACCATCGTTTCGAAGGGGATCAGCGCGGGCAAGTCGAACAACACCTATCGCGGCCTCGTCCGCGTCGCGCCCAATGCCGAAGGGGTGCGCAACTTCACCCAGTGCGACAGCCTGCTGCTGGGCGACCAGTGCGGCGCGCACACCGTCCCCTATATCGAAGTCCGCAACCCGACCGCGACCGTCGAGCATGAAGCGACGACGAGCAAGATCAGCGACGACCAACTCTTCTACGCGATGCAGCGCGGACTGGGGCAGGAAGAAGCCGTGGCGCTGATCGTCAACGGCTTCGCCAAGGAAGTGCTGCAGCAACTGCCGATGGAATTTGCCGTCGAAGCGCAGAAACTGCTCGGAATCAGCCTTGAGGGGAGCGTGGGGTGAGTTGGTGGCGCTATCTTCTGGCTGTCGCCATTCTAATCGTGCTCGGCTATTGGCTTTTCGGCCTTTGGTTAATGTCCGTTCTCGGCGACGGCATCCCGTGGACTGGAATGGTCGATGGGACTGTGCATCTTGGCGCCCTTTTTAGAGTCTATGGCCTTCCGTTGTTCGCTTTCGGGCTATTCCGGCTGGCAACACACTCTCCAAAACTTAGAGAAACCGATGCTCAATATTGATAACCTCCACGCCACCGTCGCGGACAAGCCGATCCTGAAAGGCCTGTCGCTCGCCATCAATGCGGGCGAGATCCATGCGATCATGGGGCCTAATGGCGCGGGCAAGTCGACGCTCTCCTATGTCCTCGGCGGGCGGCCGGGGTATGAAGTCACCGAGGGTTCGGCGACCTTCGACGGACAGGATCTGCTCGATATGGACCCGCACGAGCGCGCCGCCGCTGGCCTGTTCCTTGGCTTCCAGTATCCTGTCGAAATCCCCGGCGTGTCGAACGTCCAGTTCCTGCGCGAAAGCCTGAACGCCCAGCGCAAGGCGCGTGGCGAGGAACCGCTGTCGGGCGGCGATTTCCTGAAGCTGGCGCGCGAGAAGGCAGGGCTGCTCAAGATGGACATGGACATGCTCAAGCGCCCCGTGAACGTCGGCTTTTCGGGCGGCGAGAAGAAGCGCAACGAGATGGTGCAGATGGGCATCCTCGACCCCAAGCTCGCGATCCTCGACGAGACCGACAGCGGCCTCGACATCGACGCGCTGCGCATCGTCGGCGACGGGATCAACGCGATCATGCGGCGCCCCGACAAGGCGGTGCTGCTGATCACCCATTATCAGCGCCTGCTCGACTATGTGCGGCCCGATTTCGTCCACGTCCTCGCCGGCGGCCGAATCGTCAAATCGGGCGGGCCCGAACTCGCGCTTGAGCTCGAACGCGAAGGCTATGCGGAGATCGCGGCGTGAGCATCCATACGCCCCTTTCCTTTCTTCGTCATGCCGGACTTGATCCGGCATCCATGACCGCGTGGACCCCGGATCAAGTCCGGGGTGATGAAGTGTGGGAGGTCGCCGAGTGACGACCACCGCCCTTCCCACCCGGCGCGACGAAGCGTGGCGCTACAGCGACATCGACGCGGTGACCGAGGCGTGGCCGTTGCCCGCGCCCGAAAGCATCATGGTGCCCGCGGGCGGCGACTTCAAGCGTGCGATCGTGCAGGATGCAGGCGCGATCCATCAGATCGAGATGAGCGTCGGCAAGGGCGCGACAGCGTCGCTGCATGTGCTCAACATTGGCGGCGCCTATGGGCGTATCGAACTCGCGGTGACGTTGCACGAGGGCGCCGACTTCAATCTCGGCGCGGCGCAGATCGGCGGGGGTGCACAGACGCTCGAGATCGTCACTACCGTCACCCACGCCCAACCCGGCGCGACGTCGCGGCAAATGGTGCGTTCGGTCCTCGGCGGTACCGCGACGGGCACCTATCTCGGAAAGGTTGCCGTCGCGCGCGACGCGCAGCAGACCGACAGCGAACAGGATGTGAAGGCGATGCTGCTCGAGCGCAGCGCAACCGCCAATGCCAAGCCCGAACTCGAAATCTTCGCCGACGACGTCAAATGTGCGCACGGCTGTGCGATCGGCGAACTCGACGCGATGAGCCTCTATTATCTCCAGTCGCGCGGACTGCCCCCGGCCGAGGCGAAGAAGATCTTGCTGCAGGCTTTCGTGGCTGGCGTTTTCGACGGCGCCGAGGATGAGGAAAAGCTGCAAGCGCTCGCGCTCACGAAATTGGGGGAATTGGTGTGAGCAATCCCTCCTCCCCGTTCGCATCGAGCGAAGTCGAGATGCCCATCGGTCATGCGCGCCCTCAGGGTGTCTCGACTTCGCTCGACACGAACGGGATTAGAAATCAGTTTCCCGGCCTGACGCCCGGCTGGCACTATCTCGACACCGCCGCGACCGCGCAAAAGCCGCAGGCGGTGATCGACGCGACGGTAAACGCGATGGGCCGCGATTATGCGACCGTGCACCGCGGCGTCTATGCGCGCTCGGCCGACATGACGCTCGCCTATGAGGCGGCACGGCGGCGGATCGCAGGGTTCATCGGCGCGAAGGAGGATCAGATCGCCTTCGTGCGCGGCGCGACCGAGGCGATCAATCTGGTCGCTTATTCGCACCCTAAGAAGGGGCGCGTGCTGCTCTCCACGCTCGAGCATCACAGCAATATCGTGCCCTGGCAGCTCGCGGGCTGGCAGGTCGATGTCTGCCCGCTGACCGCCGACGGCTGCATCGACTTGGACGCCGCCGAAAAGCTGCTGACCCCCGATCACACTATGGTCGCCTTTGCCCATGTATCGAACGTGCTCGGCAGCCCGCTCGACGCCGCGCGCGCCGCGGATCTTGCGCATCGCGTCGGTGCCGAACTGCTGATCGATGGGTGCCAGGCCGTGCCGCGCCTGCCTGTCGATGTCGCGGCGCTCGGCTGCGACTATTATGCCTTCTCGGGGCACAAGCTTTACGGACCGACCGGCATCGGCGTGCTGTGGAGCAACAAGCTCGACGCGCTGCCGCCCTGGCAGGGTGGCGGGTCGATGATCGACCGGGTCACGTTCGAAAGGACGACCTACGCACCCGCCCCGACGCGTTTCGAAGCCGGCACGCCCGCGATTGTCGAGGCACTGGGGCTCGCGGCGGCGGTGGATTATGTCGAAGCGATCGGTGTCGAGGCGATCCACGCGCATGAATGTGCGCTGGTCGGCAGTTTGCGCGAGCAGCTCGCCCGCAAGAACAGTATCACGCTGTTCGGCCCCGACAGCAGCGCCGGGATCGTCAGTTTCGCGATGGCGGGGGTTCATCCGCACGACATCGGCACTATCTTGGACGAAAGCGGGGTCGCGATCCGCGCCGGGCATCATTGCGCGCAGCCGCTGATGGCGCATCTGGGCGTACCGGCGACCGCCCGCGCGAGCTTCGGGCTCTACAGCAATGCAGACGATGTGACGGCGCTGGTCGAAGGATTGGCGCGCGTCGAGAGGATTTTCGGATGAGCGAAGAAAACAGCATCAGGATCGAGGAAGTGGAAAGCGTCGCGCCGCCGCCCAAGGCGCGCGTCGAGGATGCCGAAACCGCGCCCGAGAAGCTGGAGCGCAAGCGCGATTATCTGGAGGGCTTTCTGGCCGCCAAGCCCGCCGCGGTCGATCCGCACGGCGTCGGCGGCGACCTGTACGAAGCCGTCGTCGCGGCGCTCAAGGATATTTACGATCCGGAAATTCCGGTGAATATCTATGACCTTGGCCTGATCTACAATGTCGAGATCGACGAAGGCCATGTCGTCGTCACCATGACGTTGACCACCCCGCACTGCCCCGTCGCCGAATCGATGCCTGGCGAGGTCGAGTTGCGCGTCGGCGCGGTGCCCGGCGTCGGCGATGCTGAAGTGAACCTTGTCTGGGATCCGCCCTGGTCGCCCGCCAATATGAGCGACGAGGCGCGGCTCGAATTGGGAATGCTGTGATGACTGAAGCCAAGACACCCGAGAAGACGCGGACAGCCCGCCCCGCCGCCGTCACGCTGACGCCCGGCGCCGAAGCGCGCATCGCAAAGCTGATGGCGGCCGCGCCCGACGGCGCGATCGGGGTCAGGCTGTCGACGCCGCGGCGCGGCTGTTCAGGCCTTGCCTATTCGGTCGACTATGTGACCGAAGAGCAGAAATTCGACGAGAAGATCGAAACGCCCGGCGGCGTGTTTTACATCGACGGCGCATCGGTGCTCTATCTGATCGGCAGCACCATGGACTGGGTAGAGGATGATTTCGCAGCGGGTTTCGTATTCGAGAACCCCAACGCCAAGGGCGCGTGCGGCTGCGGCGAGAGCTTTACGGTCTGACGGTCGATCTTAGGGTCAGGGACCCTAGCGGCAGACCGTCCACCCCGCCGTCCGCGCCGCCATATCGAGGTGGAAATGGTCGGCGTGCGCCCGATTATAATCGGGCGACAGCAGCGTACTGAACAGCCCGCACGACCGATCGCGCACCGCGTGCAGGAAAGCTCCTTTCGCACCGCGATCGTCCCAGTCGGCACGCAGCGCCACACGCGTCCCGTCAGCAAGGATGAAGGCCGAAATGTCGATTGCATTGGCGGTCGAATGTTCGCTTTGCGCCCGTCGCCCGGCAATTTTGCGGCAATTATAGCTGCCCAGATTTTCAAGGCCGACAACCTTCTGTCCGAAATGATCCTGCGCCGCGGGCTGAACCACATCGCGCGTCCATAGCGCCAGCGCCGCGGTCATGGCGCAGCCGGGTGCGGCGTTCGCGGGACGCATCGAGGGGACAAGGCGATTGCCGGCGAGGATCATGCGCTGGCTCGCAAGGCATTGCCCCTCGCCGACCGCAGGGCGCCGCGCGTATCGCTCGCCCGCGCGGTCGAACACCGCAAAACAGGCCTCATCCTCGCCCGCCAGCCGCACGAGCTTACGATGCGTTGCCCAGCCCCTCGGCTGCGCGAGGTCGAAGGGCGCAAAGGGATCATGTTCGGGATGCGCGCGCAGCCACATCATCGCGCGAATTGCAACGATGCTGAGCAAAATCATCACGCAGAAGCGGACAAGGTAGGTGCGGAAAGCTGTCACTACCGCAGGGTGGGGCACCGCGCCCTGCGGAGCAAGATCAGAGCGGGTCGAAGGTGACCGTCAGCCCGTCTTTCGGGCGCGGGATCGGCCACATGTGCCAGTCGGGGGCATAGCCGTCGGCGATACGGATGCGATGCGTCGTCAGCACATGGTGGAAGAAGATTTTCGCCTGCATATAGGCGAAGTGCAGCCCCAGACACATATGCGCGCCGCCGCCGAAAGGAACCCATGCATATTTGTGGCGACCCCGCACCGCTTCGGGCGCGAAGCGCAGCGGGTCGAAGCGTTCGGGGTCCGGCCAATATTCGGCCATCATATGCGTATAGCTCGGGTTGATCCCGACATTGGTGCCGGCGGGAATATGGTAGCCGCCGAATTCGAAATCCCGGAGCGCGCGGCGCGGGATGGCGGGCACCGGCGGGATCAGTCGCAACGCTTCCTTGAACGCCATTTCGGTCAGTTCAAGCTCGCCGAGGCTGTTGTGCCCTACACCCTCGCCCGCCGGCGCGACGGACAGCATTTCGTCGCGCAGCCGGTCCTGCCATTCGGGATG
>Ga0187809_10000913_pt1 | contig 14519 bp, 20 predicted proteins | sample NC_wetland_sal_i_8_FD_132415 | JGI IMG/M metagenome (GOLD analysis project Ga0187809, IMG submission 132415) | Wetland sediment microbial communities from Neuse River Estuary, North Carolina, USA - ASW_4 | ecosystem: Environmental > Aquatic > Freshwater > Wetlands > Sediment | place: USA: North... | reverse complement strand
GGGCCTGTCCGTCGCCTTCGATCTGCCGACCCAGACCGGCTACGACAGCGACGATGCCTTGTCGAAAGGCGAGGTCGGCAAAGTCGGCGTGCCGATCTCCCATCTCGGCGACATGCGCGCGCTCTTCGACGGCATCCCGCTCGACAAGATGAATACGTCCATGACGATCAACGCGCCGGCGGCGTGGCTCCTCGCGCTCTATGTCGCCGTGGCGGATGAACAGGGCGCTGCGCGCGCTTCACTCACCGGCACCACGCAGAATGACATCATCAAGGAATATCTTGCGCGCGGCACCTACATCTTCCCGCCCAAGCCCGCGCTGCGCCTCACCACCGATACGATCGCCTTCACCACGGCGGAAATGCCCAAATGGAATCCGATCAATCTGTGTTCGTATCATTTGCAGGAAGCCGGTGCTGACGCCGTTGAAGAAGCGGCCTTTGCGTTGGCTGCCGCCATCAGCGTGCTGGATGCGTGCAAGGCGCGCGGCGCCATTCCGGATGATCAGTTTCCGAAAGCCGTGGGCCGCATATCCTTCTTTGTGAATTCCGGCGTGAAGTTCATCACCGAGATCTGCAAGCTGCGCGCGATGGGCCAGGTGTGGGACGAGATCGCGAAAGACCGCTACGGCGTCACCGATCCCAAGCTGCGTCTGTTCCGCTATGGCGTGCAGGTGAACAGCCTCGGCCTCACCGAGCAGCAGCCGGAGAACAACGTCTATCGCATCCTCTTCGGCATGCTGGGCGTCACGCTGTCGAAAAATGCGCGCGCCCGCGCGGTGCAGCTTCCGGCGTGGAACGAGGCGCTGGGCCTGCCGCGCCCGTGGGATCAGCAATGGTCGCTGCGGTTGCAGCAGATCGGCGCGTACGAAACCGACATGCTGGATTATGGCGACATTTTCGATGGCTCGAAGGTGATCGGCGAAAAAGTCGCCACGCTTGTCGCGCAGATCAAGGACGAGATTGCGCGCGTCATGGACATGGGTGGCGCAGCGACGCAGGAAGCCCTCGAATATATGAAAGAGCGGCTTGTTACTTCGAACGCCGCGCGCATGGAAGCCATTGAGACGTCGGACGAAATCCGCGTCGGCGTGAACAGCTACACCGAAACCGAACCGTCGCCGCTCACCGCGGGCAACGGAAATTTCGTCGTCGTCGACGAAGCCGCCGAGCGCGAACAGATCGAGCGCCTGAAAGTCTGGCGTTCGCAGCGCGATCAGAGACAAGTCGATGCCGCGCTCGCGGAGCTGGAACGCGCGACCAGGGAAAACACCAACATCATGCCGGCTTCCATCGCCTGCGCGAAGGCGGGCGTGACGACGGGCGAATGGGCAAAGAGCCTGCGCCGGGTGTTCGGCGAATATCGCGCGCCGACCGGCGTTGCCGCATCGGGGCCGGGCCGCAACGATCCGCGCATTGGCGAACTGCGACAGGAAGTAGACGCAGTGTCGAAGAAGCTTGGACGCCGCCTCACCTTCCTAGTCGCCAAGCCGGGTCTCGATGGTCACTCCAATGGCGCCGAACAGATCGCCATCCGCGCGCGCGATGCGGGGATGGATGTCGTTTATGACGGCATCCGCTTCTCGCCGGATGAGATCGTCTCCACCGCGAAGGAAAAGCAGCCGCACATGATCGGCCTGTCCATCCTCTCGGGCTCGCACGTTCCGCTCGCACGCGACGTGATGGCGAAGTTGAAAGACGCCGGCTTGAAGGATGTGAAGGTCGTCGCGGGCGGAATCATTCCGCCGGAAGACGAAGCGGCGCTGAAAGCGGCAGGCGTGTCAGCGGTCTTCAGCCCGAAGGACTACGACCTCAACGCCATCATGCGCGAGATCGTGGAATTGGCCGGCGAAGGCTGATCACTTCTTCTGCGGCTGCGGGTCGGTCGTGCCCATGTCGGCTGCGAACTTCCACGCGCCCTTCGCATCTTTGCGCCACACAGTCAGATAATGCCCGGTGATGTGATGGCGGCGGCCGGCGCTGTCCGGGCCGCTTTCGAAGATCCAGTGCCCGTCGGTCCAGCCCAGCAAGCCATCCATGGACACCTGCGCCATGTCCGGCTCCCAGCTGAGAACATTCAGTTTCGGGTCGCCATTGCTGGATGTCTTGAAGCGTTCGATCGCCGCCGCCTTGCCGTAGATCGGCGGCTGGCTGCCGGTGCCGAAGATGCGTCCGTCGTCGGCCATGTAGGCGAGGAAAGCGGCGTTGCTGCCCTTGGCGACCGAGAGCGCGGAAAAGGCTTTGTCGGCCGCGATCAGGTCGTCCTTCGGACCGGCCCAGGCTGTGCTCGCGATCACAGTGGATAGCGCGAGCGAAACGAGCAGAATCTGCGGCTTCATGGTGGTTCCCCCGATGCAACCGCAATTGTGGCGGGTCCGCCTTAATCCGCACAAGATTCCGCCGGTAACTTTTCGTTTACTATGTTAATCGTCAGGGGAAATTCCGAGAAAGGCCCCTGGCGCAACGCTGGGGGATACCATGGTCGCCTATCGCCGCATCGATGAAGTGAATGTGCCGCCAAGCCGCAAGCATGCGCTAAGCCACGAGCTTTTCCACGGTCTCACACCGACGGAATTCGACGATGAAGCCCGCAGCGTTGCCGATGTTCGCGCGATGACGCCCGCCGTGCGCCGCCGCATGGAAGCGCATCTCACCGAACGTCTTCTCACGCCGCCGGATTCTCCGAGCTGGGGCCCGGACTGGATTCATCACGGCGATCGCTACGCGCCCAAGCGCGGAAGCGAGAAGCCCGGCCTCTTCGCACGCATGTTCAAGCGCGATGACGAAGACGAAGAAGACATCGAAGACGCACCGCATATTCCGACCGATGAGGACTATCTCATCGCGCGCAACATGGAGAAGAGCCGCCAGATCGCCCATTACAAATGGCTCTATGTCGCCGCCATCGCGTTCACGCTCGTCATCGCGGGCCTTGCGATGTTCGTGGACTACCAGATCATCCGCGGCGATGTGTGGACGCGCGCACTTTCCAACGAATTCATGGTCGTGCCCGCCGCGCTGCAATCCACCGTGGTGTTCAAGAGCCTGCAGGTCATCTTCGCGGTGCTCATCATCCATTTCATGCTGAAGATCACCGGCGTCTATGGCCGCAACACCATGGTCGTCGCGGCGTTTGTTCTTGCGCTGGTGATGATCGGCGGCCTCGGTTATCTCGTCGCCTACAACAATATGACGGGCGGCACTTCCACCACGCTGGAGCATCAGCAGAGCAACGATAGCGGCGGCAACGCCATCGACCGCCTGTTCCAGACCAACGCGCCGGGCAGCGCGGAGAACCCGGTGCGAAACGCCTCGCTCTCCACCAGCCATGAATATTCGCTTGGCCTGCCGAAGCTGTCGCAAAGCTCGCTGGCGGATGCCGACAGCTGGTTCTGGTTCGCCTTCGCCTCGGTGATCTTCTTTATCGTCACCATCGTCGCGGCGCTCTACATCCAGGGTGCGGAGAACAACATGCGCAATGTCATGCTGGCGCGGGACTACAAGCACCGCCAGCGCCAGTTCGCGCAGCTTCATCTGCTGCAGCTGGCCGACAAGCGCGAAGCGGCGCGCGGCGAAGTCGAAGCCTGATGCTGATGAACGCGATGCTCGCCGTGGCCACCGCCACGGCGCTGGTCGGCGGCGGTTATCTCGCCGTGGATGCCGCGCAAACGGCCGATGCCGCGCTGCGGCCCATGCCGGTGTCCTATCTCTCCGACCACGCCAACATCGCGCCGCGCCGCATCGTCATCGCAATCGACCTGTCCAAGAGCAATCCGCTGATCGACAGCCCGGACTTCGCGGCGAAGGTGGCGGACCGCGTGGGCGATGAAATCCGCGGCCTCGGCTTTGCGTCCGAAGTGCATGTGCGCACTTTCGGGAGTTACGACGCCAGCTCGAACAACTTCCATTACGACGTGCAGATTTCGGTTCGCAATCGTCCCGAAGTCGTCGCCGCGTCGGTCGAGAAGCTGATTTCCGGCACGCCGATGCTGGTGCGTCAGGGTAAGTGGCAGGCGCAGGACCATACCAACATCCTCGCGTTCCTCGACAATGCCTCCAACGCCATCGGCTGCTCCGGCATGCCGACGTCCATCATCCTCGCCAGCGATGGCGTGGAGGATTCCGAATATGTCCGCCTCGGCCGCGCCAACGCGCATCTGCCGTCGCCGGACGGCAAGCCGTTTGCCGGGTGCTCCGATCTGCAAATTCTTGGATTGGGCGAAGGCGACAGAAGCCCGAGCGAAACCGTGCGCCTGCGCGGCGAGTGGAACAGATGGGCGCATGAAGCGGGCTTTCGCCGCTTTCAGGGCCTTAACGACTGGTAGTCAGCCCAAGAGCCGCAGCCGGATGTGATAGGGCGTCAGGCCGTCAGCGCGCAGGCTGCGCAAGGTGGCGGCGCTATCGCGCTTGGAGAACTTCTTTCCGTTCGCATCCAGAATGAGCTTGTGATGCGCGTAGCGTGGCTCGGGTAATTCCAGCAGCGCCTGCAACACCCGCTGGATATGCGCCGCTGCGAACAGATCGTTGCCGCGCGTCACCAAGGTCACGCCTTGAAACGCATCGTCCACCACGACGCTCAGATGATAGGACGCCGGCGTTTCCTTGCGCGCCAGAACGATGTCGCCGAACAGCATCGGATCGACGGTGATGACGCCATGCTCGCCGTTCGGGCCCGCGCCGTTCTCCGTGAAGGATAGCGCGCCAACGCGATCTGCCGCTTTCTGCGCGTCGAGCCGCAACGCATAGGGCGTTCCGCTCTGGGTGCGTTCCCGTCGTTCTGCGTCACCAAGATGGCGACATGTGCCGGGATAGACCGGTCCCTCCGGTCCATGCGGGGCTTCAATCGCGCGCGCCACTTCGGCGGCGATCTCCGCGCGAGTGCAAAAGCAAGGATAGAGAAGCTCTTCGCTTTCGAGCTTATCCAGCGCCGCGCGATAGGCATCGAAGCGTTCGGACTGGCGCAGCACCGGCGTTTCCCATTGGAGCCCCAGCCACGCCAGATCCTCATAGATCGCGTCCTCGAATTCGGGTCGGCAGCGTGTCCGGTCGATATCCTCGATGCGCAGCAGGAAGCGGTCCCCGGCGCGCGCGGCGGTCAGTGCGGCGAACGCATGCCCCAGATGCAGGAAGCCGGTTGGACTTGGCGCAAAGCGCGTGACAATCATTCGGCGAGTTTACACATTCCCAAATCCCATGCCCAAGCCGCATCGCATCGCTTCCGCCGATCATCTCGACGCTGCCGTCGAGGCGCTGCTGGCGGCGGATGCGCGCTTTCATCCGGTGGTGCAGCGCACAGGCCGTCCCAAATTCGTGCCGCGCCGCAAGCATGGGTTCGAGGCACTGGTGGACATCGTCGTCAGCCAGCAGCTTTCCATCGCCGCGGCGGACACCATCTTCGGCCGCGTGAAAGAGAAGGTCTCGCCGTTCACGCCGGAGAATCTGCTGGCGACGCCCGCCGAAGTCCTGCGCGCCTGCGGTCTTTCCGCGCCCAAGCAGAAACACATGAAGAGCATCGCCACTGCGATCCTAGACGGGACGCTCGATCTGAAACGCATCCGCACCATGCACGATGACGATGCCCGCGCGCATCTCGTCGCGATCAAGGGCATCGGACCGTGGACGGCGGATATCTATCTCATGGGCTCGCTTGGCCGCGCGGATATCTGGCCGGTCGGCGATGTCGGGCTTCAGGCTGCGCTCACGCGCGTGTTGAAACTGAAGAAGCGCCCGAACGAAAAGCAGATGGAGAAGCTGTCGAAGAACTGGAAGCCGTGGCGCACCGTCGCCGCGCGCCTGTTCTGGGTGCATGAAGACGGCATCCGCAAGGAAAAGCGCGAAGCCGAAGCGCGCGCAAAAGCCGAGCGCGCGGCGAAGGCCAAAAAGAAGAAGAAAAAGAAATGATGCCGGGCGTCGTCATCCGGCCCGCGCGTGCCGACGATGCGGAAGGCATCGCGGCCGTGCATTCCGCGTCCTGGCGCGCCACATATCCCGGCATCGTCCCGCAATCCTACCTTGATGAGATGCACCCGGAGAAAACCGTCGAGCGCTGGCGCGATGCAGCATCGGGCAATGTGCCGGGCGCGCATCTGCTGGTGGCGGAAGAGGGCGGCAGGATCATCGGCTTCGAGACTTATGGGCCTGCGCGTGAACCGAGCTTCGGTTATGCGGGCGAACTCTATGCCGCCTATTTCCTGCCCGAAGCGATGGGCAAGGGCTTGGGCACCGAGATGATGAAGACGGTCGTGCGCGATCTTTCCGCGCAAGGACTGAACGACATGATCGTGTGGGTGATGGAAGCGAACGAACGCGGCCGCCGCTTCTACGAGACGATATTGGGCGGGGCGGTCGTCGAAGGTTCGCGGCAGAGTTTCGAGATTGACGGCGCGACGATCTGGGAAATCGCCTATGGCTTTCGTCCGCTGCCCTTGTTGAAATAGCCGGATGTCTCTGCACCAGCTTTCCGGTCCCCGCTTGCCGCCCGCGCGCGGCGAAGCCACGCATCTGGTCGTGCTGTGTCACGGCTATGGCGCAGACGGGAACGATCTCATCGGTTTAGCGCCGATGTGGCAGCGGCTTCTGCCCACCGTCGCTTTCGTGTCGCCGAACGCGCCGCAGCGCTGCGATGCCGGGCCGGGCTATCAGTGGTTTCCGATCACCCGCCTCGATCCGGCGGAGATGGCGCGCGGTGTGGAATCCGCCGCCGCGACGCTCGAGAACTTCCTCGAAGCCGAACTGGCGCGTCTCAATCTGACCGGTGACAAGCTGGCACTGGTCGGTTTCAGCCAGGGCACGATGATGTCGCTGCATGTCGGGCTGAAGCGCGCGGTAACGCCCGCCGCAATCGTCGGCTATTCCGGCATGCTCGCGGACCAGACCCTTGCGGACGCAGCGGATGCGCCGCCCGTGCTGCTGGTGCATGGCGATGCCGATCCCATGATCCCCATCGGCGCCTTGTTCGCCTCCGCCGCAACCTTGGGTCGCGCGGGCGCGGGCGTGCAGTGGCATATCGCGTCCGGCGTCGGCCATTCCATCGACGAGACCGGCCTGGTGATGGGCGGCGAATTCCTCGCGCGCGCTTTCCACGGTCAGCTTGCGCGCAAAGCTGCGGAAATCTCCTGCCGGGTTGGCTGACTGTCGCTTGGCCGTCACAGCGAATCGCGTAACATCTGCTATGGCTTGGGGCTGGTTGGCAGGTTGCGCTTTTTGCCCTTACAGTTCCGGCCAGTAACGGAGGTGCTGTCTTCACCAGGAGCCAACCGTGTTAGCCGCCGGCCGCAGCCCGGAAGCCTGCCCGGCCCTCGTTCTCAACGCCGATCACCGGCCGCTGAGTTATTTTCCCTTGTCGCTGTGGTCCTGGCAGGACGCGATCAAGGCGGTCTTCCTCGATCGCGTGAACATCCTCGCCGAATATGACCGCGCCGTGCATTCGCCCAGCTTCGAAATGAAGCTGCCATCCGTCGTCTCGCTCAAAAGCTATGTGAAGCCCGCGCGCAATCCGGCGTTCACGCGATTCAACGTGTTCCTGCGCGATCGTTTCGAATGCCAGTATTGCGGCGATCCCGAAGACCTCACCTTCGATCATGTCATTCCGCGTTCGCGCGGCGGCAAGACGACGTGGGAAAACGTCGTCACGGCCTGCGCGCCGTGCAATCTGATGAAGGGCGGACGGATGCCGCAGCATATCGGCATGTTCCCGCGCATCGCGCCGCATCGTCCGAGCGTGAACGAGCTGCGCAACAACGGCCGCCGCTTCCCGCCCAACCATCTGCACGAAAGCTGGGCGGACTATCTTTACTGGGATAGCGAGCTGGAGCCTTAGGCTTTCGCGTTTCGCCACATCGCGATCAGCGGCGGTGCGCCCGGCGGCGAGATGCTCTTGCGCGCTACGAAACCCGCGCGCTCGTAAAGCTTCGTATTCTTCGGATTGGAATTTTCCAGATAGGCGGAGGCGCCCGTCTCATCCACTTTCTTGATCGTCGCTTCCAGCATGGCGCTGCCAAGGCCCATGCCCTGAAAGCGCGGCGCGGCGGCGATGAACGCCAGATAGAAATGCGGCTCGTGCGGATGGTTCTTTTCCATCGCATCGCCCATCGCCGATCCGCGCGCGAGACGCGGGAAACCGCACAGCCGCACGAACATCGGGATGAGCTTCAGCTGATCGAAGAAGCCGCCGGGGCTGGCGGGCGTGTCCGGCGGCAGCCAAGCGGCGGCGGCGCTCGCATCTTCCGCCATCCACACATGGCCAAAGGGAATCGCGCGCTTCTGCAGCAGCCAGTAGAAGAAGCTTTCCAAGCCTTGCGCGCGGCGCGGGCCGGGGCGTGCGATCCAGTCCATCACCGGATCGGTGGTGAAGGCGGCGGCGAACAGGCGCGCGATGGTGCGCGCATCGTCCATTGTCGCGCGGCGCGGATTTGCGGCGCGCTGCAGCCGCGCATGGCGTTCGGGATCGTCGCTCATATCCGCTCGGACAGCTTGATGGCGAGGCGGCATCCCGCCTTGATGCTTTCGCTCAGCAACCGATAGGCGGGTGCTTCTTCCGCGCCGCGCTCCAGCGCCTCGTTTTTGTGCGCGATCTCGTCGGCGCGGAATTTCTCGACGCGCGCTTTCAGCTCCGGATCGGCGTCCAGCTTTTCGATCTGCCCGGCATAATGTTCGTCGATCACGTCTTCCACCGCCGCGGTGCAGGCCATCGCAGCTTTCTCGCCCATCAGCGCGGTGGCGGCGCCCAGCGCAAAGCCGGCCACGCGCCAAACCGGCTCCAGCGCGGTGGGCCGCACGCGGCGCTCATTGATCAGCTTGTCGAATGCCGCCAGATGTTCCTGCTCCTGCGCTGCCATGGTGCGGATCGCTTCGGCGGTTTCGGACTTGCTGTTGCCGAACACCGCAAGCTGGCCTTCATAGATGCGCACCGCGCCATATTCCCCGGCATGATCCACGCGGATCATGGACTCGGTGTCGGCCGCGTTCTGGACGCCGGGCGTTGCCGGCCGTTTCCTGCGCGCGCTCATGCCTGTTTTCCCTCCCGCGACAGCAGAACGAAACCGGCAATCGCGAAGCCGAGAGAGATCAGCGCGTTATAGCCCGCCATCGAAACCCCGAAGAGCCGCCACGCCGCGTGATCGCAGCTCACGACATGCGCGTTGAGGTCAAGCTTGCCCGCAAGCTGGAACGCCGAACCCGTGCAGGCCGCAGGCCCCTTCCACATCTGCCACTCCACGCCCGCGTGATAAACGCCGATGGCGCCAGTGATCGCGACAAGAAGCGCGGTCAGGATCGCGACGGGTTTCGCGAGATTCGCCGGAAGTGCGCCAGATTGGAGCAGCAGCCCGCCGCCCAAACCCACGACGATCGCCGCGTAATGCGGATAACGCTGCCACATGCACATCTCGCAGGGCGGATAGCCGCCGATATATTCGAAGCCCAGCGCGCCAAGGATGAGCACCAGCGAAACCGCGCCGAGCATCAGGGCAATATTCGTTGCGCTACGCGGTATCATTTCGCGAAGATCATCCTTTCGTCGGCAAAGGCCTTGAACTCCAGCGCGTTGCCGCTCGGGTCCTTGAAGAAAAACGTCGCCTGTTCGCCGGGCAATCCTTCGAAACGAATTCCCGGTTCGATGATGAATTTCACATCGCGCGCCGAAAGCTTCGCCGCAAGTTCCTTCCACGCGTTCATGTCGAGGATGATTCCAAAATGGCGCACAGGCACGTCCTCGCCGTCAACAACATTATGCGCTTTGTGTCCGACCTCGTCCGGGCTTAAATGGGCTACGATCTGGTGACCGAAAAAGTCGAAGTCGACCCATTCGTCCGATGATCGGCCTTCGTTGCATCCGAGCAAGTCTCCGTAGAACGCGCGCGCTTCGGCGAGATCGCGAACCGGGAATGCCAGATGGAAGCGGGCCAGATGATTGCTAGTCATAATTCGTTGCGTTCATTCCGTGTATGGGAAGCAAAGCGCAACGGTGAGGCAAAGGAAAGCCCATGCGTTTGTTGGGTCAGCCCCGCAAAAAAGTGAAGCGCCAGTTGGCGGGCCGCGAATTGCTGCGGATCGACGGCGATTTCGTGCCTGTGACGTTGCGCCTCAATCCGCGCGCGCGCCGCCTGATCGTGAAGGTCAATCCGTCGAGCGGCGAAGTCACGGTGGTCGCACCGTCGCGCCGTGCGCTGGAAGGTGCGCTGGCTTTCGCGCGGTCGGAGTCGGACTGGATCAGCAAGCGCCTGGCGCGCGTGCCCAAGCCGGTGCCGCTGGGCATCGGCGAGCGCGTGCCGTTCCGCGGCGAACTGCACCTGATCGTGGAAGGCGAGAAAGGCCGCGCGCCGGTGTGGGCCGACGAGGAAGACGGCGAGCCCGTCATCCTGGTCAGCGGCCGCACCGAGCATGTGTCCCGCCGCGTTCTGGATTTTCTCAAGCGCGAAGCCCGCAAGACGCTGGAAGCGCGCACCGCCTTCTATGCCGATCGTCTCGGCATCAAGCCGCGGCGCATTACCGTGCGCGATACCGCCAGCCGCTGGGGCTCCTGCTCGGCGCAGCGCATGCTCTCATTCTCGTGGCGGCTGATCCTCGCGCCGGATCATGTGCTGGATTATGTCGTCGCCCATGAAGTGGCGCATATGAAAGAGATGAACCACAGCCCGCGCTTTTGGCATCAGGTGGAGATGCTGGGCGCCGATGTGAAGCGCGCGCAACGCTGGCTGTCGGAACATGGCGCGATGCTGCACCGCTATGCGCCGCGCGTCGTGATCGATTGAAACCGCGCATGGCTTTCACCTGTTCTCTATAGAACAGGGAGGTTTCCATGATCCGCAAATTGCCGTCCGGCGGCTATCGCCTCTATTCGCGCAAGAAAAATCCCAAGACCGGCAAGCGCCGCAATCTGGGCACGTTCCGCACGAAAGCCGCGGCCGAGAAGCACGAAAAAGAAGTTCAATATTTCAAGCGGCACTGACTCTCAGCGCAGATCCGCAAGGCGGCGCTGCACATCGCCGCGCAGTTCCGCGAACTGGCGGCTGAGCGCATCGATTGCATCGGCGGATGCATGCGAGGCGCGGTCGCGCAAGCGGTGACGCACGTCGCGAATATAGCGATCCTCGAACGGCACATCGTCCACCAGCAGCGCCGCAACGCCCACGGCAATCACAAGTCCGGCAAACGCAAAGCCCGCCCAGGTCGCGATCGTGCCGGCGTCGGGACCGGAAGTGTCTTGCGTGCGGCGTACCGCCGGGCGCGTGCGCGCGGTGGCGGATGCCGTGCGGCGGCGGGGGCGTTTGCGTGCTGCGGTAGCCATGAAATTCTCCGATTAGAAATGCCAGGGGCTGCGGCGCGGCGCCGGGCGCAGAAGCGCGGCCGTGAGCGCACCCAGACCGAAGGCGACGAACATGCTGGTCCACGGCCGCGCCACGATGGCGTCTTCCACGGCGTCCACACCGTAGGCCGCTTCTTCCGAGATCATCGCATAGAGATCGGAGATCTGGTCCTGCAGCGATTGCAGCTTGTTCTTCAGCTCCGGCGGCACGTTTGGCATGTCGCCCATGAGGGTTTCGGCCTCGTCCTGCAGCCGCGCGATGCTTTCGGCGAGACGGTTGTCGCTGCCGTTCATGTCGTAGTCGGTGTTGCTCACGTTTTGCTTCCTGTTCGGTGCTGGTCCCGGAAGACCGCTCGCCCGTCGGCATGCGCGCAGACACAGGTCTGCCGTTCAGCCCACGCATCTGTAACGGACCTCGATAGCCTATGTTCCCGCGTTCGTGCGCCGGTGCCAAGCCGCGCCACGGGGTGACGGACCGGCGCCAAAAAGCTTTTGGAGCCCGTCTCTTGACCCCGCACCGCCGCTAAGTATATTGCGCGCCTTCCGGCTGGCGGACGCTTGCCCGGATTTCAATGATTTCAAGGACTTACCCTATGTTCGCGGTCATCCGCACAGGCGGAAAACAGTACAAGGTCGCCAAAGACGACGTGATCTCCATCGAGCGTCTCGATGGCGATGCGGGCGCCAAGATCACTTTCGGCGAAGTCATGATGCTGGGCGGCGATGCCCCCAAGCACGGCGCGCCGCTGATCTCCGGTGCTTCGGTCACCGCCGAAGTCGTCGAGCAGGGCAAGGGTGAGAAGGTCGTGGCCTTCAAGAAGAAGCGCCGCAAGAACACCCATCGCAAGCGCGGCCATCGCCAGCACTTCACGAAAGTGAAGATCACCGGCATCAGCGCGGCGTAAGGAGCACTTCGTATGGCACACAAGAAAGCTGGCGGTTCTTCGCGTAACGGCCGCGACTCCAACCCCAAGATGCTCGGCGTGAAAGTGTTCGGCGGCGAAGCCATCAACGCCGGCAACGTGATCGTGCGTCAGCGCGGCACCAAGTTCCATCCCGGCGAGAACGTCGGCATGGGCAAGGACCACACGCTTTTCGCGCTCGAAGCGGGCCATGTCTCGTTCAAGACGGGATACAAGCGCCGCCAATTCGTATCGGTCATTCCGGCCAACGCGAAGGACGCGAACTAGATAGGCGGTCTGGAAAAGGGGCTGCCGGCAAAATCGGCGGCTCATCGAAGCGAGGGAAGATGGTCCGCCATCTTCCCTTTTTTATTTCCCTCGCACGGAGGGAGATTGTGTTGTGGTTTGGAGACTTGAGACCAAAAGACTGTTGCTGAGAGTGCCGGCGCCGTTCGACGTGCCGGAGATCGTCAACCTGCTGGGCGATTACGAGGTGTCGAAGAACCTTTCGCGCGTGCCTTATCCCTATAGCGAGGCGGATGCGCGCGGCTGGATCGAGAAGATGGCGGAAGCCCGTTTTCAGGGCAGCGAATATGCCTTCGCCATCACCCGCAAGAACGACGATGCCTATCTGGGCAGCATCGGCCTGCACAAGCGCGACGGCGAGAATTTCGAGTTCGGCTACTGGCTCGGCAAGCCGTTCTGGAAGCAGGGCTATGCCACGGAAGCGGCCCGCCGCCTCGTCGCCTTCGCCTTCATGGAATTGGGTCTGGGCAGCCTTATCGCGGGCTATTTCCACGACAATCCGGCCTCCGGCCATGTCCTGGAAAAGCTGGGTTGCGTGCCCGACGGCACGGACCAGCGCGACTGCCTGGCCCGCGGTCATTCCGTCTATTGCCACAAGGTTGTTTTGACGCGCGACAATTTCTGGAAGAAGAAGGCGGCATGAAATTTCTCGACCAGGCGAAAGTCTATATTTTCAGCGGCGCAGGCGGTAACGGCTGCGTCGCGTTTCGCCGCGAGAAATTCATCGAATATGGCGGTCCGTGGGGCGGCGATGGCGGCAAGGGCGGCGACGTTTATGCCGAAGCCGTCGAGAACCTCAACACGCTGATCGATTACCGCTTCCAGCAGCACATCAAGGCGAAGAACGGCCAGGGCGGCATGGGCAAGCTCATGACCGGCGTCGGCGGCGACGACGCGACCATCCGCGTACCGGTCGGAACGCAGATCTACGAAGAAGACGGCGAAACGCTGATCGCCGATCTTTCAAAGCCGGGCGATCGCGTGTTGCTCGCACGCGGCGGCAATGGCGGTTTCGGCAATGCGCATTTCAAGACGGCCACCAACCAGGCGCCGCGCCATGCCAATCCCGGCCAGCCCGGTGAAGAAAAGACGATCATTCTTCGCCTGAAGCTCATCGCCGATGTCGGGTTGATCGGTTTGCCGAACGCCGGCAAGTCCACTTTTCTTTCGCGCGTGTCGGCTGCGAAGCCGAAGATCGCGGATTATCCCTTCACCACGCTCAATCCGCAGCTCGGCATGGTGAAGATCGACGAGAGCGATTTCGTCATCGCCGATCTTCCGGGCCTCATCGAAGGTGCGCATGAAGGCGCAGGGTTGGGCGATCGATTCCTTGGCCATGCCGAACGCTGCAGCGTCATCCTGCATCTGATCGATGGCACCGAAAGCGCTATTGTAGGCGCCTACCGCACCATTCGCGGCGAGCTGGAAGCCTATGGCCACGGCCTTTCCGAGAAGCCGGAAATCCTGGCGCTCAACAAGATCGATTCCATCCCTAAGGCGCAGATCACCAAGAAGAAAGCCGCACTGGAAAAGGCCAGCGGCGCGAAGGTGTTCCTGATGTCCGGCGTCAGCGGCGAGGGCGTGAACGAGATCCTGCGCGCGCTGGTGAAGGAAATTTCCAAGCGGCGCACAAAAGAAAAGAAGCGCAAAACGCCCGCGCGCGCCTGGACGCCGTGATCCTTCGAGGCTCGCACGCGCTTTGCGCCTGTTCGCACCTCAGGATGAGAGGCGTCATGGTGAGATGCTCCGCGCAGCGGAGCCACGAACCATGAACGCTGCCAAGCGCATCGTGGTCAAGATCGGCTCCGCACTCCTGATCGAAAGCGGCGCGCTGCGCCGCGACTGGCTGAAAACACTGTGTGCCGATGTCGCCGCGCTGAAGCGCGACGGCAAGGAGATCATTCTCGTCTCTTCCGGCGCGATTGCGCTCGGCCGCCGCGCACTCAATCTGAAGCCCGGCGTGCTGAAACTGGAAGAGAGCCAGGCCGCAGCCGCTGTCGGGCAGGT
>Ga0187809_10000911_pt1 | contig 14592 bp, 12 predicted proteins | sample NC_wetland_sal_i_8_FD_132415 | JGI IMG/M metagenome (GOLD analysis project Ga0187809, IMG submission 132415) | Wetland sediment microbial communities from Neuse River Estuary, North Carolina, USA - ASW_4 | ecosystem: Environmental > Aquatic > Freshwater > Wetlands > Sediment | place: USA: North... | reverse complement strand
GCGGCCGCCCTCGGCCGCGCTGAGACGCCCGATCCGCGCTGAGACACTCGATCCGCGCTGAGACACTCGATCCGCGCCTGCGCGTGCCGTTTAGCCTGCTCACCATGGGTAGGTGAGGACGAGATGGCCAGCGAGGGATGGGTGCGCGAATGGTGAAAGACGCCGGAGGAGAGCTCAAGGAGCTGCACGACGCGCTGGTCAATACCGAGAGCGTCGAGCAGTTCCTGCATGACATAGCCGTCCTGGCGGCTCGCCTGGTCGGCACCGACCTGTCCTGCGGGCTGACCATGCGGTCCAACGGGCGACCGGCCACCGTAGCATGCAGCGACCCGGTGGCCGCGACGGTGGATGCGGTGCAGTACGAACTCGACAACGGGCCGTGCCTGCACGCCATGCGCGACGGGCACATGGTCCGCATCGACGACACCGCGGACAAGGCACGCTGGCCCGAGTTCGAGCGGCGGGCGGCCTCGCACGGCATCCGGTCGTGCCTGGCGCTGCCGTTGCGCTCGGAGGGCCGGCGGGTCGGCGCCCTCAACCTGTATGCGCGCGCCGCGTCCGCCTTCGGCGCGGCCGAAGCCCAGCGTGCCGCGGATTTCGCCGAGAACGCCTCGGGGGCCCTGACGCTCGCCATCCGCCTGGCCTCACACGCGGCCCTGATCGAGCAGCTTCGATCCTCGCTGGTCTCGCGGACCGTGATCGATCAGGCGCTCGGGGTCATCATGGCCCGGGAGAACTGTACCCAGGCCCGCGCCTTCGCCTTGCTGCGCTCCGCATCGCAGCACAGCAACGTCAAACTCCGCGACATTGCCAGCGCCATCGTGACCAGCGTCAGCGGCGAGCCCCCGCAGCCGCCGCCAGCGTTCGAGGCCGATTTACCTGTCCTGGTCGCCAGGTAAGGGCATCGCGGGCTAGGTGAAGTGGTGGTGATAATCCGCCTTGGGCGGCCCCGCCATCGGTATCCGCCGTGGCCGCGGTATTCCCTCCGGGCATCAGCCCACTCTGGACTGCTGAATCATCCGGACTCTCTAGTGCCGCGGTCACCCCGGGATAAATATCAAGCAGGCGATCGATGCCGGTAATGGCCAGAATCCGTTGTACGGCCGGCGTGCTGACCACCAGTCGCATTTCGCTATGACTGGCATCGGCCCGCCGGAATGTGCGGGCTAGGGCGCTTACTCCCGCCGAGTCGCAAAACGTGGTCGTGCTCAGATCGGCGATCAGCACGACCGCGCCCTGATTGAGGACGGAGAGTAGGACCTCCCGGACCTGACCGGCATTGGTGATGTCTATCTCCGCGGGCAGCGTTACGACAGCAGTCTGGCCGATCCACAGCACGGGATAGCACTCTCCGGACACGGAAACCACCGCCCACTCGTAGTAGGAGGGCGGGCCGCGTCTCTGGACCCGGAAGGAAAGCGGCTGTCGGCTGATCGACGCCGCGGTGCGAACATTATTCACGGCCGCGTGGTGCGGCGCAAGCCACCTGCTCAGGCCGGAACCCGGTCACACCAGCGATTCCAGGGTGGCCCGCGCGCCGCGCTGGTGCAACGAGGCGAGCGCGGACCGGTACGCGGTCACGAACAGCTTCTGGTCCACCAGGTCCCCGAAAACGTGCCGGTTGGCGATGAACGCGTCGGGGTCCTCGCGCTGACGGCGGGCGGCCCGCATGAGGCTGTCCCGGAGCCGGTCCACCACCTCGATCGGCTGGCCCGCCTCGTCGATGCCCTCCGCGTACCGGGCCCAACTCGCCACCACAGCCGCGGAACGCCTGATCTCACCGCCGTTGGCGAGTTGTTTGCGGACCACCGGCAGTAGCCACTTCGGGATCCGGTCTGAGCTTTCCGCGCAGAGCCGGGCGATGGTGTCGCGGACCTGCGGGTTGGAGAAGCGCTCGAGCAGCGTGTACTTGTACCCCTCGAGGTCCACCCCGGGTACCGGGGCCAGGGTCGGAGTGGCTTCCTTGTCCATGTAGCCGAGCAGGAAGGCCTGGAACAAGGGATCCTGCGCGGCCTCGTGCACCAGCCGGTAGCCGGCCAGATAGCCGAAATACGCCAGGGCCTGGTGACTGCCGTTGAGCAGCCGCAGTTTCATCAGCTCGTAGGGTTCTACCTGATCGACAACCTGGACTCCGGCCTGCTCGTACGGTGGCCGTCCGGCCGTGAACGCGTCCTGGAGCACCCACTGGGTGTAGGGCTCGCAGATGACCGGCCACTGGTCCTCGATCCCGAATCGTTCGCGGATCTCGATCCGGTCGGCGTCGGTGGTCCCCGGGGTGATGCGGTCGACCATGGAATTGGGAAAGCGAGCCTCGCGCTCCACCCAGTCGCCCAGTCCGGGATCCCGCAGCCGGGCGAAGGCGGTGAACACCCGCTTGCTCCGGTAACCGTTGTCCTGCAAGTTGTCGCAGGACATGATCGTGAACGGCCTCAGCCCGCGCATCCGGCGGCGCCGCAGCGCCTCGGTGATCAGGCCGAACGCCGTCCGGGGCACTGCGCCGGGCGCCAAGTCAGCGACGACACCCGGGTTCGCGGCGTCGAACTCGCCGGTGATGTCGCTGACGTTGTACCCGCCTTCGGTGATCGTCAGCGACACGATCCGGGTCGATTCCGCGGCCATCTTCTCGATGACTGCCTCTGGATCGTCCGGTGCGTACAGGTACTCCACGATGGACCCGATGATCCGCGGCTCGTACGTTCCGTCACTGTGCTTGAGCACGAGCGTGTACAGGCCGTCCTGTGCGTCCAGGACCTGCTTCATCTGCCGGTCGGCGGGCATGACCCCGACCCCGCAGATGCCCCAGTCCAGCGCCCCCTCGCTCAGCAGGCGGTCGTGGTACATCGCCTGGTGCGCGCGATGGAATCCGCCGACGCCGATGTGTACAACACCCGGCGTGACCAGAGCCCGGTCGTAGGCCGGCACCGGGACCCGGCCGCTCCAGTACTTCAGTTTCCGCGCGTTCAGCGGCTGTGGCTCAGGCGGCAATCCGGGCTCCGGTCTCCGGGTGGAATGCGAAGACGTCATCGGGCTGAACGTAGAAGGTGACGTCTTGCCCGGGGGCGGGAGGCCTGCGGCCTTCGGCTCGCGCTATGACCTGGTTCCTGCTCTCGGCCAGGCGTACGTGCAGCAGGGCGTCGGCGCCTAGCTCTTCGACCAGCAGTACCTCGCCCTTGATCTGCCCCGCGCCGTCGGCCAGGTGCAGGTGCTCGGGCCGGATGCCGAGTACGAGTTCGCGCAGGCCGGCCTGGCTGGCTGCGGTCCGCACCGCGGCCGGCAGCGGGATAACCGTCCCCGCGAGCCGTGCGCCGCCCTCGACGAGCGGCACGGTCTGCAGGTTCATCGCGGGCGAGCCGATGAACCCGGCCACGAACTGGTTTACCGGGTTGTCGTACAGCTGGCGCGGGGTGTCGCACTGTTGCAGCTTCCCGTCGGCCAGGACCGCGACGCGATGGCCCATGGTCATCGCCTCGACCTGGTCGTGGGTCACGTAGACGGTGGTGATCCCGAGGCGGCGCTGCAGCTCCGCGATCTGGCTGCGGGTCTGAACCCGAAGCTTGGCGTCCAGGTTGGACAGCGGCTCGTCCATCAGGAACACCCGGGGCTCACGGACGATGGCCCGTCCCATCGCCACCCGCTGCCGCTGCCCGCCGGATAGGGCCTTGGGCTTGCGGTCCAGCAGCTTGTCGTCCAGGTCCAGCAGCTTGGCCGCCTCCCGGACCCGGCGGTCCCGCTCGTCCCTGGGGACGTGCTGCATCTTCAGCGCGAAGCCCATGTTCTCCGCGACGGTCTTGCTGGGGTACAGGGCGTAGTTCTGGAACACCATCGCGATGTCCCGATCCTTGGGCGGCACCCAGGTGACGTCCTTCGCGCCGATCTCAACTCGTCCGCCGTCCAGCGGCTCCAGCCCGGCGAGCATCCGCAGCGCGGTGGTCTTTCCCGACCCGGACGGGCCGACCAGGACCATGAACTCGCCGTCCTTGATGTCCAGGTCCAGCGCGTCGACCGCAGGCGGCGCGTCCTTGGCGTAGACCCGGGTCGCCTGCACGTACTTCACCTCAGCCACGGGCACCTCCACTCGCGGAATGACAGAACCGGCTTCACTTGATGGCTCCCATCGACAGGCCGCGGACGAGCGACCGCTGGGCGATCCAGCCCACCAGGATCACCGGGACCGAGGCCACCGTGGCCGCCGCGGACAGGTGCGCGATGTACAGCCCCTCCTGGGGCACGGAGCTGATCAGGAACATCGGCAGGGTGGCGGCGTTGGTGACGCTCAGGTTGAGCGCCAGGAACAGCTCGTTCCAGGCGAAGATCACGCAGATCAGCGCGGTCGATACCAGTCCGGGCGAGATCACGGGCATGATTACCTCGGTCATCTCCCGGATCCGCCCGGCGCCGTCCAGCCGGGCCGCTTCGAGCATCTCGTTGGGCACCTCGAGCATGAACGAGCGGACCATCCAGATGGCCAGCGGCAGGTTCATCGCGGTGTACAGGAGGATCAGCAGCCAGATGCTGTCCAGCAGGTGTATGTGCAAGGCAATGACGTACAGCGGGCCGATCACGGCGACGATCGGCAGCATCTTGGTGGAGATGAAGAAGAACAGCCCGTCCCGCCAATGTTTGACCGGGTGCACCGACAGGGCGTACGCGGCCGGGATGCCCAGCAGCAGCACCAGCAGCGTGGACACGGTCGTCGCGATCAGCGAGTGGATCACGTACGGGCCCCAGCCGGAGAAGACCAGCCGGAATTGGGCCAGCGTCGGGCTGAAGGTGAACTTGGGCGGCCAGGTCTCGGCGGCGGATTCCGGCTTGAACGCGGTGATCACCATCCACAGCACCGGCAGGAAGAACGCGATCCCCACCACCCACGCCACGATGCCCCAGCCCACCGTGTTCGCCATCGCGCGGAACCTCTGCGGACCAGGCATCCGCGTCCGCGCGGCGACAGCGCTCATGATGACTCCTCGAACTGGAAGACCCGGGCGAACATGCGCAGCGCGAAGGTGGCCACGATGATGGTCAAGATCACGGTGACCACGCCTGCCGCGGCCGCCCCGCCGATGTCGAAGGCGTTGTTGACCTGCTGGTAAAGGTAGAAGGGCAGGTTGGTGGTGTCGGTCCCGGGGCCGCCGTTGGTCATCAGCCGCACCGCGTCGAACACGTTCACCAGGTAGATCGAGCCGAGCAGGATCCCCAGCTCGATGTACGGCCGCAGATGCGGAAGGGTCAGCTCGCGGAACGTGGCCAGCGCCCCGGCCCCGTCGACCTTGGCCGCTTCCAGCGCGTCGGTCGGCTGGCTCTGCAGGCCAGCCAGCACGATCAACGTCATGAACGGGGTCCACTGCCAGATCATGACCACGATGACCGAGCCCAGCGCGTGCGTGGACAGCCAGGCCACGTGGTGTACGCCGAACGGCTGCAGCAGATAGTTCAGCAGCCCGAAGTTCGGGTCGAGCATCGGCCCCGCCCAGATCAGCGCGGCCGCCGCCGGCATGACCAGGAACGGGGTGATGATCAGCGTCCGGACCACGCTCCGGCCGAGGAACTTGCGGTCCAGCAGCAGCGCGAACGCCACTCCCAGGATCATGGCCACGATCACCGCGGTGGTGGTCATGACCACCGACCGGACCAGCGCGCCGCGGAAGGCCGCGTTGGTGAAGACCGTCTTGTAGTTGCTCAGCCCCGTCCAGCGCGCGGGAGCCGGGACGTCGAAGAAGTAGTTCTGGAAGCTGTACCACAGCGTCACCAGGAACGGGATCTGGGTCACCACGATCGTGTAGATCAGCGCCGGCAGCAGCGGCAGCCGGCGCTGCCACGCCTCTCGGCGGCTGGCGCTGCGCGGCTCGACATCGACCTTCGGAGGCGGCGCCAGGTCTTCGAGTACGGTCACGAAAAGTCCTCCTCAGATTCTCCCGGACCGGAGTCCCCGGCGAGCCGGCCTGCCCCCACGCAATCGCGGGGCGGACCGGCTCACCGGGGGGGGGGGCCTAGCCTGCCGACAGCTCCGCCGGGGTGTACTGCGAGGCGGCGGACTGGCTGGCGCTCAGCGCCTGGCTCACCGACTCAGTCCCGGCGATCGCGCCCGCGATCTGCTGGCCGACCGTGACGCCCAGGCTCTCGAACTGGGGTATGTCGACGTACTGAATGCCGACGTAAGGCACCGGGTTAAGGGTCGGGTGATTCGGATCGGTGCCGTTGATCGACGCGATCGTGATGGGCGCGAACGCCTTGGCGGCCGCCAGGTAGGACGGGTTGGCGTACAGCGAGGTCCGGGTACCCGGCGGGACCGCGGCCCAGCCGTACTTAGCGGCGACCAGCGAGTCGTACTGCTTAGAGGTGGCCCAGGACACGAACTTCCACGCGGCACCGGCGTTGGTTGTGCCTTGCGGAATGCCCAGCGACCAGGTCCACAGCCAGCCGGATGATGTCGTCTTGTCCACCGGTGCGAACGCGTACCCAGTGTTCGCGGCCATCGACGGGTAGGTGGTGGCGATCGAGGTCGCCGCGACGGTCGCGTCGTACCACATCGCGCACTTGCCCTGCCCGTACAGGGTCAGCAGCTGGTTGAAGCTGTCCGCCGAGGCGCCCGGCTCGCCGTACTGGTGGATCAGGTTGACGTAGAAGTTGGTCGCGGCCTCGAACGCCGGGGAGGTCAGCTGCGGCTGCCAGTTCATGTTGAACCACTCACCGCCGAAGGTGTTGACCACCGTGTCCAGCGAGGCCATGTTGTCGCCCCACCCGGCCAGGCCCCGCAGGCAGATCCCGGACTGCTTGCCCGGCACGTTGAGCTTGGCCGCGAAGGTCTGTACCTGCTGCCAGGTCGGGTGGCTGGGCATGGTCAGCCCGGCGGCCTTGAACAGGTCGGTGCGGTAATAGAGCATCGAGGACTCGCCGTAGAACGGCGCCGCGTACAGGTCACCCTTGTACGACAGGGCCTTGGCGATGGAGGGCAGAAGGTCCGAGGCGTCATAGCTGGGATCGCTGTTGATGTAGGTGGTGGACAGGTTGGTCAGCCAGCCGTTCTTGGCGAACAGCGGCGTCTCGTACGGGCCGATCATGATGACGTTGAACGCGTTGGAATGCGTAGCCACGTCCTTCTCGATCGCGGCCCGCAGGTCACCTTCGGTATAGGTGGCGAACTTGACTGTGATCCCGGGGTTCTGCTTCTCGAACACCAACTGGGTCAGCGGGATCATCTGCCCGGTGATCAGCGGGTTGGACACCACGGCCACGGTCACCGTGCCGGAACTGCTGTTGGTGCCCGCGGCGCTGCCGCTGCTCGAGCTGCTGCTGGAACAGGCGGCCAGCGCCACTAGGGCGGCCACAGAGCCCAGTGCCCCGAACGTGCGGAGCCTGAACGGCGGGGAACTCATGAACAACCTCCTGGGGCGGTGAGGACCTACTAGTGGCAGGACGCGGATACCAACGGACCCTGCGGGTGCTCGTTTGAGCGAGTTATGCTCAAATGAACCATGAGACTCACACTGAGCCCCGTGCTAGGCAAAGTCAAGAAAAGCTGCGAATATGAGATCTGGGCGCTCAAATGAGCGGCCCCATCGGAGTGGAGGGCGCATGGCCGGGTTGTCGGCAGATCGGCCGACCGAAGTCGTCCTGGCCGCCCGGGTGGCCCGGCAGTTCTACCTTGAGGGCGTGTCCAAGATCGACATCGCTGACCGGCTGGGCATCAGCCGGTTCCGCGTCGCCCGGCTGCTCGAGGGCGCCCGGGACGCCGGCATGGTGCGGATCGAGATCGGCCTGCCCGGCGGCAACCTAGACGCGGGCCTGTCCGCCGAGCTGTGCTCGGCCTTCGGGCTCAGGCACGCCTTCGTGTTCGACTTCCCCGATAACGAGGAGCAGGCCCTCCGGCATCGCCTGGGCGAGGCAGCCGGCCAGGCGCTGATGGACCTCATGGCCCCCGGCGACGTCCTCGGCATTTCCTGGTCGCGCACGCTCAGCGGGCTCGCGGCCGCACTGACCCAGTTCCCGCCGTGCCCGATCGTCCAGCTCACCGGGGCCGTGCCACCGCCGGACGGCCGGGACCTGCTCGACGTGGTCCGCAGCGTGGCCCGGGTGGGCGGCGGCCCGGCCCACGTCTTCTACGCCCCGATGCTGCTGGACGACGCGCAGACGGCCGCCGCCATCCGCCGCCAAGGCGACATCGCCGCAGCCTTCGCCGTGGTGCCCTCAGTGACGATCGCCGTGGTGGCCGTGGGCGCCTGGGCGGCCGGGCTGTCCACCATCTATGACGCGGCGACCCCCGCCGAACGCGATTGCCTCGCCGCCCTCGGCGTCCGCGCCGAGGTGGCCGGGGTGTTCATCGGCGAGGACGGCAGGCCGGTGGCCACGCCGCTGGACAGCCGCATGATCGTGACGCCCGGCCCGGCGCTGGAGCGGATCCCGTTCGTCCTCGCCGTTCCGTTCGGCGTCGCGAAAAGCCCTGCGGTGCGTGCCGCGATCCGAGGAGGGCTTGTCCATGGCCTTGTCACCCACGCGAGCCTCGCCCGAGCCCTGCTCCGTGCTGGTCCGGCACCCGACGAGCCTTAGCCCCAGGACGCTGCCGGGCGGCACAGCCAACCGGGGCCTGGTCGTCCGGGTGGGCGACACCGTGCTGCGACCGACCGCGCCCTTCTGGCAGGCCACCCACGCCCTGCTCGACCACCTGTCCGCCGTCGGCTTCGACGGCGCCCCCAAGGTGCTGGCGGTCAATCCCGGCACCGAAATGCTGACCTACATCGATGGCCAGGCCGGGGTCCCGCCGCTTCCCGAGGACACGCTCACCGACGCCGCCCTGATCAGCGTGGCCGATCTGCTGCGCCGCTATCACCGCGCCGCGGCCTCCTTCAACCCGGCCGGTTACACCTGGCCCCGGCCGGTCCCGGCCCGGTTCCGCACCGGCCTGGTCAGCCACAACGACGTGTACCCGGCCAACGTGGTGTTCCGCGACGGCCTGGCCGTCGCGCTCATCGACTTCGACCTGGCCGGTCCGGGCAGCGCCGTCTGGGACTTCGCCTCGGCCGCGCGCAACTGGGCTCCGCTGACCGACGAGGCGGACACCAACGACAGCCGGCAGGGCCGCGAGCTGGAGCGGTTCCGGATCTTCTTGCAGGCCACCGGGCTGCCCCGGGCCGGCCGCCGTCAGGTCGCCGAGGCCCTGGTGGCCAACCACGACTGGACCTACGCGATCGTCGCCGAGGCGGCCGCCGCCGGGCACCAGGGCTTCGCCGACCACTGGCGCGCGGTGGCCGGGCCGACCGCCCGGGCCCGCCGCTGGACCCACCGGCACCGGCGTGACCTGCTGGCCGCGGCCCGCTGACTCCCGGGGTGTCTAACCCGCGCGGAGCAGGATGCCCCGGACGAACACGGCCTGCCCGGCGTGCTGCAGGCCGTCGGAGATCACGCTGATCAGCCGGACGCCGAGGGTCACCGGCGGGTCCCACCGCTCGTCCACCACCCGGGACAGGTCCGCGTCGGTGAGGTCGGCCACCAGGGCGACGGTCTGCTCGTGTACCGCGTCGTGGTAGCCGGTGAGCAGGTCGGCCGAGGAGATCCGGACCAGGGCCACCTGCGCGGAGCTGTGCCCGTAGCCGGTTGCGCCCAGCCCGAACGGCAGCCCGAACCGGTCCGCGAATCCTGGCCACACCTGCTCGACCCCGAACGCGTGGGCCACGTGATCGTCCTGTACCCGGGCCAGGTGCCAGCACAGCCACGCGATCGAGTTCGCGTCCTGGTCCAGCCGGGCGGCCAGCTGGTCCGCAGACAGCCCGTCCACCGCCTCGTGCACGGTCTCCTGCACTCGTCCGAAGGCGTCCGTCAAAAGCTCGGCACTGGTCACAGCCATGTAATTTATCTGAACGGGCCGTGGTGCTTCATTCCGGGCCACCCTCTTGATGCCCGGTGTCCCGAACGGTCCGTGGTGACACGCCGCCCCGCCTGGTCGCCGTGCACGCCCGCGCGAGGTACCGTTCCAACGTGTCAGCAGCAGGTGGCCTGGATCCAGGTGAACTACCCTCGGTCACCGAACTGCTCGCGGCCGCCGTCGCCGGCATCGGCGGTGACGAGCGGCCCGGCCAGGTCGCGATGGCCGAGGCGGTGCAGCACGCCATCGAGACCGGGGAGCACCTGGCCGTCCAGGCCGGGACCGGCACCGGGAAGTCGCTGGCCTACCTGGTCCCCGCTATCCGGTACGCGGTGGCCGACCGCACCACCGTGGTGGTGGCCACGGCCACGATCGCGCTGCAGCGCCAGCTGATCGACCGTGACCTGCCGCGCCTGGTTCCCGCGGTAGCGCCACTGCTCGGCCAGGAGCCTACCTTCGCGATCCTGAAGGGCCGCCGCAACTACCTGTGCCTGCACCGGCAGCGGGGCGGTCCCGCCGACGACCCCCAGGATGCGCTGTTCGAACCGGTCGACACTGGCCCGACCTCACCGCTGGGCCGTCAGGTCAAGCGGCTGCACGAGTGGGCCGAGCAGACTACCACCGGGGACCGGGACGAGCTGATCCCCGGCGTGCCGGACGCGGCCTGGCGCCAGGTCTCGGTCAGCGCGCAGGAGTGCATCGGCGCCCAGCGCTGCCCGTTCGGCTCGCGCTGCTTTGCCGAGAAGGCCCGCGAGACGGCGGCCAAGGCGCACATCGTCGTCACCAACCACGCGCTGATGGCCATCGACGCGACCTCCGACATCGACGTGCTGCCCGGCCACGACCTGGTGATCATCGACGAGGCCCACGACCTAGTGGACCGGGTCACCTCGGCCACGGCGGGGGAGCTGTCCGGTCCCATGGTTGACACCGCCGGCCGGCGCGCCGGCCGGCTTACCGAACCGGGCACAGCGGAGAGCGGCGGCGCCCTAGCCGTCGCCGACCAGCTGCGCCAGGCCGCCGCCGCGCTCACCGTGGACCTGGGCGATGCCCCGGCCGGCCGGATGGACGTGCTGTCTGACGCGCTGGCCGCGACGCTCCGGTCGGTGCGCGACGCGGCCAAGGCCTGCACGGACGCGATCACGGCCAGCGCCACGGGTATGGAGGAGGACCCCCAGCGCCTGTCGGCGGCCCGGTTGACCCTGGCGTCCCTCGATGACCTGCAACGAACCGCCGACCGTATCCTCGGCTCCTTCACCGAGGAGCTCGAAACCCGCCCTGAGGTCGTCTGGCTGGACCGGCCCTTCGTCGAAGACGCGCGGCGCCCGCCGACGCTGCGGGTGGCGCCCCTCGAGGTCGGCCCCGTGCTGCGAGAGCGCCTGTTCGGCTCGGGTACCGTCACCCTGACCTCGGCCACCCTGGCGCTCGGCGGCTCCTTCAACCCCCTGGCCAGCCAGTGGGGCCTCAATCTTCCCGGCGACCAGCTGTCATGGACCGGCCTGGACGTAGGGTCGCCGTTCGACCATCCGCGCAGCGGCATCCTGTACGTGGCCCGGCACCTCCCGCCGCCTGGCCGCGACCAACTGGCCGAGGCCTACCTGACCGAACTCGAGGAACTGATCGACGCCGCGGGCGGGCGCACGCTCGGGCTGTTCTCGTCCATGCGGGCGGCCGTTCAGGCGGCGGGTGCCCTGCGCGACCGCATCAAGCAGCCGCTGCTCTGCCAGGGCGATGACGTCACGGCCCAGCTGGTCAAGCAGTTCGCCGAGGACGAGCCGACCTGCCTGTTCGGCACCTTGTCCCTGTGGCAGGGTGTGGATGTGCCGGGACCCTCGCTGCGGCTCGTCGTCATCGACCGGATCCCGTTCCCGCGGCCCGATGACCCGCTGGCTTCGGCCCGGCAGCGGGCGGTGGCGGCGCGCGGCGGCAACGGGTTCATGACGGTAGCGGCGGCGCATGCGGCGTTGCTGCTGGCCCAGGGCACCGGGCGGCTGCTGCGGACGATGACCGACCGCGGCGTGGTCGCGGTGCTCGATCCCCGGCTGGTGACGGCGCGTTACGGCGACTTCCTCCGCGCCTCGCTGCCGCCGTTCTGGACCACCACCGACCCCGCGCTGGTCCGGGCCGCGCTGCGCCGCCTATCCGCCATGGACCCCTTATCCGTGCATTAACCCTCTTACCGGTACATTAAGAGAAGTGCCTGGAGCGGATTGTGATGCACGATGCTGGGTAACATTTCTGGAACCACAGGGAATGTTTTATCCGTTGGGCAAGGGGACCGGCTTACCTAGGCACAGCGGGAGGTCAGGCATGCCGCCCACGAGGGGCACCGCGCCGCGTGCGGGTAAGCGGCACGTGCTCCGCTGGGTTGCGGTCGCGGCGGTCGTCATTCTCGCCACGGGCACGCTGGTGGCCTATGTCAAATACCGCGAGGTCTACGACAGCATCACCCGGGTCAATGTCCCGGGAGCCGAACTCGGCCAGCGTCCGCCGCAGTTGAGCACCACCTCGCAGAACATCCTGGTCTACGGCGACGACAGCCGGAAGGGCCTGGACGCGCATCAGCAATTCATCCTGCACACCGGCAGCGACCAGACCAACAACACCGACACCATCATGGTCATTCACCTGTCCCCGGGTCGGCACCTGGTGACCGTGATGAGCATCCCGCGCGACACCATGGTGCCGATGTACCAGTGCGACAGCGGTCCCGGCTATCCCGGCCAGCTGGCCGACCCCAACGCCTACGTGCAGATCAACTCGCTGCTCGCGGTCGGCGGTCCGGCGTGCCTGTGGAAGACGGTCGAACAGCAGACCGGCATCTTCATCAACCACTTCATCGGCATCGGCATGCTCGGCTTCGTCAAGGTCGTCAACGACCTCGGCGGCGTCAACGTCTGTGTCCCGTTCAACGTGGACAACCTGGTCTCCGGCCTGAATCTCCCGGCCGGCGAACATCACATCAACGGGATCGAGGCCCTGGCCTTCTGGCGCACCCGCGAGGACATCGGGAACGGGTCGGACCTGGAGCGGATCCAGCGGGACCAGTTCATGTCCGCGCAGGTGGTGAAGGGGGTGCTGAACAGCGGGCTGCTCTCCAACCCGCTCCGGCTGCTCAATGTGGTGTCCGACGCCGCCGCCTCGATGACGACCGACAGCGGCATGTCCGTGTCGGACCTGGTCAGCATCGGCCAGAGCCTGAGCCACCTATCCAGCAAGAACGTCCAGTTCATCACCGCGCCGAACCAGGCCTGGCCGCCCGACCCCACCGCCCGCGTTCAGTTCGCGCAGCCACAGGCCGACGAGGTGTTCTCGGCTATCGCGCGCGACGTGTCCGTGCCGAAGGTGAAGGTGGCACCGTCGGCCGTGCCGTCATCCGGCGGCGCGCAGGTGCTCACCACCAGCCCGTCCAACGTCAAGGTCAAGATCCTGAACGGATCGGGCGTGGCCGGCCTCGCCGCCCAGGCGGCCTCCGGGCTGACCAGCCGCGGCTTCGACGTGACCGGCACTGGCAACGCCGCGAGCTTCGCGTACACCAAGTCGGTGATCGAGTACGCCTCGGCCGCGGACCTGGCCGCCGTGAACACGCTGAAGCAGCAGCTCACGAACGTCACCGGCCTGCAGGTCAGCAGCCTGACCGCGGGCACGGTCGTGCTGATCCTCGGTTCAGATTTCACCGAACTAACTCCGGTCGCCCAGCCGTCGGCCTCGGGCAGCCCCAGCGCATCAGGCAGCGCTAGCGCCTCAGGCAGCCCCAGCGCCTCAGGCAGCCCCAGCGCCTCGGCCAGCCCCAACCCGTCCGGCTCCACCGTGGCCGGCCTGGCCCAGAACAACAACGGCATCACCGCGGCGGCCAGCTGCGCCAGCGACAGCTCGGCCTTTTCCGGCCCGCTCAGCCCCTGAGTACGTAGCCTGAGGCCGACCGCGGTACGCGTCAGTGCGGCACGATGGCGCTGACGTCGGCGACCGCCTCCGGGAGCCTGCGCATGCTGGTGACGCGGCGCTCGGCGAGCTTGGCCGGATGTCCGGAACCGTCCCGGTCAACCCAAACCTTGCGTAGACCCATCCGGGCCGCGGGCAGCATGTCGTGCACCCAGCTGTTGGCCACGTGGATCCAGTTCGCCGCGGTCACGTTCGTCTGGTCAGCGAACGCCCGGAAGTGCCCCAGGTCCGGCTTGTAGCTGCCCACCTGCTGCGCCGTCACCACCAGGTCGAACGGAACCGGCAGCCGCGGCCGGGTGGTGGCGAACAGGTCGTCGTCGCAGTTGGTCAAGATGGCCAGCCGCCAGCCTTGCTCCCGCAGCGCGGTCAGGGCCGGCCCCGCGTCCTCGAAGACCGGCATGTCCGGCCAGGCCTGGACGAACGTCGCCTCGCCACCGTCGGGCAGGGCAATCCCCTCGTGCCGGGCCGCCGAGGCCAGCCCCGCGGTGAGCACCTCCCGGTACGGCATCCAGCCCGGGCCGGCCTCGAGCTCGAGCTCGGCCTGGTGGTAGCCGCTGAGCAGCCGGCCCGCGTCACGCCCCGCGATCTTCTCCAGTGGCCCGCCCATGCCGGTGTTCCAGTCCGCGATCGTCCCGTAGCAGTCGAACGTCAGCCACTTATCCGCCACTGCTCACCTCCACTTGCCGGTCCCTCCAGCATCCCATGTCTCCGTTCACTCTTTGAGCCGGTACGGTACCGGTCGTGATCGATACGGTGGCCTGGGTCCGGCTGGAGGACGGCCGGATCCTGTGCGC
>Ga0187809_10000910_pt1 | contig 14605 bp, 9 predicted proteins | sample NC_wetland_sal_i_8_FD_132415 | JGI IMG/M metagenome (GOLD analysis project Ga0187809, IMG submission 132415) | Wetland sediment microbial communities from Neuse River Estuary, North Carolina, USA - ASW_4 | ecosystem: Environmental > Aquatic > Freshwater > Wetlands > Sediment | place: USA: North... | reverse complement strand
GGGCCGGCTCGCCGACCTGCTGCCGATCTACCAGGACTGGCGCTTCGACTGGCTCGACGTCGCGCAGCTCATCACCGACGCCGACCAGATCCTCGAATACCCGATGGTCGACAAGGATCCGATCGCGACGTGGACCTATGGCCGCGTCACGCTCGCCGGCGACGCCGCGCATCCGATGTATCCGCGCGGCTCCAACGGGTCGGCGCAGGCGGTGATCGACGCGCGCACGCTCGCCGATCTTCTGGTGCAGCACGACGATCCGCGCGCGGCGCTGAAGGCCTACGAGGCGGCGCGGGTCGAGCCGGCCGCCAAGGTGGTGCGCACCAACCGCGAGCAGCCGCCCGATTTCATCAACATCAAGGTCGAGGAACTGGTCGGCGACCGGCCGTTCGACAACCTCGACGACTTCATCACCCAGGACGAACTCCGCACGCTCTCCGATAACTACAAGCGCGTCGCGGGTTTCGCCCTGAGCGACGTCGGCGCCCGGCCGTAAGGCGGTCCTGCGGCCCGACCCTGCCGCAGGGCTGCCCCGCGGCAGGTGGAGAGCGGGGGTGACCGGTTCCGCCGGGTCGCCAAAATGCGCCAATTCAGGTACTTAAACCCGACATTGGTCCGCTTTGCCGGCGGGCCGCCCCCGCCGCGAGGGCAGGGTCGGGCCGCCTCGACCGTTCAATTCATTGAGTAAGGGCTGAAATGGACGGGTTCCCTTCATGCCGGTTGCCGGGCCGCGATGGACGAGAGTGACGAAGCGCTCATGGCCCGCATCGCGCGCGGCGACGAGCGGGCGTTCCGCCTGCTCGCCCGCCGGCATTTGCCCGCCATGGCCGGTCTCGCCCGCCGCATCCTCGGCAACGCCGCCGATGGCGAGGACGTCGCCCAGGAGGCCATGCTGCGGGTCTGGACCCACGCGCCGCGCTGGCAGCCGCTGGCCGCGTTCCGCACCTGGCTCACGCGCGTCGTGGTCAACCTGTGCCTCGACCGCAAGCGGCGGACACAATGGGTGGACCTCGAGGCCGCGGGCGAACTGGTCGATCCGGCGCCGGGCGCGACCGAGCGGGCCGAAGGCGACGAGCGCGACCGTATGCTCGCCGCCGCGGTCGAGACATTACCGGCGCGCCAGCGCAGCGCCATCGTGCTCACCTACAGCGAGGGCATGAGCAATGCGCAGGTGGCGGAAGTGCTCGACACCTCCGTCTCGGCAGTCGAGACCTTGCTGGTGCGAGGCAAGCAGAATTTACGCCGTGCTTTGGCCGGCGTGATCGATGAGGATGAGTGAGATGACCAGAGACGAGTTGCAGACCCTGCTCGACAGCCACGGCGCCGATCCGGCGCAGTGGCCGGCGGCCTTGCGCGTCGCGGCGCTCGGTCTGATCGCGAACGACCCGCAGGCGCGGGCCGATCACGAGGCCGCGCGCGAACTCGACGCCGCGCTGGCGCGCTTCGCGCAGCCGGACACCGCGGACGAGACGGCGGCCGCGCGCGTTTTGACGCGGCTCGCCGGGCCGCTGCCGCGGCAGGATCGCGCCTTCTGGCGCCGCTGGCCGGCGGTGCTGCTCGACTGGCAGTTCGCACCGGCCTGGCCGCGGCTCGCCGCGCTGGCCTGCTGCGCCGTCGTCGGCTTCGGCATCGGGCTGGCCGGCCTCGACCGTCCGTTCGACCGGGCCGGCCTGACGGCCTCGAACCCCGACATCGCCTCGATCGTGTTCGAGCCCGAGGCCATCACCGGAGCGCGGCCATGAGCGTCGCCCAGTTCGCTCCCGCCGCCGTGCGGCGCGGCTCGTCGCGATGGCTGCTGCTCGGCTCGCTGGCGCTGAACCTGTTCTTCGTCGGCATCGCCGTCGCGATGGCCGTGCGCGCGCCGGCGCCGCCGACCTGGGACCGCGACGTCTTCGTGCGCGTCGACCACGTCGCCGCGACACTGCCGGCGCCGGACGCCGATCTGCTGCGCGGCGAGATCAACGCGAACAAGGCGGCGCTGAAAGCGGCGCAGAGCGAGTATTTCGCCGCGCGCGAGCAGATCCACGACGTGCTGCGCAGCGACGACTTCAAGGTCGAGGACATGCGCGCCGCGATGGTGAAGACGCGCGCCGCGCGGCAGAATTTCGATCAGATATTGCAGGGTATTTTCGCCAACGCCGCGTCTAAGATGTCGCATGCCGGACGTGTCGCGCTCGCCAACTGGCCGCCGAACCGAAAAGCCGCAAGCAAGGCCCAATAGTCGGGTCAGGCTGCCGTCTGTCGTCCGTCGTCCAAGCGTTTCGAAAGTTACCGGTATGCGTTGCAGAGCGATGAGGACATGGGCGGCGCTGAAGACGGCCCGCCCGGTACGGATCATGCTGCAAGCTGCCTGCCTCGCGCTGCCGCTCGGCGGCTGCTGGATCACCGGCACGCCGCCCGAGCCGGGCCTCGACATCCCGGCCGCTTACAGCGCCGGGCCGAAGACGGCTGCCGTCGCCGACGCGGCAACGCCGAAGCTCGACTGGTGGCATGGCTTCCGCTCGCGCGAGCTGACCGACATCCTCGACAACGCCAGCGTCGCCAATCTCGACATCGCCGCGGCGGTCGCGCGCATCGTGCAGGCCGATGCGCAGTCGCGCATCGCCGGGGCGGCGCTGCTGCCGCAAGTGGGTCTGAACGGCAGCGCCTCTCATTTGCGGAGCTCGCAGAGCACCACCGCGGGCGGTTCGTCCGGCTCCCTCGGCGGCTCGGAGCGTGACGCGTTGTCCACGTCTCTGACCGCCAGCTACGAAATCGACTTCTGGGGCAAGAACCGCTTCGCTTTGCGCGCGCAGGAAGAGACGGCCATCGCCGACCGCTACGACCGCGACGTGGTCGCGCTGAGCACGGTCGTCACCGCCGCCAACTCCTACTTCCAGGTGCTGGCGGCGCAGGACCGGCTGCGCGTGGCGGAGCAGAACCTCGTCAGCGCGAAGCGGGTCGCCACCCTCATCGGCGAGCGCGAGAAGGCCGGCACGGCCTCGGCGCTCGAAGTGGCGCAGCAGCAGAGCGTCGTCGATACGATCAACGCCTCGATCCCGCCGCTGCGCCAGACCGTGGAGCAATACAGGAACGCGCTGGCGGTGCTGATGGCGCGCTCGCCGGAGAGCGTGCGCATCCGCGGCGGTTCGCTGAACGCCATCGCCATTCCGCGCGTGACGCCGGGCCTGCCGTCCGAATTGCTGGCGCGCCGGCCCGACATCCGCGAGGCCGAGGCGCAGCTCGCCGGCGCCGACGCCAACGTCGCCAATGCGCGCGCGCAGTTCCTGCCATCGATCACGCTGACCGGCGAAGGCGGTTACCAGAGCGCGATCCTCAAGATGCTGCTGCGGCCGGAATCGGCCTTCTTCACCCTGACCTCCGGCCTGACGCAGCCGATCTTCGAGGGCGGGCGGCTGCTCGGCAACCTCGACCAGCAGAAAGGCCGGCAGGACGAGCTGCTGCAAAACTACCGTAAATCGGTGATCTCCGGTTTCTCCGACGTGGAGACCGCGCTCAGCAACATCCGGCAGACCGCGCTGCGCGAGCGCCTGCAGCGGGCGGTGGTTGCAAGTTCGCGCCGGGCTTTCGATATCTCCGAGCAGCGGCTGCGCGAGGGGACCATCGATCTGGTCACCGTCCTGCAGACGCAGCAGACGCTCTACTCCGCGCAGGACACGCTCGTGCTTGCGCGGCTCGCCCATGTCCAGGCCATCGTCAGCCTCTATCAGGCGCTCGGCGGCGGCTGGACTCCCAAGCCTCTGGATTATCACGCATGCACGGCGAACTGCCCAAGCAGAAGCTGACACCGAAGCCGGCGAGCCGGCTGCGGCGAGGCCTGACCATTCTGGTCGTGCTCGTCGCGGTCGGCGCGGCTTTGGGTTACGTGTTCCTCGGCATGCACGCGCCGCAGCAGCGGACGGGCGGCCGCGCGGCGCGCTTCGCCGCGTCCGGCCCGGTGCCGGTGCTGGCCGCCGCCGCCAAGACGGCGGACGTGCCGGTCTATCTCAACGCCGTCGGCACGACCAAGGCCTACAACACCGTCACCGTCCACGCGCAGGTCGACGGCAAACTGATCGCCGTCGATTTCAAGGAAGGCCAGGACGTCAAGAAGGGCGACATCCTCGCGCAGATCGACCCGACCACGTTCAAGGCGGCGTACGATCAGGCGGCCGCCAAGAAGGCGCAGGACGAGGCGCTGCTCGCCAACGCCAAGGTCGACCTCACCCGCTATCAGCAGCTCGCCGCGACCAACGCCATCAACCGCCAGCAGGCCGACACGCAGCGCGCGCTGGTGGCGCAGTACACCGCGCAGGTGCAGTCCGATCAGGCGGCGATCGAGAGCGCGCAGGCGACCTTGGGCTACACCGACATCCGCGCGCCGATCGACGGCCGCACCGGCATCCGCCAGGTCGACGTCGGCAACATCGTGCACACCTCCGACTCGACCGGCCTCGTCGTCATCACCCAGATCAAGCCGATCTCGGTGACCTTCAGCATACCGCAGCAGGACATCCAGACGGTCAACGACGCGTTCGCCAAGGGCCCGCTCGACGCCGACGCGCTGCGCTCCGACAGCAACAAGGTGATCGAGCACGGCAAGCTCGCCGTCGTCGACAACCAGGTCGACTCGACCACCGGCACGGTGAAGCTGAAGGCCGACTTCCCCAATGAGGACGTGCAGCTCTGGCCGGGCCAGTTCGTCAACGTGCGGCTGCTGGTCGATACGCTCAAGGGCGTCACCGTCATCCCGACCGGCGCCGTGCAGCGCGGGCCGAACGGCACCTTCGTCTATGTCGTCGGCGCCGACGACAAGGCGGCGATGCGCCCGATCAAGGTGCAGAAGCAGGACGAGGACCAGACCGTCGTCGCCAGCGGCCTCGCGCCCGGCGACAAGGTGGTCACGACCGGCTTCGCGCGTCTGACCGACGGCGCCAAGGTGACGATCGGCAGTGACACCCCTGCGCCGCCGGCGGCTGCGGGCGCACAACAGGGCAAAGGTCAGCGCGGCAACGGCGAGCGGCGGCAGCGAGGCGGCAACGGCTCGAGGCCGGCAACGCAGCAATGAGCCCACGCGCGCATGTCCTGCATCGTCATTCCGGGGCGCGAGCGCAGCGAGCGAACCCGGAATCCAGAACTGACGCTCAGCGCTCGTGGCTGGATTCCGGGTCTGGCGCTACGCGCCAGCCCGAAATGACGGAGTGAGGCCATGAGCGTCTCCTCGCCATTCATCCACCGGCCGATCGCCACCTCTTTGCTCGGCGTCGCGGTGATGCTGGGCGGGCTGCTCGGCTACTGGTGGCTGCCGGTGTCGGCGCTGCCGCAGGTCGACTTCCCGACGATCCAGGTGACGACGCAGCTTCCCGGCGCCAACCCCGACACCATCGTCGCGCTGGTGACGGCGCCGCTGGAGCGGCAGTTCGGCCAGATCCCGTCGCTGCAGACGATGACCTCGTCGTCGTCCTTCGGCATCAGCCAGGTGACGCTGCAGTTCGATCTCAACCGCGACATCGACGCCGCGGCGCAGGACGTGCAGTCGGCGATCAACGCCGCCGCCTCGACGCTGCCGCGCAACCTGCCCTACCCGCCACTCTATTCGAAGGTGAACCCGGCCGACGCGCCGGTCATCACGCTGGCGCTGACGTCGAAGACCATCGACCAGCGCACGTTGAGCGATCTCGCCGACACGGTGATGGCGCCGCGCCTGTCCGAGGTGACCGGCGTCGGCCACGTCTCGGTGCAGGGCGGTATCAAGCCGGCGATCCGCATCCAGGCCGACCTGTCGCGGCTCGCCGCCTACGGCATCGCGCTCGAAGACCTGCGCACCGCCATCGTCAGCGCCAACGTCGCCGGCGCCAAGGGCTCGCTCGACGGCACGCATCAGGCCTACAGCATCGCCGCCAACGACCAGATCTCCAGCGCCGACGCCTACAAGAACGTGGTCGTGGCGTTCCGCAACGGCGCGCCGGTGCTCTTGTCCGACGTCGCCGACGTGAAGGACGGGCTGGAAAACACCAAGGTCGGCGCCTGGTACCACGGGCAGCCGGCCATCGTTATCGACGTGCAGCGCCAGCCCGGCGCCAACGTCATCGACACGGTGCAGCGCATCCGCAACGAGCTGCCGCGCCTGCGCAGCGCGATGCCCGCGGGGGCCGCGCTCACCGTCGTCAACGACCGCACCAACACCATCCGCGCCTCGATCCACGACGTGCAGTTCACGCTTGTGCTCAGCGTCGGGCTCGTCGTGCTGGTGGTGCTCATCTTCCTGCGCACGATCAGCGCCACCATCATCGCCGGCGTGGCGCTGCCGCTGTCGCTGATCGCCACCTTCGGCGTGATGTGGTTCTGCGGCTTCTCGCTCGACAATTTGTCGCTGATGGCGCTGACCATCGGCACCGGCTTCGTCGTCGACGACGCCATCGTCATGATCGAGAACATCGTCCGTCACATGGAGGACGGCGAGACGCCGCTGCAGGCGGCGCTGCGCGGCGCGCGGGAGATCGGCTTCACCGTCATCTCGCTGACACTGTCGCTGGTCGCGGTGTTCATCCCGCTCCTGTTCATGACCGGCCTCGTCGGCCGTATGTTCCGCGAGTTCGCGCTGACTTTGACCATCGCCGTCGTCGCCTCGGCGGTCGTGTCGCTGACGCTGACGCCGATGATGTGCGGCCGGCTGCTGCGCCGCGGCCGCGGCAGCGAGACCGAGCGCGAGACGCGCGGCTTCGGCCGGCTGATGGAGCGCGTCGTCGCCCTCTATCACCGCTCCTTGCTGTGGGTGCTGCGGCACCAGCCGGAGACATTGATCGTCACCTTCGCCACTTTGGCGCTGACGGTCATCATGTACACCTTCATGCCGAAGGGCTTCCTGCCGCTGCAGGACACCGGCCTGATCACCGCGGTCACCGAGGCCGGCACCGACGTGTCGTTCGATGAAATGGCGCGGCGGCAGGCGCAGGTCGAAGCGGCGATCCGCAACGATCCCGACGTCACCGGCGTCGTCTCCGTCATCGGCGTCAGCCCGGTCAACGCCACGCCGAACGCCGGCCGCCTTCAGATCAGCCTGAAGCCGCGCGACGACCGCACGTCCAGCGTGACGCAGGTGATCGGGCGGCTGCGCCAGGACGTGGCGCACATCCCTGGCATGACCGTCTATTTCCAGGCGACCCAGGACATCCAGATTTCGACGCGCGTTAGCCGCGCGCAGTACCAGTACACGCTCGTCTCGACCGACCGCAACGACGTGGTGAAATGGTCCGACCTGCTGGTGCGGCAGTTGCGCGACGAACCGGCGTTCCGCGAGGTCGCGTCCGAGGCGCAAGAGGGCGGCCCGCGCGTCGACGTGCAAGTCGACCGCGAGCAGGCCGGGCGCCTCGGCGTGTCGATGCAGAGCATCACCGACACACTCTACGACGCCTTCGGCCAGCGGCAGGTGTCGACCATCTACGGCCAGGCCAACCAGTACCGCGTGATCCTCGAGGCGCAGCCGCGCTACCAGCAGGACCCGTCGGCGCTGTCGAAGATCTACGTCACCGGCGCGCAGACCTCGAACGGCACCACCGCGACAGTCAGCAACACCGCCACCGGGACGACCAACACCAACACGACGGCGACGCCGAACTCGGTGACGAACTCGAACCAGGTGCCGCTCGACGCCTTCGCGCGCTTCGTACGCACGACCGCGCCGCTCGCCATCGCGCACGAGGAGCAGTTCCCCTCGGTGACGATCAGCTTCGACCTGGCGCCGGGCTACGCGCTGTCGGACGCGGTGTCGGCCATCACTGCGGCGCAGCAGACCATCGGCATGCCGTCGTCGGTGACCGGCAGCTATTCGGGCGACGCCTCGGAGTTCGCCCGCTCGCTCGCCGGCGAGCCGTGGCTGATCCTCGCCGCCGCGATCACGATCTACATCGTGCTCGGCGTGCTGTACGAGAGCTTCATCCACCCGCTGACGATCCTGTCGACGCTGCCGTCGGCCGGCGTCGGCGCGCTGCTGGCGCTGATGCTCACCGGCTACGACCTGTCGGTGATCGCGCTGATCGGCATCGTGCTGTTGATGGGCATCGTCAAGAAGAACGCGATCCTGATGATCGACTTCGCGCTCGAGGCGGAGCGGCATCAGGGCCTCAGCCCCGAGGAATCGATCGTGCAGGCGGCGCTGCTGCGCTTCCGGCCGATCATGATGACGACGCTCGCCGCGTTGTTCGGCGCGCTGCCGCTGGCGCTCGAGAGCGGCACCGGGGCGGAGCTGCGCAATCCGCTCGGCATCACCATCGTCGGCGGCCTGCTGCTCAGCCAGTTGCTGACGCTGTACACGACGCCGGTCATCTATCTCTACATGGAACGGCTGCGGGCGCGGCTCTCCCGCCGCGCCGCACCGCGCGCGCAGCCGGCGGAGTGAGGGGGATGGGCGCGCGGCACCTCACATCGTCATTCCGGGGCGGCGCGAAGCGCCGAGCCCGGAATCCAGACACGATCTCGGTGCGCGTTGCTGGATTCCGGGTTCGCGCCTCCGGCGCGCCCCGGAATGACAAGGTCGGGCCATGAACTTCTCCTGGCCCTTCATCCGGCGGCCGATCGGCACCACGCTGATGGCGATCGGGCTGTTCATGGTCGGCGCCGTGGCCTACTTCTTCCTGCCGGTCGCCAGCCTGCCGAGCGTCGACCTGCCGACCATCGCCGTGATGGCCAACCGGCCGGGCGCCGATCCCAACATCATGGCGGCGACGGTCGCCGCGCCGCTCGAACGGCGGCTCGGCGAGATCGCCGGCGTCACCGAGCTCACGTCGGTGTCCTCGCTGGGCTCGAGCCGCATCATCGTGCAGTTCGATCTCTCCCGAAGTGTGGATGGCGCGGCGCGCGACGTGCAGGCCGCGCTGAACGCGGCGCTGTCCGACCTGCCCGGCGACATGCCGACGCTGCCGACCTTCCGCAAGTTCAATCCGGCCGCGGCGCCGATCCTGATCCTGGCGCTGACCTCGAAGACCATGCAGGGCAGCGCCATCTACGACGCCGCCGACAGCGTCATCGCGCAGCGGCTGTCGCAGGTGCAGGGCGTCGCCGACGTGACGGTCGCCGGCTCGGAACAGCCGGCGCTGCGCGTGCGCGTCGATCCGACCTGGCTCGCCAGCATGGGCGTGTCGCTCGAGGACGTGCGCAATTCCATCGCCAACGCCAACGCGATGGGGCCGCTCGGCTCGTTCGAGGGCAAGACGCGCGCGACCTCGATCGGCATCAACGACCAGCTCAAGACCGCGCCGGACTACGACGCGCTGGTCGTCAAGACGGTCAACGGCAACGTCATCCGCCTGCCCGATATCGCCTCGATCAAGCCGGGCGTGCGCAACAGCTTGTCGGCCGGCTGGTACAACCGCAGCCCGTCGGTGCTGCTGATCATCACCAAGCAGGGCGACGCCAACGTCATCGACACCGTCGACCGCATCTACGATCTGCTGCCGGAGCTGCGGCAGTGGGTGCCGGCCGGGCTCGACATCTCCGTGCTCACCGACCGCACGCAGACGATCCGCGCCAGCGTGCGCGACATGCAGCTCACCCTGGCGGCGACCATCGTGCTGGTGATGCTGGTCGTGTTCCTGTTCCTGCGCCGCGGCCCGCCGACCATCGCCGCCGGCGTCACCGTGCCGCTGTCGCTCGCCGGCACCTGCGGCGCGATGTGGCTCGCCGGCTTCTCCATCGACAACCTGTCGCTGATGGCGCTGGTCGTCTCGGTCGGCTTCGTCGTCGACGACGCCATCGTCATGATCGAGAACGTGTTCCGCAACATCGAGGCGGGCCTGTCGCCGCTGCGCGCGACGCTCGCCGGCGCGAAGCAGATCGGCTTCACCGTCGTGTCGATCTCGGTGTCGCTGATCGCCGCCTTCATCCCGCTGTTGTTCATGGGCGGCATCGTCGGCCGCTTCTTCCGCGAATTCTCGGTGACGCTCGCTTTCGCCATCGCCGTGTCGACCGTGGTGTCGCTGTCGGTGACGCCGATGATCTGCGCCTATTTCGTGCGGCAGGGACCGAGCCCGGACGCGACCTGGCTCGACCGCCTGGTCGAGCGCTCGCTGGCGTGGCTGACGCGCTTCTACGACCGTACCCTCGCCTTCACCATCGCGCACCGCGCCGCCGCGCTGATCGTGTTCGTCGCCACCATCGCGCTCACCGTCGGCCTCTTCATCAAGGTGCCGAAGGGCTATTTCCCGCAGGACGACACCGGCCTCATCTTCGGCGGCACCGAGGCCTCGACCGACATCTCGTTCGACGCGATGGAGAAGCTGCAGCAGCAGGCGACCGACATCGTGCTGTCCGACCCGGCGGTGGCCGGGGTCGGCTCGTCGGTCGGCGCGTCAGGCTTCAACGCCTCGGTCAACCACGGCCGGCTGTTCATCAGCCTCAAGCCGCTGGCCGAACGTCACAACGTGCCGACGCAACAGGTCGTGAACCGGCTGCGCAACCGGCTCAACCACATTCCCGGCATCCGCGTGTTCATGGTGCCGGCGCAGGACATCCGCGCCGGCGGCCGCTCGAGCGACTCGCAATATCAGTTCACGCTGTGGAGCTCCGACATCGACCAGCTGCAGACCTGGGTGCCGAAGGTGCTCGAGCGGGTGAAGCAGATCCCCGGCATCGTCGACGTCACCACCGACCGCGAACAGGGTGGCCTGCAGGCCATGGTCGACATCGACAGGCAGGCGGCGGCCCGGCTCGGGGTGAAGATCCAGGACATCGACAACGCGCTCAACGACGCCTTCTCGCAGCGGCAGATCTCGACCATCTACGGCACGCGCAACCAGTACCGCGTCGTCCTCGAAGTCGACCGCCACTACCAGCGCGACCCCAACGACCTGAGCAGCATCTACCTGCCGGGCAAGGGCGGCGCGTCGGTGCCGCTGTCGGCGGTGGCCAAGGTCGAGCGCACCATCGCGCCGCTCGTCGTCAACCACCAGGGCCAGTTTCCGTCGACGACGATCACCTACAATCTGGCACCGGGCACCACGATCCAGGAAGGCACCGCGGCGATCAGCCAGGCGGTCGCGGAGATGCACATCCCGGACGTCATCCACACCGACTTCGCCGGCGACGTGCAGCAGTTCAAGCAGTCGGCCGGGGCGCAGCCTTTGTTGCTGCTGACCGCGCTCATCGCCGTCTACATCGTGCTCGGCGTTCTGTACGAAAGCCTGGCGCACCCGCTGACGATCATCTCGACGCTGCCGTCGGCCGGGCTCGGCGCGCTGCTGGCGCTCGAAGTCTCCGGCACCGAGCTGACGGTGATCGCCTTCATCGGCATCATCCTGCTCATCGGCATCGTGAAGAAGAACGGCATCATGATGGTCGACTTCGCGCTCGACGGCGAACGGCGGCGCGGGCTGGCGCCGGAACGCGCAATTCACGAGGCGTGCCTCGAACGCTTTCGGCCGATCATGATGACGACGCTGGCGGCGATGCTGGGCGCGCTGCCGCTGGTCATCGCGTCCGGACCGGGCTCGGAGCTGCGCCGGCCGCTCGGCATCACCATCATCGGCGGCCTGATCGTGTCGCAGGTACTGACGCTCTACACGACGCCGGTGATCTACCTGCTGCTCGACCGGCTGCACCGCAAGCTCGGCGGCGCCCGGCCGACCTTCATCCGCCGCCCACCGCCGGCGCCGCAACCGGCGGAATGACACGCCGGCTGCGCCCGAACAGCGCGCCGGAGGCCACCGCGGCGATGTTCATGAGGCCGAAGGCGAGCAGCGCCAGGCCGAGCACGACGAACAAGGCCGTGACGCCGTGCGTGGCGCGCACGGCGAGGACGCCACCGCCGGCGGAGATGAGCACGCGGGTGACGGCGGCGGTCATCGGCCAGCCCAGCTTCCCTGCGCCCTGCGCCGCGAAGTAAAGCGCGAGCCCCGCGCCGAAGAAGCCATAGAACGGACCGACGATCCGCAGATAGTCGGCGCCGACGTCGATCATTTGTGTTTCGCCACCGAACAGAGTGAGCCATGCGGTCGGGAACGACGCGGCTGCAAGGCCGATCGCTTCGGTGAGGCCGGCGGCGATGGCGGCGCCGATCCAGGCGACGCGAATTGCTCGATCGCGGCGGCCGGCGCCGATCGCCGTGCCGACCATCGCGCCGACCGGCTGGCCGAGGCCGAATACAAGCGGCACCAGCAGATATTCAAGACGCACGCCGGTGCCGTAGCCGGCGACGGCGGCCGGCCCGACGACGCCGGCGAGCCCGGTGGCGACGACGGCGGTGACGTTGGTCGACAGGCTGATCACCGACGACGCGACGCCGACGCGCAAGATTTCCTTCATCGGCTGCCAGCGCAGCCGCGCCGGCACAAGCGACGGCTTCAGCACGCCGCGGCCCGACCAGAGATAATATGCGAACACGCCGCCACCGATGACGTAGTAGACGGCGACCGCGACAGCGCCGCCGGCGATGCCGAGCGCCGGGAACGGACCGATGCCGAAGATCAGCAAGGGCGAGACGGGAATGAGGACGAGCGCGCCGACCGTGATGACGGCGGCGGGCAGGAAGGTGTTGCCGGTGGCGCGGATCATCGCCGCCATCGAATTGAACAGCCACAGCGGCACGGCCGCGCCGAAGATGATGTTCGAATAGAGGATGGCGTCGCGCAGCGAGGCGCCGCGGCCACCCATCAGCGCATAGAGCTGCGGCGCCCACAGCCACGCGACCGCAGTGGTCACCGCGCTGAACAGCAAGGTGATGCCCATGGCATGCCAGACCAGGGCGTTGGTCCGCGCCGCGTCGCCGGCGCCGAGCGCGCGTGCGATCGCCGACAGGATGCCGCCGCCCATCGCCCCGGCGGAGACCATCACCAGCAGCATGTAGGGCGGGAACACCAGCGCCATCGCGGCGAGCGCGTCGACGCCGAGCTTGGCGACGAAGTACGTCTCGATCAGGCCGATCATCGCCTGGACGACCATCACGACGACGTTGGGCATCGCCAGCCGCAGCAGCGTCGCGCCGATGGGACCTTCGAGCAGACGGCGTGTGCGGGGATCCATCGGAAGCGCCCTTTCCCTGTCGGCCGCGGGCTTGACCCTGCGGCGATATAGGCGCATATGCACCTAATGGACGCTATGGATAACGCTGCCGGCGTCCGGCAACAAGGTGCGTATGCACCTATTTTCGGAATGCGTGCCATGCGCAAGACGCCGACCGTCGAGGATCCCATCTGCAACTGCCTCGCCATCCGGCAGGCGGCGCGGCAGGTGACGCAGCTTTACGACCGGCACCTGGCGGCCGTGGATCTGCGCAGCACGCAGTACTCGATCCTGTCGAAACTCGGCCGCCTCGGGCCGATGTCGGTGAATGCGCTGGCCGCGAGCATGGCGATGGACCGCACCACCCTGGGCCGCGCCATCCAGCCCCTGCAGCGCGACAAACTGATCGCGGTCGCGCCCGACGAGCACGACAAGCGGGCGCGCGTCATCAAGCTGTCGCCCGCGGGCGAGGCCCGCCTCAAGGACGCCGCCCACCACTGGCGCAACGCGCAGAAGGAGTTCGAAACCGCGTTCGGCGCCGAGGACGCCGCCCGGTTGCGGACCACTCTGGCGCAGGTTGTCGCGGCGCTGTAGCCGCTCTCCGACATGACGACGGGTACGCCGGGGTGTATAAGCGCCTCGAACGCGCCCGCGTGGCGCCAAGACCGAAGAACCCGTCGCCGGACGGCAGGAGGACCCCAAAATGGACGATCTCACGCGCGATCTGCACAAGATCACCCCCGATGACATCAACCCGCGTTACAACTGGGGCCGTGCGCTGCCGGCGCTCGGCATCATGGGCGTCGACTTCGAGGAGCGCGTCGACTACCGCCGCATGCACCGCTATCGCCTCGGCCGCGCCAAGCAGGCGCTGGAGAAGTCGGAGTGCGGCGCGCTGATCGTCTTCGACGTCAACAACATCCGCTATGTCACCTCGACCAAGATCGGCGAATGGGAGCGCGACAAGATCTCGCGCTGGGCGCTGCTGACCAAGTCCAGCGACGACCCGATCATCTGGGACTTCGGCTCGGCCGCCGTCCACCACAAGCTCTATTCGCCCTGGCTCAAGCCGGAGAACTGCCGGGCCGGCGTGCTCGGCCTGCGCGGCACCATCCAGCCGGATTTCGGCCTGATGGCGAAGCACGCCAAGGAAATCTACGGGCTGCTCAAGGACGCCGGCGTCGAGAAGCTGCCGATCGGTGTCGACATCATCGAGCCGGCCATGATGTTCGAATTGCAGAAGCTCGGCCTGAAGATCGTCGACGGCCAGCAGATCATGCTGGAAGCGCGCGAGATCAAGTCGGCCGACGAGATCGCGCTTTTGAACCGCGCCGCGGCGATGGTCGACGGCGCCTACGATCTCGTCAACGAGAAGCTGCGGCCCGGCGTGCGCGAAAACGACATCGTCGCGATGGTCAACGAGTTCCTCTATCGCCACGGCTCCGACGACGTCGAAGCGGTCAACGCCATCTCCGGCGAGCGCTGCAACCCGCACCCGCACAACTTCACCGACCGCATGATCCGCCCGGGCGACCAGGCCTTCTTCGACATCCTGCAGTCGTTCATGGGCTATCGCACCTGCTACTACCGCACCTTCAACGTCGGCCGCGCCACGCCGGCGCAGCACGACGCC
>Ga0187809_10000909_pt1 | contig 14617 bp, 11 predicted proteins | sample NC_wetland_sal_i_8_FD_132415 | JGI IMG/M metagenome (GOLD analysis project Ga0187809, IMG submission 132415) | Wetland sediment microbial communities from Neuse River Estuary, North Carolina, USA - ASW_4 | ecosystem: Environmental > Aquatic > Freshwater > Wetlands > Sediment | place: USA: North... | reverse complement strand
GGTACGGCCCCCGTCGAACGACACCGAGATCCGGCAGTCCAGAAACCCCTTGCGCGCCCACCACCGTCCCTTGCCGAGCGGTATGAACGGCCGTGTGGCCGTCATGGCGAAGAAGACGATGTTCTCAGCGTTGCGCGGATTGACGGCCAGCTGCGGCTCCCCGGCACGCACCTTCGGGCTCGTCACCCGCATCACGAAGCCCGCGCCCCGCGCCGGGCCCACCAGCGCCAACGCCGCCACGGCCAGCAGCGCCGCCATCGGCGCCACGCTCGCGTGCACGATCTTCATGCCACCCTCCTCACCTCTGTTGCGTTCTTCCCGGCAGAGACCCGCGCGCGCCCGGCCGGCGCGCGGTCACTCCAGCATGTGTGGATAGCCGTAAGCGCCCGGCGGCGCGAAGCTCTCCTTAATCGAGCGGGGCGAGAGCCAGCGGATGAGGTTCCACATCGAGCCGGCCTTGTCGTTCGTGCCCGACGCACGCGCGCCGCCAAAGGGCTGCTGTCCGACGACCGCACCGGTCGGCTTGTCGTTGATGTAGAAGTTGCCGGCCGCATCCCGCAGGCCGTTCGCCGCCTCGGCGATGGCCTCCCGGTCGGTCGCGAAGACCGATCCGGTCAGGCCGTAGCGGCTGGAGCGATCGATCTGGCGGATGACCCGTCCATACTCCGCGTCGGGATAGACATATGCGCAGGCGATGGGCCCGAACAGCTCCTCGGTCATGTGGCGCACGCCCGGATCGGTGGCGCTCAGCAGCGTCGGATGCACGAAGTACCCCCGCGTCATGTCGGTGCGGCCCCCGGCCTCGATCTTCACCGCCGCATGGGCGCGCGCCTCGGCGATCGCGGCATCGTGCTTGCGCCATGCCTGCTCGTCGATGACCGCCCCCATGAAGTTCCTCATGTCCCGGACGTCCCCGACGCGGATGCCCGAGATGTCGTCGCAGAGGCGCTCGCGCACGGCCGCCCAGAGCGATCGCGGGATGAAGAGGCGCGAGGCGGCGGAGCACTTCTGCCCCTGGTACTCGAACGCCCCGCGCACGACCGCGGTGGCGAGCGCATCGACCTGCGCGCTCGGATGCGCGAGGATGAAGTTCTTCCCCCCCGTCTCGCCGACCACCCGCGGGTAGGACCGGTAGCTGCCTTCGCCGACGGCGCGCAGCAGCCCGTTGAACACGCCGGTCGAGCCGGTGAAGTGCACCCCGGCCAGATCCTCCTGCGCGAGGCAGGCGCCGCTCACGGCCTGCGGATCGCCGTGCACGAGATTGATGACCCCGGGCGGCAGGCCGGCGGCCTGCAGCAGCTGCATGAGGTAATGCGCGCTGTAGCGCGCGGTGCCCGCGGGCTTCCACACCACCGTGTTGCCGAGGAGCGCCGGCGCACCTGGAAGATTGCCCGCTATGGCCGTGAAATTGAACGGCGTGATCGCATAGACGAACCCCTCGAGGGGCCGATAGTCCACCCGGTTCCACGCCCCCGCCGCCGCCATCGGCTGCTCGGCGTAGATGCGCAGCATGAACTGCACGTTGAAGCGGAAGAAGTCGATGAGCTCCGCGGCCGAGTCGATTTCCGCCTGTTGCACGGTCTTCGACTGACCCAACATGGTGGCCGCGTTGAGGGTCGCGCGCCACGGTCCCGACAGCAGGTCGGCCGCCCGCAGGAATACGGCCGCCCGCTCCCGCCAGGGCAGGCTCGACCAGTACGGCCACGCGGCCCGCGCCGCGGCGATCGCGGCCTGCACCTCGCCGGCGCCGGCGAGGTGCGCATCGCCGAGCAGGTGGCCATGGTCGTGGGGCATGCGGACCGCCTCGGTCCTGCCCGTGCGCACCTCCCGTCCCCCGATGACCATCGGCAGGTCCACCCGCTCGGCTGCCATGCCCTCGAGGACCCGCTCCAGGCTGGCGCGCTCGGCCGAGCCCGGCGCGTAGGTCAGAAGCGGCTCATTCCGCGCCGTGTAGCCACCGAGCTCGTTCTCCACCATCAATGCATTCATCGCGGCTCCTGCTGCCATCGCCCGGCGGACGCGTGACGGCTCGCGCGCATGGCGTGACTCATGATTTTCCAGGCTCCTCGCCGACCTTGACCACACCGTCCTCGATCAAGGCGTCGATCTCCGCGGGCTCGAGCCCGCACTGCTGCAACACCGCCCGACTGTCCGCGCCGAGCGCCGGCGGCGGCCGGTCCCAGCAAGGCTCGATTCCCGAGAAGCGGATCGGCTGCCGCAAGGCGCGCGCGATGTCATCGGGATAAGACGGATCCACGTGGAAAAAGCCGACGTCCGCCAGATGCCCGTCGCGCAGCAGATCCTCGAGCGAGTTGACCCGGGAGCAGGGGATGTCCCGCGCCGAGAGCGCCGCGATCCACTCATCGGTCGCGGCCCGCGGCAAAGCCGCGGCGGCGATGGCGTAGAGCTCATCGACCCGCGACTGTCGGACGCGCGCATCCTGGAACCAGGACTGCTCGCAGACGTCCGCGCGTCCGATCACCTCGAGGAACCGGCGCCATTGCTCCGCCGTGTAGGGCAGCACCGCGATCCAGCCATCGGCGGTCCTGAAGGGCCGGCGGTCGGCCGCGAGGATGCGCGGGTAACCCGTCGCGCCCTGCCGCGCGAAGGTGGCGCCCGCGAGGTGCTCGTTCATGAGGAAGCCCACCATGGTCTCGAACATGGGCACTTCGATCGCGATCGCCCCGGCGAAGCCGCGCGCGCGCGCGAGCAGCGCCGCCAGGATGCCGTGCACCACGTGCAGCGCCGTCACCTTGTCGGCGAGGATCGTCGGCACGAAGGCCGGTGCGCCGTCAGGCCCCGCAGCGAGGGCCGCAATCCCGCTCGCGGCCTGTATGATGTCGTCGTATGCGGGACGCTCGCGATAGCGCCCGCCCTGCCCGTATCCCAGGGCGGCGCAGTGGATGATCCTGGGGTTCACCCGCGTGGCGGCGTCGCATGTCAGCCCCAGGTGCTCCGCCGCGTCGGCGCGCATGTTGTGCAGCAGCACGTCGCTGCGGGCAAGGAGCCGCGCGAAGGCGGCCCTGCCCTCCTGCCGCTTCAGGTCGATGGCGAGCGCGCGCTTGTTGCGGTTGTTGTTGACGAAGAGGGCGCCGTCGCTCCTCGTGCCGCGTGGGTGCGACTCGCGGGCGAAATCGCCCTGCAGCGGCTCGACCTTGATCACCTCCGCGCCGAGGTCGGCCAGGATCTGGCCCGCATAGGGGCCGAGCACGATCGAGCCGACCTCGAGGATGCGGACGCCTTGCAGGAGCGGCGTCACCGGGGAAGCTTGCGCCGCTGGCGCATCCTGTCGGCGAGGGGATCATCGCCGAGCGCGGCGACGATCTGCGCGAACGTGTCATCGGCCTCGTCCTGGCCGAGCTTGAAGCGGCCGCGGCTGCTGAGCACCTCGGCCCGGAAGGCGACGACGCGCTGCACCATCGACGCGTAGCGCTGGCCCACCCGCTCGACGCGCCAGCTGTCGGGCGCATCACCTTCCAGAGCCGTCACGAGCGCCCGGATGGCCTCGTCGTTCGCCTGCGGCAGCAGCGAGATCCGCACTTGAAACTGCGCCAGCATGTAGTTCCACGTCGGTGCCCAGCCCGGCCGCGACACCCAGCCAGGCCTGATGTACGCATGCGGGCCCTGGAAGAGGATCAGGGCGCGCGGCTCGCGCCGCACGAGCTCCACCTGCGGATTGGAGAGCGCGAAGTGCCCCAGGAACGAGGTCACCGCTCCCGACGCATCGGTCTGCGTCAGCAGCGGTAAGGGTGTCGTCAGCGCCTCGTCACCGGCGCTCGAGACGACGAGCGCCAGCTTCTGCTCGCGCACGAATGCCGCGATCTCGGAGGCCGAGGCCTCGAACAGGTCTTGTCCGGTCATGTCGGTGTACTCAACGCGCGGTGAAGCCGCCATCAATGGGAAGTGCCACTCCGGTGACGAAGCTCGCCTCGGCGGACGCCAGCCACAGCACCGCGTCGGCCACCTCCTCGGGCGCCACCAGCCGGCCCATGGGCACCGAGGCGATGAGCCGCGCCTCGTTGGCCCTGGCCTCGGCCTCATCGCCGCTGCGCCCGACGAACGCCTGTTTCATCGGTGTTTGGGCGAGAAAGGGACAGACCACGTTCACCCGGATGCCATCCGGCGCCAAGGCGAGCGCCAGGGACTTGGCGAGGCCCACCACGGCCCACTTCGCCGCCGAGTAGATGGGACTCATCAGCGAGCCGACGAGTCCCGAGACCGAGGAGGTGAAGACGATCGCGCCGCCGCCGCGCGCCCGCATGTGCGGCGCCACCTGGCCCGCGCCGAGGACCGCGGAGGTGACATTGAGCGTCATCGCGCGCTCGTACTCGGCCAGGTCGAGATTCTCGATCGAGGCGGGCCCGGGTATGCCGGCATGGGCCCAGAGAATGTCCACGCCGCCGAGCGCCGCGAGGGCCCGATCGATGCTGTCACGCGCGGCCTGCGCCACCGACAGGTCGGCGGTGACCGGAACCACCCGGTCGCTCCCCCACTGCGCGGCGAGCGCCTCGAGGCCGCGGGCGTCGATGTCGATGGCCGCGACACGGGCGCCCTCGCGCACGAAGCGCTCGACACCGGCACGCCCCATGCCCGAGGCGGCCGCCGTCACGATGGCCAGCTTTCCGGAAAGACGCATGCTCGGGCTCCTCAATTCGCGTACGGGTCGGCGAACCTGCCGGTGGTCGAGATCACCGTGGTGCGGGTCTCGAGGTAATCGTCCAGCGCCTCGACGCCGTTCTCCCGGCCCCAGCCGCTCGCCTTGATTCCGCCGTAAGGGGTCGACCAGCGGATGTAGCGGTAGGTGTTGACCCACACCATGCCGGCCTCGAGCCGTGCGGCGACGCGGTGCGCGCGCCCCACATCACTCGTCCACAGGCCCGCTGTGAGCCCGTAACGCGTGCCGTTCGCGATCGCGACCGCCTCGTCCTCGCCGTCGAACGGGATGATCGCCGCGACGGGGCCGAAGATCTCCTCCTGCGCGATCCGCATGCCGGGGCTGACATCGGCGAACACCGTCGGCTCGACGAAATATCCGTTGCGCAGGGCCGGACGGTCGATGCGGGCGCCGCCGGTGACCAGTCGCGCGCCCTCCTCGCGGCCGATCCCGATGTACCGCAGTGTCTTCGCGAGCTGCTGCTCGTGGGCCTGCGGTCCCATGTGGGTCGCGGGATCGAGCGGCATGCCCACCCGCACGCGCGCCGCGCGGCGCTCGAACGCCGCGACGACCTGCGCGTAGATCGGGCGCTCGACGAGCACGCGCGATCCAAGAGCGCAGCTCTGCCCGCACAGCGCCCAGGCCGAGCCCGTCGCCGCGTTCAACGCCTGCTCGAGATCGGCGTCGGCGAAGAGGATGTGCGGCGCCTTGCCGCCGAGCTCGAAGCTGAAGCGCTTGAGGGTGTCGGCCCCCGCCTTGAGAATCGAGCGGGCGGTCGCGCCCTCCCCCGTGAAGGCGATCTTGTCGACCTCGGGGTGGGCCACCAGATGCGCGCCGGCCGTCGGACCATCGCCCGGCACGACGTTGACGACCCCCGGGGGGAAGCCGGCGGCCTCGAACAGGTGCGCCAGCGCCAGCGACGAGGCCGGAGTCTGCTCGGCGGGCTTGAGCACCACGGTGCAGCCCGCCGCCAGCGCCGGACCGAGCTTCCAGGCCGCCGCCATCAACGGCACGTTCCAGGGGGTGATGGCCCCGACGACACCCACCGGCAAGCGGGAGGTGAAGGCGTGCACGGTGTCGTCGAGCGCGATGGTGCGCCCATCGAGCTTGTCGGCGAGCGAGGCGAACCAGTGATAGTACTGGGGATGCAGCCCGATATCGCCACGCGACTCGCGGATCGCGCGGCCATTGTCGCGCGACTCGACCTGCGCCAGCGACTCGACCTCGGTGGCATAGAGGTCGGCCAGCTTGCGCAGCAGCGCGGCGCGCTGCCAGGCGGGCATCTTTCGCCATGGGCCCGCGAGCGCCGCCCGCGCGGCGCTCACCGCGCGGTCGATCTCCCGCTCGCGCCCATACGCCACCTCTGCCCACTCCTCGCCCGTCGCCGGGTCGATACTGGGCCGCACGTCGGCGCCGACCCACTCGCCACCGATGTAGAGACGATCGAAGCGGAATGTCAGGCTCATTGTGCGGATCTCACGTTGGATCACTCGGCTGAAGGCTTCATGACGAGCAGCCGCACGGTTCCCGGCAGCGCCTCCGGCCAGCCAAGCTTGTTGACCGGCCCGAAGCGGGCGGTGGGCAGGTACAAAGTCCCGGTCCGCGGATCGACCGCACCGGTACGCGTGCCGACCTGCGTCGCATCCTGCTCCAGCACCCGGACGTTGCGGGGCCCGTCGATTGCCAATACGGTCAGCAGGCCATCCACCGCGGAGGGCACGAAGGCTTCTCGAGTGTCCGGGTCATAGATCACCGCGTCGGCCCCCTCCCCGACCGGGAGACTCTCGAGCTCTCTGCCCGTCGTGGCATCGAGGACGTTCAGCATCCTGTTGGTGCACACCGACAGCACGACATTCGCCGCCGCGGCATAGGCCATGCCCGTGGGCTCCTTGCAGCCCTTCATCTTCCAGCGGCCGATGACCGCGTGCGTCGAGGCGTCGATGGCGATGACCGATGCCGATTCCACGCCATTGACGAAGACATGGCCACGGCCGTCGGTCGCGGCGAACTCGAGGTGCTCGGCGAGATCGAGGCGCGCGGTCTGCCTCAGGGTCGCCGGATCGAGCAGATAGATCTCGCCGTGGCTGCCGATCACCCAGGCGCGCCGGCCCACCGGCTCCCAGAGCGCCGCGTCCGGCGCCTGCCGCAGGCTGAACATCTTCCTGACATGCCCATCCGCGGCGTCGAAGAGCACGGCGAGCGAGTAGCCCGCCATGTCCTCCAACACCTCATTGCCGCCCGGCAGGACGAGCACACCCCGGCCTTCCGAGCCCGGGATGATCCGCGGATCCATCAGACCGGTGTGAGTGTCGAGCTCGAACACGCCATCGCCGCGCGAGACGAAGAGCCGGCGGTGCGCGGGGTCGAAGGCGGCGTAATCCCACCAGCCGTCGGTCATCGGAATGCGATCGACGATGTGATAGCCCGGCGGCCGCCGCAGCGTCGGCTGGTGCGCGGTGGTCGGTGAAGCGCCGAGGGCAGAGAGCGTGGTGAGCAGCGCCGCCGACGCCAGCAAACGGACCAGCCGAAACATGTGCCCTCCTCGCGGTTCCGATGCGCCACGCCGGCTGGCGGACGCGTCGCGACATTCTGACCGCGCCGGCGGCGGTTCTCAGCTGTCAATTCGGGTAAAGAGCGGGAAATTCAGGTAGCCGCCACGCGACGCGCCGGCGGGCGCGTGTGCGCGTCCTCAGGGGCCGTGAGCGGCGTGCCCGGCTTTTCGCGCTCGCGGCGACGCAGCGGGCCGAGCCGCGTCGGGGCGCCGCTTGCGCGCTTGCCTGCGTGTGCTCCACAACAGCAGGCCGAGACTGATCATGACCGCCAGCCAGATACCGAGGAGGACGGCGCCCCAGCGCATGGCCACACCGCCGGCGAAGCCGGTGTGCAGAGCGTACAAAGAATCCAGCATCCGCTCGGGCAGCGGACCCGTCTCGCCGTTGTAATCGGCGAGCACCCGGCCATCTCGACTGCTGACGTACACCGCGGTCAGTCCGTCCTGGCGCCGCCACTCGCCACGCTGGCGCACCTGCACTTCAAACCACGGCGACTGCGCCGTCGGTAGGATCACGGCGGCCAGCGAGCTGGCCGGATAGCGCGCGAACGCGGTGTCGATCGCATCGGCCGTGGTGATTGGACGCATCCCTGCCGGAATCGCCGCCGCGGCGGCGGCGCGCGGCCCGTGGCTGCCGGCGCCGAGCAGCTCGCCGAGCGGGCCGCGAAATGCCAGACAGACTCCGAGCGCCACGATCAGCATGGCGGGCACGGCGAGCCAGAGGCCGAGCGCCCGATGCAGCCCCCAGAGCCGGCCGGTCGGCGTGCGCATCGCGGCCACCGGCCACAGCGCCTGACGCCAGCTGCCGCGCGGCCAGGCGAGCTTCAGTCCCGCGGCCAGGTTGAGCAGCAACACGAAGCCGCTGGCACCGAGGAGCCACTGGCCCACGAGGCCTGCGAAGAGTGTCTGATGCAGATAGGTCGCGATCTGATACGGGCCGATGTGCAGCCAGTCGTGATCGCCCGGACGCAGGCGCAGGACCGTCCCCCGCCCATCGACCCGCAGGATGTCATTGCTTCCATCGGGCCGGTCCAGGACCACGTCGAATCGGCCCGTCTCGCCGCCGCTCGCGTAGACCGCCGCCACGGTGTGGCCCGGATAGCGGGCGGCATAGCCCGCGAGCGCCTGGCTCAGCACGGGAACGTCGAGGGGAGCCGCCGGGCCGGCGACCGACCAGTCATCCAGCTCCCAGTGAAAGACCAGCAGCGCGCCGGTCAGCGCCTGCATCATCCAGACGGCCGCGAGCAGCAGGCCAGCATAGCGGTGCGCCGAGCGCAGCGCGCGGCTCAACGCCATCCGCGCCACCCCGCCGGGTCAGGCTTCACGCCGCCTTCGTCCCATTACGTCCCGCTGCCGGCACCGTCCCTCAAAGCATGCGCGAGCCAGTCGGAGCTGTCCTGCAGCGCCCGGCGCGCGACCTCCGCGATCGACATCGCCTCGATGAAGCTGTGGGTCGCCCCGGAATAGACGTTCAGGCGCACCGGGACGCCAGCCGCCTCGAAGCGCCCGGCCATCGTACGGTTGTGATCGACGAGGATGTCGCACTCCCCCACGACCAGCATCGCCGGTGGCAGACCGCGCAGGTCGGCCAGGATGGGACGGGCCAGCGGATTCTGCAGATCCTTCGGATCGGGGACGTAGTTGCGCCAGAAAACGACCCGCTCCTCGGGCGTGAGCATGTATCCCGGTCCGCCGTAGCGGCGATCGGCCTCCGGGGAGGGCTCGTTGTCGAAGCCACCATAGATCAGGAGCAGCGCCTTCAGCAGCTCCCCCTCGCCCGCCTGCCGCAGCACCAGGGCGGTCGAGACCGCGAGGTTACCACCCGCGGAGTCACCCCCGATGGCGATTTTCCGGGTGTCGATCTGCGGGCCGCCGCCGCCGCGGGCGAGCCAGCGCACGACCTCCACGATCTGCTCGAGCGCCGCGGGAAACGGCGCCTCCGGCGCGAGCGCATAATCGACGCCGACCACCACGACTCCGGCGCGGTGCGCGTACTCGCGCATCACCCGGTCATGGGTGTCGATGCTGAAGAGCGTCCAGCCGCCGCCGTGCAGATAGATCAGCGCGGGCTTGGGTGCGTCGGTCGCCTGCGGATCGTGGATCCGCAGGCGCACCGGCCCGCGGGCGGTCGCGATCGCGAGCTCCCGTGTGGAGGCCATCTTCGGCCCCCCTTGCCGCCACGGCGCCCGCACCAGCTCGCAGACCCGGCGCTGCTCGGGGGGTGTCAGCCGGTCGAAAGGTCCATGGGACGCATACGCCGCGCCTACTGCCCACACGAACTCGCGGATCTGCGGATCGACGTCGTCCCGCGGCTTGTCTGTCACCGTCGCGCTCCCCGTTACCAGAACCGATAGGTGAACGTGCCGTTGATCGTCCGGCGGTCGCCGACGAAGCAGCCACCATACGCGCTGCAGCTGGCGTAGTAGTGCGTGTTGAAGAGATTGAGCGCGTTGAACTGCAGCTCCCACTGCCGCACCGTCACGGAAAAGACGGCATCGACCAGCGTGACGCTCGGGGTCACGACCACCAGCGGAGCCGCGTCGTTGGCCACCTGCGAGCCGACGTAGCGTACGCCGCCGCCGGCCCGGATCCTGACCCCGTGCTGCAGGGAGAACATCTTGGTGGCGAAGATGCTCGCCACGTCCTTCGGGACGTTGTTCTGCTGCTCCGTCTGGCCCGACTGCCGGGTGGAGTTGTGGGAGTAGCTGAGCGAGAGGCTCAGATCCCCGGGGATGTTCTGGTTCGCCTGGAACTCGAATCCGCGCGCGTACGTCTTGCCCGCCTGGATCTCGAACACCGGGTTGGTCGGATCAGGCACCAGCTCGTTGCGCTCCGTGATGTCGTAGACATCCGCGTACATCAGCGTCGAGCGCGCCGGCTGCCACTTGATGCCGGTCTCGTACTGCTTGCCGTAGAGCGGCACGTAGGATTGGTTGAACTGATTCAGGCCCGAGATCGGATCGAAGGACTCGGCGTAGCTCACGTACGGCCAGAGGCCGTGGCCGGCATTGATCGACAGGCCCGCCCGGTAGGTCATGACGTTGGCTTCCGCCGTCGGCAGCCCCGTGTTCTCCGTCGTGCTGTGATCGTGGCGCAGCCCGAGCACCAGCGAGGCACGACCGAGCGACAGCTGATCCTGCGCGTAGACGCCGACGTCGAGGAGATTCTGGCGGCTCTGCGGTCCGAAGTCGGGCGCGGGCACGTTGCCGTACACCGGATCGTATACGTTGATGGACGGCACCGGCTGATAGGCCTGGATCGCCGTCTGCTGGAAGTCCGAGTGATCGAAGCCCGCGAGGATCCGCTGCGTCAATCCGCCCGTCTTCAGCCGGTACAGGAGGTGATTGTCGGTCTCGACGGTATGGTAATGCGCCCGATACGCGAACATCGCCCGCGCCAGCACGCTCTGGCCGGCATCGGTGAAGGGGTTGAGCGGGTCGGACCAGGTGCCGAAGATCTCGTTGTAGGTCGTGTCGTCGTCCTCGACCCGGGTGCCGCTGTGGAAATGCAGCGAATCCGTGATGCGGTAGTCGATCAGCAGGGTGCCCGACGCATCCGTCTTCGGTCCCTTGTTGAAGCTCGGCTCGCCGATCAGCGTGTAATCCGAGATCGCGCGTCCCGGGGCGGCGTAGAGCGAGGCGGTGATCGGCAGGTACGCCTGGCTCGGCCCGGTGTAATCCTGCTGATAAAGGCCGATCAGGGTCGCGGTCAGCCGGCTGTTGGGCTTCCAGGTGACTGAGGGCTCGATGAGCCGCCTGTCGTTCGGGATGTCGTTCAGCTGCATGCCCGAATCGAGGTACACGCCCACCAGGCGTCCGGCGACCGTCTGGCTGATGGGGCCGGTGACGTCGAAATCGACCTCCTTGCGGTCCCAGGTGCCGTACTCGGCCGCCACCTCGCCGCCGAAGTCGAACTCCGGCCGCTTGCTCTCCATGTTCACCAGGCCGCCCGCGCTGCCCGCGCCGTACAGCACGGCCGACGGACCGACCAGCGTCTCCAGGCGGCTCATGGTGTAGGTCTCGATGCGCGGCAGATAGACGAAGCCGAAGTTGCGCTTCAGTCCGTCCACGTAGATCTCCGGCTGAAAGCCGCGGACCTGGAAGAAGTCGCCGCGCGAGTCGTTGCCGATCTCATCGAACCCCGCGGTGTAGTGCAGCGACTCCTGCAGCGTCGGCGCACCCTGCACGGCGAGCTGCTGCGCGGTGACGACGCTTATCGTCTGCGGGATCTCGACGATCGGCGTGTCAGTCTTGGTCGCCGACTCCGCGTGCGTCGCGGTGACGACCACCTCGGAGAGGCTCGCCGGAACCTGCAGGTCGCTGGACTGTGCCAGGGCGGGTGGCGCGGTGATGGCCGCAACCAACACTGAGCCGGCCAACAGGCTCATCTGGTATTTACGGCCGACGGTTCTGATCATTGAAGCTCTCACCCGATCGCGGTTGTGAGGCCTGATGTTTTCGGCACGACAGAAGCGGGAAACGCACGATGATTATGGCACCCGCGTCGAGCGTCGCTACCCGCATCATGGGTAATCGACGAGCCATTCGGGTAATGCGCCGAGGTGGTGCGGCGCGGCGCCAGCGTGGTGCACGCGCCGGGCCCGCGTGGCGGATGCCGCGGCTCCACCATACCAACACGCGGGGCGCGCGGCTGCGGACCGGGATTCCTCGTGCGCGGGCGCGCCGAGCCCGCGCCGGCAGGAGCAACTTCGACATCGATCCGACGCCGCGGCGCTACTTGCCCGTCGCCTGCGCCTGCACGTCGGCCGCATCGCGGGCGAACGCGCCAAAGGCCCGCGCGGTCTGCGTCGCGGCGAGCTGCGCCGCGGGACTGACCGCCGTCATCTGCAGGAAGCCATGCGCCAGCGTCGGGAACTCCCAGAAGGTGACCTCATCCCCCACCTGCACCAGGCGCGCCGCGTACGCCCGCTGCGAGTCGCGCAGCGGGTCGAAGAACGCGATGCCGAAGAAGGCCGGCGGCAGCCCGGCGACGCTCCTGGCGAAGAGCGGCGAGATCTCCGGACTTTTGCGATCGCGGTGTTGGAAGACCGCGGGCAGGACGTAGTCCATGAACGAGCGGTCGAGGCCGAAGCCCTTGCCGAAGAGTCGCGCCGAGCGGTACGTCCGGCGCATCGCGTCCACCGGTCGATCGTCCGGCGCCGGGTAGTAGAGCAGCAGGCATACCGGCGCCGGCTCCCCGGCCGCCTGGCGGCGGCGTGTCACCGCGATGGCCAGATCGGCGCCGGCACTGTCGCCGCCGATGCACATGTCCTTCGGGCTGCCCCCCAGGCGCGTCGCCTCGCGCGCGACCCAGGCGTAGGCATCCTGGGCGTCGTTCCAGGCCGCCGGGTAGGGCGACTCCGGCGCCAGCCGGTAGTCGACCGCGACCACGATCATGTTGGCGTCGGCGGCCAGCAGCTGGTTGGAGCGGTCCGATGCCGCGACGCTGCCGAAGAACCAGCCGCCGCCGTGGAAGTAGACGACGATCGGCAGCTTGCCGGTGGCGCGCGGCCGATACACGCGCACGTGAATCGCGCCGCCCCGGCCCGGTACCTCGTAATCCCGGACCGCGGCCACCGCCGGAGGAATCTGCGTGGTGAGCAGCCACTCGCGGTCGGCCGCCCTGCGGATCGCGGCGCGCCCCTGCGCGGTCGCCACGGTGGGCGCGCCCGGCTTTTTCTTGTCGGCCTTGCTGTAGCGGCTCAGCAGATACTGCACCCTCAGATCGAGCGTGTGCCCATCGACGACCACCCGCTTGCCGTCGAGCTGCTGCAGGAACCAGCTGTCGGGTTTCGTCGCCAGCGGGGAGACCGGCCCCTGCGCAGTCTCGGCCACGGCCATCCACGGGGCGAGCAGCGCGAGCAGAACGAGCATCGCCGATCGTTTGTGCATTCAATACTCCTGAGTCATGCGGCCGGGCAGCCGGCCGCGCAGCCATTTGACCGTAAGATAGAGGACCGCGGCCACGATCGTGGCATCGAGCGTCGAGACCCCCGTGAACGAGTGCCAGTAGAGATCGAGCGGCACCACGATGGCGATCGAGCCGAGCCAGGTCGCGATCGCCAGCCAGTTGATGAGCGCCGGCGCGCCCGGCTCTCGCGCCGGGTGAGACTCGCCCAGGATGCCGAACGCGTCGATCACGTAGATGGCCGCGATCGGCGGGATCACCACCCCGAGCGCCAGCAGAAAGGGCACGAAGGCGTTGATGATGCCCGCCAGCCCGAACGCCGCGCCGACGATCCCGCCGCCCACGGTGAAGGCCGTGGGAGAGATCCGCGGGAAGGTGGCCGACAGCGACAGGCTAGCCGAATAGAGGTTCAGGGCGTTCAGCGTCCAGCTGGAGAGCACCAGCAGGATGAGCGCCGGCGCGCCGAATCCGAAGCCGACGATCAGCGCCATGATGTCGGTCTGCCCGGTAGCGAGCGCCGTGAGCGCCGACATCAGCATCATGAACGGCGCGGCCAGGGGGTAAGAGAGCGTCATCGCCGAGATCGCCCCGCGCGAGTCGCGGATGAAGCGCGTCAGGTCCGGCATGGTGGTGATCGCGACCATGTTGCCGCCGATCTGCGCCGAGAGCGCCACCCCGAAGGTCATCGGCACCGGCGCCGCGAAATGCGGCACGAGCACGATCCCGTGGCGATGCACCGCGGCGAAGCACACCGCCGCCAGTGCCACCCCGAACAGCGGCACCGTGACCATCGCCAGCCGCTCGAGCATGCGAAAGCCATAGATCGTCGAGACCGTCATGAGGACGCTGCCCGCGATCAGGAACGTGGCGAACTGAACGTGCGCGCCATAGAGCTGATTGACCAGCGCCAGCATCGCCTCGGCGAAGAAGGACACGTTGACGCCGAACCAGCCGAGCTGGACGATGGCCATGACCACGTTGACCCACACGGCGCCCGAGCGCCCGAAGGACTTCTGCACCAGCAGATACGTCGTCAGCCGGCTGCGCACGCTGATGACCGCGGTCAGGCAGCCGCCCGCGCACAGCACGAGGCCGCCGATGAAGGCCGAGAGCACCGCTTCCTTCAGCCCGAGCGCGAGCCCCGCCTGCGCGCCGTAGAGAAAGGCGGGCAGCGCGATCGAGAAGCTCGAGATGATGAGCGCGACGCGCCATCCCGGCACCGTGGCGTGCTCGGGCACCGGCGCGTTCGCGTATTGCTCGGCGGCCGCATCCGCCATCAGGAGCTCTCCCACCCGTTCAGCGCCTCGATCGTCCGATACGGCTCGCTGAAGCCGAAAGCGGCGGGCCCGACGACGGCGAGCGCCCGCGGCTCGCGCAGCAGCTGCGGCGCCGCCGCGCCGATCACCTTCACGCGCTGGCCGTACTTCAGCCGCTCGGTGGTGATGCTGTCGGCGGTCTCGCGGTCCATGAGCGTGATGATATCCGGCACCATGGCGCAGACCTCT
>Ga0187809_10000908_pt1 | contig 14622 bp, 14 predicted proteins | sample NC_wetland_sal_i_8_FD_132415 | JGI IMG/M metagenome (GOLD analysis project Ga0187809, IMG submission 132415) | Wetland sediment microbial communities from Neuse River Estuary, North Carolina, USA - ASW_4 | ecosystem: Environmental > Aquatic > Freshwater > Wetlands > Sediment | place: USA: North... | reverse complement strand
GCACACCACCTCCGCGCCCAGGTCGGCGGCAACCCGGCCGGCCTCGCGCAGCGCCGCCTGGTGCTCGGCCGGGTCGGCGTGCCAACGGTGCTGGACGGCGCCGAGGCGGAACGGGCGTCGGGTCGGCTCCTCGACCCGCGCCGGTGAGGTGCGAGTGCCGAAACTGGTCACGGTCAACATGGCCCTGATCCTGCCATGCGCCCGGGCCTGCCATCATTGCCGGATGAGCCCGACCACGCGCCGCATGCCGGCCGAATGGGAGCCGCACACCCGGACCTGGCTGGCCTTCCCGCCGGCCAACGAAACCTTCGGTTCCGAGGGGTCGGACAGCCTGGCGGCGGCCCGGCAATCCTGGTCCGAGGTGGCGCGCCGGATCGCCGGTTACGAGCCGGTGACCCTGGTCGCGCCGACCGGGCTGGCCGACACCGCCCGCGCGCTGGCCGGGCCGGCGGTGCAGGTGATCGAACTCGCCCTGGACGATGCGTGGATGCGCGACATCGGTCCCACGTTCGTAGCCACCGAAGGGCAGTTGACCGCAATCGACTGGACGTTCAACGGCTGGGGCGGGCAGGACTGGGCCAGCTGGGACCGGGACCGCCTGATTGCCGGCGCGGTTGCGGCCCAAGCCGGCGTGAGCGCCGAAAGCACCGAACTGGTGAACGAAGGTGGGGGTTTCCACGTTGACGGCTCGGGCACCGTGCTGCTGACCGAAACGGTTCAGCTCGATCCCGGCCGCAACCCGGACTGGACCAAGCCACAGGTCGAACGCGAGATCCATACCCGGCTCGGCACCACCAAGGCGATCTGGCTACCCCGCGGGCTGACCGCGGACTACGAGCGCTTCGGCACCCGGGGCCACGTCGACATCGTCGCCACCTTCACCCCGACCGGAGCGGTCGCGGTGCACCACCAGGCCGACCCGGCCCATCCCGATCATCCGGTCAGCGCCGAGCTGATCGCGCTGCTGCGGGGCAGCACCGACGCTGCCGGCCGGCCGCTGGAGATCGTCGAAGTGCCGGCCCCGACCGCGGACCACGACGGGCGGCCCAGCGATTACTCCTACATCAACCATTACGTGGGCAACGGCTTCGTCATCGTCGGGCTGTGCGACGATCCGGCCGATGCCGAGGCGGTTGAACTGCTGGGCCGGCTCTACCCGGGCCGGACGATCGAGACCGTCGACGGCCGGGGCATCTTCGCCTTCGGCGGCGGGGTGCACTGCATCACCCAGCAGCAGCCCCGGCTCTAGTGCGACAGCGAGTTCAGCACCGAACACATCCGCGCCGCGGCCCGCTGCTCAGCCCGGCCGGCCAGCTCAGGGTTGCCCCAGCGGACCAGCAGTTTGGCGGCCAAACGCTGCAGGAGGCAAGCGCAGCCGTGCGCGCGGACGCTTCGGACCCGAGCTGTCGCGACATTCGACCGAACTCAGTTGAACCCTGAGCCGCCCAGCCGATCCCGGATGCGGTCCAGCATCGACGCGAACGGGCCGGCCAGCAGGTTGGCCCCGGCCGACTCGACCCCGGGATGCGGCCGGGTCGGCGCCACCTGCTCGGCCAATTCGGCCGCGCGTCGCATCCGAACCAACTGCTCGGCGTCCAGTTGCCGGTTCAGCCCGGGAAATTCGTCCCGCTCCTCGGCCTCGGCATGGGCCAGCACATCCTGGCGGAACCGCGCAAACATGTCGGCGAAGTCGGCGGAGTGGGTATCGAGCTTCTCCAGTTCCGCCAGCACCTGCTTGGCCTGGTGCTCCTCGGCCAAGCGAGCCTCGACCACTTGGTCGCCGTTGCCCAGGGCCGAGCGGGCGCGCGGATGCACCAGCTGTTCCTCAGCGGTCTCGTGCACCGCCAGCAACCGCCGCAAGCGGTCGAAGGCGTCGCCGCGAGCCCGACCGGAGGAGCGCTCGACCTCGCTGAACAAAGCCCTTATCTGCTCATGCTGCTGGCGCAGGAACGACACGATGTCGAGCTCGTCGGTGTTGAACGGTTCGGACTCAGCCGACGTCATAGGACGCTTCCTCCTTCTTGCCCGCGGCCGGGACCGGTGGGAGCGCGCCGGTGTAAAGCACATCCTCAGCCACTTCGCGCAGCTTGATGTGGCGATGCTGGCTGGTCCGGCGGAGCAGGGTGAAGGCCTCGTCCTCGGTGCAGTGCAGGGTTGACATCAGCACTCCGATCGCCGCGCCGATCCGGCGATTGCTGTCCAGTGCCTGGCTCAGGTTGCCCGCTTTCTCCAGGCTCTCGATCGCGGTCAGGCCCAAGGCGGTACAGGCTCCGGCCAGGGTCGCGCCGTGCAGCATCCTGCCGTCGAAGGCACCGCGCTGCTCGCTGTACAGGTTCAAACAATAGTCGGGATGGCCGCCACTGCTGAGCGGGATGCACACGGCCGAAGCCAGGCCTGACCTCGCGGTCACGCTCGCGACGAGACCGGGCCACCGCGTTTCGGCTGACCAGTCCGAAACCACGGTGATCATCTCCAGTTCGAAGGCATCGACGGCTGGTCCTTGGGCCGTGCGGGCTTGCAATTCGTCCAGCCAGGCCGCGTCCACGCCGACACTGCAGCTGTGGCTGAGTTCCCCACCGGTGCGCCGGCAGAGCGTCGCGGCCTGGGCGGCGGGTGAGCCACTCAGCGCCAGGTTGAGGATGCGTTGCCGAGGCGAGAGCGTTTCGGCTTCTCCTGCCTCGGGTCGGCTGAACTCGGCCGACAACATGCTTATCTGCGCGGCGAGTCCGAGGGTAGCCGGGGGCAGGTCCTCAGCAGCGGGAGCGGCGGGGGGATTGGATTGACGAAGCACGGTAGGCATGTGCGAGAGGGTCGAGGAAGTCATGAAGCTGCTTTCAGAGCGTTCTAGGTACGCCGACACCGGTCGAATCAGTAGGACGTAAGACCGGGCGAGGCCGAGCTGGTCTGTTACCACGAGCGGCTTGCGCAACAAGTGCGGTTGGTTGAGGCGGCGTCAGGCGTGTATCAGCACCCATAACGACCATACATCGCCGATGTTGGATTCCGATAAGGGGCGACGAAAAATTGGGCGACTGACTCACGGCGCCAGGTGGTCGCCATCAGCGTCCACTGTGTTTACTGGACGGGCCGGGCCGACTCGACTGCCGATGCATCGGGTCAATCGGGAAGCAGCCTCGACCCGCTCCCGGCACCGCCCGTGCGGGCGGCGACGAAATCGGTGTAAGCATGCGTGCCCTTACCTGGCAGGGAAATCACGACGTTCGAGTCATCGATGTCCCCGATCCGGCGATCGAGCAAGCCAGCGACGCCATCGTTCGGATCACCGCGACCGCCATCTGCGGTTCCGACCTGCATCTCTACGACGTGCTCGGTCCGTACCTCACGGCCGGTGACGTGCTCGGACATGAGGCGATGGGAGTCGTCGAGGAGGTCGGGACCGAGGTCAGCCACATCAAGCCCGGAGACCGGGTGGTAGTGCCGTTCAACATCTCCTGCGGACGGTGCTGGATGTGCGAGCGCGGCCTGTTCGCCCAGTGCGAGACAACTCAGGTTCGTCACGAGGGCAAGGGTGCCGCGTTGTTCGGCTACACCTCCCTCTACGGTTCGGTGCCCGGTGGGCAGGCCGAGTACCTCCGGGTGCCGCAGGCTCACTTCGGCCCGATCAAGGTTCCCGACGGCCCATCCGATGAACGCTTCCTGTTCCTGTCCGACATCCTGCCAACCGCCTGGCAGGCCTGCCGCTACGCCGATGTCCAGCCGGGCGACACGGTCGCCGTTCTCGGCCTCGGGCCGGTCGGGCAATTCGCGGTCCGGGTCGCCCGACACCTCGGTGCGGAAAGGGTCATCGGCGTCGACCTGGTGCCTGAGCGGCTCGCCCTGGCCGCGCGGTACGGCGCGGAGCCGCTCGACCTGAGCCAGGTCGACGATGTCGCCGCGACCCTGATCGAACTGGTGAACGGTCGCGGACCGGACAGCGTGATCGAGGCGGTGGGCATGGAATCGCATGGCCAGCGGACCGCCGCGCTGGCTCAGCGGGCGGCCGGGCTGCTGCCCGACGCGGTGGCGGCCCGGATCATCGACAAGCTCGGCATCGATCGGCTTGATTCGTTCAACGCAGCAGTAAAGGGCGTGCGCCGCGGCGGCACCGCTTCGATCAGCGGCGTCTACGGCGGCGAGGCTGACCCGTTGCCGATGATGGAGATGTTCGACCGGGGCATCCAGTTGCGGATGGGGCAGGCTCACGTCCGGCGCTGGACCGACGAGATCATGCCGTTGCTGCTGGACGACAGCGATCCGCTCGGTGTCGAGGATCTCGTCACCCACCGCTTGCCGCTGGAGTCGGCGCCGGCGGGATACCGCCTGTTCAAGGAGAAGGCCGACGGCTGCATCAAAGTGGTGCTGCAGCCGTGACCGCGCGCAGCCGAACCGCGCCGCTAGGGGCAGTTGGATCGGTGATCGGCAGCGCGAGCGGCCACGTCGGCGTCGCTGCAGAAGCCGGTGCGCCTGCGCTTCAGGCAGAGCAGGCCGAGCAGTAGCCCCGCTGCGTCGACCACGGCCAGCCGGCCGGTGTGGCCCAGGCGGGGCAGAACCTCGACCAGTCGCGCCTCGGGCGAGACCGTGCGCTCGGCCAGCCGACCGAAGCGGGCCGCCGGTTCAGCCGAGGGCGCCGCCACCAGATCGGCCCGCTCGACCACGGCGACCAGACGACCCTCAGCCGTGACCAGCAAGGCTGCATGCACGTGATCGTCCTCGAAGAACTCCCGCAGCTCAGCCACCGTGACGGCCGGGTCGTGCACCTTCGGTTCGGTGTGCATCCGGTGGTTGGCGCGCTCATCGGGGCCGAAGTGGAGCTCCGGTGTGCCGGTGCCGGACGTGCAGCAGTCGGAAGCCGTGAGTGGGGCCGAGCCCGAAGTCATCCGAACCTCGCTGCCTGTTACCGCCGAGCCACCCGGGTTGGGTGATGCCAACTCTAATCACCCGGCCTCGATACCTCGACCGCGCGCTCCCAGGCTGGCCGCCATCGAGAATTCTCTGTAGCGGCAGGGAGAACCCGGATGCCGGGCGCCAGGTATTTGCATCGGTTCGGCCGGCGGCGTAAACCTGGGGTATCCGTGCAGCAGACGGGCGAACCCGCATATCCGCGCTGCACCCGAATTCCGGGAGAGCCGATTCATGGCTTCGGTACGTAGTAACAACTCAGCAAGAACCACCACCCGCTGCCCGGTTGCCGTCCGGCAAGTGTCTGGCTGCGGCGGTACGCACCGCCGAGTCAGCATCCCGACCCGGGAGGTGGCCGCATGACCGGACCCGCCACTACTCGTTCGGCCTCGACCACGGTCGCGCGCACACCGGTCCAGACCGCCTCGCTGGTGTTCGGCCTCGTCTTCCTGATCGTCGGTGTGCTCGGATTCATCCCGGGGATCACCACCGATTACGGAAAGATGAGCTTCGCGGAGTATCACTCGGGCGCGATGCTGTTCGGGATCTTCCAGATCTCGGTCCTGCACAACCTGGTCCACCTGGCCTATGGAGTGGTCGGCGTGGCCGCGGCCAAGGTGCTCGCCTCAGCCCGCACGTACCTGATCGTCGGCGGGATGGTCTACCTGGCGCTCTGGCTCTATGGCCTGTTCATCAATGGCAACAGCGCTGCGAACTGGCTGCCGATGAACACTGCCGACAACTGGCTGCACTTCGTGCTCGGTCTGGTCATGATCGGCGCGGTGTTCTTGCGGCCACCGGCTACTGCGACGGTTGATCGACCGGTCGCGTGAGCCACGGCCGGCTCTGATCCGGCCAGCTTGCTGCAGCGGCGGCGCACTACACCAGGTGCGCCGCCGTTGCGGCGTCACCGGACGAAGGTAAGGGCGGCCGCTCCGGCCAGGCAGATCCCGGCTGCGACGCCGAACCCCCAAGCAAAACCGGCGAACGCGGGCTGAGCCGCGGCGATCACGAGGGATGCCAGCAGGATGCTGTTGACCTGGCCCCCGATGCCACCGGCCAGGCGCCGGATGGTGCTGTTGACGGCGGCCGAGACCGCCGCGACGTCATCGGCGACGGCCTCGGTCGCGGTCGAGCTGCTGGCCTGCAAGCCGAAGCCGGAGCCGGCGCCGAGCAGGACGGCAGCGACCACCAGCCAGGTCATGCTGTGTCGGTCGAGGGCCAGCACGACATTGGCCGCGGCCAGCACGAGCAGGCCGAGGGCCGACCGGAGCCAGCCCGGCAGCCGGGTCGCCGCGCCGGACAGCGGCGCGAACAACGTCTGGGTCAGCGCCAGCGGCAGAAGCAGCACGCCGGTCAGGAAGCTGCTCGCACCCAGCCCGTAGTGCTGGCCGCTCGCCTGGGCGAACTTGGGAATGAGCAGATAGCTTCCGAACAAAGCCCAGCCGAGGCCGATGGCTGAAAGGTTGGCCCCGATGACCTGGCGCCTGGCCAGCACGTGCAGGTCCACCAGCGGGTCCTGGCTGTGCTGTTCGTGCCAGAGCCACCAGCCGCTCGCGGCTATGGACACCGCCAGCAGAATCAGGGTGAGGGGGGCGAGCCAGCCCAGCGAGACAACCAGGGTCAGCCCGGCTAGCAGCGAGACCGCGCCGGTGGCGAGCAGGATCGTTCCCAGCCAGTCGTAGCTTCCGGCCGCGCGGTCACCAGAATCGGGCAGCAGCCACCAGGTCAGGACGAGGCCGATGAGCACCAAGCCGGCCCCGATGCCGAATATGGCGCGCCAGGACCAGTACTGCGACACCCAACCGCCGCCGACGAACCCGGCAGCGGTGCCGAGTCCGAAGGCCGCCGTCAGCAGCGAGATGGTCCGAGCGACCAGGCGGTCGGGCAGCGCGTCCCGGGCCAAGGCGAGGGCCAGCGGATAGACCGAGCCGCCCACACCCTGCACCGCTCGCAGCACCAGCAGGTTCGGGGCCGCGGCGGCACCGGCCGACGCGAGAGCGAACGTCGCCAGGCCGATCAGCAACACCCGGCGTCGGCCGTGCAGATCGCCCAGCCGACCCAACGCCGGGGTGGCCGCGGTAGCGACCATCAGGTACACCGTGACCAGCCAGGACGACCATTCCGGCGCGGCGTGCAGGGATTGCTGGACGTCTCGCACCGCTGGCACGATCGCGGTCTGTTGAACGGCAAACCCGACCACCGCCACGAATAGCGGCAGCGCCACGCAACGAACCGGGTGTTGTTGGGCGGCCTCCGGCGCGTCCCGCCTGGTGCTGCTATCGAACACCGGCATCAGGCGGCGATGGCGCGGCCGGCCGGACTCCGATTGCCTAACCAGGCGAGCCGGCCGCCGCCGGGCCGATCGGCATCGGGAGTGGTCGGGTACGGGACCGCAGCCGGCTGGGGCACAGAGAGATCCTTCGCAAGCGTCATCCGGCGGGCTGGGGCGCTTTCGTCCAGAACCGGCGAGCAGGGTCATACTACTCCGGACCGCCGGCGCGGGTCCGGCTCTGGCCAGACCTGGCCCGCCCGATCGGCCGGGTTTAGCTTGAGGCAGTAAGCCGAACCAGCGGGCCGGAGCAAGGGCTTCCGATCCCTGGAAGGAAGCGGGCGGGGTTACTGGCACCCGCACAACTTCGAGGTCTTCTCGGGACAACTGGTCGCGCCGGGGTTACCGGAGCAGGCGGAGAAAGCCTTAAGAAGCGACGGATCAACAGTTGCGGCAAGACCTGGCACACCTGGCTACCCACCCAGATTTCCGGATCGACGCAGCTAGCTCATTCGGCTGAAAAGCGACTCACGGCGCCAGACCGGTTTGCCGCTAACTCCCGCATATCGATGGGTCCGACCGGCTGACTTCTTGCCGATTTTCACGATGGATTCTCAGCTCCACGGGACTGCGGTCGATAACGGCTGGTAGACGGTGTCCCAACCTGACGTGGCACCACCCACGAGTAGGACTTGCCCGGATGTTGAACCAACTTCGCCGGTTCTCGGTCACCACCCGATTGCTGGCGGTCGCTGTGATCTCGTTCGTGGCCTTCGGGCTGATGCTGACCCTCGGGCTGTCCGCGATCGGAGCGCAAAGCCGCGCGGTCAGTGCCATCGACACCGACAACGCCCTGGTTTCGGCGGCGCTGGGCATCAAGTACCAGGCCGCCGACTGGAACGGCTGGCAGACCGCCTACGCCTTCGACGCGCTGCGGGGTGTGCCCGATGCCGCCAGCGACAGCGGCAGCAGCCGGAAGGCCTTCCTGGCCTCAGGGCAGCAGCTGGCCGCCGACCTGCAGGCGCTGGGCCGCCAGCCGGCGCTGACCGCGGCCGAGCGGCAGCAGGTCACGGCCGCGACCAACGAGGTGAACGCCTTCACCGCGGCCGATGCCCAGGTGGCGGCCGGTTACCGGTCCGGCACCGTGGCCGGGCGCAAGCAGGCCAACGCCCTGGTCATCGGCGCCGAGATCCAGCACTACAACCGCATTGCCGCCGCAGTCACCCAGCTGTCGGACGATGTCCAGTCCCGGGCCAAGGCCGCGGTCACCAGCGCGCGGGCCAGTGCGAGTTCGGCCCGGAGCCAGATCCTGATCTCAGCCGTGACCGCCGGCATGTTCTTGCTGGCCCTGCTGATCGCCATCATCGCTTCGGTGACCCGGCCGCTGCGCACGCTGCGGGAGCGGCTGCACGACCTGACCGCCGGCCAGGGCGACCTGTCGGCCCGGTTGTCGGTGGACGGACGGGACGAGGTCAGCGAGATCTCCGGGCTGTTCAACACTTTCATCGGCCAGATAGCCGACATCGTCCGGGCGACCAAGCAAGACGCCGATCTGCTGGCCAGCTCGGCCCGGCACCTGTTCGACACCTCGGCGGCGATCCGTGACGCCGCTGACGAGTCCGCAGCCCAGACCGAGACCGTTGCCTCGACCGCGGGTGAGGTCAGCCAACACGTGCAGACCCTGGCCGCCGGCACCGAGCAGATGAGCGCCTCGATCCGGGAGATCTCCAGCAACACCACCAACGCCAACGACGTGGCCCAGCAGGCGGTGGCCGGGCTGTCCGAGGCCAACGCCACGATGGCTCGGTTGAGTGCCTCCTCGCGCGAGATCACCCAGGTGGTCGAGCTGATCGCTGCGGTGGCTCAGCAGACCAACCTGCTCGCCCTCAACGCCACTATCGAGGCGGCCCGGGCCGGCGCGGCCGGCAAGGGCTTTGCCGTGGTGGCCAGCGAGGTCAAGGAACTGGCCCAGCAGACTGCGTCGGCCACCGACAACATCGGGGCTCAGGTCAGCCAGATCCAGGACGAGACGGCCCGGGCCACGGCCGCCTTGGAAGAGGCGACCCGGGTGGTGTCACACATCAGCGAGTTGCAGCAGTCCATCGCGGCGGCGGTCGAGGAGCAGACCGCGACCACGAACGAAATGAGCCGTAGCGTGGCCCAAGTCGCCGAGGCGTCCTCGACCATCGCGGTCAACCTCGAGTCGGTGGCTGAGGCCAGCCGGACCACCACCGGCGCGGTGACCGAGACCAGCCAGGCGTCGGCTGATGTGACCGATCGGGCCAACTCGCTGCAGCTGCTGGTCGGCCGGTTCACGCTCTGACCGGCGCCGTCAGGACGGCCGGTAGATCAGCGGTGGGGTGAAGGCGTTCAGGTCGGCGATTCCGAGCTGTTGCTCGATCCCGGACACTCGCTGCAACAGCTGGGTCAGGGCGTGGTCGCCGTAGTGGGCTGACTGCAACTCGGCGAAGCGCTCGGCCAGCTGATCCAGCGTGCGCTGCGGTGTCACCTGCTGGATCACCGGGAAGATGACCGTGTCCTCCCAGGCCTCGTGGGCGGCGTACATCCGGATGAACAGGTTCAGGTAGCGCTGCAGGGCGCGGCGGACGGCGGCCTCGCTGAGCTGGGCCCCGGCGGCCAGGCTGATCGCCGTGGTCAGGTGCCGGCCGCGGTCGTGCTGCACCAGCAGGGTCTGCACCAGCTCGTGGTGCTCGGCCGGCACCCGGGGAAAGATGTAGGCCTCTTCCAGCCCCTCGTGAAATCCCTCGATGAAGTCGGCGATCAGCTGGGCCGCATCGGTGATCGCCCCGGCCGGCGGGGTGCGCCCGGCGGCCAGCTGGTCGGACGCGGCCTGGTAGGCCAGCAGCAGCCGCTTGAGCACCCCGTGCTCGGTCATCAGATCCTCGCCTGGTGCCGGCGGCCGCCGGGGCGGCGTCCGATCGTGCTGGCCGACCAGGTTGGCCGCCTCGGCGCCCCCGGCCCCGACGACCAGTCCGGCTCCGGTCAGCAGCAGGCCGCGCCGGCTCGGCCGGCGAGCGGCCCGGGACGGCTCGGGTCCGCCTTCGGCGGCCGGGGTGTGCTCGCTCACCGGCTCGTTCCGCTCGGGTCGACGGTGACCGGTTGCAGGTCCGGATGAAGCGCGTACCACGGGCCGCCATCGGAGAACAGGTTCTGTCCGTTGGCCTGGCCCGCGGCCAGGTCGCCGGCGTAGCGGTAGAGCGGGTAGCCGCCGTAGGTGACGATCCGGGCGCCGGTGTTGGGGTCGGCGATGGTCCCCAGGTCGGCCGGATTGATCTGGCCCTGGCCGGTGGCGGTATGGCCGTTGGCGATGACCAGGGGCGGCCAGGTGCCGGCGCAGGCGCCGGTGCAGCGGACCGTGCTGCCGGCATCGGGCGGGAACATGTAGAGCGTGCGGCCCTGGCCGTCGGTCACGATCGTGCCCAGCCCGGGCACCGTGCCGGTCTTGACCACCACCGCGTCCGGTGTCGGGATGAGCAGCAGCGGGTCCCGGCCCGGGTGCGGGTGCGATCCGCAGCCGGCCAGCAATCCGGCCGCCAGCGCTGCGCCGATAACCGCCCGGGCGCGGTGGCCCGGCCGGCTCATAACGGGTTGTTCTCCAGCAGCGCGGTGATGTCGTGAGCGTAATCGGCCGGGCTGGTGTCGGCCGTCCACAGCAGGCCGGCCCGGTCGTGCAGGAAGGCCATCGTCTGGGCGCCGTGCTGCACGGTGACGGAGCCGTCCGGGTTGGTCACCGGGGGCGAGATGGGCACACCGATGGTGTGCGCGACCTGATCGATCTGGCTCATGCTCGCGGTCAGGCCGACGAACCGGACCGGCAGGCCGGCATCGAAGTTGGCCAGCCAGGACTTCATCACCGCCGGGGTGTCCCGGGCCGGGTCGGAGGTGACGAAGACGACCTGGGTCCGGTCCCGCACCTGCAGCGGCACCTGCTGCAGAGCTTGAGCCAGGTCGGCCATGGTGGTCGGGCAGACGTCGGGGCAGTGGGTGTAGCCGAAGTACAGCAGCATCAGCTTGCCCTGTTGCAGCCGCTGCAGGGTGGTGGCGGTGCCGTCGCTGGTCCGGAAACTGGCCCGCTGGTCGGCCGCGGTCAGGGTCAGCGGCGAGCTGAGTTTGTCGCCGCGATAGCCCGCCGGATCGGGCGCGGCGCTCGAACTGCCGCCGACGATGACCGCCGGTGGCGTGCTCGTGCTGTGGCTGCCGCCACCGCTGCAGGCGGCCAGCAGCAGGGTGCCGGCCACCGCCAACCCGGTGGCAAGGACGGTCCGGAGCTTCGAGGCGTTGCATTCCACGTAGACACAGTCCCGGTGGCGGCCGCGCTGGTTCCGCGCGGTGAGCGGGCGCACACCCCGACCGCCGGTCTCGGGGGCCGCCTCACCAGCTGCGATGTCAGAGCCCGGTGCCAGCATGGGCGGATGCCGAGCACCCAGTACTACACCGCCAGCAGCCTCGACGGCTTCATTGCCGATACGGACAATTCGCTGGGCTGGCTGCTGCAGTTCAGCGACGGGTCCGGCGCCGGCTACGAACGCTTCATCGCCGAGGTCGGGGCGATCGCGATGGGTTCGACGACCTACGAGTGGGTGCTGGCCAACCACGTGTTCGCCGATCCCGACGCGCCCGCGGCCTGGCCGTACCGGCAACCGAGCTGGGTGTTCAGCTCCCGTCCGCAGCGACCGGTGCCGGGCGCCGGCATCCGGTTCGTGACCGGGCCGGTGGCGCCGGTCCACGCGGACATGGCCGCGGCGGCCGGCGGGAAGAACATCTGGCTGGTCGGTGGTGGGGACCTGGTCGGGCAGTTCCACGATGCCGGCCTGCTGCACGAGGTGATCGTGACCATCGCCCCGGTGACCCTCGGCGCCGGCGCGCCGTTGTTGCCGCGCCGGATCGCCGAGCCGCCGCTGAGGCTGGCATCGGTCGAGCGGGACGGGGAATTCGCCACGCTGCACTTCCGGGTGCCGGCCTGAGTTCCACCCCGCCCGGCATTGCGCTCGGTCGCGACCAGCAAGCAGGATGGTCGGCATGAGCGAATCGGACGGCTTTGTCATCGTCGGCGGCGGCCTGAGCGCCAGCAAGGCGGCGGAGGCGCTGCGGGAGCAGGGCTTCTCCGGACCGCTCACCATCGTCGCCGAGGAGCCGGAGCTGCCCTACGAGCGTCCCGCGCTGTCCAAGGGCTACCTCACCGGATCGGCTGATCGGGACAGCCTGTTCGTGCACGATCACGCCTGGTACGCCGACCATCGGGTCGAGGTTCGGACCGGGGTGCGCGCGACCGCGCTCGATCGGGGTCGGAAGGCGGTGACCCTGTCCGATGGAGACGAGCTCGGCTACCGCAAGCTCCTGCTGGCTACCGGCGCCCGGCCGCGGACGTTGCCGCTGCCCGGCGCGGACGCGGCCAATGTCCATTACCTGCGCACCGTGGCCGACTGCGAACGGCTGCAGCAGCTGTTCGGCTCGATCCAGCGGCTGGCGATCATCGGGGCCGGCTGGATCGGGCTGGAGGTCGCGGCCGCCGCGCGCCAGGCCGGGGTCGAGGTCACCGTGTTCGAGGCGGCGCCGCTGCCGCTGGTCAACGTGCTCGGACCGGAGCTGGCCGGCGTCTTCGCCGCGCTGCACCGGGAACACGGGGTCGACTTCCGGCTCGAGGCCGAGGTCAGCGAGCTGGTGCTCGCCGGAGACGAGGTCAACGGGATCCGGCTGGTCGACGGCACGGTGCTCGAGGCGGACGCAGTGCTGGTGGCGGTCGGGGCCCAGCCCAACGTCGAGCTCGGAGCGGCGGCCGGTCTGGCGGTGGACAACGGGCTGATGGTCGGAGCCGGGCTGATCACCTCTGATCCGGACATCGTGGCCTGCGGCGACGTGGCCAATGCATTTCATCCCTTCTACAACGAGCGAATCCGAAGCGAGCACTGGGCCACGGCGTTGAAGCAACCGGCCACCGCGGCCCGCTCGATGCTCGGCGAGCCGGCCAGCTATGAGGAGTTACCCTACTTCTACAGCGACCAGTACGACCTCGGCATGGAGTTCCTGGGCCGGGCTGAGCCCGGTCGCTACGACCAGGTGCTGTTCCGGGGTGACCGGGCCAAGGGGGAGTACGTCGCGTTCTGGCTCGACCACGGCCGGGTGGTGGCCGGCATGAACGTCAACGTGTGGGGCGTTACCGACGCGGTGAAGGCCTTGATCCGCAAGCGGATCGTCATCGATCCCGACCTGCTGACCAACCCGGAGATCCCGCTCGAACAGCACTGAGCAGCGCGCGATGCATTGGCAAGTTATATAAGTCAGCTATATAGTCGGACCGGTGCGTACCAGCCCGACCATCGACCAGGACGAGCTCGCGGTGGCCGGCACCATCGACCGGATGCTGCTGTGGGCCCGCCGCAAGGGACCGACGCATCTCAGCGCGACCAGCGTGACCACGCTGGACACCCTGGCCACCGACGGGCCGATGCGGATCTCGGAACTGGCGGTGCGCGAAGGCGTCAGCCAGCCCGGTATGACGACTCTGATCAACCGGCTGGCCCGGGAAGGCCGCGCCGAGCGCATCGCCGATCCCTCCGACGGGCGGGCCACGCTGGTCCGGATCACCCCGGCCGGCCGGCGCCTGCTGGCCGAGCGGCATGAGGCCCGAACCCGGGCCATCCTGGCCGACGTGCAACGGCTCCCGGCCGAGCACCGGGCGGCGCTGCTGGCCGCGGTCGACGCGCTGACCGAACTCTGCACTCCAACCGACCCCCAGTCCGAAGGAAGCAAGTCATGACTCACGCCCAACCGGCGCCGGCCGAGACCGAGGCTGGCAGCCCGTTCCGGCAGCCCAAAGCGGTCTGGGCGGTTGCCCTGGCCTGCGTCATCTCGTTCATGGGCATCGGCCTGGTCGACCCGATCCTGGCCTCGTTGCGCGACCAGCTCGGCGCGTCCCCGTCCCAGGTCGAGTTGCTGTTCACCAGCTACCTCGTGGTCACCGCGGTGGCGATGTTGGTCACCGGCTGGGTGTCCAGCCACATCGGGGCCAAGCGAACGCTGATCGCCGGCCTGGTGCTCATCGTGATCTTCGCCTTCGCTGCCGGATCGTCCAATTCCATCGGGGGAATCGTCGGCTTCCGGGCCGGCTGGGGACTGGGTAACGCGCTGTTCATCGCCACCTCGCTGGCCGTCATCGTCAGCTCGGCCCGCGGTGGCTTCAACGGCGCGATCATCCTGTACGAGACCGCGCTCGGGGTCGGCATCGCGCTCGGCCCGCTGCTCGGCGGCGAGCTCGGCGGGATTTCCTGGCGCGGTCCGTTCTTCGGGGTTTCGGCGCTGATGGCGCTCGCCCTGATCGCCACCCTGGTCCTGCTGCCGGCCACGCCCAAGCCGACCCGGCACCAGAAGCTGTCCGAGCCGCTGCTGGCCCTGCGGCACCGCAGCCTGGCCACCACCAGCGTGGTCGGCCT
>Ga0187809_10000906_pt1 | contig 14628 bp, 12 predicted proteins | sample NC_wetland_sal_i_8_FD_132415 | JGI IMG/M metagenome (GOLD analysis project Ga0187809, IMG submission 132415) | Wetland sediment microbial communities from Neuse River Estuary, North Carolina, USA - ASW_4 | ecosystem: Environmental > Aquatic > Freshwater > Wetlands > Sediment | place: USA: North... | reverse complement strand
TCGTGGCCCCGGTGATGTCGTCACCGTGCAGGAGGGCGTGCTGCACCGGCGCCGCACCGCGCCAGGCCGGCAGCAGCGAGAAGTGCAGATTTATCCACCCTTGCTTAGGAATCTCGAGCGCGGACGGCGGCACCAACGCGCCGTACGCCACGATCGCGACGACGTCCGGTGCGAGTTCGCGCAACCGCTGCTGGAACTCCGGTTCCGAAGGACGGCGCGGCTTGAGCACCTCGATTCCCGCCTCGACCGCCGCGACAGCGATCGGGCTTGCGGTTTCCCGCCGGCCGCGGCCGGCGGCGGCGTCCGGTCTGGTGATCGCGGCGACGACGTCGTGCGACGACGCGACTAACGCGTGGAACGACGGGACGGCGACGGTTGGCGTGCCGGCGAAGACGACGCGCACGCTAAAGCGCGCGGCCGTAGGTGTTGTGCGGGGACGCCTTGACCCGCAGCGGGTCGCCCGACCACTCCGCCTCGCGAATGGCCCGCATCGCCAGCTTGCGCTGCTCGGGGTCGAGCCGGTCGATGAACAGCACGCCGTCGAGGTGGTCGGTCTCGTGCTGCACGCAGCGGGCCAGCAAGTCACTGCCCTCGACGACGATCGGGTCGCCGTACTCGTTGAAGCCCTTCGCGATCGCGGTCATCGCCCGCTTGCACGGGTAGGCCAAGCCGGGGAAAGACAAGCAGCCCTCGTCGCCGTCCTGCTCCTCCTCCGACAGGTCGAGGACCGGGTTGATCAGGTGGCCGACGACGCCCTCGATGTCGTAGGTGAACACCCGCAGGCCCACGCCGATCTGCGGCGCGGCCAAGCCGACGCCCGGCGCGTCTTGCATGGTGTCGACCAGGTCGCGCACGAGCTTGCGCAACTCCTTGTCGAACGTCGTCACCGGTTCGGCAGGGGTGCGCAAAACCGGATCGCCGAACAAGCGGATCGGCTGAATGGCCATGCCGGCCAGTCTACGGACGCCCGCGACCAACCCCTGCGCCGAGTGACGGGTCCGGGCGGCGGGGCCAGTACCGGTCAGCCGATGTCGACCGGGTCGATCCGCACCCGCACCGGGGACAGCTTGCGGGCGCTGCGCACCCCAACCGCCGCATGCAGCGCGGCGGCCAACTCGGCGGCGGACGACCGCGGGGCGCGGATCAACGCCCGCGCCGTCTCGACGTCGCCGCCGCGCACCGGCACCGGTCCCAAGACCTCGGACGACGAGGGCGCCGTCGTGGCGCCTAACAACTCCTCAACCGCGCCGAGCTCACCGGTGACCTCGGCGAACACCGCCGCCGGCGGAAAGCCGAGCTGCCGCCGCTCGGAGAGCTCGCGGTCGGCGTGCCCGCCGGGTGACCACCGCACCAACGCCTGCACCGGCGCGAGGTTGCCATCAGCCAGCACGACGACGCGGCCGCCGTCGTCCGCAGATCGCACCAACGCCGCCGCGTTCAGCCAGCGCCGCACGGCCTCCTCCGCCGCGCGCAGGTCGGCCCGCCCGAGCAGCGCCCAGCCGTCGAGCAGCAGCGCGGCGCCGTAGCCACCGTCCGCCACCGGCTCCGCGCCTGGCGTCGCGATCACCAGCGCCGCCCCTCCGGGCACCGTGTCGAGAACGTGGCCCTGCGCCGACGTGCGCACCGGCACGCTCGGAAACGCCCGCCCCAGCTCTTCCGCCGTCCGGGTGGCGCCGACCACCACCGCGCGATACCGGCTGGCGCCGCACTCAGGACAGCTCCAGCCGACGGCGAGCCGGCCGCACCACCGGCAGGTCGGCGGCCGGCTGGCGTCGGTCGCGGCCAGCGGCCCGGCGCAAGCGGGGCAACGCAGCGGGGTCCGGCAGCGGTCGCATGACAGCGCCGGCAGGTATCCCCTGCGCGGAACCTGCACGAGCACCGGCGCGTCCGCCCGCAGCGCCTCGTTCGCCACCTGCCACGCGTGCGTCGGCAGCCGGGCGGGCGTTTCCGGTCGCCGACCGGCGGCCGGGTCGTCGGCGGTGAGCACCCGCGGCGCGACCGCCCGGACGCCCGCGCGGTCGGCGCCGAGCGCGGCGGCCCATCCGGTCGCCACCAGGTGGGCGCCCTCGGCGGTGACCGCGTGGCCGCCGACCACCGCCGCGGCGCCCTCGAGGTGCGCGCGCAACAGCAGCACCTCGCGGGCGTGCGGGTAGGGCGCGCGCGGCTCGGCGTGCAGGTCGTCACCGTCGTCCCAGATCACCACCAACCCGAGGTCGGCCACCGGCGCGAACCCGGCCGCCCGGGTGCCCACGACGACTCTGACGTCGCCCCGGCTCACCGCCAAGAACCGGCGGTACCGCTCGGCCGGCCCGAGGTCGGCGGTCAGGACGACGTGCCGACCGACGCCCAACCGGTCGGTCACCGCGGCGTCGACGCGGGCGACGTCGCGGTGGTCGGGGACCACGACGAGCGCGCCGCGCCCGCTGCGCGCCACCGCCCCCACAAGCTCGGCGATCTCGGCGGCCCAGGTGCCGCCCGGCAACGCCGCCCACACCGCGCGCGGCGACGCACCAGAGGAGAGCGAGGCGAGCAGCCGGTCGCCGGCGGGATATCTCGCCCAGCTGGTCGGCTGGATCAGCTGAGCCGGGCTTTCCACCGCCGTTACTCGCGCGACGCCGGCCTCCGCGCGCGCATGTCGAGGTGGGATCGCCAGTCGCAACACGTCGGCCAGCGTGCCTGCCCACCGATCGGCGACCGCCCGCGCCAACCACAGCACCTGCGGCGTCAGCACCACCTCGGCCGAGACCGACCGCTCGATGAACGCCAACCGGCCTTCGTGGTCGGAAGACGCGAGCCGCTCCACGACGAACCCGTCGACCAGCTGACCGGCGAACCGCACCCGCACCCGCGAGCCTGGAACTGCTTGCGCGGAAAGGGTTTCCGGCACCAGGTAGTCGTAGAGCCGATCCAGATGCGGCAGCGCGACGTCGACCGCCACCCGCGCCACCGGCAGCGACGACGCTGGCTGTTTCGGCGGCTTCGCCGCGGTGGCGGCAGGCGCCCGCCCAGTGGTCATGCCGGAGTCCTACCAGACATCAGCGACGCGGACGCGCGCGTCGTCCACAGCCGAGCCTGCGAAATAGCCGACGTTTGCTGTTGCTGAGCAACAGCAAACGTCACGAACCCTCGGTGGCGCGGCGGAAGCGGGCGGACTACCGACCGGCGGCGGCGCGCAACGCGTCGGCGCGGTTGGTCGCCTCCCAGGTGAAGTCGGGCTCGAGGCGGCCGAAGTGGCCGTAGGCCGCAGTCTGCTGGTAGATCGGCCGCAGCAGGTCGAGGTCGCGGATGATCGCGCCCGGGCGCAGGTCGAAGACCTGCACGACCGCCTCCTGGATCTTCTCGTCGGACAGCACGCCGGTGCCGAACGTCTCGACGAACAGGCCGACCGGGTGCGCCTTGCCGATCGCGTACGCGACCTGCACCTCGCAACGGGTCGCCAGACCCGCCGCCACCACGTTCTTGGCCACCCAGCGCATCGCGTAGCAGGCCGACCTGTCGACCTTCGACGGGTCCTTGCCGGAGAACGCGCCACCGCCGTGCCGGGCCATGCCGCCGTAGGTGTCGACGATGATCTTGCGGCCGGTCAGGCCGGCGTCGCCCATCGGACCGCCGATCTCGAACCGGCCGGTCGGGTTGACCAGCAACCGGTAGCCGTTGGTGTCGAGGCCGAGGTCGGCGATCTCCGGCGCCACCACGTACTCGTTGATGTCGGGGGCGAGCAGGGTGTCGATGTCGATGTCGGCCGCGTGCTGGCTGGAGACGACGACGGTGTCGAGCCGGACCGGCTTGTCGCCGTCGTACTCGATGGTGACCTGAGTCTTGCCGTCGGGCCGCAGGTACGGGACGGTGCCGTCCTTGCGGACCTTCGACAGCCGACGGGCCAGCCGGTGCGCGAGCGCGATCGGCAGCGGCATCAACTCGGGCGTCTCGTCGCACGCGTAGCCGAACATCAGGCCTTGGTCGCCGGCGCCCTGCTTGTCGAGCTCGTCGACGCCCTCGCCGTGCCGGCGCTCGAACGCCTCGTCGACGCCTTGGGCGATGTCAGGCGACTGGGAGCCGATCGACACCGAGACGCCGCACGACCCGCCGTCGAAGCCCTTCTTCGACGAGTCGTAACCGATGCCGAGGATGACGTCGCGCACGATCGCGGGGATGTCGGCGTAGGCCTCGGTGGTCACCTCGCCGGCGACGTGCACCTGGCCGGTGGTGATGAGCGTCTCGCAGGCGACCCGGCTCTTCGGATCGTCCTTCAACAGCGCGTCGAGGACCGCGTCGCTGATCTGGTCGGCGATCTTGTCGGGGTGACCTTCGGTGACCGACTCGGAGGTGAACAGGCGACGAGACAACGAGCGCTCCCTGCGTAGATTGAATTCCGCCCCCACCGGCAGGCGATCGCAGCGATTCTAGCGGGACTCACCAAGCGCTCGGACGACGAGATCCCACACCGCGTCGGCGACCTGCTCCTTCGGCCCACGCGGCACGACGACACTGCCGCCATCGGCGCCCAGGATTGTCGCCGCGTTGTCGGGAGACTCAAAGCCGGCCGTCTCGCCAACCTCGTTGACGACGATGAAGTCGGCGCCCTTCGCGATCAACTTCGCGCGGCCGCCTTCGATCGCGTCGTCGGTCTCGGCGGCGAATCCCACCAGCACCTGCCCGGCCTTGCGCGAGCGGCCCAATTCCGCGAGCACGTCGGGGTTTTCGACCAGCGCGATCGGCTCGGGCAGCCCGCTCGACTTCTTGATTTTGGACGACGACGAAGAGGCTGGCCGGAAGTCGGCGACCGCGGCCGCCATCACGACGACATCGGCGTCCGCGGCCTCCTGAAGCACCGCGGCGCGCAACTGCTCGGCGGTGCCGACCCGCACCACCTTCACACCCGCCGGGTCGGGCAACGCGACGTTGGCCGCGACGACCGTCACCTCGGCGCCGCGCGCGACGGCGGTCGACGCAAGCGCGTACCCCTGCCGTCCCGACGACCGATTTCCCAGAAAGCGCACGGGATCCAGTGGCTCGCGGGTGCCGCCGGCCGAGACCACCACGCGTCGTCCGGCCAAATCGAGCGCAAGGCCGTCGAGGCCACGGGCCAACACCCGGCGCGCGGCGGCGTAGATCTCCGCCGGCTCGGGCAACCGGCCCGGCCCTGAGTCGGCGCCGGTGAGCCGGCCGACCGCGGGTTCGAGCACCAGCACGCCACGCGACCGCAGCGTCGCCACGTTGGCGACGGTGGCCGGGTGCTGCCACATCTCGGTGTGCATGGCGGGGGCGAACAACACCGGACAGCGCGCGGTCAACAAAACGTTGGTGAGCAGGTCATCGGCTCGGCCCTGCGCGGCGCGGGCGAGCAGGTCGGCGGTGGCGGGCGCGACGACGACGAGGTCGGCGGTTTGACCGAGCCGCACGTGCGGCACCTCGTGCGCGTCGTCCCAGACCTGGGTGCGCACCGGGTTGCCGGACAGCGCCGCCCACGTCGCGACGCCGACGAATTCCAACGCGGCCGGAGTGGGGACGACGGTGACGTCGTGACCGGCCTCGGTGAACAGCCGCAGCAGCTCGCACGCCTTGTAAGCGGCGATACCGCCGGAGACGCCTAGAACGACACGGCTCATGTGCGGCTCAACGGCGGCCGAAGCTTCGGAGTTACTGCTCGATCGGCTCGGCGGTCAGCAGGCCGTCGTTGATCTCGCGCAAGGCAACCGAGAGCGGCTTCTCGTGCGGGTGGGTCTCGACCAGCGGGCCGACGTACTCAAGCAGACCCTCGCCGAGCTGGGCGTAGTACGCGTTGATCTGCCGGGCGCGCTTGGCGGAGTAGATCACGAGCGCGTACTTGGAGTCGGCGATCTCGAGCAGGTCGTCGATGGGCGGGTTGGTGATGCCCTCGGGGGTGGCGACGATGCCGGACACGCGGCGCCCTTCATTAGACGATGTGGGACTGGCTATCTCAAACAGGCAGCCGCAGCAAGGTTATCAGTTCGTCACACGCCTGCTCGACGGACTCGTTGATCACCACCGCGTCGAATTCGTCCTCTGCCGCGAGCTCGATGCGGGCACGGTCGAGCCGCGACCGGGCGACCAGCGGATCCTCGGTGCCGCGATGGGTGAGCCGGCGCACCAGCTCGTCCCACGTCGGGGGCGCCAAGAACACGGTGAACGCCTCCGGCATGGCCGCCCGGACCTGCCGCGCCCCTTGCAGGTCGATCTCGAGCAGCGCCGGCGTGCGGGCGGCGAGCTTCTCCTCAACCGGACGACGCGGTGTGCCGTACCGGTACGCGCCGTAGGTCGCGTGCTCGAGGAACTCCCCCGCCGCGATCATCTTGTCGAACGTCGCGTCGTCGACGAAGTGATAACTGACACCCTCGACCTCTCCGGGCCGCGGCCGGCGGGTGGTCACGGAAACCGACACCCACAGGGTTGTGGCGCGCCGAGCGAGGGCGGCGACGACGGTGCCCTTGCCGACCCCCGACGGACCGGACAGCACGGTCAGCCGGGCGGGCGTTGCCGGGTCAGGAGCCGACTCGACGGCGGGTGACGACACTCGGGATTGGCCGGTGCGACTAAGGCCGGCCGTCGAACTCGGCGACCAGCGCGGCCCGCTGCTTGGCGCCAAGCCCGCGCACCCGCCGAGTGGTTGCGATGCCGAGCCGCTCCATGATCTGCGCGGCGCGCACTTTGCCCACGCCGGGCAGCGACTCAAGCAGCGCGCTCACCCGCATCTTGCCGACGACGTCGTCCTTCTCCCCCATCTCAAGCACCGCGCCAAGCGACTCGCCGGAGTGCTTCAACCGCGCCTTGATCTCGGCTCGCCGTTGCCGGGCCGCGGCCGCCTTGGCGAGCGCGTCAGCGCGCTGCTGCGACGTCAGCGTCGGCAAGGCCACCGAAACTCCCAAGAATCAGCCGGACGGCGGAAGAACTGGCGGTTGGAAACCTAGCGACATCAGGCCGGATCGGGCAACGCGGGTCCGCGGTTCCTCGGCCAAGCGGCGAGGGGAAGGGCGGCGGCCACCAGCGCAAGGGCCGCGACGCCGTCCAACCAGAAGTGGTTCGCGGTGACGACGACCGCGTAGCAGGTGAGCACCGGGTGCGCGATGGCGAGCCACCGCCACCGCGACCGTGAGACGCGGATCACCGCGAGGCACGCGATCACCGCCCAGCCGACATGAACCGACGGCATCGTCGACAGCTGATCGACGAGCCCCGTGCCAAGATGGTCGTAGGCGGACTGGCCGAATTTCCGCGCTGTGTCGACAAACCCGAGTTCGCTCAGCAGCCGCGGCGGGGCGACGCTCACGAACTGCACCACGAGCGAGACGCCGGTGAAGGCCACCACGACGTTGCGCCAGCGACGGTACCGATCGCGGTGGCGGGCGTAAAGCCAGATCAGCAGCGCGGCCATCCCGCCGATGTGGGCGGCGAGGTAGAAGACGTTGAGCACCTGCACCAGCACGGCGTGCGGCAGGACCTGCTTCTGCAGCGACAGCTCGCTCGGCAAATGCAGCGTGCGCTCAAGACGCCACAGCCAGCGGCCTCTGTCAAAAGCGCTGCGCTCGCTGAGTATCGACACGCTGCCGACGACCCGCCACAGCGTGAAAAGTCCCAGCAGCAAGAGGATCTCGCGGCCGAGCGCGGAGATCCCACGCAGCCGCTTGACCGAGACGTCCGGGGGCTCGGCGAGCAACGCCTCGAACGACGTGCCACAGCTCGCGCAGACATCGGTGTCGAGACCGTTGTGCGTGCGGCAACGCAGGCACACCCAGCGCCGTGGGTCGTCCGACAGCAGCTCGGACGTCGTCGGCGCGGGCAGGTCGGGACTCACCCCAATGGCATCGTCGCGGCGGCGCACGCGCTGAAGCCCAGACCAGCTGACCTCACGAGCGAAAAGCCCGCTTCACGCCCGGGCGCTCAGCGCTGAGACGTGCTTTTGGCTCGCGAAGGGGCCTCGATCAGCGCGGCTGGTGGGCCAGACCGACGGCGTCGGAGAACCGCTCGAACCCGCGGTCGGCCAACGCCTTGGTCAGCTCCCGCAACACCCGCATCGGCGCGTTCGGGTCGTGGAACGTCTCGGTGCCGACCGACACCGCCGACGCGCCGGCGAGCACGAACTGCAGCGCGTCGAGGCCGGTGCGGATGCCGCCCATGCCGAGGATCGGCACGTCGGGCATCGCCTGGTGCACCTGCCACACGCAGCGCAGCGCGACCGGCCGGATCGCCGGCCCGGACAGTCCGCCGGTGACGCCGGCGAGCACCGGACGCAGGGTGTCGGTGTCGATGACGATCCCGAGCAGCGTGTTGGTCATCGACAGCCCGTCGGCGCCCGCGTCGACGCACGACCGCGCGATCGCCACGATGTCGGTGACGTCGGGCGACAACTTCGCGAACACCGGCACGTCCGCGCGGGTTGCCCGCCGCACCGCTTGGACGACGTTGGCGGCGGCGCGCGGGTCGCAGGCGAACACCTGGCCGCGGTCCTCGACGTTGGGGCACGAGATGTTGACCTCGATCATCGACGCGCCGCCGGCGTCGCGGATGCGGGTCGCGAGTTTGCCGAACTCCTCGACCGTGCCGCCCGCGATCGACACCACGGCGCGGGCGCCGCGTTCGACCAGCCACGGCAGGTCTTTCTCCAGGAACGCGTCGATGCCCGGGCCCTGCAAGCCGATGGAGTTGAGCATGCCGCTCGGCGTCTCGGCCATCCGCGGCGTCGGGCGGCCCGACCGCGGCCGCAACATGATCGACTTGGTGACGACGGCGCCGAGCTGCGCGACGTCGAAGAACTGATTAAGCTCACGCCCGGCCGCCGCGCAACCCGACGCGGTCAGCACCGGGTTCGGCAACTCGAACCGGCCGAGCGTGGTTGACATGTCGACCGTGCTCACCGGATTTGCGGACGGCGTGCCGACGCGCACCGTCAACGTGGAGCTCATCGCACCGCCTCCGCGACCTTCTGCGCTTTCGTCGCGCGCTTGCCGACGGCCTTCGGCGGTGGCGGTGGCTCGGGGGCCCCGACGGCGTCGGCCGGAATCGTGCCGATGTCGTCGAACCGCACCCGGTCGCCGTGGAAGACCGGGCCGTCGACACACGACCGGACCATGCGGGTCTCACCGTCGTCGCCGATCACCGGCAGCACGCAGGTCATGCAGACGCCGACGCCGCAGGCCATCATCTCCTCGACCGCGATCTGGCAAGGAATCCCAGCCTCGCCGGCGATTCGACTCACCGCGCGCAGCATCGGCATCGGGCCGCAGGCGTAGACGACGTCGGCCTTGGTCGTGGCCAGCACCTCAGGCAACGGATCGGACACCCGCCCGCGCAAACCGACCGAGCCGTCGTCGGTGGTGACGCTCAAGGTCGCGGAGATTCGTTTGGCGTCAAGCGCTCCGAACAGCCGGTCTTCGGTCGCTGCGCCGATGACGAAGTCGATGCGGCAGCCGCGCTCGCGCAACGCGTCGGCGAGTGGGAACAGCGGCGCGCTGCCGTATCCGCCGCCGACCAGCACGCAGGTGGCCGGCTCGCGCGGCAGCGAGAACGGTTTGCCGAGCGGGCCGACGATGTCGATCGGCTCGTGCGGCTGCAGCTGAGACAACCATCGGGTGCCGCGGCCTTCGACGGAGAAGACGAACTCCACGGTGCCGCCGTACACACCCCGCTCATGCACCTGGTAGATCGAAAACGGACGGCGCATCAGCATGCTGGTGTCGGGCCCTCCGACAGCGACCGTGACGAACTGCCCCGGCTTCGCCGCCTCGGCCACGCCCGGCGCCACGACCGTCATCGCGTTGTAGGCGCCGATCCGCCGGAGCGACAGCACCTCCCCCATGACCTGCACCGGTGTCACCGCGTCGTCCCTTCCACCGTTCCTGATGCGCGGCTGGCGCGCAGGATCACGGCGTGCTCCTGCAGCGAGCGCACCCCGATGTCGCCGCGCAACAGCGCCTCGATGCCCTGCACGCACGCCGCCAGCCCTTGCACCGTAGTCATGCACGGCACACCTCGCATGACCGCGGCGGTGCGGATCTCGTAACCGTCGACCCGCGGGCCCACGCCCCACGGCGTGTTGACGATGAGGTCGACCTCGCCGTCGATGATGCGTTGGACGACGGTCGGCTCGCCGTCGGGGCCCGGCCCGGCGCTGTGCTTTCGGACGACGGTCGCCACCACGCCGTTGCGGCTGAGCACCTGCGCGGTGCCTTCGGTGGCGAGAATCTCGAAGCCGAGGTCGGCGAGCCGCTTCACCGGGAAGATGACCGCGCGCTTGTCGCGGTTGGCGACCGAGACGAACGCCTTTCCCTTGGTGGGCAAGGATCCGTACGCCGCCGACTGCGACTTGGCGAACGCGGTGCCGAACCCGGCGTCGATGCCCATCACCTCGCCGGTGGACTTCATCTCGGGGCCGAGCACGGTGTCGACGCCGTGGAATCGGCCGAACGGCAACACCGCCTCCTTCACCGCGATCGACGCGTCGGGCGGCAGGTCGGCGCCGTCGCCAGCGGGCGGCAGCAAGCCCTCGTCGCGCAACTGCGCGATCGTGCTGCCGGTCATGATCCGCGCGGCCGCCTTGGCCACCTGCACGTCGGTGGCCTTGGAGACGAAGGGCACCGTGCGGCTGGCCCGCGGGTTGGCCTCGAGCACGTAAAGCACGTTCGACGCGAGCGCGTACTGAACGTTGAGCAGGCCCTGCACGCCGACGCCTTGGGCGATCGCCAGCGTCGACTCGCGGATGCGCCGGATTTCCGCGCTGCCAAGGGTTATCGGCGGCAGCACGCAGGCGGAGTCGCCGGAGTGAATGCCAGCCTCCTCGATGTGCTCCATGATGCCGGCGACGTATATCTGGTCGCCGTCATAGAGCGCGTCGACATCGATTTCCACGGCGTCGTCGAGGAATCGGTCGACCAGCACCGGATGCTCCGGGCTCGCTTCGGTGGCCCGGCCGATGTAGTCGCGCAACATGTCGTCGCCGTAGACGATTTCCATGCCGCGGCCGCCAAGCACGTAACTCGGGCGCACCAGCACGGGGTAGCCGATCTCGTCGGCGATTTGCTTCGCCTCGTCGTACGACGTCGCGGTGCCGTGTTTCGGCGCCGGGAGACCGGCCTCGGCGAGCACCCGCCCGAACGCGCCGCGCTCCTCCGCCAGGTGAATGGCCTCGGGGGTGGTGCCGACGATAGGCACGCCGGCGTCTTTCAACGCCTGGGCGAGCCGCAGCGGCGTCTGTCCGCCGAGTTGCACGATGACGCCGAAAACCGGGCCGGCGGTCTGCTCGGCGTGCACGATCTCGAGGACGTCTTCGAGCGTGAGCGGTTCGAAGTACAACCGGTCGCTCGTGTCGTAGTCGGTCGAGACCGTCTCGGGGTTGCAGTTGACCATCACGGTCTCGAAGCCGGCGTCGCGCAGGGCAAAACTCGCGTGCACGCAGGAGTAATCGAACTCCACGCCCTGGCCGATGCGGTTCGGGCCTGAGCCGAGGATGAGCACGGCCGGCTTGCCGCGCGGCGCCACCTCGGTCTCCTCGTCGTACGACGAGTAGTGGTACGGGGTCTTGGCCGCGAACTCCGCGGCACAGGTGTCGACCGTCTTGTAAACCGGCCGCAGATGCAGCGCGTGCCGCAACTCGCGCACGACGGCTTCGTCGAGACTGCGGATCTCGGCGATCTGCTTGTCGGAGAAGCCGTGTCGCTTCGCCCGACGCAACACGTCGACGTCGAGATCGGTGGCCGCCGCGACCTCGCCGGCGACCTCGTGCAGCAGGTAGAGCTGGTCGAGGAACCACGGGTCGATGCGGGTGGCGTCGTGCAACTCGTCAAGCGTGGCGCCGGCGCGGATCGCCTGCTGGATCGTGACGAGCCGCCCGGAGTGCGGACGCCGCATTTGCTCCAACAGCGCGGCCTTCTCGCCAACCTCGCCCGCCCAGTTGAACGACGAACCGGCCTGCTCGAGCGATCGCAGCGCCTTCTGCAGCGCTTCGGTGAAGTTGCGGCCGATCGCCATCGCCTCACCGACGCTCTTCATCGTCGTGGTCAGCGTGTCGTCGGCGCCGGGGAACTTCTCGAACGCGAACCGCGGCGCCTTGACCACGATGTAGTCGATGCTCGGCTCGAAGCTGGCTGGTGTCTCTTTGGTGATGTCGTTCGGAATCTCGTCGAGGGTGTAGCCGAGCGCGAGCTTGGCCGCGATTTTGGCGATCGGAAAGCCGGTCGCCTTGCTGGCCAACGCGGAAGAACGTGACACCCGCGGATTCATCTCGATGACGATGACGCGTCCGTTTTGCGGGTTGACCGCGAACTGGATGTTGCAACCGCCGGTGTCGACGCCGACGCTTCGGATGATGGCGATCGAGAGGTCGCGCAGCTTCTGGTACTCGCGGTCGGTCAACGTGAGCGCGGGAGCGACGGTGACGGAGTCGCCGGTGTGCACGCCCATCGGGTCGACGTTCTCGATGGAGCAGACGACCACGACGTTGTCGTTGCGGTCGCGCATCAGCTCGAGTTCGTACTCTTTCCAGCCCAGGATCGACTCCTCGAGCAGCACCTCGGTGGTCGGGCTGGCCTGCAAGCCGGCGCCGGCGATGCGGCGCAGGTCGGCCTCGTCGTATGCCACCCCGGAGCCGGCGCCGCCCATGGTGAACGACGGCCGGACGACGACCGGATAACCAAGCTCGCCAACGGCGTCAAAGCATTCGGCGAGACTGTGACAGATGCTCGAGCGCGCCGACTCACCGCCGATGCTCGCGACGATGTCTTTGAACTTCTGCCGGTTCTCGCCCCGCTGGATCGCCTCGATGTTGGCGCCGATCAACTCGACGTTGTACTTCTCCAACACGCCGGCCTCGTGCAGCGCCACCGCGGTGTTAAGCGCCGTCTGGCCGCCCAGGGTGGCGAGCAGCGCGTCGGGCCGCTCCTTGGCGATGATTTTCTCAACGATTTCAGGGGTGATCGGCTCGACGTAGGTGGCGTCGGCGAACTCGGGGTCGGTCATGATGGTCGCCGGGTTGGAGTTGACCAGCGAGACGCGCAGGCCCTCTGCCTTGAGCACTCGGCACGCTTGGGTTCCGGAGTAGTCGAACTCGCAGGCCTGGCCGATGACGATCGGCCCCGAGCCGATCACGAGCACCGACTTGAGGTCTTGGCGCTTCGGCATCAGCGACCTTCCATGAGCTGGGCGAACCGGTCGAACAGGTAAGCGGCGTCGTGTGGGCCGGCCGCCGCCTCCGGGTGGTACTGCACCGAAAACGCCGGCGCGTCAAGGCATTCGAGCCCTTCGACGACGTTGTCGTTCAGGCACAGGTGGCTCACGCGGGCACGGCCGAACGGCGTCTGCGCCTCGCCGTGGAGCGGCGCGTCGACAGCGAAGCCGTGGTTGTGCGCGGTGACCTCGACCTTGCCGGTCGTGCGGTCGATCACCGGCTGGTTGATGCCGCGGTGGCCGTACTTCAACTTGTAAGTTCCGAAGCCGAGCGCGCGGCCGAGCAGCTGGTTGCCGAAGCAGATGCCGAAGAACGGCAGCCGCCGGTCGAGCACCTCCTTCAGCAACGTGACCGGGCCTTCGGTCGCGGCCGGGTCGCCCGGGCCGTTGGAGAAGAAAACGCCGTCGGGCGCGACCGCCAGCACGTCGTCGATGTCGGACGACGCGGGCAGCACGTGCACCTCGATGCCGCGCTCCGCCATCCGGTGCGGGGTCATGGCTTTGATCCCGAGGTCAACCGCCGCGACGGTGAACCGCTTCTCGCCGATCGCCGGGACGACGTAGGGCTGCCGCGTCGAGACTTCGTTCGCGAGGTCGGCGCCCTCCATCGGCGCCGACTCAAGAACGCGCAGCAGCAACGCGTCAGCGTCTCGCTCTGTGCTGGAGATGCCGACCCGCATGGCGCCGCGCTCGCGCAAATGCCGGGTGAGCGCACGGGTGTCGACGCCGCTGATGCCGACAATTCCCTGCGCGGCGAGCTCTTCGTCGAGGCTCCGTTTGGCCCGCCAGTTCGACGGCGTGCGCGCCGGGTCGCGAACGACGTATCCGCTCACCCAGATCTGCGCTGACTCCGGGTCTTCGTCGTTGACTCCGGTGTTGCCGATGTGCGGAGCGGTCATCACGACGACCTGCTTGTGATAGCTCGGGTCGGTGAGGGTCTCCTGGTAACCGGTCATGCCGGTGGCGAACACCGCCTCGCCGAACGTCTCGCCAACCGCGCCGTACGACTCGCCGCGGAAGGCGCGGCCGTCTTCGAGCACCAGCAGCGCGGGCGCCGCGCTCATGCCGGCTTCCCGTCGACGACGGTCTGCTTTCCACGCAGGTAGGTGTGGACGACGCGCACTGGCAACTCCCTGCCCTGGTACGGGGTGTTTCGCGACTTGGAGGCAAGACCGCTCGGCTCGACGACCCACCGGGCGGCTGGGTCGACGAGCACCAGATTCGCCGGCGATCCGACGGTGATGTCGCCGCCCTGGCCGGAAAGTCGGCCGATGCGGGCGGGCCGAGTCGACATCCGGTCAGCGACGCCAACCCAGTCGAGCAGACCGCTTTCGATCATGGCGGCCGCGACGACCGACAGCGCGGTCTCCAGCCCGAGCATGCCGAACGCCGCCTCCTGCCACTCCGACTCCTTGTCTTCCAAGGCGTGCGGCGCGTGGTCGGTGGCGACCG
>Ga0187809_10000905_pt1 | contig 14641 bp, 10 predicted proteins | sample NC_wetland_sal_i_8_FD_132415 | JGI IMG/M metagenome (GOLD analysis project Ga0187809, IMG submission 132415) | Wetland sediment microbial communities from Neuse River Estuary, North Carolina, USA - ASW_4 | ecosystem: Environmental > Aquatic > Freshwater > Wetlands > Sediment | place: USA: North... | reverse complement strand
GACCGTGGCGAAGCGTTCGAACGACGTCAGCGCCAGCGCGGCCAGCGGAAGGATCACCGCGACGAAGATGTAGCCCCAGGCGATGCCCATCAGCGGCCAGCGCCACACGCCCACCTCCATCGCGCGAGGGCGGAATGCCTTGCCGGTGATGGTGACGTAGCTGCCGCGCCGAATCACGAACCGGGCGATGCCAAGCGTCACCAGCATCACGCCGAACAGCGACAATCCCATGGCTGCCGCCCTGCCGTAGTCCGGCGGGTAGGATAGCGTGGCTTCCCAGATGGCCGTGGTGATCACGAAGAACCGTCCGGGGATGCCCAGCACGAAGGCCGCCGCGAAGGAGCCAAGCATTTCGGCGAACACCATGATGGTGGCGCTGAGCACGCCCGGCAGCACCAGCGGCAGTGTGATGCGCAGTGCGGTACGCAGCTTGCTGCCGCCGAGCACGCGGGAACCTTCTTCGAGCGACGGGTCCATCGACTTCATGGCGGCGGAGATGATGACGAAGGCGACAGTGCCTTCGAACAGCGCCATCACCCAGGCGATGCCCCAGGGCGAGTAGATGTTGAAGAAGTCGCCAGATGCGCCGAGGTGATGCCAGGCCTGGTTGAGCAATCCGGTCTTCGGTCCCAGCAGCACGCCCCACGCCAGCGCGCCGATCAGCGGCGTCATGTAGTAGGGCAGTTCCATCAGCCGTTCGAGCCGCTCGCGGCCTGGGATGTTGGTACGGGTCAGGATCCAGGCTTGCAGGAAGCCGAAAACCACAGCGAGCACGGTGGCGATGCCGGCGACCAGTGCGGTGTTGGTGAGGATGCGCGAGTCTTCGATCAGGTCGGTGTAATTGCCGAAGCCGATTTCCTGCGGCGGGAATACCTGCGGGTCGCCGACGTTGAAGGATTCGGCGACGAGAAAGCCGAGCGGGTACAGCACGAGGGCGCCGCAGCCGAACAGCACCAGCGGTGTGATGAGCTTTCGCATGGCGAGGCGCGCGCAGGCAGCGTTAGCGCGGGCTGGCGTCGTGCGTCGTACGACGCATCATGAATGCGCTGGCTGGCGTGCTGAACCGATCCTGCATCTTGTTTCCCCCGGCATGTGGTCGTTGTACGCAGTTCAGCACAGTTCGGCTGGATGGCAAAGCGTGGCACGCTTTTGCAGTACGATGCGTTATGGGCGGGTTCAATTGTGTCATCGCCGGCGAAGTCCGGTCACCGACGTCTTCAGACGCATGCGACGGACGAAGACGTGGATGACCAGGCCAAGCCCGGTCATGACACGACGCGTACGCCGCGCCCGTGACACAAGCGAATGGCGCGACGCTTGTGCTAGCCGGTACGCACCAGCTTGCGAATCCGGTGGTTCTCGCTGTCGCCGACATACAGCGCGCCGTCGGGGCCGACCGCCGCACCATGCGGACGCGCCAGCCCCGCGCGATGCGCCGGTCCGCCATCGCCGTCCGGACCCGGGCTGCCGGTCCCCGCAATGGTGGTCACCGCCCAGCTCCGCGCATCGATCATGCGGATCGCGTGATTCTCGGTATCGACGATGAACACGTTGCCCTCGGCATCCGCTGCGAGTTCCTTCGGTGCGTTGAACACCGCCTGGTGCGCATCGCCGCCGTCTCCCGCATAGCCGCGCTCGCCGGTACCCGCGACGGTTTCGATGATGCCGTCGTGCACCCGGCGCAGGCTGCTGCCCTGGCGTTCCTGAATGTACAGCGAACCATCCGGTGCGAACGCCACCGCGCGTGCGCCGAAGATGCCGGCTTCGATTGCCGCACCGCCGTCGCCGCTGTGGCGCGCTTCGCCGCATCCCGCGAAGGTTCCGATGATGTCGCTGGCGAGATCGACCACGCGCACGCGGTGATCCGCCACGTCGGCGATGAACAGCCGGCGTTGCGGCGCATCCAGCGTCAATCCGTTGGGTTCCGCCAGTCCGGCGGCGGCGGCCAGCCCACCGTCGCCGCTGAATCTTCCGCTGCCGTCGCCTGCGAGCGTGCTGATCGTTCCGCCTGCGTCGATCCGGCGCACGCGCCGGTTCAGCCTGTCGGCGAAATAGACTACCCCGCTGCGGTCCACCACCACGCCGTACGGTTCGTTCAGCTGCGCCCGCGCCGCCGGGCCACCGTCGCCGGCAAAGCCGCGCTCGCCGGTACCGGCCAGCGTGGAAATCTCCCTGCTGCGCGCGTCGATCCGCCGGATGCAGTGATTGAACGTGTCGGAGAAGATCAGGCTGCCATCAGGCGCGAACGCCAGGTCGAACGGGTTGTTCAGCAGCGCCTGCACCGCCGACCCGCCATCGCCCGCATATCCCGGATTGCCGGTCCCGGCCACCGTGGTGATGATCCAGTGCGCGCTGCCTGCCATGGCTGTCTCCTCCGTTCCGGCCACGATGGTTGTCGGATGCGGTCTGTCAAGCTTAGGATCGCCGCAACGCCCTGTCGGAGGAACGCCAAAATGGATGCACAGACGCAGCGCGGCGAGGCTTCCCGCCTCTATGACAAGCTGGAAGACCGCATGCTCGCCCGCGATCAGGTCGGGGCCAGCCAGGTGTTCTACGACCTGGTGCGTGCCGGCCGGCCGCTGAACGAAATCATCGCCGAGGGCGTTCGCATCCATGCGCCCTACACGCATGTGCCATATCATGAACGCATAGACGACGGCTATCCGAACTTCGTCAACAACGACCACTGCCTGTTGAGCGCGCGCGCCACCGTCAATCTGACGAAGATGCTGCCGGAACATCTGGCGATGGCGCCGATGGCTCAGACCATCTGGTACATTCCCAGCGGCCTGGATATCTGGAACCAGAAGATCAACAAGGCGCCTGGGCATTATACCCGGATGCGCGGCAACCTCGGCACGGTGGAGGCGCCGCCCGCACCGGTGGCGCCGTGGCCGGACCAGGAGCCGCTGCGCGAAAGCGGCCCGTTGAAGGAGCGGCTGAATACCTGGATGACGCTGGTGCACCGCGGCCAGGTGATCGACGCGTACCGGATCTTCCTCGGGCTGATGGAGGAAAAGCAGCATCGCAAGGAAGTGCTGGCTGAACTGGTGTTCGCCGGGCTGATCGACGTGCAGGACCGCATGCTGTTCAACCGTTCCTACACGACAGGCCACAAGGCGTATCGCGCGCGCTCAACCGTGGAGATCGGCAACGCGATTGGCTGGGACGATCCGGCGACGCATCATGTGCTGTACGCCGGCGCGCTGGACATGGCCGTGGGACCGCGCTGGTACTCGACCTACGAGATGGCGTGCAACATGGTGAAGATGCACATCGAGGGCGAGGCGCTGCATGCCGTGCCCTATGGCGGCGTCAGCGAAGCCGAACTCAAGGTGCTGCGCGAGAACAAGGAGCCGCTGAACCAGTCGGAGTCGGCCGAACTGATCGACGCGGTGATCCGCCGGCGCGAGCCGGACAATCTGCACGCGGTGACGAAGCTGCTGCAGGCCGGCAAGGATCCGCGGCGCATTCTGGATGTGCTGCAGATTGCCGCGGCGCAGGTGGTGCTGGAGACGCGCAAGCCGGAAAGCTTCTCCATGCCGCATCACTGCTACGAATACTGCAACACACTGGCGTGGTTCTTCGACAATTTCGACCATCCGCGCCGGCTGCGGCTGATCTATCTGCTGGCCTCGTTCCTCAACCAGGTGGCGTGGCACCAGCACGGCATCGGCGAAGTTCATCCGGCCTCGGCGCGACCACCCAGCGGAGCGGACCGCATGACGGCAGGCCAGTTGCTCGACCGCGTCGAAGCGGCGGTGTGTGCGCTGAACGGCCAGGAGAGTGTGGACTGGACGCAGGCCTACCTGGACAACGCCGGCGACCGAGCACCGCTGGTGCAGCGTATCGCGCTGGCCGCGACCAAGCTGGGCAACGATCCGCACAACCAGGAAATCGCCCAGTGCATGCTGATGGATTTCGGCACCAACCGGCATCCGGAGCGCGACAAGCTGCTGTTGGCCGCGGCGTATCACACGGCGATGCACCGCAAATACGGCGATCCGCTGGAGCCTGCGCGGCGCTTCGGCCAGGCGATGGGGCTGGCGGAGCTGCAATAACCGTCCGGCGCCGTGACCGGCTGCGGCCGGTCACGGGCATCCTCCGCCTGCGCATGCAAACCTGCTGGATTCTCCTTCCCGGCATTGAGCCGGCGATGACGATCACGCTGACCCGCCGCCTGGAGATTGCGTAGCACCTGGTGACGCGGGTTGCCGGACCGGCGCGAAGCAAGCAGCCCGCATCCGCCGCCATGCAGGCGCGGTCCGGCGTCAATCAGTCAGATTGAGGTTCGCAACAATGACCTTGACCATTCGTCCCATCGATCCCGTCTCCCGCCGGTTCTTCGCCGGCGAGGTGTCCGGCATCGACATCACCCGCCCGCTGTCGCCCGAACAGGCGCGGGCGATCGCCGCCGGCATGGACACATTCGGCGTGCTGGTGTTCCATGACCAGCACTTCACCGACGACACCCAGCTCGCCTTCAGCCGCAATTTCGGTGAACTGGAACAGGCGTCGGGCGACCTCAGCTGGGGCAAGGACCGACGCCTGGCCGACAACGTCAACGACATCTCCAACCTCGACAACGCCGGCCAGGTGCTGTCGCGCGACGACCGGCGCAGGCTGTTCTCACTGGGTAACCGGCTGTGGCACTCCGACAGTTCGTTCAAGGAGGTACCCGCCAAGTACTCGCTGCTGTCCGCCCGCGTGATTCCGTCTGCCGGCGGCAACACGGAATTCGCCGACATGCGCGCCGCCTACGACGCGCTGGACGTCGCCACCAAAGCCGAATGCGAAGACCTGATCTGCGAACACAGCCAGCTCTACTCCCGTTCCCTGCTCGGCTTTGCCGATTTCACCGAGGAGGAACGCCGCCGCTTCGCACCCGTGCACCAGAGACTGGTGCGCCGGCATCCGTCCACCGGGCGCAAATCCCTGTTCCTCGCTTCACATGCCGGTGCGATCGTCGGTTGGCCGGTCCCGGAGGCACGCGCCTTCCTGCGCGACCTGACCGAGCACGCCACGCAGCGCCAGTTCGTCTATGCACATGAATGGAAGCAATGGGACCTGGTGATGTGGGACAACCGCGCCACGATGCATCGTGCTCGCCCGTACGATCACGCGCAGGTACGGGACATGCACCGCACAACGGTAGCGTGCGAACGCTCCACGATGGCCGAGGCAGCCTGACATCCGCCTCGCGTCACCGCCTGCACCCACCCCTGTCGTGGCGGGCGCGGGTCGGCCTCCCACGCTTTTCTTTCAGTCTCTGCCAGCAAGTCGTGGCCAGCCGGCCGGCGCGGGTACGATGACGGGGCGCTTCGCCTACCACCACAGGAGCGTCACCCACAGGACGATCAGAACCCCGCGCCGGATTCCGCCAGGTAAGCCGCTTCCGCCTCCGTGCTGCTGCGTCCCAGCACAGCATTGCGATGCGGGAAACGCCCGAACCGCCGGATCACGTCGCGATGGCGTTCGGCATAGCCCAACGTGTCGCCACCCAGCTCCGCATGCAGCGCGGTGAACAAACGCACCGATTCGTCCTGGTCCGCCAGATCTTCCGAGTGCTCGAACGGCAGATAGAAGAACATGCGCTCGACCGGCCCCACCGCCTGATCGAACCCCTGCGTCACAGCCCGCCGCACCACGGCACGCGCCTGTGCGTCGGCGGCAAATGCTTCAGGCGATCCGCGATGGAGGTTGCGGGACAACTGGTCGAGCAGGATCACCTGAGCCAGCGCGCCACGCGGCGTGTCCGCCCAGTGATCCAACGCACCGCGTTTCGCCGCGGCCAAGGCATCGGCGAAGGCGGCGCAGGATGAGTCGAACGCGGGGTCCTTCTTGAACCACGCCTCGCGCCGCGCCGGCGGGCCGTCGCCAAACCAGAAGGCCAGCACATCGTCCGGAGCGGTCATGATGCCAGCGCCCTTTCCAGCACCCGAACGGAGTGCACCGCCTCGCGCCCGCCCAGGTCGCGAATCTGGTGCCGGCAGGACGTGCCGTCCGCCACAATGATGTCCTCCGCCGCCGCCTTGCGCACGGCCGGCAGCAGCGACAGTTCCGCCATCGCCCGCGACACGTCCTGCGTCTCCGCCTGATAGCCGAAGCTGCCCGCCATGCCGCAGCAGGAAGAATTGATCGGCGTCACCGTCAGGTCCGGCACGCATTTCAGCGCAGCGACGGCGGCGGGAAACGCGCCGAAGGATTTCTGGTGGCAATGCCCATGGATGTGCGCCGTGGTCGCCAGCGGGCGCAGCGGCAACGCCACCTTCTCGCGTGCCAGGAACTCCGACAGCAGCATCGCGCGTTCGGCCAGCGCGTTGGTCTCGCCGCCGGGCAGCAGCGAACGGAACTCGTCGCGCAGCGTCATCAGGCAGGACGGTTCCAGTCCGATCACCGGCAACGAGCCGCCGAAGCGGCTGAGCGTGCGGCGCGCCTCCAGGCGGGCGCGATCGAGCATGCCGGCGGCGAGGAACGTGCGTCCGCAGCACAGCGGCCGTCCGCGATGCGGCGGCATCACCGCGCGGTAGCCGGCCGCGGCCAACACTCGCAGTGCAGCGCGCAGGTTTTCCGGTTCGAACCAGCGATTGAAGGTGTCCGCCAGCAGCAGCACCTCGCCGCGCGGCTGTGCGGGTGCCGCGGCGTCAGCTTCCTCGTCGCGGAACGGTGTGCGGCTCCATTCCGGCAGCGGACGCTCGGCGGCGATGCCGGTGGTGCGCTCCGTCAACTGACGCAGCGCCGGGATGCGGTTGCGCAGGTTCACCAGCGGTGCGATGCGCGAGGCGATCGGGGCGAAGCGCGGCAGATCGGCGATCAGCGATTCGCGCCGCTTGATGCCATGGTGATCGGCGCGCGCCGCCAGCACTTCCAGCTTCATCTTCGCCATATCGACGCCGGTCGGACACTCGCGGCGGCACGCCTTGCACGACACGCACAGGCTCATCGCGTCGGCCACGGCGTCGGACGCCATCGCGTCCGCCCCGAGCTGTCCCGTCAGCGCCAGCCGCAGCGTGTTCGCCCGTCCGCGCGTCAGGTGCACCTCGTCGCGCGTCACGCGAAACGACGGGCACATCACGCCGGCATCGAAGGCTCGGCAGGTGCCGTTGTTGTTGCACATCTCCACCGCGCCAAGCATGCCGCGCAGCGGTCCGGGATGGTCGGACCAGTCGAGTTTGGGGGTGAAGCCGGGAGCGGCGGCGTAGCCGGGCGCGTAGCGGAACAGCATGCGGTCGTCCATGCGTGGCGGCCGCACGACGCGGTTCGGGTTGAGCATGTTCGCCGGGTCGAACGCGTCCTTCACGGTCTCGAACGCGCGGGCGATTCGGGCGCCGAACATCGTCTCGTTGAATTCGCTGCGCACGATGCCGTCGCCGTGCTCGCCGCTATGCGAGCCTTTGTATTCGCGCACCAGGGCGAAGGCTTCCTCCGCCACCGCGCGCATCTTCGCAACGTCCGCGGGGTCTTTCATGTTCAGCACCGGCCGCACGTGCAGGCAGCCGACCGAGGCGTGCGCGTACCAGGTGCCCTTGGTGCCGTGTTTCTCGAACACACCGTTCAGCCGTTCGGTGTAGTCGGCGAGGTCTTCCAGGCCGACGGCGCAGTCCTCGATGAAAGACACGGGTTTTCCGTCACCCTTCATCGACATCATGATGTTCAGGCCGGCTTCGCGCACGCTGGCGATGTCGGCCTGGAACGTGGGATCGGTCGCGCGCACCACCTGTCCGGGATGACCCAGATCGCCCATCAGCGTGTCCAACTCGGCCAGCTTCGCCAGCAGCGGTGCGTCTTCGAAGCCATGGAATTCGACGATCAGCAGCGAGTCCGGCTGGCCGAGCAGCATGCGGTCGATGGTGGCGCGGAAGATCGGAATACTGCGGCCCAGGTCGATCATGGTGCGATCGACCAGCTCCACCGCTTCCGGATCGAGCTGCACGATGTGCTGTGCGGCGGACATCGCGGCGCGAAACGTGGGAAACTGGCAGATGCCTAGCAGTTTGCGGGGTTTCAGCGGATGCAGCGTGAGTTCCAGCGCGGCGGAGAAGGCCAGCGTGCCTTCCGATCCCACCAAAAGCCGCGCCAGGTTTTCGCGGCCGGCGGCGCGGGCGGATGGAGTCAGCACGTCGATGTTGTAGCCGCCGACACGGCGCAGTTGCTTCGGGAAGCGTGCGGCGATTTCGTCCGCCTCGCGCGCGCCAAGCGAACGCAGGCGCTGGATCAGGTCGGCGATATTTGCCGGAACGTCGGCGCCAAGATTGTCGGGGATCGCACCGAAGCGGTGGCGCGTGCCGTCGGCCAGGATGGCGTCGATCGCACGCACATTATCGGCCATCAACCCGTAGCGGATGGACTTGGAACCGCAGGAGTTGTTGCCGGCCATGCCGCCAATGGTGCAACGGGCATGGGTCGAAGGATCGACCGGAAAGAACAGCTTTTCGGTCCGCAGCGCGGTGTTGAGCTGCCCGAGCACCACGCCGGGTTCCACCACCGCGGTTTGCGCCTGCTTGTCGATGTGCAGGATGCGGTGCAGGTGCCGGGAACAGTCCAGCACCAGCGCACGGTTCACCGTCTGGCCGCACTGGCTGGTGCCGCCGCCACGCGGTAGCACGGGGATGCCTTCCTCGCGGGCGATTGCCAATGCGGCGGCGACGTCGTCGATGGTTTCAGGCGTAACGACGCCGAGTGGCTCGACCTGGTAGATCGAGGCGTCGGTGGCGTAGCGGCCGCGGTCGGCGCGATCGAACAGCACCGCGCCGCGCAGGTTGCGGCGCAGGCGTTCGGCCAGCCGGGCGTCGCCCGGGGCGATGGCGGCGTTGGTCATGCAGTGCCCCGGGTCATGGCGGACGAGCGTCCAATGCCCGCCACGTCAGCGCACGTGCCGTGTCCACCGGCGTGATGGTCGGGTTCTACCCGGTCATGCACCCCGAAGCGATCGGGTCGGAGCGCAACGGTACACGCCGTGCCGGGGGTGGATGGCCGGGTCACGCCCGGCCATGACACGGGAGAACGAAGCCCCGCCCGCCACGACGTGGTACGCACTACAATCCCTCGAACAGCGGCGTGGTGATGTAGCGTTCGGCGAAGGAAGGAATAATGGTGACGATGCGCTTGCCCGCCATGTCCGGCCGCTTCGCCACCTGCAGCGTGGCGCACAGCGCCGCACCGGAGGAGATGCCGCACGGAATGCCCTCGGTGCGCGCCAGGCGGCGGGAATGCGCGATGGCGTCTTCGTTTGACACCGCGATCACCTCGTCGATCGCCTCGCGGTCCAGCACGGCGGGAATGAAGCCGGCGCCGAGGCCCTGGATCATGTGCGGGCCGGGTTGGCCGCCGGACAGCACGGCGCTGGCCGTGGGTTCCACGGCCACCATGCGCAGGCCCGGCCGCCGCGGCTTCAGCACCTGCGCGCAGCCGGTCAGCGTACCCCCGGTGCCGACGCCGGAGACGATCGCATCGACTTCGCCGGCCGTGTCGTACCAGATCTCCTCCGCGGTGGTGCGGCGGTGAATTTCTGGGTTGGCCGGATTGTCGAACTGCCCGGCGATCACCGAATCAGGGATAGACGCCTGCAGCTCCTTGGCGCGGGCAATGGCGCCGTTGACGCCTTTCTCTCGCGGCGTCAGTTCGAGCTGCGCGCCGAGGAAGGCCAGCATCTTGCGCCGCTCGATCGACATTGATTCCGGCATGGTGAGTATCAGCTTGTAGCCGCGCGACGCGGCGACAAAGGCCAGGGCGATGCCGGTGTTGCCCGATGTCGGCTCGATGATCGTGGTGCCTGGCTTCAGCTTTCCCGCGGCTTCCAGCGCCAGGACCATGTTGACGCCGATGCGGTCCTTCACGCTGGCGATCGGGTTGAAGAATTCCAGCTTCAGGCAGATGTCCGCCTTGATGCCGTCCTCCGCAACAATGTGTGGAATGCGCACCAGCGGCGTGTTGCCGATGGTTTCCGCGATGCTGTCATAGATGCGCCCGCGCAGAGGGCGATCCAGGACGATGGGCTGGTTGCCGTCGCTTGTTGCCATGCGAACCTCTCCCCAAGCTTGTTGTTCCGCGCGTACCTAACACGCCGGGCGGCGACCGGCCAATGTCCGCTCCGCCATGTTCGGCCGGGGAGAAGATGCCGGCGTCAGTGCGCCGTCCCGCGCGAATTCGATGCGCGCCGCGCCGCAACGGCGCGACGTTTTTCTCCGGCGCCTTTCCGGGTGGACGACACCCGACCGACCTCGCCGCGGGATGCGGCGGCAGGTACGCCGTCTGGCGTGGCGCAAGCCGGTTAGCGCATCGCGGCTTCCGCCTGCGGAATTGCGGCCTGGATCAGTTGCATGGACTGCGTCACGTCATTCGCCGCCAGTGCCTGCAGGGCCTTGGAAATCGTGTCGATCGCCGGGGTGTTGATCGGCGCGTTGGTCTGTCCGTACGGCACCGAGCGGTCCAGCAACCGGGTCTGCGCCATCTCCAGCGACTCCTGGGCCTCTCCGGTGCGGCCCGAGGCAAGCGCGGACTGTGCCGCGCGCAGATACGCAACGGGCGAGGCGTTCTCGCCGACCGGCGGGCTGGGCAGCGCCGGGGCGATCTTCTGATAGGCCTGGTCCTGCTGGTCAATGTTGGCCGCGCGGGTGGACAGCGGCTCGGACCGGCCGCTGCTGTCTGACATATCGGACCCGACACTGGCAGGCGGCATCGGCACCGGCGGCGGCGCTTCCTGCTGCGGGGGCATGGTTGCCTGTGGCGGGCTGGTGGGCGGCAGATAGGCCGGCGGGGCGCCCTGTGCCAGCACAGGCACGCTCAGCATCAGCCAGACCGGAACGGACAGGACCACACAGCGCATCACGCGTCTCCTTCGGCATCGGCCTCGCATCTGGGGACGGCCCCCGCCGGCCTCAATCGCGCGGACGGTTTCGTTGTGCTGGCAAAAGCGTGAATGCGGTCAGCGCCAGCGGCGATGGAACCACAGCCACTGTTCGGGATGCTCGCGGATCCAGCGCTCCACCACGCCGGTGAGCAGCTGGGTGGCGGCGGCGACATCGACCTGGCCGGCCGCGTCGCGCGGCAGTTCGAACGGCCCTTCGGCGTCGATGCGGAAGCGGCGGTTGGGCAGGCGGACGACGCGCACGCCGATCACCGGGCAGTCGAACTGGCGGGCCAGGCGGGCGATGGAGGGGTTGGCCTTGCAGCGCCGGCCGAAGAAGGTGACGTCCACGCCGCGGGAGAAATGCTGGTCCACCAGCATGCCCAGGTGCTCGCCCGCCTGCAGCGCGGCGGCCATCTCAAGCGCCGCCTGGGCGCGGGTGCGGATCAGCCTTCCCATCAGCGGCGCGCGGATGCGGGCGATCTCCCTGGCCACCGCCTTGTTGTTCGGCATGCGATAGACCACGGCGGAGGGCAGCCCGTGCGCCGCAGCGGCCACCGCCGGAAGTTCCCAATTAGCCAGATGCGCGGCGAAGCACAGCGCCGGCTTGCCGTCGTTGTGCAGCAGGTGGAACAGCGGTTCGGCCTCGGTGACGATGCGGCCGGTGTTGGGGTGCGCCGGGTCGTAGTCCCAGATGCGTGCCAGGTGCACGTATTCGCCGGCGACGCGGCCTAGGTTGTCCCAGGCGCCGCGCAGCGTGGCCTCGATCCAGGCGGCGTCGCGCTCCGGGAAGGCGGCGCGCAGATTGGCGCGTCCGATGCGGTGCGCCGGCAGGAACGGGCCGATGCTGCGGGCGATGGCGGCGCAGGCATCGGCGGCGCGGTCGGGGTCGGTGCGGCGCAGGGCGTGCAGCAGCCACTTGACCAGGCGGCCAAGGATGCGGTCGGCGTAGCGGGAGAGCTGGCGGCGCATGGGACGGTTCAAACCGGCGGAGGGCGAGCGACGGAGATGTCCGCGGGCAGCAACTTAGGTCGCTTCCGGCAAGGCTCGGCAGAGATGCGGCAACGAGGTCTCATTCGACGGTCTCGTGCTAGGATTAGGCCCGGCAACAATGGAATCCGCGGCGCAACATTGACGTGTGGGTTGCCCGAGCCTGGCAGCCAAACTAATTGGCTCGGATCAGGGGTGGGCACCACGGAATTGCGACGATAATCCAGATTGTAGTCGAAGTGCCACTTGAGGTGGCGAGCTGGCTCATCGTCGGTAAACTCGAACGCAGGTCGCCATAACGCCGACGCTTTTGGTCTTGTCACTCAAGAGATTACCGTCCCCGTCGACCCCTAGATCGTTCTCGATCTTCGAATATGTGGGGTCAATGTTATCGTAGCACCCCCTGAAGGTCTTGAAAATGGCGGCAGTTTGGGCCCCACTCTGGCGTAGGTCCGCGTATGCGTCGTCATCGTAGTCTGCGCCCGGTGCCGACAGCGCGAGCACCATCTTATACCCCCTTATGATATGACCGCTCGTCTTAGGTGCGGGAACGCAGTAGGACATGAAGGCATCATCACCTTCGATCGTCACGCCAGCGGGATGCATGGCATTTATACGAAGTTGGGCGCCCTCACACTCGTGAATATCACCAAACCAGTGATATGGTATTCTGTCGTTGCCTGACCAATCATGAGAGTCGTCGTCCTCACACGTGTTCTCTCCCTTGGTGTTCCTCCCAGCGGCCTTACACACGGCATATACCAGCTTGAACCCTACATCGTGATTAGCGATCATATACGGCAGCGCCAATAACTGCTGCCTCCAGGCAGCGTCAGATGCCTTCAATTCGGCGGCTGACTTGGAGTCAGCATCAGCCTCCTCTTTCGCAGCCCGCGTCGCCGCCTGGGCGTCTTCCTTGGTTCGGTAAAAGTACACCGTGGCGTTGTCGTCATCAGACCTCTTGCGGTAGTCTATCTCGACGGCCTTCAGGTTGTTGCCTGAGTTCTCTATCGACGGGTCATCCACTTCGTGGGATGCTATCTCAGCTTTCCAGTCCGACTCCACCATGAGTATCATACCCTTCGGGCGGACGTTGACCCAGGCGTAGTTCTGATCATTGAGTAACTGGGCGTAGCCGAGTGGGTTCTTAGGTTCTGCATCGCCACTCGTGCCTACTGTGTACCAGGCTCTGCCGCCAATTGCATAATCATATCTGAGCGACATGATTGCTTGGCCGGCTATCGTCGGCAGCAACATATTCGTGACCGTCGCACCTTCATTAACACAACCGTTTGCTGCCAAACGACTGACCCGTAGGAGAGATGTCGCGGAGGCGATCGCGTCGATCGGTGCAAACGACATGTAGTGCATGTTCGTGAGCGCCTCATGAGCAGCCTGCTGAAGTCTCCCATATGAGTCTCTGCAGCCGATGTCGTCGCTGTCCTTGGTTGCTTGTTCAAGTTTAGCGCTGGCTACGGCCATAATATGGAGTTCACGCAGTGCTGCATCAGCGAACACCTTGTCGTTTGCCCTCGTATCAGCATGAGCCACCAGACTGATCAGTGACAAGGCGGCGACTCCAGCCTTCAATAGGCTACGCACGCTTTGACTCTTCTTCTTATTCATTTTCTCAGTCATTCTGCCCCGCATTTGGGATCACAGCTCGACCAGCAGCTTGCCGAACACGTCCCGGCTTTCCAGCCGCTGCAGCCCGGCCTGGAACTGGTCCAGCGGATACACCGTGTCGATCACCGGCCGCACGCCGCCGGCAATGCGGTCCAGCGCGCGTCCCAGCGCAGACAGGGGCGCGCCGAACGAGCCGATGATCCGATACTGCTGCTGGAACAGCTGCATCAGGTTGATGCTGGCGGAGGGGCCGGAGGTGGCGCCGCAGGTCACCAGCCGGCCGCCGCGCTTCAGCGACAGCAGCGAGCCGTTCCAGGTATCCGCGCCAACATGCTCGAACACCACATCGACACCCTGCTTGCCGGTCAGTTTGCGAACCACGCCCTCGAACCGGTCTTCCCGGTAGTTGATCACGTGGTCGGCGCCGAGTGCCTGGGCTTTCGCGGCCTTGTCCGCGGTGCCGACGGTGGTGATCACCGTGCAGCCGATCGACTTGGCGATGCGGATGGCGATACTGCCGATGCCGGAGCCGCCGGCATGCACCAGGATGATTTCGCCCGGCTGCAGTTTCGCGTTGTCGAACAGCATGTGCTCGACCGTGGAGTAGGCGACGCCGACACAGGCGGCGTCGCGGTAATCGACCGCGGCAGGGATTTTCACCAGCAGGCGGGCGGGGTGGTTGGTCAGTTCCTGGGCGAAGCCGTCGATGTGGAAGCCGCGTACGCCCTGCACGTTCTCGCACAGGTTCTCGCGGCCCTGGCGGCATGGTTGGCAAACGCCGCAGACCAGCGCGGAGAAGGGCACCACGCGGTCGCCCGGCGCCACGCCGGTGACGTCGGGGCCGACCGCGACCACCTCGCCGGACGCCTCGGCGCCGACCGCCAGCGGGAACCGGCGTTTGGCGAAAGCCATGCCGCGAAAGCCCCAGACGTCGATGTGGTTCAGCCCGACCGCGTGGATGCGCAACTGCGCCTCGCCGGCGGCAGGCGGCGGCGGTGGGTCGCGCTGCATCAGCGCGACGTCGCGGTCGGCGAGAAGCTGGAGGGCGCGCATGCTGGCCATGGGGCGTCAGGTTCCGGGTCTGGCTGGATGATGGTTGGCATTAGTCGGGGGGGCGCGCCGCGACAACCCTTCCCGAGGGTTCCCCTCTCCGCCCCGCTGGGACGGAGAAGCTCAGGG
>Ga0187809_10000904_pt1 | contig 14642 bp, 12 predicted proteins | sample NC_wetland_sal_i_8_FD_132415 | JGI IMG/M metagenome (GOLD analysis project Ga0187809, IMG submission 132415) | Wetland sediment microbial communities from Neuse River Estuary, North Carolina, USA - ASW_4 | ecosystem: Environmental > Aquatic > Freshwater > Wetlands > Sediment | place: USA: North... | reverse complement strand
GTCGGCGACCGCGCCACCGTCGTCGCGAACACCGGCACCTACGACACGCAGCACTCCGCCGACATCACCGGCGAGGCGCACGACCTCGGCGTTCACGCCTTCCTCGCCGTCACGCCGTACTACAACAAGCCGCCGCAGCGCGCGATCGTCCGCCATTTCCAGGAGATCGCGTGCATGACCGACAAGCCGGTCTTCGTCTACAACATTCCGAGCCGGGTCGTCGTCAACGTCGAGCCGACGACGATGGACGAGCTCGCGCAAATCGAGAACGTGCAGGGAGTGAAGCAGGCGAATCCCGATCTCGCACAGGCGAAGCACATCGTCGCCGCCGGCCTGACGCTCTACGCGGGCGACGACAACCTCGTGCTTCCGTTCGTCGAGCTCGGTGGCGAGGGCGGAGTCTGCGTGCACACGCACGTCTGGGGCCCCCAGACGAAGGAGATGATCGGCCGCGCGAAGAGCGGCGACCTCGACGGCGCGCGGCGATTGAACGAGGAGATGGCGCCCGCCTACGAGCTGCTGAAGATCCAGACGAACCCGATCCCGATCAAGGCCGCGATGAACCTCCTCGGGCACGAGCTCGGCGGCTACCGTCTGCCGATGGTCGACCCGACCGACGACGAGCTCGCGCAGGTGCGCGCCTGCCTCGAGCGGGCCGGCGTTCTCGAGCCGGTCCGGGCGTAGCGTTGGGCCTCTGCCGGATCATCCCCCTCGGCGGCCTCGGCGAGGTGGGGAAGAACATGACGGTGTACGAGGCGGAGGGCTCGATCGTCGTCGTCGACGCCGGTCTCGCGTTCCCGCGCGACGAGCATCTCGGAGTCGACCTCGTGCTCCCGGACTTCTCGTACCTCGTCGAGCGCGCGGAGATGGTGCGCGGCGTCGTGCTCACCCACGGCCACGAGGATCACGTCGGCTCGCTGCCGTACCTCATGCGCGAGGTGCGCGTCCCGCTCGTGGTCGCGACCCGTCTCACGCTCGGGCTCGTCAAGTCGAAGCTCGACGAGCACGGCCTCGCACGCGAGGCGGAGCTGCGCGAGGTCGCACCCGGCGACGAGCCATTCCAGCTCGGCCCGTTCCGGATCGAGCTCGTGCGCATGGCGCACTCGATCCCCGATGCGGCCGCGGTCGTGCTGGAGACGCCCGGCGGACGCGTCGTTCACACGGGCGACTACAAGCTCGACCACACGCCCGTCGACGGACAGCGAACCGACGTCGGCAAGCTCGCGGAGATCGGCAACCGCGGCGTCGACCTCCTCCTCGGCGACTCGACGAACGCGGAGCGCGCCGGCTTCACCCAGTCGGAGCGCGTCGTCGGAGAGGCATTCCGCCAGATCTTCCCGAGCCGGCAGGGGAAGATCCTCGTCTCGTCGTTCGCGTCGAACGTCCACCGCATGCAACAGGCGGTAGACGTCGGGGTCGACTGCGGCCGCAAGGTCGCGTTCGTCGGCCGCTCGATGCGGAAGAACGCGAACATCGCCCGCAACCTCGGCTACATGAACGTCCCCGACGAGGCGATTCTGCGCCCGCACGAGCTCGCGGAGCTGCCCCCGCACGAGCAGCTCATCCTCTGCACCGGCAGCCAGGGCGAGCCGATGTCGGCGATGACGCGCATTGCGTACAACGACCATTCCGCCGTGAAGGTCGAGGCCGGTGACACGGTCATCATCTCGGCGAAGCCGATTCCGGGCAACGAGCTCCGCGTGCACGACGCGATCAACCGGCTCGCGCGCTCGGGGGCGGAGGTCCTGCACGAGGACAACGCACCGGTGCACGTCTCCGGGCACGGGCGCGCGGAGGAGCTCCGGACCATCATCGGCCTGCTTCGGCCGCGCGCGGTCATGCCCGTCCACGGTGAGTTCCGCATGCTCGCGGCGCACGCCCAGCTCGCGCGCGAGGGCGGAGTCCCCGAGGAGAGCATCGTCCTCGCCGAGAACGGCACCGTCGTCCAGCTCGAGGACGGCGTCCCGCGCATCGTCGACCACGTCGACGCCGGCATCACCTTCGTCGACGGCCTCGGCGTCGGCGACGTCCACGACGTCGCGCTGCGCGACCGGCGGCGCCTCGCCGAGGACGGCGTCGTCATCGTCGTCGCCACCCTGGCGGCGTCGAACGGCGGCGGGGGTCTGACCGCGCCGCCGGAGCTGATCGTCCGCGGCTTCGGCGAAGGCGCCGAGCCGCTGCTCGACGAGCTTCGCAGCGAGGCTGCGCGTGTGCTCGGCGAGCTGCTCGACGACGACGTGACCGAGATCAAGCTCCTGCAGGAGCACCTGCACGACACCCTGGGCGGCGTCGTCTACGACCGAACGCGCCGGCGGCCGATGATCCTTCCGGTCCTGGTGGAGGTCTGATGGCGCCTCGCCTTCGATACGAGCCGACGTGGGCGGACGTGCTCGAGGAGTGCGCGACCGAACAGGCGACGGCGCTGCGCCTCGTCGCGCAGCTCGGGGCGTGCGAGGCGGCTGCGCTCGCGTTCTGCCGGCTGCTCGAGAGGTGGGCCCGCGGCGAGCCGCGCCCCGCGACCGCCGGCGCGCGCCAGGCGGCCCTGCGGCGTGCGGCAGATCGGGTGGAGACGGCGCTCTCCGGGCTCGCGGAGCCGCTCGAGCGATACCTCCTCGAGCTCGAGGCCGACGCGCTGGAGGGCCGGTCGTGGTACGGCGGACCTGGCGTGGCCGAGCTCCTCGAGTGGGAGCCGATCCTCACGCGAGCCGGCGTGCACGCGCCTCCGGAACGCGTCGCGCAGGCATATCTCGAGCTCGCGGTGATGGTGCGCGCGCTCGAAGGGCTCACGGATGCGGCGCGCGTCGAGCTCGTCCCCGACCGCTCGTCGCTGTGGGCCGGTCTGTTCGACCTGCGCGAGAATCTCCTCGGGCGGGCGGTCGACGATCTCCGCGTCCTCGCCGTCGCGTAGATTCGCCGCGTGCCCGTCCGCCTGACCGTCGTCGGGTCGATCAACCTCGACCTCGTCGCGCGCGCCGAGCGCCTGCCGCGACCGGGGGAGACGATCACCGGAGCCACCTTCAGCCGCATCCCGGGCGGCAAGGGTGCGAACCAGGCGGTCGCAGCGGCCCGACTCGGCGCTGACGTCGAGCTGATCGCATGCGTCGGCGACGACGAGCACGCCGAGCTCGCACTCGCCGGACTGAAGGAGGCCGTGGTGGGCCTCGACCGATTGAAGCGGGTCCAGGGCGCGACCGGCGTCGCGCTCGTGACCGTCGACGGCACCGGCGAGAACGAGATCGTCGTCGCGCCCGGCGCGAACCTCGAGCTCCGGCCCGATGACCTCGACCTCGGCGACACCGACGCCGTCCTCTGCCAGCTCGAGATCCCGCTCGAGACGGTGGAGCGGGCGTCGCAGCTCGCGCCCGACGGCTTCTTCCTCAATGCCGCGCCCGCGCGCGGGCCCTATCCCGCCGCCGACGTCACCATCGTGAACCGCTTCGAGGAGGAGACGCTGCCGCACCGTGACGGAGTCGTCGCGCTGACGCTCGGCTCCGACGGCGCGGTCATCCTCGAGGACGGCGTCGAGGTCGCGCGCGCCGTGCCGCCGCGAATCGATGCCGTCGACGGGACCGCGGCCGGAGACGCGTTCACCGCGTGCCTCGTCGTGTCGCTGCTCGAGGAGCGTCCGCGCGACGAGGCGCTCCGCCGCGCGTGCATCGCCGGCGCGCTCGCGGCGTCGAAGCTCGGTGCGCAGACGTCGCTCCCGACCGCGGCGGAAGTAGATGCGTTGATGTGAGCACACCCATCGTGATCGATTGCGATCCGGGTCATGACGATGCGATCGCGATTCTCCTTGCGCTCGCATCCCCGGAGGTCGAGCTCCGCGGCATCGTCACGGTCGCCGGCAACCAGACGGTGGACAAGACGACCCGGAATGCGCTGAAGGTGCTCGAGCTCGTCGGCCGGTCCGACATCCCGGTCGTCCGCGGCGCGGAGGCGCCGCTGCGCCGGTCCCTGCGGACGGCGGCGCACGTCCACGGAGAGAGCGGGCTCGACGGTCCCGACCTGCCCGAGCCCGAGACGGCGCCGTCGGGCGTAGATCCGGCCGAGTGGCTCGGGCCAGGCGTCGTGCTCGTCCCGACGGGTCCGCTGACGAACGTCGCGCGGCTCGTCGAGCGCCGGGTCGCCATCGACCGGATCGTGTGGATGGGCGGTGCCATCGCGGAAGGGAACGTCACGCCGGCGGCCGAGTTCAACGCGTTCGTCGACCCGGAGGCGGCGGCGATCGTGTTCGCGAGCGGCGTGCCGATCACCATGGTCGGCCTCGACGTCACCCACAAGGCGCTGTTCACGCGCGCGCACGCGGACCGGGTGCGTGCAACAGGCCGCGCGGGGCGCGTCGTCGCCGAGCTGTCCGACTTCTTCCAGGGATTCCACGAGCGCCGCTACCGGTTCGACGGCTCGCCGATTCACGACGCGATGGCGGTCGCGCACGTCATCGACCCGACGCTGCTCACCACCGTCCGCTGCAACGTCGAGATCGAGACGGCCTCGCAGTTCTGCGACGGTCGCACCGTCGTCGACCGCTGGCTCGCGAGCGACCGGCCGCGCAACGCCGACGTCGGGATCGACGTGGACGCCGCGCGCTTCCTCGAGCTGCTCGTCGAACGGATCTCGACGCTGCCGTGATCGTCTTTGCCTGCATCGCGCCGCACGGCGACATGGACCTCGACCCGGCCCTGCGCGCTGCGATGGAGGAGCTCGGCCGTCGCTTCGACGCGGCGCATGCGGACCTCGCCGTCGTCGTCACGCCGCACAACGTCCACGTCGAGGGCCACTTCGCCGTCGTCACGGCCGCGCGTGTGGGCGAGTGGGAGACCGACCGGGAGGCTGCGGGAGCGCTGCTCGAGTGCGAACTTCCGATTCTCGGCGTCTCGTACGGCGGCAACGATCCGGCCGGTGCAGAGATGCCGGCGGACTGGGGGACCGAGGTCCCGCTCACGTTCATGCGGGCGACGCGCATCGTCGTCGTCGCGCCGGCCCGAGACCGCCCGCTCGAGGAGCACCTCGAGCTCGGCGAGGCGATCGGCGCCCTGCCGGGCCGGGTCGCGGTGATCGCCTCCGCCGACCATGGGCACGCGCACGACCCCGACGGCCCATACGGGTTCGACCCGGCCGCCGCCGCCTACGACGCCCGCCTGCAGGAGATCCTCGCGTCCGAACGCCTCGACTTCCTCCCGCTCGCCGAGCACGTCGAGGCGGGGAAGGCCGACTCCCTCTGGCAGCTCCTCGTCCTGCAGGGCGCGGTGGGCGAAGCTGCGAGCGCCGACGTCCTGGCCTACGCCGCTCCGACGTACTACGGGATGGCCGTCGCAGAGGTATCCGCCTAGCCGCCGCGAAGAACGCGCCCATGGCGCGTCCGAAGAAGCGGAAGCGGCGCTCGCTCCCGCGCGGGCTCATCAAGCGGTATCCCGAGCTCTGGGGGCTCGGCCTCGTCGCCTTCGGCGCGTTTCTCGGCAGCGTGCGCTTCGCCGGCTGGAACGGCGGCTGGCTCGGCGGCGCGCTCGTGGACGGCTTCGAGACGCTCGTCGGCGGGGCTTCGTGGGTGCTCCCGATCCTCCTCGTCGCGCTCGGCGCGCTCATGGTCGCGCGCAGCGCGCTCGTCGACGTCCGCCCGTTCCGCACCGGCCTCGTCGTGCTCGCGATCGGGCTCATGCTCACACTCGGGAAGGGGCACGGAGGCTACGTCGGCCGGGCGCTCGGCGGGGCGGTGGGCGTCGCCGTCGGGGTCACCGGCTCGACCATCCTCGGCGCGTTCCTGCTCCTCGTCGGTGCGCTCCTGCTCTCGGGCGCCTCCCTCGGGGCGATCCTGCGCCGCTCGCACCGGCAGATCCGCGAGGCCGCGCGCCGCCGGCCGCAACTCCGGCCGCAGCCTGCGGCTGCACCGCGGACGCGGCCGCAGCCGCAGCTACAGCCGAAGAAGGCCCAGCCCGTCGTCGATGCGGAGGCCGTGTATCCCGACGTCGTCGCCGGGATCGCCCCGTCGCCGCTCATGAGCCTCGAGCCGACCCCGCTCGTCGTCCAGCAGGAGCCCCTCTTCGAGGACGTCACCACCGAGCATCTCGAGTACCGGCTGCCGGACCGCAGCGTCCTGCGCCCCAGCCCGGATCGCGAGAGCGGGAGTGAGGAGACCTCCGCCCGCGTCGCCGAGCTGCTCGTGCAGACGCTCGCGCACTTCGGCGTCGACGCGACCGTCGTCGGCCAGATCTCCGGCCCGCGCGTCACCCGCTTCGAGCTGCAGCTCGCACCGGGCACGAAGGTCTCGAAGGTCGCCGGCCTGAAGGACGACCTGTCGTACGCGCTCGCGACGACGGAGATCCGGATCCTCGCGCCGATCCCGGGCAAGCAGGCGGTCGGCGTCGAGCTTCCGAACCTCTCGCCGAACCTCGTCACCCTCGGCGACATCTTCGACGACCTGCCGGCGACCGCGAGCCCGCTCGCGGTCTGGCTCGGCAAGGACATCTCCGGCGCCGCAGTCTGGACCGACCTCGCGCGCATGCCGCACCTGCTCATCGCGGGCACCACCGGCTCGGGCAAGTCGGGCTGCATCAATGCGCTGCTCACCTCCATCCTCCTGCGGGCGACGCCGGACGAGGTGCGGATGATCCTCATCGACCCGAAGCGGATCGAGCTCAACCACTACGAGTCGATCCCGCATCTGCTCACGCCCGTCGTCTCCAGCCCGAAGGAGGCGAGCGCCGTCCTCGCCAATTGCCTCGCGGAGATGGAGCGCCGCTACGAGCGGCTCTCACAGGTGCGCGCGCGCAACATCGCCGAGGCGAATCGGTCGTTCCGGCAGCGCGGCGAGCCGACGATTCCCTACCTGCTCGTCGTCATCGACGAGCTCGCCGACCTGATGATGGTCGCGCCGCAGGCGGTCGAGGACGCGGTGATCCGCCTCGCGCAGAAGTCGCGCGCGGTCGGCATCCACCTGGTGCTCGCGACGCAGCGGCCGTCGGTGGACGTCATCACCGGGATGATCAAGGCGAACGTTCCCTCCCGGATCGCGTTCGCCGTCTCCTCGCAGACCGACTCGCGCGTCATCCTCGACTCGGGCGGCGCCGAGTCGCTGCTCGGCCAGGGCGACATGCTCTTCAAGCCGCTCGGGACGTCGCGGCTGCAGCGGGTCCAGGGCGCATACGTCTCCGAGGAGGAGATCGCCCTCGTCGTCGAGCAGACGCGACAGCGCGAGCAGGAGCTGGACGAGGCCTATCTCGAGCTGCCGGAGGTCTTCGCCGAGCCCGAGGACGACGACGAGCACGGCGAGTTCGACCCCGACGACGACCCGCTCCTCGACAAGGCGATCGAGATCGTCGTCCAGACTCAGACCGCGTCGGTCTCGCTGCTCCAGCGGCGCCTCCGCGTCGGCTACACGCGGGCCGGGCGCCTCGTCGACATGCTCGAGCGGCGCGGGATCATCAGCGGCTACGAAGGGTCGAAGCCGCGGCGCGTCCTCGTCGACGAGTCGGCGATCGTCCAGCGCTCCTGAGCGTCCGCTCAGCGGGCGACGTGCACGGACTGAAAACCCCTGATAACGAAGGCTGGAACGCGCTCCGGCTCCTCGACGAGGTGAAGCGTCGGGCGGAGCTGCGCAAGCGCCTCGAAGCTTGCCGCGAGCTCGATGCGCGCAAGTGGTGCGCCGATGCACACATGGATGCCCCCTCCGAAGCCGACATGCTCGGCCGCGTTCGCGCGTGAGAGGTCGAGCCGATCCGCCTCGGCGAAGGCACGTGGATCCCGGTTTGCCGAGCCGAAGAGAAGCGCAAGCCTCTCCCCCCGCGCAACAGGCTCTCCTGCAACTTCGACGCCGTCCGCGAGCACCCAGCGCTCGAACAGCTGCAGCGGCGGATCCCAGCGGATCAACTCCTCGATCGCATGCGCAGCCGGCACCTCGCCCGAGACGAGCCGCCGCCACTCGTCCGGGTGCGCGGCGAGTGCGCGGAAACCGTTGCCGACGGTATTGACCGTCGCCTCGTGGCCGGCATTCAGGAGGACCACCACGGTCGACACGATCTGGTCGTCCGAGAGCCGCTCGCCGTCGACCCGAGCCTCGACCAGCCCGCTCACCATGTCGTCGCGCGGCTCCGCGCGGCGCTCTTCGATCAGGTCGAGGACATAGGCGCGGAACTCGCGCGCCGCATCGTTCGCCTCGATCGCTTGTGCGTCGGTCGTATCGAACTCGTACATCTTCACGATGGCGTGTGACCAGTCGAGCAGGTCGCGGTGCCGGTTCGTCGGCACGCCGAGGAGCTCACAGATCAGCGTGATCGAATACGGTTGTGCGTAGTCGTAGAGCAGATCGAACCGCTCTCCGAGGCTCTCGAGCAGCGAGCGGGCGAGGCGCTCCGCCGGGCCGCGCATGCTCTCGACCGCCCGCGGCGTGAAGGCCGCGGCGACGAGCTTGCGGATGTGTGTGTGCTCGGGCGGTTCGAGCCAGAGAAGGCTCCAGCGCTCGCTCGCCCAGAAGTCGGCCCAGCGGGGATCGAGCGGCTCGGCGTGGAACTCCTCCTCGGTGCCGAGGTGGCGAAAGTTGCGGCCGAGGCGCTTGTCGCGCAGACACGCTCGAACGTCCGCGTGGCGCGTGACGAACCGGCGGCCGAGGCGCTCGTCGTAGACGATCGGAGCGGTCTCGCGGAGCGCATTCAGGCCGGGATAGGGGTCGGCGATGAACCCCGGGTCGGTGAGGTCGAACGGGAGCTCCGGAGGCCGCGAAACGTTCACATTTCCACGCTACCGCCTGGCCCCGTCCCCGTAGACGACCCAACATTCGGGGGTTAGACTCGTCGGAGTCGGAGGGCACAAACAAACGGATTTCCTTAGGAGGGTTTGTGAAGAAGTCACTGCTCGTCGCGGCGGTCGTAGCGCTGCTCGTGGGGCTCGTGCTCGCCGGGAGCGGAACTGCGGCTTCGGCGAAGCACCAGGCCGGCTTCACGGCGGCGCTCGTCAGCGACATCGGCAAGTTCAACGACAAGGGCTTCAACGAGGATCAGCTCGCCGGTCTCAAGCGCGCCGGCAAGCAGCTCGGCATCAAGACGCTCGAAGTCCAGTCGAACTCGAGCTCGGACTACCTGCCGAACCTGACGACCATGGTCCGCCAGGGCGCGAACATCGTTTCGGCGGCGGGCTACCTGCTCGCGCCGACGCTGTCGACGGTCGCCGCGCAGTTCCCGAATGTGGACTTCACGATCACCGACGACTCGGTGAAGGGTGCTGACTTTGCGAAGGCGAAGAGCGTCAAGAACATCGAGGGTCTCGTGTATGCGTCGAACCAGGCAGGTTGCCTCGTGGGCTACCTCGCCGGTGAGATGACGAAGGCGGCCGGTGGGAAGCAGGTCATCGGCGCGGTCGGCGGCATCGAGATTCCCGCGGTCGACGACTACATCGTCGGTTACAACTATTGCGCAAAGCTGGCCGACCCGGGCATCAAGGTGCTCGTCGGCTACTCGCAGGACTTCGTCGCGCAGGACAAGTGCAAGACCGTCGCCCAGGATCAGCTTGGCCAAGGCTCGCAGGTCGAGTTCCAGGTCGCGGGCGGCTGCGGTCTCGGCGCACTGAACGCGGCGGCGCAGGCCGGCAAGTGGGGCATCGGCGTCGACGTCGACCAGTACAGCCTCGCGAAGAACGTGCTGACGAGCGCGCTGAAGCGCGTCGACGTCGGCATCTTCACCGCGGACAAGCAGGCGAAGGCCGGCAAGTTCAAGGGCGGTAGCGACCTGCTGTTCGACCTGAACAACAACGGCGTCGGCGTCGGCAAGATCAGCCCGAAGGTGCCGAAGGCGGATATCACCGCGATGAACGCGCTGCGGGCGAAGATCGCGTCCGGCAAGGTCAAGGTGCCGGTTGCGAAGGGCTCCGACCTGCTCGGCCTTCTGCCGGGCGCGAAGGTCGGCCCGACGCACTGATCTGAGCATCGAGGGGGCGGGCCCCGTGCCCGCCCTCCTCTTCTCATCCACCTAGAATCGACTCGGATGGCGGACCAGAACGTCCTCGAGCTGCGGGGAATCACGAAGCGCTACCCGGGGATCGTCGCCGACGACCAGGTCGACTTCGACTTGGAGCGCGGCGAGGTGCACGCGCTCCTCGGCGAGAACGGCGCCGGCAAGTCGACGCTCATGAACATCCTCTACGGGCTGACCAGGCCCGACGAAGGTGAGATCCTCGTCGGCGGGAAGCACATGTCGTTCTCGTCGGCGAAGGACGCGATCGAGGCGGGGATCGGAATGGTGCACCAGCACTTCATGCTGATCCCGGTGATGACCGTCGCCGAGAACATCGTGCTCGGGGTCGAACCCGTGCGCGACGGCGTCGTGCTCGACGAACGCGGCGCGGAAGAGCGGGTCCGCGAGCTGTCGCAGCAGTTCGGTCTCTCCGTCGACCCAACCGCGCTCGTCTCGAGCATCACCGTCGGGCAGCAGCAGCGGGTCGAGATCCTGAAGGCGCTCTACCGAGGCGCTCAGATCCTGATCCTGGACGAGCCGACGGCGGTGCTGACCCCGCAGGAGGCGGGCGAGCTGTTCGCGATCGTGCGCAGCCTGAAGGAGGACGGCAAGTCGATCATCTTCATCAGCCACAAGCTGAACGAGGTGCTCGAGATCGCCGACCGGATCACGGTCCTGCGACGGGGCAAGCGGATCGACACCGTCCCGCAGAAGGGCGCGACGGAGGAGGGCCTCGCGCGGATGATGGTTGGGCGCGACGTCCTGCTCCGCGTCGACAAGACCCCCGCCTCGCCCACGGACGTCGCACTCGAAGTCAAGGGCCTGAACGTGGTCGACGAGCGGGACCTCGAGAAGGTGCGCGATGTCTCGTTCACCGTGCGGACCGGCGAGATCGTCGCCATCGCAGGCGTCGACGGCAACGGGCAGACCGAGCTCGTCGAGGCGATCACCGGCCTACGGCCGATCGAGAGCGGAACGGTCGCCGTCGGAGGCAACGTTCTCCAGGGCCACGTTACGCCGCGCACGATGATCGACGCGGGCGTCGGGCACATCCCGGAAGATCGCCACCGCCGCGGCCTCGTGCTCGAGTTCAACCTCGCCGAGAACCTCGCGCTGCACGACTACGACAGGCCCCCTGACTCGAAGCGCGGGTTGCTCTTCCCGAAGGCCTTGGCGCGCCGCGCCGCGCGCCTGATCAAGGAGTTCGACGTGCGTGGAGGCGGACCGCTCACGCTCGCGCGCGCCCTCTCGGGCGGCAATCAGCAGAAGGTCGTAGTCGCCCGCGAGGTGGCGCGCAACCCTGTCGTTCTCATCGCGGCGCAGCCCACGCGCGGGCTCGACGTCGGCGCCATCGAGTACGTCCACCGGCGGCTCGTGGCCGAGCGCGACGAGGGCCACGCGATCCTCCTTGTCTCGCTCGAGCTCGACGAGGTGCTGTCGCTCGCGGACCGCATCCTCGTCATGTACGAAGGCCGGATCGTCGGCGAGCACGCAGCCGGCGCAGGCGAGGAGGAGATCGGGCTCGAGATGCTCGGCGGCAGGAAGCAGGCGGTTGCATGAGCCAGATCGAGCCGACCGCCAACGTCCCGCCCGAGCAGGAGCCGTCGACGGACTTCGTCGTACGGCTCGGAGCCGCCCAGCGCGCCGGCGGCTTGATCGTGCCGGTGCTGACGGCGGTCCTCGCGTTCCTCGCGGGCGGCATCGTCGTGGCGGCGACGGGGCACAACCCGTGGACTGCGTACAAGGGCATCTGGGAGGGCGCCGGCTTCAACTGGCTCTTCCACATTCCCTGGGACACCAACACGATCCACCTCAGCGCGTTCAACCTGAGCCAGACGCTGCTCACGGCGACGACACTGATCCTCGTCGGAATCGCCGTCGCGTTCCCGTTCCGGTGCGGCCTCTTCAACATCGGCGGCCAGGGCCAGTACCTCGTCGGGCTGATCGTGGCCAACTGGGTCGGTGTCTCCTTCGCGAGCTGGCCGACGCTTCCGCATGTGCTGCTGGGAATCGGCGCCGCGACGGTCGCGGGTGCGGTGTGGGCGGGCATCGCCGGGTTCCTGAAGGCGACCACCGGTGCGCACGAGGTGATCTCGACGATCATGCTCAACTGGATCGCGATCTGGGGTGGCCAGTACCTGTTCGGACAGGGCGGGCCGCTGCAGAACACCTACAACCCCGCGGCGCCGGAGTCGGGGACGATCGCGCAGAGCGCGCGAATCCCCGTCTTCTGGGGCAACCCTGTCCTGCAAGGACTCGACTACGGCTTCTTCGTCGCGATCGTGGCGCTCGTCCTCTTCTGGTTCATCCTCAACCGAACGACGCTCGGTTACGAGGTGCGCGCGGTCGGCTTCAATCCGGATGCGGCCGCCTATGGCGGCATCAACGTCAGGCGCAAGTACATCCAGGCCATGGCGATCTCCGGTGCGTTCGCGGGGCTCGCAGGTGCGCTCGACATGCTCGGCTACCTGTTCCAGTTCGGCGTGCTCGACGTGCAGGCATCGCAGATCGGCTTCCTCGGGATCGCGGTCGCGCTGCTCGGGCGCAACACCGCGATCGGCACGGGCATCGCGGCTTTCCTCTTCGGCGGCCTCCTGTACGGCACGACGCGCGGTCTGAACCCGAACGTCTTCGATCCGAGCCTCGCCGGCAACTTGACGTCGATGATCCAGGGACTGATCGTGCTGTTCGTCGGCGCCGACATCTTGATCCTCTACGTCTGGAACGCGCGGCGGAAGCTCCGACCGGGACGGCGGGGCGAGGCGGTGGTCACGTGACGAACCACGCGCAGCCGCTTCCCGACGCGCACTGGGTACTGCGGCCGAAGACAATCGCCGTCACGGGGAGCGTCCTCGGGCTCGTCGCGTTCTGGAGCGCGATTCCGCCCTTCACGGCGCGTTCGCCGCTGGTGCCCATCATGATCGGCGTGCTCGCGATCGCGGCCGGTCTCTGGGCCGTCTCGCGCGGCGCGCGCCGCGTCGGCTGGGGCGCGATCGCCTCGGGCGTGATCGGGCTCGGTCTAGGCCTGCTCGCCACGAGGTCGAGCTCCGCGAATCTGCAGGTCGTCTTCCGAGCCGACCTGGTCGCGCAGGTGTTCGTCTTCGCGACGCCGCTCACCTTCGGCGCCCTCGGCGGGATGGTGTCGGAGCGGAGCGGCGTTGTGAACGTCGGCCTGGAGGGGATGATGCTGATGGGCGCGTTCTGGGGCGTCTACGGCGCCGACAAGGGCGGGAGCTGGGTCGTCGGCATCCTCGTCGCTCTCGCCGCGGGCGCCTTGTTCGCGCTCCTGCACGCCTACTGGTCGGTCCATCTGCGGGCGAACCAGATCGTGAGCGGGATGGCGATCAACTTCCTCGCCCTCGGCGTCACCGGGTACTTCTTCGAGCAGCTCTACGGCAACAAGAACATCCCGGCCGGCGTGTCGACGGTACCGAACGTGGCCATTCCGGGCATCGATCACGTGGCCGATCTGGGCCCTGCGATCGGCGACTTGAACCTCCTCATCTGGGTCGGGATCATCTTCGTGCCCCTCTCGTACTTCATCCTCTTCAAGACGCCGATCGGCCTGCGGGTTCGCGCCTGCGGCGAGCATCCGCGTGCCGCCGACACGGTCGGCATCAACGTCTACGCCGTGCGCTATGCGGCGGTGGTCGTCTCCGGGATGCTCGCCGCGCTCGGCGGCGCCTTCCTCTCGATCGGGTTCGGCGGCGGCAGCTTCACCGAGAACATGACGGAGGGTCGCGGTTTCATCGCGCTCGCGGCGATGATCTTCGGAAACTGGCGGCCGTTCGGCGCGTGGGGTGCGGCGCTTCTCTTCGGCTTTTCCACGGCGCTCGCCTTCCGGCTGCCCGTTTACTCCAGCTCGGCCGCGACGCTGTTTCAGGTGCTGCCATACGTGTTGACGCTGATCGCCGTCGCCGGTGTGATCGGCCGCTCAGTCCCGCCGGCCGCGGACGGACAACCCTACGTCAAGCAGTAGTGCGCTCCGCCTCGACGTCTAGGCTGGCAGCAGATGACGAGTACGACTACCGCAAGCAGTAGCCGCTCCAACCACCGGGCCTCGCTCGCGCTCGTCGTGGCGCTCTGCGGCGTCCTCGCGGTCCCCGCGGCGGTGCTGGTCTCGAGGCAGACGGGGAGGGTCCACCTGTTCGACGCGGTGTGGTCGATCCCGGTGGCGATGGGGTTGAGCGTCGCGGCGCTGCTGCTCGCGCGCGGCGCGCGCGGGCGGATTCGGAGGACGCTCGAGCTGGCGGGCGGAGTCGGACGCGTGCGCGCGTCGCGCTGGCTCGCCGTGGCCGGGATCTGCGTCGCCCTCTCGTCCTCGATCGCGGTCGGGTTCTACGAGCTCCTCGTCCGGTTGGAGCACTAGCCGGAACGGACACGGCCGGTGCCAGGCACCGTTAGGAAGTTGTGAAGTACTAGGCCCCGATGGCCACCATGCGGTCGATCGCGAGCCGGGCCTTCGAGGCCGTTTTCGGATCGACCGTCACGCGGTGCTCGAGATCCCGCAGCGAGTCGCGCACCTTCTCGAGCGTCGTCACCTTCATGTAGCGGCAGACCGCGTCGTCGCGCACCGGCTCGAACCGCTTGCCCGGCGCCTCCTTTGCGAGCCGGTGGAGGATCCCGGTCTCGGTTGCGACGAGGAACCGCTCCTTCGGCGAGCGCCTCGCATAGTCGACCATCCTCTCCGTCGACAGGATCTGC
>Ga0187809_10000903_pt1 | contig 14645 bp, 17 predicted proteins | sample NC_wetland_sal_i_8_FD_132415 | JGI IMG/M metagenome (GOLD analysis project Ga0187809, IMG submission 132415) | Wetland sediment microbial communities from Neuse River Estuary, North Carolina, USA - ASW_4 | ecosystem: Environmental > Aquatic > Freshwater > Wetlands > Sediment | place: USA: North... | reverse complement strand
GGTCGTGCTCGCGACACACGATCCGCGCCTGCTCGACGTGGTCGACTGGGTCGTCGAGCTGGCCCCCTTGCGCTTCCCCGAGCCGGCGGGGAGCGCCGCATGAGCGATCGCCCGCTCGGTCGCCTCGTCGCGCTCGCGCGGCCGCTCTGGCCCCGGTTCGCGCTCGCCGCGGTGCTCGGCTCGCTCGCGGTGGGCTCGGCGGTCGCGCTCATGGGGACGTCGGGTTTCCTGATCTCGAAGGCGTCGCTGCGTCCGGCGATCCTGTCGCTGTCGATCGTGATCGTCGCCGTGCGGCTGTTCGGCGTCTCGCGCGGAGTGTTCCGCTATGCCGAGCGGTTGAGCTCGCACGACGCGGCGCTGCGGCTCGTCGGCCGGCTGCGCGTCCGGTTCTACAAGCGGCTAGAGCCGCTCGTCCCCGCCGGCCTTCCGAGCGTGCGCAGCGGCGACCTGCTCAGCCGTTTCGTCGCCGACATCGACGCGCTTCAGAACCTGTACCTGCGCGGGATCGCGCCGCCGCTCGTCGCCGTCGTCGTCGGCGCAGGCGCGGTGATCGCCACCGGGTTGCTGATGCCGCAGGCGGCCCTGTGGCTCGCGCTCGGCCTGCTCCTCGCGGGAGTCGCGCTGCCGGCCGCGACGTCGTCGCTCGCGCGCGCCGCCGGACGACGGCAGGCGGGCGCACGGGCCGCGCTTGCGACCGAGGTCGTGGAGCTGCTCGCCGCCGGGCCGGAACTCGTCGCCTACGAGCGCGCCGATGCTCAACTCGGCCGCGTCGCCGCCGCAGACGCGACCCTGACGCGCATCGCCGGCCGCGACGCGGTCGCCGCCGGCGTCGGCGAAGGCCTGGCGACGCTCCTTACGGGCGTAACCGCACTCGCCGTCCTCGTCGCCGGCGTACATGCGACCGACGCCGGCGCGCTGCGCGGCGTCCTGCTCGCCGCGCTCGTGCTGCTCGCGATCGCCGCGTTCGAGGCCGTCCGTCCGCTTCCGGAAGCAGCGCAGCAACTCGCGGCGACGAGCGGCGCAGCGGCGCGCCTGTTCGAGCTCACCGACCGGGAGCCGGCCGTCCGCGATCCCGAACGGGCGCTCGCACCCCCGGTCGGCGAGCTTCTGCGGCTCGAGAACGTTCGCCTGCGCTATGCGCCGGACGCGCCGTGGGTGCTCGACGGCGTCGACCTCGAGCTCCGGTTCGGCAGCCTCGTCGCGCTGCTCGGTTCGAGCGGCGCCGGCAAGACGACGCTCGCTTCCCTGCTCGTGCGCTTCCGCGATCCCGACGAGGGACGTGTCTCCCTCGACGGCAGGGACTTTCGCGCCTATGCGCAGGACGACGTTCGCCGCGTCGTCGCGCTCGCCGGCCAGGACGCGCATCTGTTCCAGACGTCGATCCGGAACAACGTCCGCCTGGCCAAGCCCGATGCGAGCGACGACGAGATCGAAGCAGCGCTGCGGCGCTCGCGCGCCTGGGACTGGATCGCCTCGCTCCCCGACGGTCTCGACACCGATGTCGGCGAGCAGGGAGCGCTCGTCTCCGGCGGTCAACGCCAGCGGATCGCGCTCGCGCGGGCGTTCCTCTCCGGCGCGCGTTTCATCGTCCTCGACGAGCCGACCGCGCACCTCGACCCGGAAACTGCCGCCGCCATCGTCGACGATCTGCTCGCAGCGGCCGCCGGCATCGGCGTCCTCCTGATCACGCACTCACCACTTCGCCTCGAGCGATTCGACCAGGTGCTGAGCCTCGAGCACGGTCGCATCCGCTCGCACCGTCGAACCGCGGGGCTCTGAGCATCGCTACGCGTGGATGGCGGCGAGCAGATCGTCGAGTCGTCGCTCGACGCCGGGCTGGTCGCGTTTCGGATCCGCGCGCGATCCATCACCGGGCGCAGCGTCACGCGGACGCCTGCCCGCGGCACGGCCCTCAGGCTCGCGACCGCGCTACTTCGCCGACGCGCCCGACGCGGTCGGTAGCCCCGCACGCGTCCATGCGTGCATGCCGCCTTTGAGGTTCTCGACCTCGTAGCCGGCGCGTTCGAGCATGCGCGCAGCGGCGGCGCTGCGGTGACCGCTTGCGCAGACGGTGACGACCGCCTTGCCTCGCGGGACCGTCGAGAGGCGCTGCTTGAGCTGCATGAGCGGAAGATTCTGCGAGTCGCGGATGTGGCCGTGGCGCCACTCGGCCGGCTGGCGGACGTCGAGCACGTGCACGCTGCGGTCCGCGAGCCGCTCGGCGAGACGGCTCGCGTCGGTGGCTGCGGTTCGGTTGAAGAGGCCCACGGTGTCAGCCCGCCGCGCGCTCGACGACGCGGAGCAGCTTGTCGCGCACCTGGGCCGCGACCGGCGCGAGATCGTCGTTCCCGACGATGGACAGCATCCGTTCGGCGTCGACGGCGGCGATGTGCGTCGTTCCGTCATGCCGGTAGACGACGACGTTGCACGGAAGGAGCGTCCCGAGCTCGGGCTCGGCTGCGAGCGCCTGGTGGGCGAGCGGCGGGTTGCATGCGCCGAGGATCGCGTACGGCTCGCCGTCGACGCCGAGCTTCTCCTTCAGCGTCGCCTGCACGTCGATGTCGCAGAGAACGCCGAATCCTTCTGCCTTCAGTTCCTCGCGGACCCGCTCGATCGCGTCCTCGACGTCGCGGTCGGTGGTCGCGCTCAGCGTGTAGCCGGTTGTGAGCATTCGCATTCCTCCTCGAGATAGCGGCGGCGTGCCTTCTCCGCCTTCTGCCGGTGTGACTCCGCCTGCGCGGGGTCCGCGACCGAGCCGTCGAGCGCGCGCAGGATCGCGTCTTCGCCGATTGCGACCTCGCCGTCGGCGAGGACGAGCGCCGGGATGACGTCGGTCCCGGCGGCGTGGCGGAGCCGGTCGCGTTCCGCCTTGTCGACGGGAACCTGCCGGATGAGGTAGTCGACGCCGAGCTCGGTCAGCCGCTGCCGCACGCGGCGCGAGGCGGGGCACCACTCGGTCTGCCAGAGCTCGAGCATTCAGGCGCCGAGGTCGACGAGCGCCGACAAGCTCTTCAGCTGCTGCTGGAGGGAGCCGCAGACGTCTTCGCACAGGGCGAGGACGCCCTCGTCGACGATCCGGTAGTGGACGTGGTTGCCGTCCTTGCGGCGGCCGAGGATGCCGGCATCGGCGAGCACCGCCAGATGCTTGGAGATGTTCTGCTGCGAGGCGTCGAGCGCGTCGGAGAGCTCTCCGACGGTCGCCTCCCCGTCGCGCAGCCGGTCGACGAGCCGGATCCGCATCGGCTCGCCGAGCGCGCGGAAGCGACGGGCGATCAGCTCGATCAGGTCGTCGGGAACCGGGTGCGGGAGCGTCATGAGATCTCTCTTTGCGGAATAAACGAAATAGTTGTATAGTTGTATAGCACGTGTACGTCGTTGGCGCAAGGAGGTTGGAGATGTCCCGCAACATGAGCAGCCTCGACCGTGGACTGCGCGCGCTCGTCGCGCTCGCAGCGGCCGGCGCGGCGGTCGCGACCGGCGCCGGTTCCGTGGCCGGAATCGTCCTGTTCGTGGTCGCGGCGGTGCTGCTGGCGACGAGTGCCGTCGGCTTCTGCCCGCTCTACCGCCTGATCCGGTTCGACAGCCGTGGCCATCGGCCGCTACCCCACTGAAAGGAGAACGAGAAATGGATGTCACCACCGAGACCTGGGAGCGCGACGTGATCGAGCGCTCGCGCGAGCTGCCGGTCGTCGTCGACTTCTGGGCCGCCTGGTGCGGGCCCTGCCGCGCGCTTGGCCCCGCGATCGAGCAGGAGGTCGAGAAGCGCGCCGGCAAGCTGGAGCTCGCGAAGCTGAACGTCGACGCCGAGCCGGTCATCGCCGGCCGCTTCGGAATCCAGAGCATCCCCACGGTCGCGGTCTTCCGCGACGGCGAGGTCGTCACCGGCTTCGTCGGCGCCCACCCGGCGGCGACGATCGGCCGCTTCTTCGACGAGCACGTCCTGGCCGAGTCCGTCGTCTAGGTCCCGCGCGGGCTGAATCGGGTTCCGACTTGTAGTCGGCGGCGGCGGGAGCGCATGCTTGCGAGCATGTTCGCACGCTGGAAAACGGCGGTCCTGCGCTCGTCGCTACCGCAGCGGCTGGCGTGGGCCGCTGGCCTCGGGTATGTGATCGGGCTCGCGTCGCTTCTCGCGTACGGGCACCCGGGCGGCGGTCTGGGAGAGCTCCTCTTCGTGCCCGTCGTGCTCGCCGCTCTGGCCGCCGACTCGCGGATGGGCGCCGCGGCCGGCGTCGCCGCTGCCGCGATCTACGCCGCCGCATTGGCCGCTCGCGAACCGACGCTGCACGAGACCGTGGTCTCGTTGCGATTCGGGTTGCACCTCGTGTCGTACGTCGCCGCCGGTGCGATCGTCGGCGCGTTCGCGAGGCGTGCCCGCAGTCTCCTCGGCGCCTCGCTGGAGATGCTCGATGAGCTTCTCGATCTCGCGGACCGCGATGTCGGGTCGGGAGCACTGACCGGGGAGGGGCTCGATGCGGCCGTGGCACGGCGAGTACGCCGGCGGTGGCCCTTCGTCCTACTCCTCGGTGAGCTCGATCCCCTTTCGCCTCGAGTCTCGTCTCGGAGCGCGCACGAGCGCGACAGCGTCGTTCGTGACGCGTTACGACGAGTGACGTACGAGTTCGGTAAGGACGTCGAGGTGGCGCGGGCGGGGCCGACGCGTCTGGTCCTGCTCGTGACGAAGACGTCGCTTGCGGATGCTCGAGACGCAGCGGCGTCGGCCGAGCGCGCGTTCGCCCGCGAGGGGAAATGCGTCACATTCGGATGGGCGCTCTTCCCGGGGGACGGTGCGGACGGGCTTTCACTCGTTCAAGCTGCGAGCGAGCGCTTGCATGCGCGGCGCATCGTGCGCGGGGAATGGCGGCCGACGGCGGCGAGCGCGGGGCTGGTCGACGTGCTTCCGATCGCCGAGGGCGCCGGCAGCTAAACGCCGCGCGCGATGCGTATGCACTGACGCCGGCGAACCGACGGCAGGCCCCGACGTTTGTGGTTAGGTTCTGTCCGTGGGTGGGGTCGGAATCGACGTCGCGATCGTGGAGGTCGGCCCTCGCGACGGGCTCCAGTCGGTGAAGCAGACCATGCCGACGCCGGCCAAGCTGCGCTGGATCGACGCGCTCGCGGACGCCGGGCTGCGTCACATACAGGTTGGGTCGTTCGTGTCTCCGCGTGCGCTGCCCCAGATGGCCGACTGCGCCGAGGTCGTCTGCCACGCGTTGACCGTCCCGGACGTGCGGGTCTCGGTGTTGGTGCCGAATCTCCGGTTCGCGCAGCTCGCCTTCGATGCCGGCGTGCACGCCCTGACGATTCCCGTTTCCGTGAGCGAGCCGCACTCGATCGCGAACGTCCGCATGACGCACGAGGAGATCCTTGCCGAGGTTCGCTCCATCGTCGCCGCGCGCGATGCGCGGTACCCGGGCACGCAGATCGAGGTCGGTCTCGCGACGGCGTTCGGATGCACGATCCAGGGCGTCGTGCCCGAGGACGACGTGATCCGGCTCGCGTCCCGCGTCGCGGAGTGCGGGGTCGACTCGATCCATCCCGCCGACACTGTCGGGTTCGCAAGCCCCACGCAGATCCGACGTCTGCTTCCGCGCCTGCGCGCGGAGGTGGGTGAGAAGTGCAGCGGCGTCCACCTCCACAACACGCGCGGCCAGGGCCTTGCCAACGTCGTTGCGGCGCTGGACGTCGGCGTCCGCGCCTTCGACTCCTCGCACGGCGGCCTCGGCGGGTGCCCGTACGCTCCGGGCGCAACCGGGAACATCGTCACCGAGGACCTCGTCTTTCTGCTCGAGGCGATGGGGCTCCGCACCGGCGTCGACATCGAGCGGCTGATCGAGGCGCGCTCGGTCCTCGTTGCGGGGTTGCCGGGGGAGGAGCTGTACGGCCATGTCGCCGAGGCAGGCCTGCCGAAGGATTTCGCGTCGGCCACGGCCGCCGCGTGAGCGGCGTCGAGCCGGAGCGGCTCCCGCTCGCCGGGATCCGGGTCGTCGAGTTCTCGCACGTGGTGATGGGGCCCGCCTGCGGCCTCGTGCTCGCCGACCTCGGTGCGGACGTCGTCAAGGTCGAGCCTCCTGTCGTCGGTGACAAGACGCGCCATCTCGGCGCGGCCAGCGCCGGGCTCTTCATGACGTACAGCCGGAACAAGCGCAGCGTTGCGGCCGACGTCCGCGCGCCTGAGGGACTCGCCTTCATACGGCGGCTCGTCGTGCAGGCGGACGTTCTGGTCGAGAACTTCCGGCCGGGTGCGCTCGACGCGGTCGGGCTCGATTACGCCTCGCTCACCAAAGAAGCGCCTCGTCTCGTCTACTGCTCGCTCAAAGGCTTTCTCGGGGGGCCGTACGAGCAGCGAGTCGCCCTCGACGAGGTGGTCCAGATGATGGGCGGTCTTGCCTACATGACCGGTCCGCCGGGGCAGCCGCTCCGGACGGGCGCGTCCGTCAACGACCTCATGGGCGCGGTCTTCGCGGTGGTCGGTGTCGTCTCTGCGCTGTACGAGCGGGAGCGAACAGGCCGCGGCGCTCTTGTCAAGGCGGGGCTCTTCGAGAACAACGCCTTTCTCGTCGCACAGCACATGGCGAAGTCCGCGATCACCGGGGAGATCCCGCGTCCGATGCCGGTGCGCGATTCCGGCTGGGGTGTCTATGACGTCTTCACGACGAGCGACGACGAGCGCGTCTTCGTCGCCGTCGTCACGGACAGGCAGTGGCACACGTTTTGCAAGGCCTTCGAGCTGGCCGAGCTCGCGACGATGGATGCTCTTGCGACCAACCGGCTGCGTGTCGATGCGCGCGAATGGTTGATTCCCGCGCTCGCTGACGAGCTCGGCCGTCGTACGTCCGGCGAAGTCTGCGATTTGTGCGAGCTCGCCGGTGTGGGCTTTGCGCCGATCCGGCGCCCCGACGAGCTGTTCGACGACCCGCACCTGTCTCGGCCGGAGGCGAGGGTCGACGTCACGCTCGAGGATGGCACCTCGACGTGGCTGCCCGCGTTGCCGCTCGAGCTCGACAACCGTCGCCCGCGCGGCAGGCTCGCTCCGCCCGGTCTCGGCGAGCACACCGTCGAAGTGGCCGAAGAGCTCGGCTACAGCCCGGAGGAGATCGCGCGACTCGTCGACGCCGGCGTGCTCGCCGTCGCCGACGCCGCGCGTGTCTGAAGGGGAGACGCGGCTACCGCGTCCGCGCGGCGGAGTCTTCGTCGGCGCTCGCGACCCAGCAGTAGATGTGCTCGGGGCGTCCGGCGGACGCGTAGCGGAGGTTGAGGTTGACCATGCCCGAGCCGGCGAGGAACTTGAGGTAGCGGCGGGCGATGCCCTGGCTGAGGTTGGCGCGCGTGGCGAGCTCCGCCGAGGACAGGCCCTTGTCGGCGTCGCGGAGGATGCCGACGACGTGCGCGAGCGTCGGTGCCGAGATCCCCTTCGGCAGCGACTCGCGGCTGTTTCGTGTGCGGAGGAGGCTGTAGAGGCGGTCGATCTCCGCCTGTTCCGCCTGCTGGATCCGGTCGAGCCGGCTCTTGAGCGTCCCGTACGTCTCGAGTCGCTCTCTCAGGGTCGCGAAGGTGAACGGCTTGACGATGTAGTGGACGACGCCGAGATGCATCGCCTCGCGTAGGGCGGTGACGTCTTTTGCCGAGGTGATCGCTATCACGTCGGCGTGCGCCTGCTCGGTCGTGCGGAGGCGGCGCAGCACTTCGATGCCGCTCAGATCGGGGAGATAGAGATCGAGCAGGACGAGGTCCGGCTGGAGCAGGGTGATGAGGCGGAGCGCCTCGGCACCCGTCGTGGCTTCGCCGACGACCTCGAAGCCGGGCACGCGTTCGGTGAACTCCCGATGGACGGATGCCGCCATGAAGTCGTCGTCGGCGACGAGAGTGCGGATCACGGCGCGCTCGGTTCGAGGTTGGGCGCGTGTGCGCGGAGCGGGATGGTGACGGTGAAGAGGGCGCCGTCGACGTTGTCGACGGTGATCCGTCCCCTACGGCGGCGCACCTCCTGACTCACGAGGGCGAGCCCGAGCCCGCGGCGCCTGCCGCCGTTGCGCGCGACCTTCGTCGTGTAGCCGTCGCGGAAGATCTCTTCGCTGAGCGCCGGGTTGATGCCGGTGCCGGAGTCGTGGACGCGGATGACGAGATCACTGCCCTCGGCGACGAGCGAGATGTCGACGTGGCCCCCCGCGCCGGCCTGCGAGGCGGAGTCGATCGCGTTGTCGATCAGGTTTCCGAGCATCGCCGCGAGCGCGGGGACGTCGTCGAGCTGATCGGAGACGTCGTGGAACGCGGAGATCTGCAGCTTGACACCGCGCTCGCTGGCCACGGAGGACTTGCCGAGGAGCAGCGCGGCCAGCGTCGGGTCGCTGCTGCCGTCGACGAGGGAGCCTGCGAGCTCCTGATGGAGCAGGGACGCGCGGTTGATCTCGTTGACCGCGTCCTCGTGGCGCCCGAGCTCGATCAGTCCGCTGATCACGTGGAGGCGGTGCTGGAAGTCGTGTTCCTGGGCGCGCAGCGCTTCGGCGAGGTCGCGAGCCTCGTTGAGCTCGCCGGCGAGCGTGTCGAGCTCGGTGCGGTCGCGGAGCGTGACGACGGCGCCGATCGGGCGGCCGCGTACCTCGACCGGCGTGCGGCTGGCGACGAGCACCCGGTCGCCGGCGAGGATCACCTGGTCGGGGCCGTCCACCTCACCGGTCAGCACCTCGCGGACGCGACCGTCCGGCACGATCTCGGCCAGGGGCCGGCCCAGAGCCGAGTCGTCGAGGCCGAGGAGGCGCTTCGCCTCGTCGTTGAGAAGGGTGACGCGTCCCATCGCGTCGACCGTGATCGCGCCCTCCCGGATGGCGTGGAGCATCGCCTCTCGCTGCTCGACCAGTGTCGCGATCTCGTTGGCCTCGAGCCCGAAGGTCTGACGACCGACGCGGCGGGCGAGCAGCAGCACACCGAGCCCGCCGAGGACGAGCGCGAGCAGCGAGGGGATCATGATGCTCGGCAGCTCGTCGACGAGCGCGTCGCCGAGAGTGCTCTCGAGCACGCCGACCGAGACGAGGCCGATGATTCGTCCACGGGCGTCGCGCAGCGGCACCTTCGCGCGCACCGAGCGACCGAGCGAGCCGGTCTGAACGGCGACCTGCGTCGCGCCCGCGAGGACCGCCGTGACGGGCTCACCGGGATCGTGCAGCAGCGACTTGCCGATCTCGGCGGGGTCCGGATGCGAGTACCGGACGCCCTTGCGGTTGGCCACGACGACGAACGCCGCACCGGTGCTGCGGCGGATCCGCTCCGCGATCGGGTCGATGGTGCGCGCCGGATCCGGAGTGGAGAAGGCGTCCGCGATCGCGGGTGTCGCGGCGACGGTGCGTGCGATCGCGAGCGACTCCTGGCCCGCGCGCAGGTCGAGGTTGTGCCTGGCGCGGAGGAACGTCATCACGAAGCCGCCGCAGACCACGAGCAAGATGATCCCGAGCTGGAGGACGAAGATCTGTGTCGACAGCCTCCGGGCCGGACGCCGGTTCGTCGCGCTTGCCACCAGCCGGCCATGGTATCGCCTTCGCGCCACGGCCTCCGACGCCGCCCTCGCGACAAGAAATGCGGAATAAGTCGCGCTAAGCGTCAGTAAGTCCGGCTTAGAGCCTCAATGTCGACAGCCGCCCGCGGCGGTCGCATCATGCAGCCTCCTCGAGGTGGAGGCGTCCTAGTGCAACTGTTCTGGTTGTCGGTCGGCTTTGGATTCGTCACCGCGTCCGTGCTTGCGATAGCGGCGGTCGGCCTTAGCCTCCAGTTCGGAATCACGAACTACGTCAACTTCGCGTACGGCGACTTCATGGCGCTGGGCGGCTTCTTCGCGTACGTCCTCAACAACGAGGTCTTCCACCTCGACATCTGGATCGCTCTGGTGATCGGCTCGCTCGCGATGGGCCTGTTCGCGGTGCTCGTCAACCGGCTGATCCTCGGTCCGTTCGCGCGACGGTTCAGCACGAGCCACTACCTGCTCATCGTCACCTTCGGTCTCTCGCTGATCATGCTCAACGCCGCCTATTCCATCTGGGGCGCCGACGTCCGCTTCTACAGGATGCCGATCGCCTCGGCGCTGACGATCGGGCCGTTGCGATTCACCCGAAACCAGTTGATCGTGATCGCGATCGCGGTCGCGCTGATGCTGGCTGTGCACACGTTGCTCAAGGCGACGCGCCTCGGGAAGTCGATGCGGGCGATGTCGGACAACACAACGCTCGCCATGACGAGCGGCATCGACACGAAGCGGATCACGACGATCACCTGGTTCCTGTCGGGGACGCTCGCCGGAGTGGCGGGCACCGTCCTCGGGATCGGCGAGGGCAACCTCACGCCGGCCTCCGGTGAGCTCTTCCTGTTCGTGATCTTCGCGGCCGTCATCCTCGGCGGCATCGGGAGCATCTACGGCGCGATGGGGGGAGCGCTGCTGATCGGCCTGGCGACGGAGATCTCTGCGGCCTTCATCAACCCGGCCTACAAGCTCGACATCGCGTTCGTGATCTTGATCCTGACGCTGCTCATCCGGCCGAGCGGCCTGATCGCACGGCCGGGAACGACGTAGCGCCGTGGTCTACTACGTCTTCACTCTCGTCTTCTTCTGTTTCGACTACTTCATCCTCGCGATGGGGTTGAACATCCAGTACGGCGAGACGGGGATCCTGAACTTCGCGTACATCGGCTTCGTCGCCATCGGCGCGTACTTCACCGGCGTCTTCAGCCTGCACAGCTCGGCCGGCACCGGGCAGCACTACATCCTCGGGCTCGGTCTCCCGTTCCCGGTCAACCTGCTGCTCGGCGGGGTCGCGACGATGGCCTTCGCCTTCGTCGTCGCGCTCATCACGCTGCGGCGCCTGCGGACGGACTACCTCGCGATCGTCCTGATCTCGCTGTCGCTCGTGCTCTACGACTTCTGCAACAACTTCGTCTCGATCTTCAACGGCGCGGACGGCCTCTACAACGTGCCCGAGCCTTTTGCGAAGGCGCTCGGGCTCACCGTCAACTCGTTCATCCCCTTCTTCGCCTGCGTCACGGCGGTGATCTCGCTTCTCATGTGGTTCGTGATGAGCCGGATAACGCGGGCGCCGCTGGGGCGCACGTTCCGCGCGATTCGTGACGACGACGTCGTCGCGGCGGCGCTCGGCAAGAACGTCTTCGGGATGCGGCTCAAGTCGATGCTGATCGGCTCGTTCTACGCCGGCATAGGCGGCGGGCTCCTGATCCAGTTCGGCGGTTCGTTCAATCCGACGGCCTGGCTCCCCGGAGAGACGTTCGTCGTGTTCGCCGTTCTGATCGTCGGCGGTGCCGGCAACAACATCGGCATGTTCGTCGGCGCGCTGCTCGTCGAGACGCTGCTCATCCACCTGCCGGCGTTCCTGCCGGAGATCCCTGGTCATCCGGGTCTCATCGAGTACTTCGACAACGCCGTGGTGGGGATGGTGCTGATGGTGATGCTCTGGTTCCGCCCGCAGGGCGTCGTGCCCGCGCGCCTCCGGCGCACGTCGAGCTTCGGCGTCATCGCACGCGGCGACGACGCGAGCCCCACCGTCTCGGCGCACATCGCCGTCGAGTCCCCGCTGACCGGCCATGAGTGAGATTGGCGTCCTCGAGCCCCAAGGCCGGCCGACGCGGACGGCCGCGTTTCGCTGCGACGCCATCACAAAGGCGTTCCAGGGCGTGCACGCAGTCAACGGCGCCGGCTTCGACGTCCCCGAGGGACAGATCACCGCGCTCATCGGGCCCAACGGTGCAGGCAAGACGACCGTCGTGAACATCCTCTCCGGCGCGATGACCTGCGACAGCGGCAGGGAGTTCATCGGCGAGACCGAGGTCACCAACTGGCCGAGCTACCGGATCGCGCGGCTCGGCCTGTTCCGGACGTTCCAGCTCTCGCGCGAGCTCGGTGGGCTGACCGTGCTCGAGAACCTGCTCGTCGCGCCGGCGCACCAGGCGGGTGACTCCCTCGTCAACGTGCTCTTCCGTCCAGGCGTGATCCGGAGGGAGGAGCGCGAGGAAGCCGAGCGCGCCCTGTCGGTGCTCGACATCTACGGCCTGTACCGACATCGGGACACCCGCGCGCGGGAGTTGTCCGGCGGACAGAAGAAGCTCCTCGAGATCGCGCGCGCGGTCATGGCGTCGCCGAAGATCCTGCTGCTCGACGAGCCGATGGCCGGTGTCAACCCGGCGCTGATCGAGCTGATCGGCGGTTACATCCTCGACCTCAAGCAGAGCGGCGTCACGGTGCTCATGGTCGAGCACAACCTGAACGTCGTCGAACAGATCTGCGACTACGTGATCGTGCTCGCAGAGGGACGAACGCTGGCGACCGGACGGCTCAGCGAGCTGCGAGAGAACACCGAAGTCGTCAAGGCCTACCTCGGAGAGGTGATCGATGCCGGCCCTGCTCACTGACGGAGTGACGGCCGGTTACGGCCGCTCTCCGATCATCAGCGACATCACCCTGTCTGCCGAGATCGGCACCGTCACGACCATCATCGGTCCCAACGGCGCGGGGAAGTCCACGTTCGCCAAGACGCTGGTCGGAGTGCTCAAGCCGATGTCGGGCCGGATCCTGGTGAACGACCTCGACGTCACCCGCCTCCCGGGCCACCAGATCCCGCGCCACGGGCTCGTGTACGTGCCGCAGAACGACAACGTCTTCAAACGGCTGACGGTTCGCGAGAACCTGGAAGTCGGCGGGTTCGTCGCGAAGGGCGACACCTCCGCCCGCATGGCGGAGATCTTCGGGATCTTCACGGACCTCGGCAAGGCAAAGGAGAAGAAGGCCGGTCTCCTCTCGGGCGGGCAGCAGAACCTGCTGGCGATCGCCCGGGCGCTCATGGTCGACCCGTCGGTGATCATCCTGGACGAGCCGACGGCCGGGCTCTCGCCGACCTACACCAACGCCGTGTGGGACCAGATCGCGGCGGTCGCGCGACTCGACACGGCGGTCCTCGTCGTCGAACAGAACGTCGAGCGCGCCCTGAAGCACTCGGACTTCGTGCACATCTTCGTGGCGGGACGCAGTCACGTGCACGGGCCTGCGGAAGAGATCGCGGCGCTCGATCTGCCGTCGATCTTCCTCGGGCGATCCCACGCGAACTAGGGCCACGGACATTCACGCAGCCAGTCCAAACACAGAAGGAGGGTGAGAATGGTCAGGGCAAGATGGTGGCGCAGTGCGGCGCTCGTGCTCGCGCTCGTCGCCGCGGCGGCCGTCGCCGGCGGAGCCTTCGGCTCCACGAACTCGACTGCTACGGCGCACAAAGCAGGCACGTCGGCGCTCGTCGTCGGCGGGATGTTCCCGTTCACCGGCACCAAGTCGCTCCTGTCGCAATGGGGGACGCATGGTGTGCCCGTCGGGATCTACGAGGTCAACCACAACGGCGGCGTCCTCGGTCAAAAGTGGAAGTCGGCCTACGTGGACGACGCTGCCGACTCGGTCGACGCCCTCCCGGCGTTCCGGAAGCTGCTGCTGAAGCACCCGACTCTGGTCATCGGCCCGTTCTCGCCGACGATCGAGGCGGTCATCAACCAGTTCCAGCCCAACAACGTCGTCGATTTCATGGTCGGCGGGCTCACGCAGCTGGACAACATGCACAATCCGTACGTCTTCCGCACATCGTCGTCCGACTCAAACGAGGCGATCGCGATGGCGTACTACGCGATCCAGCACGGCTGGAAGTCGGCGTCTCTGATCTTCGACAACTCCGCGAACTCGCAGGGCTTCGTCCCGCCGCTCGAGAAGGCGTTCAAGGCGCTCGGCGGCAAGATCGACGCGAACATCACCCTGACGCCCGGGCAGTCGTCGTACAACGCGGAGCTCGCACAGGCGTTCTCGAATCACCCGCAGGTCATCTTCGACTCGATGGACTCGCAGTCGGCGGCGACGCTGTTCTCGGACGGTCAGCAGCTCGGCTACATGAACGTCCCCTGGATCGGCGACGACCTCCAGTCCGCTCCGAACGGCGACTACGCAAAGGCCTTCGGTCAGAGCGCCGCGAGCGAGCTCACCGCCGCTTTGCCGGCCTCGCCTTCCGGTACGGCGTTCAGCCACTTCCTCGCCGACTATCAGACGGTGTGGCATACGAAGACGATCCTGCCGACGACGTTCAACGAGTACGACTCGGTCGTGATCGCGTCACTCGCGATGACGGCTGCGAAGTCGACGAACCCGAAGGTGTGGACGAAGGACGTCGTGAAGGTGTCCGACCCGCCGGGCGTCCAGTGCTCGACCTACGCGGCCTGCGTGCGCTTGCTCAAGAAGGGCAAGGACATCAACTACCAGGGCGCCTCGGGCAACGACGACTTCAACAAGTTCCACAACGTCTTCAGCGGCTTCCAGATGGTCGGGTTCGACTCGAGCCTGAACAATGTGACTCGTGGCTTCGTCACGCCGCAAGAGCTGGAGTCCGTTGTGGCAAAGGGCGGCTGAGCAGAGCTCAGCCGAAGGCAACAGACGGGGGTTGCGGGCGAGACCCGCGGCCCCCGTCTCGAGACGGCGATGGGGTCGTCCATGAGCGGCCTGGGCGCGGTCACCGGGGCTGCCGGTTTCAGCGCCGCCTCGCCGGACCATCTCGCCGGTCGCGCGCGATCTGACGTCTCGCTTCGTGACGACACGGTGTTCGTTCGCTACGGCTACGGTGTCGGCACGG
>Ga0187809_10000901_pt1 | contig 14659 bp, 11 predicted proteins | sample NC_wetland_sal_i_8_FD_132415 | JGI IMG/M metagenome (GOLD analysis project Ga0187809, IMG submission 132415) | Wetland sediment microbial communities from Neuse River Estuary, North Carolina, USA - ASW_4 | ecosystem: Environmental > Aquatic > Freshwater > Wetlands > Sediment | place: USA: North... | reverse complement strand
GCGCCGGCGCTGCCTCGCGACGGACGGCCTCACGGGTCGCTGAGCGTCACCTCGACGCCTCCGACCAGGTCGGAGATGAGGTTGTAGATCGCCGCCGCCAGGGTCAACAGTGCGGTCATCAAGATGACGTTGATCGCCCCGACGATCGCGACGATGCCGATGATCCGGCTGCCGGTGAGCGGGTTGTGCAGCGCCTTGCTTGACGTGGTTGGCGCGACCGAGTTGACCAGGTTGTTGATCTGATCCCAGACGCCCATCTGCCCGAGCACCGCGTAGATGATCGCGGTCGCGACGACCAGGACGACGAGGATCACCAGCGTGACGACGAAGGTGACCTTCATGACGGTCCACGGGTCGACGTGCTTGACCACGAGCCTGGCCCGTCGAGGGCCTCGCCGTGCCACCGAAACCCGCACCGGCGCGCGACCCTCGTCGACAGCCGTGCCGGTGCCAAGCGACCCCGCCGCGGCAGGCAGCGGCGAGTCAGGCGCCGGGTTGGGTTCAGCGGTGGTAGCCGGACGGCGAAGGCCTGGCCGGGTGGGATCGCTCACGAGTCTCCCTGTTCCGGATCGGCGGCAGAGTCGGTGGCCGGGTCGCTAGGCGAATCGCCCTGTGTTCCCGTGACACTACCGCCGTCACGCGGCGTCCCGCTGTCGGTCGCGCCGTCGGATTCATTGTCATCGCTCGACGACGGTGCCGCAGTTCGCCCCGCCGCCCCTCCGGAGAGGTCGGCGTCGATCAAGTTCTCCACCTCGGCGTCGTCGATGTCGTCGACGCCGGCCGCCGACTCGGCATTGCGCGTCACACCCACCACGGCGTCGCCGTCACCGAGGTTGATCAACCGGACGCCCATGGTGGCCCGCGACGTCGGACGGACCTCGTCCGCCCGGGTGCGGATCACGCCGCCGCTGGAGGTGATCGCGAAGACCTCGTCGCCGGCGTCAACCATCAGCGCGCCGACCAGCCCGCCACGGTCGTCGGTGAGCTTCGCCGTCAGCACGCCCTGGCCGCCGCGCCCCTGCACCGGGTACTCGTCGATGGGCGTGCGCTTGGCATACCCGCCGTCGGTTGCGGTGAAGACGAACGCGTCGGGGCGGGCGACCATCATCGCCAGCAACTCGTCGCCGTGCTTGAACCGCATGCCAATGACACCGGACGTCGCGCGGCCCATCGGCCGCAACGCGTCGTCGTCCGCCCTGAAGCGAATCGACTGCCCCTTGCGGCTGACCAGCAACAGGTCGTCATCAGGTGAGACGAGGCGAGCCGCGATGACCGCGTCGCCCTCGCGCAGGTTAATCGCGATGACTCCGCCGGTGCGGTTGGAGTCGAAGTCGCGCAGCGCGGTCTTCTTGACCAGGCCGTCACGTGTCGCCAGCACGAGGTACGGCGCTACCTCGTAGTCCTTCAGCGCCAGCACCTGGGCGATGTTCTCGTCAGGTTGGAACGCCAGCAGGTTCGCGACGTGTTGGCCGCGCGCGCTGCGAGCCGCTTCGGGCAACTCGTACGCCTTGGCGCGGTAGACCCGGCCCTTGTCGGTGAAGAACAGCACCCAGTGATGGGTCGTCGTGACGAAGAAGTGCTCGACGACGTCGTCCTGGCGAAGTTGCGCGCCGATGATGCCCTTGCCGCCGCGGCGTTGCGCTCGATAGAGGTCGGTCTTCGTGCGCTTGGCGTAACCGCCGTTGGTGATGGTGACAACCACTGGCTCTTCGGCGATGAGGTCTTCCATGCTGACCTCGCCGTCGAACGGCACGATGACACTGCGCCGCTCGTCGCCGTGCTTCTCGACGATCTCGGCCAACTCTTCGCTGACGATCGTGCGCTGGCGCGGCTCGCTGTCAAGAATGTCGTTGTAGTCGGCGATCTGCGCCTCGAGCTTGGTGAGTTCGTCGGTGATTTTCTGCCGTTCCAACGCGGCGAGCCGGCGCAACTGCATGTCGAGGATGGCGGTTGCCTGCACCTCGTCGACGTCGAGCAACTCCATCAACCCGGTGCGGGCGATGTCGACCGACTCTGAGTTTCGGATCAACGCGATGACGGCGTCGAGTTGGTCGAGCGCCTTCACATATCCGCGATAGATGTGCGCAGTGCGCTCCGCCTCGGCGAGCAGGTAGCGGGTGCGCCGGACAATGACCTCGAGCTGGTGGGTCACCCAGTGCCGGATGAATCCGTCGAGCGTCAGGGTGCGCGGCACGTTGTCGACCAGCGCCACCATGTTGCAGCCGAAGGTGTCTTGCAGCTGGGTCTGCTTGTAGAGGTTGGCGATGACCACCTTCGCGACCGCGTCGCGCTTGAGCACGATGACCAGCCGCTGACCGGTGCGCGATGACGAGTCGTCGCGAATGTCGGCGATGCCGCCGAGCTTGCCCTCGTTGACCAGCTCGGCGATGCGCAGCGCCAGGTTGTCGGGGTTGACCTGGTACGGCAGTTGCGTGATGACCAGCAGTTGCCTGCCACGGCTGTCTTCTTCGACGTCGATGACCGCGCGCATCGTGATCGAGCCGCGGCCGGTGCGGTACGCCTCTTCGATGCCGCGGCGGCCGACGATGTAGGCGCCCGTCGGAAAGTCTGGGCCCTTGATGCGCTCCATCAGCGCTTCGAGCAACTCCTCGCGGGTGGCGTCGGGGTGCTCAAGCGCCCACTGCGCGCCGTCGGCCACCTCGCGCAAGTTGTGCGGCGGGATGTTGGTGGCCATGCCGACCGCGATGCCGGCCGACCCGTTGACCAGGAGGTTGGGGAACCGGCTCGGCAGGATCAGCGGTTCGTTGGTCTTGCCGTCGTAGTTGGGCGTGAAATCGACGGTGTCTTTGTCGATGTCGCGCACCATCTCCATGGCGAGCTGCGCCATGCGGCACTCGGTGTAACGCATCGCCGCCGGCGGGTCGTTGCCCGGCGATCCGAAGTTGCCCTGGCTGTCGATGAGCGGATAGCGCAGTGACCACGGTTGGGCCAACCGCACCAACGCGTCGTAGATCGCGCTGTCACCGTGCGGGTGGTACTGGCCCATGACGTCGCCGACGATGCGCGCGCACTTGTTGTAGCCGCGGTCGGGCCGATAGCCGCCGTCGTACATCGCGTAGAGCACGCGCCGGTGCACCGGCTTCAAACCGTCGCGGACGTCGGGCAACGCACGCCCGACGATGACGCTCATCGCGTAGTCGAGGTAGCTGCGCTGCATCTCGCCCTGCAGGTCGACCGGCTCGATGCGGCCGCCCTCTGGCGGGAGCGTGGTGTCTTGGCTCACAACGACTTCCTCACTCGGATTTCCTTGTCAGGCAGGCAATCTCGCTCGCCCACGGCTGGTCGACTAGATGTCGAGGAAGCGAACGTCCTTGGCGTTGCGTTGGATGAACGAGCGACGTTGTTCGACGTCCTCGCCCATCAAGATGCTGAACGTCTTGTCGGCTCGCGCCGCGTCGTCGAGATTGACCTGCAGCATGATGCGTTGAGCTGGGTCCATCGTGGTCGACCACAGTTCTTCGGCGTTCATCTCGCCGAGACCCTTGTAACGCTGGATGCCGTCCTTCGGCATCTTGCGGCCTGCCTCGCGGCCCGCGGCGACCAAGGCGTCGCGCTCGCGGTCGGAGTACGCGAACTCGTGCACGCCGGAACTCCACTTCAGCCGGTACAGCGGCGACTGGGCAAGGTAGACATGGCCGGCCTCGACGAGGGGCTTCATGAACCGGAACAGCAAGGTGAGCAGCAAGGTGCGAATGTGCTGGCCGTCGACATCGGCGTCGGCCATCAGCACAATCTTGTGGTAGCGCAGTTTCTCGATGTCGAAATCGTCGTGCACGCCGGTGCCCAGCGCCGAGATGACCGCCTGCACCTCGTTGTTTTGCAACACCCGGTCGATGCGCGCCCGCTCGACATTCAAAATCTTGCCGCGGATGGGCAGGATCGCCTGGGTGCGCGGGTCACGGCCTTGCCGGGCGGAACCGCCAGCAGAGTCACCCTCGACGATGAACAGCTCACACTCTTCGGGATGTGAGCTCTGGCAGTCGATCAGCTTGCCGGGCAACCCGCCACCGCCGAGCAATCCCTTGCGGTTGCGGGCGAGGTCGCGCGCCTTGCGCGCCGCGACACGCGCGGTGGCCGCTTGAATTCCCTTGCGGACGATGTCTTTGCCCTCGGAGGGGTTCTTCTCGAACCATTCACCGAGCTTGTCGTTGCAGACGGTTTGCACGAACGACTTCGCTTCGGTGTTGCCCAGCTTGGTCTTCGTCTGGCCTTCGAACTGCGGCTCGGTGAGCTTCACCGAGACGATCGCGGTGAGGCCTTCCCGCACGTCTTCACCAGAAAGCCGGTCTTCCTTCTTCTTGATGAGGTTCCAGTCTTCGCCGAACTTGTTGACCAGGTAGGTCAGTGCGGCGCGAAAACCCTCTTCGTGGGTGCCGCCTTCGTGCGTGTTGATGGTGTTGGCGAAGGTGTGCACCGACTCGGTGTAGCCGGTGTTCCACTGCATCGCGATCTCGAGGCTCATACCGCTGTTGGGGTCTTGGGACTCGATCGAGATGATGCTGCGGTGCGCCGGCTCCTTTGACGCGTTGAGGTGCTCGACGTAGTCGACCAGGCCGCCGTCGTAGCGGTAGGTGACCTCCGACGGGTCAGCCCCCACCGCGGGCTTCTCGTCGTCCTCTGTTGGGGTGTGCCGAGCGGGCCGCTCGTCGCACAACGACAGGGTCAGGCCCTTGTTGAGGAACGCCATCTCGCGGAAGCGATCGGACAGCGTCTCGAAGCTGTACTCGGTGGTCTCGAAAATCTCCGGGCTGGCCCAAAAGGTGATTGTGGTGCCGGTCTCTGCGGTGGCTTCGCCACGCTGCAGCGGACCGGTCGGCACGCCGTACTCGTAGCTTTGCCGCCACACGTGGCCGTCGCGCCGAATCTCGGCATCGAGCCGGCTCGACAGCGCGTTGACGACCGAGACACCGACGCCGTGCAAGCCACCGGAGACCTTGTAACCGCCGCCGCCGAACTTGCCACCGGCGTGCAGGACGGTCAGCACGACCTCGACCGCTGGCTTCTTCTCGACCGGGTGCTCGTCGACCGGGATGCCGCGCCCGTTGTCGAACACCCGCACGCCGCCATCGGCCAGCAGGTCGACCTTGATGGTGTCGCAGTAGCCGGCGAGCGCCTCGTCGACGGCGTTGTCGACCACCTCGTAGACGAGGTGGTGCAGACCGCGTTCGCCGGTCGACCCGATGTACATGCCGGGCCGCTTGCGGACGGCCTCCAGCCCTTCGAGGACCTGGATCGACTCGGCGTTGTAGCTGGCTTGTGCGGTTCCGTTGGGTGAGCTGTCAGGGACGAGGTCTTCGGTCGCGGTCGCGATGGACTCGTGAGTCACGGGTGCGGTTGCCTCCTGCTGCTCTCCACCGCACCCGGTGTGGGCACATGTGGTCTTTCCGCTGCATTCGCTTACGCTCGCGCACAGCGCCGCTGGTGGTCTGAGGGATGCCTCCAGTGTACCTGGGCGATCGTCACAACAGGGCCGCCGTGGCCCCTAGCTGTGGATTTGCGCGCCTATCTCCGAGGCTTGTGAATCCCCATACCTAAACCGGGTCTCACGCGCTCCGCGCCCCGCCTTCTCGGGTTGATCACGTTTCGGACGTGTACAGGTCCGAAGACAGGCCTGTGGAGGTGTCCTGGGGCAGGTACACGTCCGAAACGTGATCAACCGGGAGCCGGCGGCAGTCAAGTCAGCCGTAGGTGTCGCGCGGGCCAGGGCCGCGCACCCGCAGCGGTCCGCGCCGCCAGTCCGGGCCGGCCGGGCCGCGCACCTCGATCCGCCGCACGACGCCTCGACCCACCACCTCGTCGAGCCGGTTGTGCAGTTGCGGCAGCAGCAGCCTGATCTGGGTGGCCCAGGCGGTCGACTCGGCGATCAAGGTCAGGACGCCGTCGTCGAACTTGTCGGGCCGGCAGTGCGCGGCGAGTTCGGCGCCAGCGATCTCCGGCCACCGCTGGGTCACCCCGGCCACCGCGGCCGGCACGTCCCAGCCGCGCTCGGCCAGCAAGCGACCAAGCGTGTCACCCAGCGGCTCGGGGTCGCCGGGGTCGCGTTGCCGCCCTCCCGCGCGTCCCGGTGATCCGGACGACGGGCGCTTGCGGCGGGCTGGCGCGGCGCCGCGGGCGCGCGCCTCTTCTCGGGCGCGAGCCAATGCGGCACGGGCCAGGTCGACGCCGGACAGCGGCCTGATCGGCGCCGCCGCGTCGCCCGGCTCGAACTCCTCGGCCGGCTCGACGTCATCGGACATGGCGCACCTGCCCTGCCATCACGTCGACCCGCGCGCCGGCGAGCTCCTCCGGCACATCGGCGGCGACCGCGGCGGTGATCAGCACCTGTTCCGCCGGCGCGACCAATGACGCCAGCCGTTCGCGGCGGTCGGCGTCGAGTTCGGCGAACACGTCGTCCAGGATGAGCACCGGCTCGCCGCCATCGGCGCACAGCAGGTCGTACGACGCGAGCCGCAGCGCCAAAGCCAGTGACCACGACTCGCCGTGGCTGGCGTAACCACGCGCGGGGAGCCCGTTGACGCCGAGCGCAAGCTCGTCGCGATGCGGGCCGACCAACGTGATGCCGCGCTCCAACTCGTCGCCGCGGGCAGTTGCCAGCGCGGCTTGCAACGCGGCGGCCAGCACGTCGCGGTCGGGTTCGAGCGCGACGTCAGGGCCGAGCGAGCTGACGTAGTCGAGTGTCGTGGACGCCGAACCACGGGCCACCGCCGCGTACGCCTTCTCGACCAGCGGCCGCAGCGCCTCCACCAACTCGACGCGGGCGGCCAACAGCTCGGCGCCAGCGCGCGACAGGTGCGCGTCCCAGACGTCGAGGGTGCGCAGATCGGCGCCACCCGAACGACGCGCCAGCCCGGCGGTCTTCAGCAACGCGTTGCGTTGCTTGAGCACCCGGTCGTAATCCGATCGAACGGCCGCCAACCGAGGCGCGCGCGCGACGAGCACCTCGTCGAGAAAGCGGCGGCGTTCGCTCGGATCGCCCTTCACCAACGCGAGGTCCTCGGGCGCGAACAACACGGTGCGCAAAATGCCGAGCAATTCACGCGGCCGCGGCACGGGGCTCTTGTTCACTCTCGCGCGGTTCGCCTTGCCGGGGTTTATCTCGATCTCGAGCAACATGGAGCGCGAGTCTCGGACGACGCGACCTCGCACCACGGCCTGCGTCGCGCCCATGCGCACCAACGCGGTGTCGTTCGCCACGCGGTGACTGTCGAGGGTGGCGAGATAGCCGACCGCTTCGACGAGGTTCGTTTTCCCTTGCCCGTTAGGGCCGACCAGCGCGGTGACACCCGGCTCGAGAGCGAGCTCGACCGCTTCGTACGAACGAAAGTCAGTCAGTGAAAGGTGCGCGATGTGCACGGCGACAGCGGCGGGCGACGTATGACGGCGGCCGCTAGCCGCTGTGCTCGGTGGTTCCGGACGTCGCCCCGGCGCCTTCACCGGTCTGCGTGCCCGCGGCGGTTTCGGGCAGGATCGCGTGACCGCCGAACTGGTTGCGCAACGACGCGACGACCTTCATCGCGGGTGAGTCGTCTTGCCGAGACGCGAAGCGGGCGAACAAGGACGCGGTGATGACCGGCATCGGGACGGCGTGGTCGATCGCCGCCTCGATTGTCCAACGGCCCTCGCCGGAGTCTTCGGCCCAGCCACGCACCTTGTCGAGTTTCGGGTCGGCCGACAACGCGGCGTCGAGCAGGTCGAGCAGCCACGACCGAATGACCGTGCCCTCGCGCCAGCTTTTGAAGATGGCCGGTACGTCGGTGGTGACGTCGGTCGCCGCCAACAGCTCGTAGCCCTCGGCGTAGGCCTGCATGATGCCGTACTCGATGCCGTTGTGAACCATCTTGGCGAAGTGGCCGGCGCCGACAGAACCCGCGTGCACGAAACCGAATTCGCCGGGCGGCTTCAGCGCGTCAAAGGCCGGCTGCACAAGTGCGACGTGCTCGGCGTCGCCGCCGACCATCAACGCGTAACCGTTCTTCAATCCCCAGACACCGCCCGAGACGCCGCAATCGACGAAGCCGACACCTTTTTGCGCGAGCTTGTCGGCGTGCACTTTGTCGTCGGTGTACTTGGAGTTGCCGCCGTCGACGACGACGTCGCCCGCGTCGAGCAACTCGCCGAGCTGCTCGATGGTCTGCCGGGTCGGCTCACCGGCAGGGACCATGACCCACACCTTGCGGGGCGCGTGCAAGTTGGCGACCAGGTCTTCGAGGCTCGACGCGTCGCTGACGTCGGCGTTGCGGTCATAACCGACGACGGTCAGGCCAGCCCCGCGCATGCGCTCGCGCATGTTGCCGCCCATGCGACCAAGGCCGACGATGCCGATCTCGAAGTTGCCCGCGTTTGCCGCCATGCCCCGCCCGCCTTGCTGTTGTCGTCGTCCGACTGCCTGTGACGAACCTACGCCGCGCCTTGATCAGCCTGACAAGCGCACCGGCATCAGCAGGTAGCGGTAGTCGTTGCCTGGCGCCGCGCTCTCGGACTCCTTGCCGCCGCGCAGGATCGCCGGCTTCGTCGGCGTGGTGAACTCCAGCCGGGTGGTCTCGGCGTCAACGGCGCCGAGGCCGTCGAGCAGGTACGCCGGGTTGAACGCGATCGAGAAGTCCTCGACCGGCGCGTCGTTGCTCTCGAACAGCGCGTCGAGCGACTCGGACGCCTGGGCGTCCTCGCCGGCGCCGGCCTCAAGCAACACCTGGTCCGCGGTGAAGGTCAGCCGGACCGGGGTGTTTCGCGGCGCGACGAGCGACACGCGCTTGACCGCCTCGACGAACGAGCTCGTCTCGACCTGGGCGAACGCGGCGCACGAGTCGGGCAGCAGCGACCGGTACTTCACGTACTCGCCGTCGAGCAGCCGGGTGGTGGTGCGACGCTCGCCGTGCTGACCGGCGGCGCCCTTGCCCGCGAACCCGATAAGCCCTTGGCCCGCGCCGGCGTCATCACCGGTCGACAGCGCGACGCTCACCTGCGCCCCACCGGTCAGCGCCTTCGCGGTGTCAGCCAACGTGCGGGCTGGCACCAGCGCGACCGCCGACATGCCGGCCCGCTCCGGTTGCCAACGCAGCTCACGCACCGCGAGCCGGTAGCGGTCGGTGGCCGCCAACGTGACCCGATCGTCTTCGATCTCGATGCGCACACCGGTCAGCACCGGAAGCGTGTCGTCGCGACCGGCCGCGACCGCCACCTGCGACACCGCGGTCGCGAACACGTCAGCGCCGATCGTGCCCGCGGTCGACGGCATGTCGGGCAGGGTCGGGTAGTCGTCAACCGGCAGCGTCGGCAGGGTGAACCGCGCGCTGCCGCACGACAAGACGACGCGGGCGCCGTCGACGGTGACGTCGACCGGCTGCGCCGGCAGGCTACGGCTGATCTCGGCGAGCAGCCGCCCAGACACCAAGACCCGGCCTGGCTCGGCGACGGTCACCTCGATCTCGGCGTTGGCCGACACCTCGTAGTCGAAGCTCGACAGCGAGAGCGCGCCACCCGCAGTGCCTGCCTCCAGGAGCAAGCCGGCCAGCACCGGCACCGGCGGCCGCTGCGGCAACGTGCGGGCAGCCCACGCGACCGCCTCGGCGAAGACGTCTCGCTCAACTTGAAACTTCATGCGTAACCACCCGCCTGCTGGGAATCGCCACTCAAGGTCGCGCGACGACGTGTCGTAGCCTGCCTTACGTCTTGTGTCATGTCTGATCCATATCTCAAGGACGTCGTCATAAGCGCGGTGGATTCTGTGGAAACTCCGCGTTTGCGCAGGTCAGACGGCGGATTCGGTTCGGCGCCAATTGTGGACGACGGCGGCTGGGATCGGGATTCCATGGGGACGGCGCTCATCGTAGCGACGGGTGGCCACAGTTCATCCAGCGTTGGGTTGCTGGTTCCCACCGGTTTACCAAGGCGGTCCACAAGGTTGTCCCCAACCTGTGCACAGTGGCCAGCAAGGACTAGTGCGCCGGTCCCTTTTGTCACAGCTGAAACGGCAGCGCCAGCAGACACGGCAGCTACCGGGCCTGCGACTTGATGCGGTTCGTCAACTCGGTCACTTGGTTGTAGACCGCGCGTCGTCCGGCCATCAATGATCGGATCTTGCGGTCGGCGTGCATGACCGTGGTGTGGTCGCGGCCGCCGAAATGCTGCCCGATCTTTGGCAGCGAGAGGTCGGTGAGCTCGCGGCACAGGTACATCGCCACCTGGCGGGCGGTCACCAGGGCCCGGCTGCGCGAGGAGCCGCACAAGTCCTCGAGCGAGATGCCGAAGTACGACGCGGTGGCGGCCATGATCGTGGCCGCGGTGATCTCGGGCCCTTGGCTGTCGGGGATGAGGTCTTTGAGCACCACCTCGGCGAGCGAGAGGTCGACGTCTTGCCGGTTGAGGCTGGCGAACGCGGTGACCCGGATCAGCGCGCCCTCGAGCTCGCGGATGTTGCTCGCGATTTTGCTCGCGATGTACTCCATGACGTCGTTGGGCACGTTGAGCCGCTCTTGTGCGGCTTTCTTGCGCAGGATCGCGATGCGGGTCTCGAGTTCGGGCGCCTGGACGTCGGTCAGCAGCCCCCACTCGAAGCGGTTGCGCAGCCGGTCTTCCAAGGTGATGAGCTGCTTGGGCGGCCGGTCGCTCGAGATGACGATCTGCTTGTTGGCGTTATGCAGCGTGTTGAAGGTGTGGAAGAACTCTTCTTGCGTCTGCTCTTTGTTCTCCAAGAACTGGATGTCGTCGACGAGCAGCACGTCGACGTCGCGGTAGCGCCGGCGGAAACCCTCGGCCTTGCCGTCGCGAATCGAGTTGATGAAGTCGTTGGTGAACTCTTCGGAGCTCACGTACCGCACGCGCGCGCCATGGAACAAGCTCATCGCGTAATGGCCGATCGCGTGCAAGAGGTGTGTCTTGCCAAGACCCGACTCGCCGTAGATGAACAGCGGGTTGTAGGCCTTCGCCGGCGCCTCGGCGACCGCGACCGCGGCGGCGTGCGCGAATCGGTTGCTGGCGCCAATGACGAACGTCTCGAACGTGTACTTCGGGTTCAGCCGAGCCGGTTCGACGTCGCGTCTGCCGCCCACCTCACGGCCGGTGCCCAAGTGCGGGTAGGCCGACTCGGTGGGGCGGCTCGGCACGTCGCGTTCGGCGCGCAGATCGCGGACGTCGGGGGTGTGGTCAGTGGCGTGCGACTCGTCGTCCGCGACGGCGGGGTTGTCGAAGTCGGCGGCCGGGCTCGCGGGCGGGTCGGCCGGCGGCTCCACGGTGACCGCGACCCGCGTCTCGCGACCGAGCTCTGCGGCGAGGGCGGCCGCCAAAGCGGGACGAAGCCGGGTTTCCAACACGTCCTTGGCGAAATCGTGCGGCGCCGCGAGCAACACGGTGTCTTCCACGACGGCGAGCGGACGGATCAGCGCGATCCACGCCTGGAACTGGGCGGACAACTCGCCCTGGTCGGCCAATCGGCGGGCGGTGCGCTCCCACAGTTTGGCGAGGTCGGCGCCATCACGACCGGGGGTGTCTTGCGGGGCAGACACGCGACACCTCTTTCACTCGTCCACACCGTCGTCCACAACCTGTGTACGCAGCGTGGCGGGAATCGCCGCGTGCGTGACGTCAGCCTTCAAACGTCCGGCCGTGGGACGCTAACAGCGGCACGGCCCGCGCTTCAAGGCGTTCTCCACAAGCGGCCCCCGACCCGCCGAATTTAGCCGGGTCGACGCTTGATCGCGGCGGGAAGTTCGCTTCCGGTGGGCCGGTTTGACCGTGCCTGCGTGCCCCACGTACCGTGGTAGGTCCTTATGACCTGACGTCGGCGGCGCCGTTCTCACGTTCCGTCCGGTTTCGCCGTCGTCGTTGTTAGCCGCCGAACTTCTCGAGCCCGACCTCCCCTGGAGCCCTCCCGTGAGCAAGCGCACGTTCCAGCCGAACAATCGCCGCCGCGCGAAGACGCATGGTTTCCGGCTGCGCATGCGCACCCGGGCCGGGCGCGCCATCCTCGCGGCTCGTCGCCGCAAGGGTCGCCAGGCGCTGTCCGCCTAATCCGATCTCGGATTCGCTCGTGTTGCCCGCGCCTTCCCGGCTGCGGCGACGTCCCGACTTCGCCGCGGCGGTTCGGCACGGCCGTCGAGTCGGCCGCGCGCGTCTCGTCGTCCATCTCGACCTGCCTGGGTCGGACGACGCCCACTCGCTACCCCGCGCCGGCTTCGTGGTGAGCCGCGCCGTCGGAGACGCGGTGACTCGAAACCGGGTGAAGCGGCGACTGCGGCACGTCGTCCGGGATCGCCTCGCGGCCCTGCCCAGCGGCTCGCGGTTGGTGGTCCGCGCGCTGCCCCCCGCGGCCGGCGCGACGTCCGCCGAGCTCGGTCGCGATCTTGACTCCGCGCTTGAGCGCGCGTTGCGGCGGGCGTCGTGACGAGGGTGGCGAAACCGGCGGAGGTCGCCTCATCCGGACCGGTCTCCCGCGTGCTTTTACTATTGATCGGCGGGTATCGGCGGTTTGTCAGCCCGTTGCTCGGGCCGCGCTGCCGGTTCTATCCGAGCTGCAGCGAGTACACCGCGGTGGCGATCGCCCGGCACGGCGCGCTGCGCGGATCCTGGCTGGGGGTTCGCCGGATCAGCCGCTGCCATCCATGGAACCCGGGGGGCGTCGACCCCGTTCCTCCGAGGCGGGAGCACTCCCACGGTGAGGCCGGCCTAGCCCGGCGCGGCGAGCCCGGCGGGCCGACCGGCATGACAGGGGCGACAGGAGCGACCGGGTGCTGAACTGGCTGTACGACATCGTCACCAGGGTTGTCCTGGCCCTGCACAGCGTGCTCGCGCCGCTGTTCGGCGACAGCAGCGGCGTCACGTGGGGCCTGTCGGTCTTCTTCTTGACGATCTTGGTCCGAATCTTGCTCTTCCCGCTCTTCGTCAAGCAGATCAAGTCGCAACGCGCGATGTCCGAGCTCGCGCCGAAGATCAAAGAGCTGCAAACCAAGCACAAGAACGACCGTGAGCGGCTCGGCCAAGAGACCATGGCGCTGTACAAAGAGCACGGCGTCAACCCGCTGATGGGCTGCTTGCCGCTGCTTTTGCAGGCGCCGGTCTTTTACGCGCTGTTCCACGTGCTGCGCTACATCTCCGAGCACGGCGGTAACAACGTCCCCACGACGTTCAAGCCGGAGTACGGCTGGACCACCGACCTGTTGCACAGCGCCGGCCACGCGCACGTGTTCGGCGTCCCGCTCGCCCTCGGTTTCCGCACCGCGTCGAAGGCGGTCGCCTTCGACGCCAACCCCACCACGGTCAAGATCGTCACCGTCGTCGCGATCATCGTGATGGCCTCGACCACGTTCTTGACCCAGCGCCAGTTGATGGCCCGCAACGCCAAGTCCGGCACCCCGATGCCGTCGCAGCAGAAGATGCTGCTTTACGTGCTGCCGCCGCTGTTCGCGTTGTTCGGCCTGAACTTCCAGATGGGCGTGCTCATTTACTGGGTCACCAGCAACGTCTGGTCGCTCGGCCAGCAGCACTTCGTCATCAAGGCGATGCCGATCGTGCAGGCGGCTGGCGCACCGGGCGGCGCCGCTGCCGCCGCTGGTGGCGGTGGAACTGGCGGCGGTGGCGTGCTCGGCGGGCTGGGCAAGCGCGGTAAGAAGGAGCCGCCGCCACAACAACAACCTCCGGTGGTCATCAGGCGGCAGCAATCGACCCGCCCGCCCAAGAGCAAGCGCGACGGACGCCGACCGCAACGGCCCGGCAGCCCGCGCTGACCCACCCTGGCGCCGCCTGCGCCGGCCGCCCGCGCGGTCTCGAACCCGGCGCCGCAGCACCACATGGATTTCCGATTCACTTCTTCACGGGAGGCCCACGGTGGCAAACGCGACCGACGACCCGATCGACTCCGGTGCCGACGTCGACACGGTCGACTCGGCAGATGACGCGGCGCGGGTGGTCAACAGCGACGCCAATGGAAGCGACGACGCCAACGACGGAGACGCCGGCGCGGGCGAGGCCAACGAAAGTGATGGCGACGCCGAGCGCGAAGGCGCCGCGGGCGGCCCGGATCTGCTCGAGCGCGAAGGCGAGGCGGCCGCCGACTATCTCGAAGGGCTGCTCGACATCATCGACGTCGACGGCGACATCGACATGGACGTCGACGGCGATCGCGCGGTTGTCGCGATCATCGGCGACCACCTGCGTCAGTTGGTGGGTCAAGGCGGCAGCGTGCTCGACGCGCTGCAGGAGTTGACCAGGCTGGCCGTCGCCCGCGAGACCGGTGTGCGCAGCCGACTGATGCTCGACATCGCCGGGTACCGCGCGCGCCGTCGTGCTGAGCTGACCAAGATCGGCACCCAGGCGGCGGAGAAGGCGCTGGCCTCCGGCGAGTCTGTGGCGTTGAACCCAATGTCGGCTTTCGAGCGCAAGGTGGTGCACGACGCGGTCGCCGCCGCCGGCCTGCGAAGCGAGTCCGAAGGCGTCGAGCCCGAGCGTTACGTGGTGGTGCTCCCGACCCGACGCGACGCAGCCGAAGCGGCGCCGTCCAGCTCGACCGACAACACATCCGAGGAGTAGCGGGTAGCTGGCCATTCGCCGATGACCACGATCGAACTGCCCGCACCGCCACCCTTGGCGGTGGTGGTCTTCGGTGACCGGCTGCCGCTCGCGAAGCGCTACGCGGCGTGGCTTGCGG
>Ga0187809_10000900_pt1 | contig 14664 bp, 15 predicted proteins | sample NC_wetland_sal_i_8_FD_132415 | JGI IMG/M metagenome (GOLD analysis project Ga0187809, IMG submission 132415) | Wetland sediment microbial communities from Neuse River Estuary, North Carolina, USA - ASW_4 | ecosystem: Environmental > Aquatic > Freshwater > Wetlands > Sediment | place: USA: North... | reverse complement strand
GGTCGGCGACGCGCGCGACGCGGCTCTTCATCCAGTCTTCGAAGCTGGCGCCCGCCGGGCGGTCCCAGGATTTGCGTGTCACGTCGTCCATGGTCGGTACTCCTCTGTCTGATCGATGATCGTTACTTCAAGCCTTGTAGCGGGACGTTTGCGGCGTAGCGCCGGTCTCTGCGGCGGCCTTGTGGCCGAGATCGCGCGAAATTTCCTGCGCCGCGGCGATGACTTCCGCCTTGAGCGGGCCGTTCAGCTCGGCGTCGGATGTCAAAAGCGCGACGGCGGAGATGTTGACGGCGGCAATGACGCGGCCGCTCATGTCGTTTATCGGTGCGGCGATCGAGGCGACGCCGGGCTCGTAGCCGGAATTCTGCACGACGACACCCGCCTGGGCATCGTCCGCAAGCTGCTCGATGAGCTCGGCCAGCGAGCCCTGCTCGGCGCCGGAGAACGGTTCGTCGCGATAGAGCTCGCGCACTTCGGCCGGCGACAGGCCGGACAGCAGGATGCGCCCCATCGTCGTGGCGCGTGCGGGAAGCCGCGTGCCGACGTGGACGGTGCTGGCGATCGAGCGGCGCGTCGCGACGCGGGCGAGATAGACGACGTCGCGGCCCTGCAATTCGCCGAGATGCGCCGACCAGCCGGTGCGGTCGCGCAGGCGCACGAGATGCGGCGTCGCCACTTCGACCAGATCGCGCGCGGCGAGATAGCCGTAGCCGAGGCGGAGGACCTCGGGGCCGAGGGCGTAAGTCTTGGTGTCGGCGTCGAACAGCACGAAGCCGAGATGGCTGAGCGTGAACAGGAGCCGGTAGGCCGAGGATCGCGTCACCTTCAGCGAGGCGGCCACCTCCGACAGCGTCAGCCGCCGCCGCTCGCCGGACAGGTCCTGAAGGATGCTCAGGCCGCGGATCAGCGCCGGCACGAGATAGCGCTCCGAGGCGCCAAGGGCTTCTCCGCCCTCGCCTTTATCCGCCCGGGTCACCGTGTCGCTGGGCTTGGCCATGCAGCTCGCCATGAGCGATTTGTTTCGCTAATAAAACTCCGTATATCATGCGAAACATTTCCCGCCAAGCAAAATTTGCAGACGGGCGGTGATTGCAGCCTTAGACCTCGCGCCTCCGCAACCGGCGCCGCGTCAAAAACGAGCACTGCACCGCAGCAAAATGCTCATGATTGCGGCGCGCCGTGCTCAAAATTAAATCCGCGCGCCTGTTGACTCTCGTCCGTGTTCAGAGTTGAACTGTACACGTTACGAACTCCTCGTTCAAATACGAACACTTGAAGTCAGGAGCGTCGAACGTGCCGTCAGCCAATTCTCATGTGCTTGAATTGCAGGATGTAGCCCGCCGCTTCCCGGGCCGCACCGCCGGCGCGCCCCCCTTCACCGCCGTGCGCAATCTGTCCTTCGCCGTCGGCGAGAGCGAATTCGTTTCGATCGTCGGCCCGTCCGGCTGCGGCAAGAGCACGCTTCTCAACCTCGTCGCCGGCCTCGACCGGCCGAGCGAAGGCTCGGTCTCGCTGCACGGTGTCGAAGTCGCGGGTCCGAGCTCGAGCGTCGGCTTCATGCTGCAAAAGGACCTGCTGCTGCCCTGGCGCACGGTCATGCACAATGTCGAGTTCGGGCTGGAGGCGCGCAACATGCCCGCCGCCGAACGCCGCGAGCGGGCGATGCGCGAATTGAAGCGCTGCCGCCTCACCGAATTCGCCGACCGCTATCCCTATCAGATCTCCGGCGGCCAGCGGCAGCGCGCCGCGCTCGCCCGCACGCTCGCGATCGATCCGGACGTCGTGCTGCTCGACGAGCCCTTCTCCGCGCTCGACGCGCAGACCAAGCTCGTCCTTCAGAAGAGCTTCGCCGAGACCATCGCCGGCTCCGGCCTCACCACCCTGCTTATCACGCACGACCTCTCCGAAGCGGTGGCCATGTCCGACCGCATTCTGGTGATGAGCGACGGCCCCGGCCGCATCGTCGAGGAAATCGACGTCGGCCTGCCCGACCGCAACGACCCGATCAGCCGGCTCGCGACGCAGCGCGCCAGCGAGATCGTCAAGCACCTCTTCCATTCGCTTCACATCGACACGCGCGTCGACGCCTGACGCACGGCACAACAGACAAACCAGGGGAGTCACACATGAAGATCACTCGACGCACCGCCCTCGGCGGCCTCATCGCAGCGGCCGCGATCCGCCCGGCCTTCGCCGCGCCGGAAAAAGTCACCTATTTGTTCCCGGCGCCGTCGTTCCTGCCGGCCTTCATCCCGTTCCATCTCGCGCTCAAGCGCGGCTACTACGCCAAGAACAATGTCGAAGTGACGTTCCAGACCGGCAAGGGCGGCGCGGACGTCGCCCAGCAGGTCGGCGTCGGCAATGCCGACATCGGCGGCGGCCTCGGCGAGACCTCGATGATCGTGCGGCCGAACGGCCTGCCGGTCCGCGCCGTCGCGCAGCTCGGCTCGCATCCGCTGTTCCAGGTGGCGACCCGCAAGGAAAGCAACATCAAGTCGCTCAAGGACCTCAAGGGCAAGAAGCTCGGCGTCATCGGCTATCAGGACACCAGCTATTACGCCCTGCTCGCCGTGCTCGCGGCGAACGGCCTCAAGCGCGAAGACCTCGAAGTGCAGGCCGTCGGCCCGGCCGGCGTGACGCAACTGATGATCGCCAAGTCGCTCGACGGCATCATGGCGGTGCCGGAATGGTCCGACGCGATCGAGAGCGCCGGCGTCGCGCTCGACTATTACGAGATCGAGAGCATGTTCCCGGCGATGGCTCAGGCGATCCTGACCTCCGACAAGCTGGTCAAGGAGCGTCCGGCCGCGGTCGGCGGCTTCGTCAAGGCGGTGATGCAGGCGATGCGCGACTGCATGGCCGATCCGGCCGCCGCCGCGAAGGACTACGTCGCCGCCGTGCCGCAGCACACCGGCAAGGAAGCCGTGATGGAGCGCATCCTGCGCCGCTACGTGACGCAAGTCTACGCGACGACGCCGGCCTCGGCGCTCGGCACGTTCGATCCGGCCCGCATGAAGAAGGTGCAGGACTTCTACGTCGCCAACAACATCATCAAGTCGGCCGTGCCGATCGAGGACCTCTACACCAACCAGTTCGTGAAGTGACGCAGATGAGCGCCGCGACCACCGACGAAGCGAGCCGAACCGCCAACCGCGAACCTCTGTCGACCCGCGCCATCCTGGCGCGGGGCACGTGGCGCCGCGGCGCCGCGGTCCCGCTCGCCAGCCTGGCGGTCGCGGTCGTCGTGCTCATCGCATGGCAATACCTGCCGCCCATGCTCGGCGTGCCGAAATACATCATCCCGCGCGTGAGCGACCTTTGGTCCGAGATGGTGCGCATGTGGCTGCACGAAAACCTGCTCAAGCACTTCATCTCGACCGCGTCGATGTCGATCCTCGGCTTCGTCCTCGGCGGCCTGCTCGGCGCCGTGGTCGGCTACACGCTCGGTCTCTTGCCGACGTGGGAGAAGGTGCTGTCGCCGTATATCCTGGCTTTGCAGATCGCGCCGAAAGTGGCGTTCGCGCCGCTGTTCATCCTGTGGTTCGGCTACAATGCCTGGCCGAAGCTGATCGTCACCATCCTGGTGGTGTTCTTCCCGATCCTCGTCAACGTGCTTCAGGCAATGCGGGTGATGGACCGCGATATGGTCAACCTCGCGCGCGCCTACAACATGAGCAAGGCGAAGATCTTCTTCAAGATCATGCTGCCCTACTCGATGCCGAACCTGCTCGCGGGCCTGCGCATCGGCGCGACGCTCGCGGTCATCGGCATCACGGTCGGCGAACTGGTCGGCGGCGAGATCGGCCTCGGCTATCTCATCAGCTTCGGACAGGGCCAGGCCAACACCGCCATGGTGTTCGACGCGATCGGCCTGCTCACTGTCATCGGCATCGTCATGTACTGGGCGGTGACGGCGATCGAGAGCCGCGTGCTGCATTACGTCCCGCGCGCGGCCGAAGCGCCGCGGCCGGCGCCATGACCGCGCACGCCGACATCGCACGCGCGACGCCCGGCAGTGCCGCCGGCATCGCTTACTTGCGCCGCTCGGGCCGTGGCGCGGCGACGCCGCTCGTGCTGCTGCACGGCATCGGCAGCAATGCGCAGAGCTATGCGCCGCTGCTTGCAGCCTTGCCGCCGGCGATCGACGCCATTGCGTGGAATGCGCCGGGCTATGCAGACTCGGCGCTGCTCGCCGAGAAATCGCCGACGCCGGCGCATTATGCCGACGCGCTGGCGCGGCTGCTCGATGCGCTGAGCCTGAAGCGTATCGTCCTCGCCGGCCATTCGCTCGGCTGCCTGTTCGCCGCCAGTTTCGCCGCACGCCATCCCGACCGGGTCGCCGCCGTGGCGCTGCTGTCGCCGGCGCTCGGTTACAAGGTCGCGCCGGGCGCCGCCCTGCCCGACACCGTTCAGGCCCGCATTGACGAGATCATCGCGCTCGGTCCGCAGGCCTTCGCCGAGAAGCGCGCCGCGCGGCTCGTGCATGAACCGGAACGCAAGCCGCAGGTGCTCGCCGACGTCCGCGCCGCCATGGCCGCCGTCGATCCGGATGGCTACGTGCAGGCCGTGCGCGCGCTCGGCGCCGGCGACCTCGTCGCCGACTGCGCCCGCATCGCCGCGCCGGTCCTGGTCGCCGTCGGCGCCAACGACGTCATCACGCCGGCGGCCAATGCGCGCAGCGCGCATGCCGCGCTCCGCAACGCCGCAGGCTTCCACGAGATCGCCGATGCCGGCCACGCTTTGCCGCAGGAGCAGCCGGCGGTCGTTGCCAACCTCCTCTCGCACCTTGTCGAGCGCCACGATGTCTGACCGCGCCGAGGAAGCCGAGGATCGCGGCGATCTCTACACCTCGCCGCCGGTGCAGCGCGCCGCGCGCCTGTTGCGGCACATCGCCGAGGGCGACCGCGTCATCAACATGTCGCGCACCGCGCGCGAGCTCGGCATCAATCGCACCACGCTCTTGCGGCTCCTGCACACGCTGGAGGCCGAGCGCTTCATCGAGCAGCGCCCCGAGGGCCAGGGCTGGCGCATCGGCGTCGGGCTGATCGGGCTGACGGCGCAGGCCTTCTTCTCCGAGGACCTGGTGCAGATCTCGGTGCCGGTGCTGACCCGGCTTGCCGAGACGCTGAGCCTGTCGGCGCATCTCGGCGTGCTCGACGGCCTCGAGGTCGTCTATCTCGTGCGCCGCGTGCCGAACCACTCCTTCGCCAGCAACATCCGCGTCGGCAGCCGCCTGCCTGCGCATGCCGCGAACATGGGCCGCATCATCCTCGCCCATCTGCCGCCCGAGCGGGTCGACCGCCTGTACGCCGGCGCGAATCTGAAAGCCGTGACGCCGCACACCGCGGTGACGCCGGCGCAACTGCATGCGCAGCTCGCAGCCGACCGCGCCGCGGGGCTGGCCTGGAGCGACGGCAATTTCGAAGCCGGCATCTCCTCGGTCGCCGCGGCGATCTTCGACGCTACAGACATGCCGATCGCGGCGCTCAACGTCAGCGGCCATCCGGCCGATTTCTCGGGCGCCGAGCGGCGCAGTGTGATCGCGAGCAGCGTGAAGAATGCGGCCATCGAAATCTCGCAGCGGCTCGGCTGGCGCGGCAACGCCATGCCGCCCGCAACCGACATCAAGCCAGCCGTCGCACGCGCCCGCCAAGCGTCGCGCGGCGCGGTGTAAGGAACCGACCAGGTGGATCTCGGACTCAAAGACAAGGTCGCGGTCGTCACGGGCGGCACGTCCGGCATCGGGCTCGCCACTGCCAGACTCCTCCTCGCCGAGGGCGCGCGCGTCGCGATCTGCGGCCGCGACGCTGACCGTCTCGCCAAGGCGAAGGCTGCGCTTGCCGCCGCGCCCGGCGTGCTGCTGGCTGAGACCTGCGACGTCCTCAAAACCGAAGCGGTCACCGCCTTCGCCGCCAAGGTCGCCGACTGGGCCGGCCGTCTCGACCTGCTCGTCAACAATGCCGGACAGGGCCGCGTCTCAACCTTCGAGGCGACCACCGACGCGCAATGGCGCGAGGAGCTCGATCTGAAGTTCTTCAGCCAGATCCTGCCGATCCGCGCCTTCCGCCCTCTGCTCGAGAAATCGCCCGCTCCGGCCATCGTCGCCGTCAATTCGCTGCTGTCGCTCCAGCCCGAGCCGCACATGGTGTGCACTTCCGCCGCGCGCGCCGGCGTGCAGAACCTCCTGAAATCGCTCGCCACCGAATTCGCGCCGCGCATCCGCGTCAATACGATCCTGCTGGGCCTCGTCGACAGCGGGCAGTGGCAGCGCCGCTTCGACGCGCGCACCGACAAGGCGCAGCCGCGCGAAGCCTGGTACGGCGCGCTCGCCCGCGACAAGCACATCCCGCTCGGCCGCCTCGGCGAGCCCGAGGAGCCGGCGCGGGCCATCGTTTTCCTCGGCTCTCCGGCCGCAAGCTACATCACCGGCGCCAGCATCGAAGTCTCGGGCGGCGTGTCGCGCTTCATCTAAGTCCACCGGGTCATGAACCGCATGAACATCTCCGTCGCCGTTCCCGAGCATAACGCTCCGGCGCAAGCCGCATCGACCGAGCCCGTCGGCGACGCCATCGCGCGCGCGCTTGCCGACATGGGCATCACCACCGTGTTCGGCGTGATCTCGATCCACAATATGCCGATCCTCGACGCCATCGCCCGTCACGGCCGCATCAAGTTCGTGCCGGCGCGCGGCGAAGCGGGCGCGATGAACATGGCTGACGCCTATGCGCGCGTGTCGCGCTCGCTCGGGGTCGCCATCACCTCGACCGGCACCGCCGCCGGCAATGCCGCCGGCTCGCAGGTCGAAGCGCTGACCGCCGGCTCGCCGGTGCTGCACATCACGACGCAGGTCGACCGCGAATTCGTCGACCGCGACCGCGCCGCCATTCACGACGTGCCGCGCCAGCCGGACATGCTGAAGGCGATCAGCAAGTCCTACTGGCGCATCTGGGAGCCGTCGGCGGCGATCGACACGCTCGTCGCCGCGACCCGCGACGCTCTTTCCGCACCGACCGGCCCGGTGACGCTCGAAATTCCGGTCGACGTGCAGCGGCTGAACGTGCAGCAGCGCAAGCTGTCCGGTCTGCCGCAGATCGCGCGCCCTGCCCCCGATGAAGGCGCGCTCGATGCGCTCGCCGCCCGCGTGCGGCAGGCGAAGCGTCCGATGCTGTGGCTCGGCGGCGGCGCGCGCGATGCCGCGGATGCCGCGACCGCGCTGGTCGCGCGCGGCTTCGGCGCCGTCACCTCGACCAACGGCCGCGCCGTCGTGCCGGAAGGCCATGCGCACAGCCTCGGCGCCTTCAACATGACGCCGGACGCCATGGCGATCTATGCGCGCTGCGACCTGATGATCGTGGTCGGCTCGCGCCTGCGCGGCAATGAGACGCAGAACAATCGCATGCCGATGCCGCCGCTGGTGCAGATCGACGCCGACCCTGCGCAGGGCGGGCGCAACTATCCGGTCGAGCAGTTCATCGCCGGCGATGCGCGCCTCGCGCTCGAGAGCCTTCTCGCGCGGCTGCCGGCCAAGCTCGACGCCGACGCCGCCTTCCTCGCCGATATCGGCGTCGCCCGCACGCGCGCCGAGGCGACGCTGCGCGCCGCGACGGCGCCCTACACCAGCCTGGCCGACACGCTGAGCACGCGCGTCTCGCGCGACGGCCATCCGTGGGTGCGCGACGTCACCATCTCCAACAGCACGTTCGGCAATCGCTACGTCCGCCTCGCCGCGCCGCATCTCGGCGTGCATGCGCTCGGCGGCGGCATCGGCCAGGGCATCGCCATGGGCATCGGCGCGGCGCTCGCCGGCGCGAAGGCCAAGACCATCACGCTGGTCGGCGATGGAGGCGCGCAGCTCATGATCGGCGAGCTCGCCACCGCGGTCGAGATGCAGGCCGACATGGTGTTCGTGCTGATGAACGACAAGGGCTACGGCGTCATCCGCAACATCCAGGATGCGCAATATGGCAGCCGCCACGTCTATTCCAACATCCTGACGCCGGACTTCGCGCTGCTCTGCGCCGCGGTCGGCCTGCCGCATGTGCGCATCTCGGATCTCGCGCAGTTCGACGGCGCGCTCGATGCGGCTTTGGCCGCGCCCGGCCCGCGCATGATCGAGATCGACATGGTCGCCATCGGCCCGTTCAGCCAGAGCTTCGCCGGCCCGCCGGCGGGCGCCGCGGGGAAGCCGGCATGAAGCGCCTCGGCGTCATCGGCTGTGGCGGCATTGCCGACGTCGTGCTGACGACCTTGGCGAAGGAATTGCCCACGCCGCTCGAGCAGGTGTCGCTGCTTGTGCCCGCGCAGTTCGTTGCGCAGGCGCAGGCGCTGCTCGACCGCGTCGGCGGCAAGCTCGCGCGCAAGAGCGGCGTGCACACCGAAATCGCCGCCCTGCTCGCGACAGAGCCCGACGTTGTCGCCGAATGCGCCTCCCATGTTGCCGTACGCGACTATGGCGAGGCGATCCTGAAGTCCGGCTGCGACCTCGTCGTCATCTCGATCGGCTCCCTGTCGGACGAGGGCCTGTACGATCGCCTCGTCGCCGCGGCGAAATCGGGCGGCGCGCGGCTGGTGCTCCCGGCGGGCGCAATCGGCGGCATCGATGCGCTCGCCGCGGCGCGGCTCTCGGGGCTGGAAAGCGTCGTCTATACGGGCCGCAAGCCGCCGAAGGCCTGGAAGGGCACACCGGCCGAGACGCTGCTCGCGCTCGATACGATCAAGGACCCGGCCGTGTTCTTCGAGGGCTCGGCGCGCAAGGCCGCCTCCGAGTACCCGTTCAACGCCAATGTCGCCGCCACCCTGGCGATCGCCGGCATCGGCCTCGACAACACGCAGGTCCGGCTCGTCGCCGATCCTTCCATCTCACGCAACGTGCACGAGTTCACCGTCAGTTCGGCCTGCGGCGACTTCACCATGAAGCTCGAGGGGCGCCCCTCGCCGGCCAATCCGAAGACCTCGCTGATGGCGGGCTACAGCGTCGCGCGCGAACTCATCAACCGCGCCAGTCCGATGGTGATCTAGATGGACCAGAAAGTCGCGCCGCAGGACAAGCTCTATATCGGCGGCGAGTGGCGGCGCGGCCGCGGCGCCGAGATCACGTCGAACTTCCCGGCCGACGGCTCGCTCAACGGCACCATCGCCGGCGCCTCCGCCGACGACGTCGATTTCGCGATCGAACGCGCGCAGGAGGCCGTCAACGATCCGGCCTGGCGCAAGCTTTTGCCGCACGAGCGCGCGACCTATCTCTACAAGATCTCCGACGGCATCGCCCGCCACGCTGACCGCATCTCCCACGTGCAGTCGCGCGACACCGGCAAGACACTCGCCGAGACGCGCGCGCTGGCGATGAGCGCGTCCGGCACGTTCCGCTACATGGCGGCGGCGCTGGAGACCATGGAAGACGCGCTGACGCCGTCGCGCGGCAATTACCTCACGCTGTCGGTCCACGAGCCGCTCGGCGTCACCGCCGGCATCACGCCGTGGAATTCGCCGATCGCCTCCGATGCGCAGAAGGTCGCGCCGGCGCTCGCCGCCGGCAACGCGATCCTGCTGAAGCCGTCGTCGTGGAGCCCGCTGGTCTGCCTCGAACTGGCGCGCGTCATCGAAGAAGCGGGCCTGCCGAAAGGCCTGTTCTCGACGCTACCCGGCGCCGGCGCGATCGTCGGCGACCGCCTCGTGACCCATCCGGCCGTGCGCAAGGTGTCGTTCACCGGCGGCACGGTCACCGGCCGCGACATCGCCCGCAAGGCGGCCGACAAGCTGATGACTGTGTCGCTCGAGCTCGGCGGCAAGTCGCCGACCATCGTTTTCGCCGACGCCGACCTCGATCTCGCGGTCGCCGGTGTGATGTTCGGCGTCTTCTCCTCGACCGGCCAGTCCTGCATCGCCGGTTCGCGCCTCTTCGTCGAGCGGCCGATCTATGATGCCTTCGTCCAGAAGCTCGTCGCCGCCACGCAGCGGCTGCGCGTCGGCCATCCGTTCGAGGCCACGACCCAGGTCGCGCCGCTGATCCGGCCGAAACACCGCGACGAGGTCGAGGGCCACGTCGCCCGCGCTCGCGAGGACGGCGGCACTATCCTGACCGGCGGCGAGCGTCCCGCCGGCGCCGACTACAAGGACGGCACCTATTATCGCCCGACCATCATCGCCGGGCTCGGCAATGACAGCCGCCTGTGCCGCGAGGAAGTGTTCGGCCCCGTGCTCGCCGTGCTGCCCTTCGACAATGAGGACGACCTCGTCCGCCAGTCGAACGACAACAGCTACGGCCTGGCCTGCGGCATCTACACGCGCGACTTCCCGAAGGCCTGGCGCGTGGCGCGGGCAATCGACACCGGCACGGTGTGGATCAACACCTACAAGCAGTTCTCGATTTCGACACCGTTTGGCGGCACGAAAGATAGCGGGCTCGGCCGCGAGAAGGGCCGCGACGGCATCCGCGCCTGGATGGCGCAGAAGTCGCTCTATTGCGACCTGTCCCAGGCGCCGCATCCGTGGGCGAAGAGCGCGTTGTGAGGAATGAGATGAGCGCCGTCGCAGAACGCATCGAAACGATTGTTGCAGCGCCCCGCGCCGGCGAGGAGACGATGCAGGTGCGCGTGCGCGCGCTGGTCTGGGAGGCGCCGGGCGTGCTGTCGCTGCACCTCGCTTCGCTGGACGGTTCGCCCCTGCCCGCCTTCGAGCCCGGCGCGCATATCGACGTGAAGCTGCCCGACGGCACGTTGCGCCAATATTCGCTGTGCGGCGATCCGAACGATCTCACGCATTACCGGCTCGGCATTCGCGCCGTCACCGGCGGCCAGTCGTCAGGCTTCGTGCACAAGCGCCTGCGCCCCGGCGACGTCGTCACCGTGTCGACGCCGCGCAACAATTTCCCGCTGGTCGCCGCGAAGCATTACATCTTCGTCGCCGGCGGCATCGGCGTGACGCCGTTCATTCCGATGATGCGCGCGGTGGCCGCACGGAAGGGCTCGTTCACGCTCCTCTACTGCAACAAGCGCAACGAGGACGCGCCGTTCCTCGCCGAAATCGAAAGGCTCGGCGGCGAGCTGTCGCTGCACGCCTCCGAGGCCGGCACCCGCCTCGATGTGGCGCAGCGCTTTGCGACCGTCGAGACGAACGCAGTCATATATTGCTGCGGCCCCGAGAAGCTGATGCTAGCGGTCGAAGACGCGACGAGCGGCTGGCCCGAAGGCAGCGTGCATTTCGAATGGTTCGCGCCGCGCTCGCGTCCCGAAGGCGAAACGAGCGATTCCTTCGAGGTAGTCTGCCAGGCCTCCGGCAAGACGCTGACCGTGCCGGCCGAGAAATCGATCCTCGAAGTGCTCGGCGAGAACGGCATCGAGGTGCCGCGCTCCTGCGAGCAGGGCATCTGCGGCACCTGCGAAGTGCGCGTCGTGTCCGGCGAGGTCGATCACCGCGACAGCATCCTGTCGTCGGCCGAGCGCGCCGCCAACCAAACGATGATGATCTGCGTGTCGCGTTGCCGCGGCGCGCGCCTAGTGCTCGACGTCTAAACGCGAGGGGTAAACCATGAGCCAGTACAAGTTTCCCTATCTCAACCCGGTGCAGACCCGCACCGACGAGCCGACCGCGTGGCAGCAGGAGCTCGCCAACGCGATCGAGGGCGTCTTCATGAAGGGCGCGCGCGAGCTCGACGAGGTCGTTGCCGGGCTCAACGGGACGCGCGTGCGGCCGCCGAATGGCGCCGACTGGACGCCCGAGAACTTCACCGCGCTGATGCGCGAACTGGGAGCCTGAGCCATGTCCGTCGCCACGCTCGAACCCCGCACCACCTCCGCCCCCGCCGCTGCTGCGCCGGCGCCGACCGACCAGCAGGTGCAGGCCTATCTGCGCACCGGCCTGCGCAATCGCTGGTGGCCAATCCTGCCGTCGCGCTTCGTCACTGCCGGCGGCAAGCCGCTCGGCCTTGTCCGCCTCGGCGAGCAGCTCGTGCTCTGGCGCGATTCCAAGGGCGTCATCCACGTGCAGGCCGACCGCTGCCCACATCGCGCCGTGCCGCTGTCGCGCGGCATCAACGAAGGCGACCGCCTGCGCTGCAACTATCACGGCGTCGAGGTCGGTCCCGACGGCAAGGTGCTGAGCGTGCCGGGCCAGCCCGGCTGCCCACTCGAAGGCAAGAAGGCGGTCAAGACCTATCCGTCGCAGGAGATCAACGGCGCGATCTTCGTCTGGTTCGGTGATGCGCTGCACGAGGAGGCGCCCGCCTTCGCGCCGCCGCCGGAAATCAGCGCGCCGGATTATTCCAGCTTCCTCTGCTACGCCGACTGGGAGATGCCGTGGCGCTACGCCTTCGACAATCTCATGGATCCGATGCACGGGACGTTCCTGCATGCGAATTCGCACACGATGTATCAGGGCGACACGCAGGCGCAGTTCGCCACGCGCGACACGCCGCACGGCTTCTTCTTCGAGAAGGTCGGCCAGCGTGACGTGAACTTCGACTGGAGCGAGCTCGTCGACGACGGTGCGCTCTATGTCCGGCTCGAGATCCCCTACCCGCCGTCGGGCGGCCCGGGCGGCAATTTCGGCATCACTGGCTTTGGCACGCCGATCGACGAGAACAATATGTGCGTGTTCTTCTGGCGCACGCGCAAGGTCGCCGGCTGGCAGCGCGACACGTGGCGCTTCCTGTACAAGACCAATCTCGAGAAGCGCCACTGGCACGTGCTGGAGCAGGACCGCGAGATCCTCTCCGGCCTCAAGCCGGGCCTCGAGAAGCACGAGATGCTCTACCAGCACGACGCCGGCGTGATCCGCCTGCGCCGCTATCTGGCGCAGCAGGCGCGCAAGCAGCTCGCGGACCTTCAGGCAGCAGGGAAGCTCTGACAGTGATGACGACATCCCGCCGGCCGGTCGCCGGCGTCACGCGCCGCAGCGCGCTTCTCCTTATCGCCTCCGCCGCGGCAGCGCCGGCCTTCGCGGTCGATGCCGCGCAGGTGCCGGCGGCGTTCCCGCACCGGCAGATGACCCTGATCGTGCCGTTCAGCGCCGGCGGGCCGGTCGACGTGCTCGGCCGGCTGCTGGCGCAGGAATATCAGACGCGCTCCGGCGTCGCGGCCATCGTCGAGAACAAGACCGGCGGCGCCGGCAATATCGGCATCGAAGTCGTGCGCAAGGCCGCGCCGGACGGCGCCACGCTGCTGCTGATCCCGGCCGGCAATCTCACCATCAATCCGACCTTGATGGCCGACCTGCCGTTCAACGTCGAGCGGGATTTCGCACCGGTGACCATGCTCGCCAGTGCGCCGAACGTGTTCGGCGTGTCGCCCAAGCTGGGCGTCACCACGATTGCGCAACTGATCGAGAAGGCGAAGTCGAAGAAGCTCTCCTACGGCACGCCGGGCGTCGGCAGCCAGCTTCATCTCGCCATGGAGCTGTTCAAGGAAAAGGCCGGCGTCGACATCCTGCACGTGCCCTATCGCGGCTCGTCGCAGGCGCTCGGCGACCTGCTCGGCGACCACATCGACATCCTGTCGACCAATGTCCCGGCGGTGCTGTCGGCGATCAAGGGCAAGCTGGTCGTGCCGCTCGCCATGACGACGGCGGAGCGCAGCCCGCTGCTGCCCGACGTGCCGACGCTCGCCGAATCCGGCATTGCCGGCATCGACGTGACCTCGTGGTACGGCATGCTGGCGCCGAAAGGCGTGCCGGACGACGTGCGCGACGCGCTCTACACCGTCACGAAGAGCGTGCTGGAGCAGCCGGTCATGCAGGAGAAGCTCACGGCACAGGGCCTGACCGTGCAGACGGAAGCGCCCGAAGCCTTCGCCGCACGCATCAGGCGCGAGACCGAGATGTGGGCCAAGGTGATCAAGGCCCGCCACATCACGATCCAGTAGGTCCGCCGCCCCGGAGGCGCGTGCCGGCTAGAGCCGGCGCCGCCCGTACCAGCGGCCGCGGCCGTAATAACCGCCGCCGCCGAGCAGCAGGACGAGCAGAACGATGATGAGGATCGTTTCCATGTGTCGCTCCAAGTTTGCGCGACAACGTCCGCTCTGACCCGCGAGTTCCATGACCAAACGATCGGGGCGGCCGGCAGGCCCCCGGAGTTCGGGCCAGGCCGCGGCGTGGACGTGCCAGACAGCGGCACGTCAGCTCACCGAAACAAGAGGTATCTCTGGAGAAAATGGTGGGCGCACAAGGATTCGAACCTTGGACCCGCTGATTAAGAGTCAGCTGCTCTACCAACTGAGCTATGCGCCCGGAGCGTTGCGGCCCCGATGCCCGAAAAAACGCGAGGCGCCGTTCGGACGCGGCTCCTGTAGCAAAGGTGGGTGGCCGTGTCCAGCACGGCAAGCCCGGGAGCCTCGCCTCTAAGTGCCGGTGAACACAAGAAAAGCCGCCGGGGATGACCCGGCGGCTTCTTAGGCTGGCGACAGGTGCGGCCGGGGACTTTCGCGCCTGCCGCCGCCTGCTGTTCGTCGCGGCGGCTGCTTACTGCGGAGCAGGCCCGTCCTCAGGGCCCATCGGGCCGGCGCCCGGACCGCGGTGATGCCGCATGCCCTCGCCGCGCTTGCCGTGATGACCGTGGTGGCCATGCTGCCAGCCGCCGAACACGTGCTCGGCGCGCGCGAGCACGATGAAGCGGTGCTTCTGCGCCTCGTCGAGGCTCTTGTAGAGCGGCGCCGCCGCATCGGCGAGCTTCTT
>Ga0187809_10000899_pt1 | contig 14665 bp, 13 predicted proteins | sample NC_wetland_sal_i_8_FD_132415 | JGI IMG/M metagenome (GOLD analysis project Ga0187809, IMG submission 132415) | Wetland sediment microbial communities from Neuse River Estuary, North Carolina, USA - ASW_4 | ecosystem: Environmental > Aquatic > Freshwater > Wetlands > Sediment | place: USA: North... | reverse complement strand
AAGTGTCGCCGTCACGGTCGAGTTGATGCCGGATGCGAGGAGCGCAATGGCGAATAGCGTCGAGGCGATGCCGAGGCCGAGAAGCGGCGAAAGGAGGCGAAAGGCATCGCCGATTTCCTCCACCTGATTGTGTCCGGAGGTGTGGAAGGTCGCCGCCGCCACGATCAGTATGGCGGCATTTACGAACAGCGCCAGCATAAGGGCGACGGTGGAATCGATCGTGGCGAAGCGAATGGCTTCGCGTCGCCCGCACTCGCTGCGTTCATAGGCGCGCGTCTGCACGATCGAGGAATGGAGATAGAGATTGTGCGGCATCACCGTCGCGCCGATGATCCCGATCGCGAGGTAAAGCATTTCCGGGTTCTTCGCGATTGCCGGTGAAGGCAGGAAGCCGGCGAAAAGTTCCCTTATATCCGGCTGGGCCGCTACAGTCTGGATAGCGAAGCAGACGGCAATCACGGCAAGAAGCGCGGCGACAAAAGCTTCGAGAAAGCGGAAGCCCTTGCTCATCAGGAGCAGGACGAGGAAGGCGTCGAGCGCGGTGATCAGCGCGCCCGCCACGAGGGGGAGTCCAAACAAAAGCTGCAGCGCGATTGCCGTGCCGATCACCTCGGCGAGGTCGCAGGCGATGATGGCGAATTCGCAGGCGAGCCAGAGAGCCAGATTGACCGGCCTTGGATAAGCATTCCGGCAGGCCTGGGCGAGATCGCGTCCGGTGACGATTCCCAACCGCGCCGCGAGCGCCTGCAGCAAGATCGCCATCACATTGGAGAGGAGAATCACCCAAAGGAGCGAATAGCCGAATTTGGAGCCGCCAGCGATGTCGGTCGCCCAATTACCGGGATCCATATACCCGACCGAAACCATGTAGCCCGGACCGGCAAATGCAAGAAGCCGGCGAAACCACGTCCCGGCGGCGGGCACGGGAACGGTGGCGTTGACCTCCGCGAGGCTCGCTCTTTCGCTCCGGTCAAAGCGCCATTCGGCTTCATTGCGCGCATCCATGCCCGGTCCGGCTTTCTTTTTCTTAGGAGGAGGTCATAAATATAGCATGTGCTATAATCAAGCTATAGTCCTTCCACGGATTGTCAAGGCATTCGTAATGAAGGGTGATGGGGTTTCATTTGTTCCGATCCTGTCGCAAAAAGGTGGTGGGGTTTGGATGAGTTTGATCGCGAGTGGAGGAACTTGAAAACGCCGGTCGCTCCCAGTTCTTCGAAAGAGCCCGATTCTCTCGTCGACGCCGACGTGCAGGCCGAGGCGTTCCGGCAGGCGCGCGAGGCGCGAAAGGCGGAGCTCTTCGAGGATTATGTCGAACTGATCGACGATCTGATCCGCGACGGCGGCGAGGCGCGCCAGGTGGATATCGCCTGCAGGCTGGGCGTGGCGCAGCCGACGGTCGCCCGCATGCTGAGGAGACTGATCGACGAGGGGCTTGTCCTACGACGTCCATATCGTGGCGTGTTCCTGACGGAGAAGGGAAGGGCGCTCGCGGAACAGAGCCGGCTTCGGCATGAGGTGGTCGAACGGTTCCTCATCGATCTCGGGGTCAGCCCGGAGGTGGCGCGCCGGGATGCGGAAGGTATCGAGCATCATGTCAGCGACGACACGCTGGAGGCATTCCGGCGTTTCTCGGAAAAGAGAGCTCGATAAAGCCTTCTCCAGAGGATCAGTGCCCGGCTCCCGCCGGTGCTGAGCCAGAACGAAGGAAGAAGGCGAGGGGGATCATCCAAAGAGCGATGACCGCCACGAACTGGAAGACGTCGATATAGGCAAGCAGCGTCGCCTGCTCGCCGATCGTCTGACCGATCCAGCCGAGAGCCTGTTTCTTCGCCTCGATGGCGGGAATGCCGGCAGCCTGGAAGTGCCGCGTCGCCGCTTCCAACGTCCGTTGATAGGCGGAGGATGAGGGAATGGCGTTGGCGACGAGCATCGTCTGGTGCGCCTGTGCCTCGTTGAGCAGGATCATGTTCGAAAGGGAGACCCCGATGCTGCCGCCGAGGTTGCGAGCGACGTTGATGAGCGAAGAGGCCTGGTTGGTCTCGTCCGGTTTCAGCCCGATATAGGCGGCGGTGGAGATCGGGACGAAGAGAAACGGCAGTCCGATCATCTGGAATACGCGCGCCCAGACGAAAAATCCAAAATCCGCGTTCGGGGCAAGCGCCGTCATGTGCCAGAGCGCGAGCGCCACGGCCGCCATCCCTGCCATGATGAGATAGCGCGGCTGGATGCGACTGGCGGAAGCGCCAGCGAGCGGCATCATCATCAGCATGAAAATACCGCCCGGCATCATCGAGAGGCCCGACAGCAGGGCTGTGTAATTGAAGATCGATTGCTGCAATTGCGGGAGGATCTGGGTGGTTGCGAAAAGCACGCCCCCGACCGACATCATAACGAGGAAGCACATGCCGAATTGGCGCGAGAACAGAAGACGCACATTGACGATCGGATCGCGCTGGCGGAGTTCCCATGGCACAAAAACAAGGAAAGACAGAACGGAAATCACCGCCACCGTGACGATAAGGCCGGAGGCGAACCAGTCGTCCTGTTCGCCACGATCAAGGAAGATTTCGAGGCAGCCAAGTGCGAGCGCGATCAGGAGGAATCCAACCCAGTCAACTTTCAGCCCATTCTGCAACTTTTCCCGGCGCTCGCGCTGGATCACTTCCGGTTCGACGACAAGCCACTGAACCAGCAGCACGGAGGCAATGCCGAAGGGGACATTGATGAAGAAGATCCAGTGCCAGGAGAAATTATCCGTCAACCAGCCGCCGAGCGTCGGCCCTACAGTTGGCGCGACGATGACGGCGATGCCATAAAGCGCGAAAGCCTGCGAGCGCTGTTGAGGAGGAAAAGTGTCGGCGAGGATGGATTGCTCGGAAGGAGCCATGCCGCCGCCGCCGAGGCCCTGTAGGATGCGAAAAAGGATCAGCATCTGCAGATTGGGCGCGAGGCCGCAGAGAAGCGAAGCCAGCGTGAAGGTCGCCACGCACAGCATATAATAGCGTTTGCGGCCAATGACGTCGGAAAGCCAGGCGCTGACGGGAATGACGACCGAGTTCGCCACCAGATAGGTGGTGATGATCCAGGTGCTCTCGTCCTGGCTGGCGGCAAGGCTGCCGGCGATGTTGCGCAGCGCCTCATTCGCGATCGAGGTGTCGAGGACGAGCATGAAGGTCGCGATCGAGACGGTGAGCGCGATGATCCAGGGGTTGCGTCCGCCGGCAGCCGAACGACTTCCGTCCCACCCCGCCGTGGCGGTGGCGGCGTCGCTCATCTGACCTTCACCTTCGGGACGACGGACATGCCGGGGCCGAGATAGACCTCCGGCTGCTTGTCGAAGACGATCTTGACAGGCACGCGCTGGACGACCTTGACATAATTGCCGGTGGCGTTCTGTGGCGGCAGCAGACTGAAGGCGGCGCCGCTGCCTGCCTGGATGCTGTCGACATGGCCATGGAAGGTATGATCGGGATAGGCGTCGATCCTGATCTTCACGGGCTGTCCAGGCCGCATCAGGTCAAGTTGCGTTTCCTTGAAGTTGGCCGTGACCCAGACATTTTTCGGAACGAACATCATCAGCGCCTGGCCGGGCTGGGCGTAGGCGCCCGTGGCGGCGCTGATCGCCGTCGCATAGCCATCGACCGGCGCCGTGATCTTGGTGCGGGACAGTGTGACTTCGGCCTGATGCTGGCTGGCTTTCGCCTGCTGCAACTGAGCAACGCTACTTTTCTTTTGGGCCTGAAGCACCGCCGACTGCTTCTCAGCCGCCACGATATTGGCTTGGGCGCTGGCGTAGGCGGCCTGGTCCTGGATGTAGGTCGATGCGGCCTGCTGCGCCGCTTCCTCCGTGCCCGCTCCGGTCTTGGCGAGCGCCTGATCGCGCTGGTTCTGCTTTTGGGCGAAGTCCATCGCCGCTTTTGCCTGAACGGCCTGCTTCTTGGCCGCGTCGATTTTCGCCACCTGTGCCTCGATCTGCGCATCGGCATTGGCGATTGCTGCCTCTGCCTCGGCGACCTGGGCGTTGGCCTGCTCCAGCGAGGCGCGGTAATCGCTGTCGTCAATCCTGACGAGCACCGTACCGGCCTTGACGGCCTGATTGTCCGTGACAGGTACATCGGTGATCAGGCCATTGATTTGCGCGCTGATCGTCACCGTGCGCGTGTCGATAAAGGCGTCGTCGGTCGATTCATATTGTCGGGAATGAAGCCACCACAGGACTCCTGCGACGATCACGATCACCAACAGGATGATGATCAATGCCGCCATGAGCGGGTGGCGGCGTAGAAAACTTGGCCGTTTCTTTTCGGGAGATGAGGAATTGCCATTCCGGCCATCGATCTCCTCACCGGCGGCTTCCCTTCTTCCGGCGTCTTGATTTCGGGGCGTGTCTTGCGGCTGGTCCTTCGCCACAATATCGCCTTCGTCACCGATCGCGGTTTCGCTCCCGGTTCTGACATTGCGCGACCTTGTCGCCATCAAATTACCTACTGCCGCAAAAACTAGCGCCCCGGTGCGAAGGGGAAATTGGAACCCATCCTGCAACGGGAGATAGACGGAAAAGTTCCTAGCCCGAAATAAAGGGCGGGGCCGGGCGAGGGCAAGTTGTCAGAGCAATCGAGGCAATATGATACTGACGGGCCTGTCGTCTGCGAAGGCCGTTTCAGGCCGGCTCTTCCTCGGAGAGCGCCTTTTCCTTCGGCGCCTTCTCCGAAAGATTGGCGGATATGCGCTGCAATCCCTCCACAAGCGCCTGACGCTCCGCATCGCTGAAGCCGTCGAAAGCCTCCTGGTAGACCTCAAAGGCGATTTCCCGTACGATGTCCATCATCGAGCGCGACTTTTCCGTCAGCCAGACAAGCTTGGCGCGCCTGTCAGCCGGATCTGGAATGCGTTCGATAAAGCCGCGCGCCTCGAGCCGATCCACCAGCCGGCAGACCGTCATAGGCTCAATTTCCAGATAATTGGCGAGCGCCACCTGGGTCAGTCCGTCGGTGCGCGACAATTGCGCGATGGCGCGCCATTGCGAGGAGGTCAAACCGTAATGGCGCGCCTTCTCCTCGAAGCGGCGGCTGAGAAGACGTTTTGCTTCCTGAAGGAGATAGCCGAAACTGTTGAGCGTGTTAATTTGTGCCATAGCCCCATATATAATAACTCTACTTATTATATCAACAAGAAGTTGGGGCTTCAGGAAAAATTCGATCAGGAAGCGGGACTTGCCGGCGCCATTTCAGGAAAGAACGCTCGCGTGCTGTAGCGTTTGCCGAACATCTGATCGTACTGAATCTGGCGGAACTGATCGATGATGGCGTCATGCGGCTTCCGCGACCAATCCGGCATACCGTCGCCGCCGGGTTCCATCAGCATATAACGGTCGACGACGCGATATTCCTTTCTCACTTTGCCGAGGAAGCCGGTGTAGTAGGGATGGCTGATCCCCGCCGTCTCCAGTACGTTGAGTGGCAAAAGCGAAGGGCTGATGGTCCCGGTTGTATGCACGCCGGTGCGGTTCGACCAGATGACGAGCGGCGTCTCGTGATCCTTGCGCATCTCTCCGATCGGGGCGCGTCGCGGCGCCACCTGATCCTTCATGAACCCAGTCTCGACATAAGCGGCTCCGAGCGGAGGGAGGTGGTCGCCGAACATCGCGATCACCGTCGGGCGCGAGCGCTTCGACGCCCATTCCATTAGTTTCGCGAACGCCTTGTCTCCGTCCGACGCGCCTTCGGCATAGGTCAGGATGGATTCACGCGAGGAACTGCTCGCCTTCGTCTCTACCGTATGCGTTGGATCGACATAGCGGAAGGGCTCGTAAGGGCCGTGGTTCTGCAGCGTAACCGCAAAGAAGAAGAAGGGTTTCTGCTCTTCGTCCGCTTCATGCATGATCTCATCGAAGAAGGCGGCATCCGACGCCAGCGGCCCGCGCTTCTGGATTGGCGGCAGGGTTTCCTCCGACATGAATTTCTGGAAGCCGAAATCCTTGTAGACGTTGCCACGGTTCCAGAACCAGGCGGCATAGGGGTGGAACGCCCGCGTCACATAGCCCTCCGAGTTGAAGAAGGAGGCAAGGGAGGGCGTCTGGCGCCTGATATATTGCTGGTAGGGGATGCTGCCGTAAGGCAGGAACGCGTTGGAAAATCCTGTTAGCGCCTCGAATTCGACATTGGCGGTAGTGCCGCCGAATTCCGGCGAAAAGACGTAGCCGGACTCGTTCTTGCGGATCGTCGGGATCGGATCGGGACTGATCGTCGTGCCTGGAAGCCTGGTCGGATCCCAGAAGGATTCGTTCATGACGACGATAATGTCCGGCTTCTCGGCCGGAAATGCCGCCGACGGTTCGGAGCCGATCGTGTTTATTTTGGCTGAGGAATAGCCCGACGGCGCCGCGACAGTCGCCATGGGCAGGTTCAGGATGAAAGCGGCGGTGAAGCCATTATGGGCATAGTTTTCCCGCTGGTCCCACATCATCGGAATGATCTGCAACCGGTCCCGGGCCCACGAAAAGGTGGAGTAGTCCATGATATTGGCGAAGAAGACGAGCGCCGGCAGGGTCAGGATCAGGCGCCAGCCGCGGCCCTTCAGCGAAAGCCGCTCGAAGCGGCGCCGCCAATAGATCGACGCCGCGACCAATAGCGCAACCGCGATGATGGCGGCCACGATCGCGGCGATCATGGTCAGCGGCCGGTCTCGCGCCAGAAGCGGCAGGATGCCGACGACCTGACGGGCGTAGAGGAAATCCACCGGATAGAGGGGATCGCCGATATAGAGCGCCTTCTCGCGACTCATCCATGCGAGCGCCAGGACCACCGGCCCGATAACCAGAAGCGCCTGATGGGCGCGGCCCAGGATCGCATCAAGCGCGATCAGCGCCAGCGCGAAGAACAGAACAGTCGACCAGCCGGGCAGGTCGGGATTTTCAAAGAAGAGGAGAGCGTCGGTAAAGGAACTGCGGACAATCCACTCCACGGAGAAGATGATGAGCGCCGCGAGCAGCACCGTAAGCCCGATCGAACCTGCGGTACGGAATGCGTTTCCGTTCCCTCTCAATAGCTGATTTGGATGTTGTGGAACGACTTCCCCCATCCCCCCGGCTGGCGTCATGGACAAGGCCGATTCTCCAAAATGGGTCTAAGTAAACGTCATCCGATTGTCATGGGATTGTCGCAAAAACTTGGCATTGAACGCAAAACAAGCATTCTCCGTTCCGTTATCCTTCTGTTATCGAGAGATAAATCACCCTGGTTGCCGCCGAGGCGCGGGACGACCCGTTTTGTAAGCGTCGGCAAAGGGTTACGCTGCGGAAGCCATGGCGGAAGGTGCGGGAAAAACCTCCGCTGTGTTGAACGGCGCGGAGAAAGCCCTCGGCATCAAATTGTCGTGATTCCGCCGTCGATGGCGATCGCCTGTCCCGTCATGAAACTGTTGCGGGGATCGGCCGCGAAGAGCATCGCCTCCACGACCTCGTCCACCTCCGCCAGCCGGCGCATCGGCACGCCTCGGGTGAGATCCGCCTCGGTCTTGTCTTTGCCCCATCGGGAATCCAGAAGCGCATCGACCATCGGCGTGCGGGCATAGGAAGGGCAGATGCAATTGACGCGGACGCCCCTAGTGGCGAATTCGGCGGCGGCCGAGCGCGTCAAGCCGACGACGCCGTGCTTGGCGGCGGCGTAGGCGGAAAGAAGCGGCGCGCCGACCAAGCCGGCGACCGACGCCACATTGACGATCGCGCCTCCCTTGCCGGTTTCGCGGAACTGCCGCTCCATCACGGGCAGTTGCGCCTTCATGGCATAGAAGACGCCCATCAGATCGATGTCGATGACGCGGCGCGCTGCTTCGGACGAGATGTCCGGCAGGGGATTGAAGTCATGCGCGATACCCGCATTGTTGAGAGCGATATCGAGCCGGCCAAAGGTGCGCAGCGCCAGATCGACCAGATCGGCGGAAAGCCTTTCATCCGAGATGTCGCCCGCCAGTACGACGACTTTCGCGCCAAGGGGCCGGGCCAATTCTTCCAGACTTGCCGGATCGCGGTCGGAAAGGACGAGCGATGCGCCTTCCTTGGCGAAGCACCTGGCGGCATGACGGCCGAAACCTCCCGTCGCGCCCGTCACGAGAACGGTCATTCCTTCGAAACGCGCCGTCATGCCTCTTTCCCGATCGTTTCCACGGCCAGGCCGGACAGGAGCTCGACCGCCGTTCCATAGGTCCTTGCCTTCTCGGGATTCGAGGCGTTGCCGTCGAGCGCGCGCCTGTAGACGCCTTGGCAGATGGCGGCGAGGCGGAAGAAGGAGAAAGCGAGATAGAAGGTCCAGTTTTCTATTCCGGCGACGGCGCGCCGCCGGCAATAGGCGGCGACATACTCCTCTTCTGTCGGCAGGCCGATCGCGTTCCTATCCACGCCTCCCAATCCCTTGAAGCCCGAAATATTGGGAAGACGCCACTGCATGCACTGATAGGCGAGATCGGCATAGGGGTGTCCGAGCGTCGACAATTCCCAATCGAGCACCGCCAGCACTTCCGCACGATCGGGCGCGAAGATCATGTTGTCGAGCCGGTAATCGCCATGCACGAGCGTCACCAGACCATCATCTTCCGGCAGGTGATGGTCGAGCCAGCCGATCAACTCTTCCATGGCGTCGAGATGAACCGTTTCGGAGGCCCGATATTGGCTCTTCCAGCGCGAGATCTGCCGCTCGAAATAGCTGCCGGCACGGCCGTAATCGGAAAGGCCCGCAGCCGCGACATCGACGCCGTGGAGCGAGGCAAGCGTCGCGTTCATGGCGTCATAGATCGCGGCGCGGTCACTCCTCTCCGCCACTTCCGGCAGGGCCGGGTCCCAGAAGATGCGGCCGTCGACATGGCGCATGACGAAGAACATGCGGCCGATCGGCGAATCGTCGGGAGACAGGAAGAGTGCGTCCGGCACGGGGAATCCGACTGAGCTCAGCGCTTTCATGACGCGATATTCGCGATCGACCGCATGCGCCGATTTCAGGAGTTCGCCGGGCGGCTTGGCGCGCAGGACATAGCGGCCGCTCGCCGCTTCGAGCAGATAGGTCGGATTGGATTGCCCTGAAGGGAATTTCCGAATGCTTTCGAGCCCTTTGAAGTCGGAAATCCGGGCTTCGAGATAGGGCCCGAGCGCTTCAGCATCGATCGCATTCGGGTCGCTCACGCCTCTTCTCTTTTCGGCTCGACATAAGTGAGCGTCAGCCAGCGGGCCGTCAACGCCGGCTTCCTTGAATTCTCGATCTCGATCGTCACGTCATAGGTCAACTGGATCCAGCCCGACGGCCGGATGTTGAGATCGGCCAGAACGAAGCGCGCCCGGATGCGGGCGCCCGACTTCACCGGCGCCTGGAAGCGAACGCTGTCGAAGCCGTAATTGATGCCGATGCCCGAGCCTTCAAGCGGCGGTATCGCTTCAAAGGCGAAGGTCGAGAGCAAAGCCAGGGACAGGAAGCCATGCGCAATCGTGCCGCCGAAGGCCGTCTCGCGGGCCGCCCTTTCCGGATCGACATGGATAAACTGGTGATCGTCGGTCGCGTTGGCGAACTGATCGATCATCTCCTGCGTGACGGTCCGCCACGGCGAGACGCCGACTTCCTTTCCGACGCCCGACTGAAGGTCGCCGAGACCAACGGCCTGCAATGCTCTTTCCCCCATGGAATGTCTATCTCGAATCCTTGAACAGCGTCATGCCGTGGTTCACCGATTCGCCACCGTCGATCGGCAGGATCGCCCCAGTGACATAGGACCCGGCTTTCGAGCATAAATAGAGCGTCGCGCCGGCTATGTCATCCGGCGTTCCAATGCGTCGGAGCGGCACGTGGCTGCCGACTTTTTCCGCTTTTTCTTCGGTGCCGGTGGCGAAGGCCGTCATGCGGCTTTGGAAAGGTCCCGGAGCGAAGGCGTTCACCGTAATGTGCCTGCTGGCGAATTCGTTGGCCAGCGTGCGGGTGAGATGGTGAACCGCGGCCTTGGATGCGGTGTAGGAGTAAGCGCCGTCCGCGATTGGCTGGGTGCCCATGACTGAACCGAGATTGATGATTCGCGCCGGGTCGGCATGGTTCGCCCCCTTTTCCAGCAGTGGCAGAAGCGTCTTCGTGAGATGGAAAAGACCCGTCACGTTGACGTCCAGCACACGCGACCACGCCTTGTAAGGAAAGGTTTCGAGCGGCTCGCCCCAGGTCAGGCCGGCATTGTTGAGGAGGATATTGAGGCGATCGGTCCGCTTCCCGACCTCTTCCGCCAGAGCGGCGACGCCTTCCTCCGTGCCGACATTGCCGGCGAACCCCTCCACCTTGCCAGGCGCGCCCGATGCATTGATCTCATCCGCGGTGTGGGCGCAATCCTCGCCCTTGCGGGATGCGATCATCACATCCGCTCCTGCCATGGCAAGCGCTGTCGCGGCCATGCGGCCGATGCCGGTCGCGCCGCCCGTCACAAGGGCGGTCTTTCCCTTCACCGAAAACAGATCGTCGAGATAGGCCATTTTCCCTCCCATCAAACTTGCCCCGGAACGCCCGCAGCGGAGTCGCGTTCCCGCGTTGACAACATACCCGGTAGTATGTTCATCATTTTACACCCCGTAAAGTCCGATGTCGCTTCCGCGTTTTGCGTCGGCGATACGGAACGGGAGGAAGGAGCCGGGACGCGTGGCGCCCAGTGTCGGTGAACATCGTGTCGGTGAATATGCCTCTGATGGCTCGCGCGCCGATATCCTCGAAGCGGCCGCTCGCTGCTTCACCGAGCGCGGCTATTACGCCACCTCCATCGACGATGTGGCGCGCAGCCTCGGCGCGACGAAGGGCAGGATCTATCATCATTATCCTTCAAAGGCCGATCTCTTCGCCGATGTTTACCGGATCGGCATGGACATGAACCACGCGGCGATCGAGCCGGTGCTCCACCTTCCCGGAAGCGCGCTTGACCGCTGGAGGAAGCTCGCCTTCACCCATGTCGTCCAGATGATCCTCACGCGGACGTTCCAGAGGGTCGTGTGGGAGGGGACGGAGATGTATCTGCGCGGCGCCACCACGCCCGAACAGCGGAGCGCCTTCGCCGAATTGCATGCGAGCCGGTCGCGCTATGGCGATATCTTTCGCCGCACGATCGCGGAGGCAAAAAGGGAGGGCGACATGCGTTTCAGCAATCTCAGCATCGCCAACCAGCTCATGCTCGTGACGCTCAACTCGCCCATTTTCTGGTACTCGCCCCAGCCTGGAGAGACACGCGACGATATCGACGACATCGCATGGCAGATCGTCGCCTTTGCGGCGCGCGGCCTTGGAGCAAGCGGAGGAGATTTCTGATGGCCGATATGAATCTGGGCATGACCGATCGGGTCAAGGCCCTGCACGACAAGGTAAGCCGCATGGTGCGCGAGGAGATCGCGCCGCTCGACGAGGAATTCCTGGCCGAAGTGGGCAAGGGCGACCGCTGGACCTACACGCCGCGCCAGACGGAAATCCTCGAAGGGCTGAAGGCAAAGGCGAAAGAGCGCGGCTTGTGGAATTTCTGGCTGACGGATTCGGAACGCGGCTACGGGCTGACGACTGTGGAATATGCCTATCTCGCCGAGGAAATGGGCAAGGCGCATCTTGGGGCCGAAACCTTCAACTGCTCCGCGCCCGATACTGGCAATATGGAAGTGCTCGAACGCTACGGAACGGCCGAGCACAAGGAGCGCTGGCTGAAGCCGCTTCTCGATGGCCAAATCCGCTCGGCCTATCTGATGACCGAGCCCGATGTCGCGTCATCGGACGCGACGAACATTTCCATGCGCTGCGAGAAGGATTGCGGCGACTATGTTCTCGACGGCGAGAAATGGTGGTCGTCGGGCGCCGGTGACCCCCGCTGCGCCGTTTACATCGTCATGGTGAAGACGCCGAATGACGGGCCGAAGCACCGCCAGCATTCGATGATCCTGGTTCCGGCAGATTCGCCCGGCGTCACCAAGCTGAGGGCTATGACCATCTATGGCGAGGACGATGCGCCGCACGGGCATCTGCATTTGCGCTTCGAAAATGTGCGCGTGCCGCAGTCGAACCTGCTGCTCGGCGAAGGCCGCGGCTTCGAGATCGCGCAAGGGCGGCTGGGTCCGGGCCGCATCCATCACTGCATGCGGGCGATCGGCCATGCCGAAAAGGCGCTCGAACTGATGTGCCAACGCTCGCTCCGCCGCGAAGCCTTCGGCCAGCCGCTCGCCAAGCTCGGGGCCAATTACGACATCATCGCGGAAGCGCGGATGGAGATCGAGATGGCGCGGCTCTTGTGCCTTAAGGCCGCCTGGATGATGGACCAGGGCGATCCGCGCGCCGCCGCCCCCTGGATCAGCCAGATCAAGGTTGTCGCGCCGCGCATCGCGCTCAGGATCACCGACGAGGCGGTGCAGATGTTCGGCGGCCAGGGGATCAGCCAGGACACGCCGCTTGCCCGCTCCTGGACGCATCTAAGAACACTTCGCCTCGCCGATGGTCCGGACGCCGTGCATCGCCGCCAGGTGGCGCGCGCGGAATTGAAGAAATACACGCAGGAAAAGGTGTAGCGGCTCATGAAGGCGATTGTTGCGCATGAGTACGGCCCGATCAGTAATCTGGCCTATGAGGATTGGCCGGAGCCTCAGGCGACAGGCAACGATATCGTCATAGAGGCGGAAGCCATAGGCGTGAACTTTCCCGACGGCCTGCTGGTCCAGGGCCTCTATCAGGCGCGACCTGAGACGCCCTTTATTCCGGGAATGGAGGCGGTGGGCCGCGTCGTGGCTCTGGGCGAGACAGTCCGGTCGCTGAAAATAGGAGACCGGGTCGCGGTGCTGCCCTCGACCGGAGCCTATGCTGAAAAGATTCTCGGCTCCGAAACCGCGGCAACAAAAATTCCCGAAGGAATGGACGCAGGCGATGCGTGCGCGTTGCTTTGCGGCTATGGCACGTCGCTTTACGCCCTCAAACAAAGGGCGCAATTGGCGGCCGGCGAAACGCTCTGCGTGCTTGGCGCATCGGGGCTGACCGGGCTTGCGGCCGTCCAGATCGCCAAGGCGATGGGCGCGCGTGTGATCGGGGTGGCTTCATCCGCCGAAAAACAGGAAATCGCCCGCCGGGCCGGTGCGGATGTCGTTCTCGGCTACGACAATCTTCGCGATGCGCTGAAGGAGGCCACTGACGGCAAGGGCGTTGACGTCGCCTTCGATCCGGTCGGCGGCGGTATGTTCGACATTCTCGCCCGCGCCATGGGCTGGAACGGAAGGCTGCTCGTCATCGGCTTTGCCTCGGGGCGCATCCCGCAATTGCCGGTTAATCTGGCGCTGGTCAAGGGTTACAGCGTCGTCGGCGTCTTCTGGGGCAGCTTTACGCATAAGGAGCCTGAAGCGCATGCCGCCAATATTCAGCAGCTCATTGCCTGGTATGAGACAGGCCGGATCCAGCCGATAATCGAAAATGTCTATCCGCTCGCCGAAGCAGCGTCCGCGCTGGAGCGCATTCATTCACGCGGGGCAAGCGGGAAGCTCATCCTTCGTCCCTGAGGTGGTTCGGATTATTCCCGCCGCAGATTCTCCATCTCGCGAATACGGGCGGCACTCTCCGTCTCGAGACTGCGCGTCACCTCGCTGATCAATGTTTCCGCCACCACGAGAAGCGAGGCCGACGAGTCCCAGGCCGACGGCACGGCCGTTCGCCCGGCGACGACATGGCGGGCGAAACGCGCGATGGGAGAGAGCCAGCGGTCGGTGAAGAGGATGATGTGGACGCCGCGCTCATGCGCCTTTGCCGAAAAGCGGACGAGGCTTTCCTGGTAGCGGCGGATGTCAAAGACGAGCAGCACGTCGCGCTTACCCATGTCGATCAGCCGGTCGCGCCAATTGCTTTCCTGCCCAGTGAGATGAAAGACGTTCGGCCGGATAATGGCCAGATGCGCCGCCATGTAGCGCGCCACGGGATCCGTGAAGCGCCCGCCGATGAGAAAAATCTTCAGGCGAGGATTGGCGATCAGGCCGGTCATGTCGCCGATCTGCGCCTTCGAGAGATGACGAAAGGTTTCGCGGATATTGTCGATGGTCGCGGCGACCATCGGGGAGGTGTCACCGGCGGCGGAGGACGCCGGCGTTGCCGACCGGACGAGTGGCGATTGCAACTGGGCGGCAAGTTCGTCCTGCAACGCGGACTGGAATTCGGGATAGTTCTGGAAACCGAGACGGGCGACGAAGCGTAAAATGGTCGGCGCGCTGACGCCGGCCTGGGCGGAAAATTCCGCCACCGTCTTCAGGCCGCATAGCGGGTAATTGCCGATCAGCGTGTGCGCCGCCCGGCGCTCGCCGGCGGGCATCGTCTGGAGTCGCTCCGTGATGCGTTCCGCGATGCTTGCAGCCATTCTCCCATCCTTTGCCGTTCAAACTGGCTGAAGCTCCCTTACCGAGGGGTTAGACGCCGTGGAAAGAACGCGTTTGACAAAGCCGCGAAATGTGTATGAAATCATACGGACGGACGCAATGATAACTTATCCGTAATTTTTGTTACAGCGTCCCAAGGGGCATGCCGATGAAGGCGGCGGAGGATAATGCAACGGTGGAAGCTGCCGTCCGGGTTTCCAATCCCGACGGGAAAAGCGCTTTTATCATCGTCTGCGATCACGCGTCCAACCACATACCGGCGGAGTTCGGAACGTT
>Ga0187809_10000898_pt1 | contig 14673 bp, 11 predicted proteins | sample NC_wetland_sal_i_8_FD_132415 | JGI IMG/M metagenome (GOLD analysis project Ga0187809, IMG submission 132415) | Wetland sediment microbial communities from Neuse River Estuary, North Carolina, USA - ASW_4 | ecosystem: Environmental > Aquatic > Freshwater > Wetlands > Sediment | place: USA: North... | reverse complement strand
CTGGGCCCGATCCTGGGCCCGATCCTGGGCCCGGCTCCGGCGGTGCGGCGGCGACGGCCAGCCTGGGTGAGGTGCTGGCCCGCTTGACCGAAGCCGTGGTGCGCAATTCGCCGATGCTGTGCGTGCACGCGGCGGTCGTTGCCGGTCCGCGCGGCAGCCTGGTCGTGCCCGGCCACAGCGGGCTGGGCAAGACCACGCTGACCGCCGCCCTGATCCAGGCCGGCTTCTCCTACCTCTCGGACGAGGTGCTGGCCATCGACCGGACGACCGGTGAGGTGGCCGGCTTCCCCCGCCCGCTGTCGCTGGCACCCGATGTCTGGCCCCTGCTGGGATTGACCGAACCGGCCGTGGCCGGCGAGGCCGAACGCCAGTTCCAGCCGGGCCGGTTCGGCGCCGTCGCCTCACCCGGTCCACCGGGGCACCGGGTGAGCGATATCGTGCTCGCGCGCCGCCGGGCCGAGCCGGGCACCGAGCTCCGTCCGGGCTCGCCGACCGAAGCGGTGACCGCGCTGCTGACCCGTGCCTTCAATCACTACCTCGATCCTCAGGGCAGCCTGACCACAGCGGCCAGGGTGGTTCGCGACGCTGCGATCTGGCAGGCCGACTACCACGACGCGCCCGAACTGGCCGCGCGGCTGTGGCAGCTGGGTCAGGTCAGCGACGCGAAGTAGCGCGCCCGGGCGGCGGCGTCCGGGACATCGTGCAGCGGGCTGCGGACATCGGCCGGATCACCCAGCGGCGAGCGGCGCCGGGTCCGCGGTGCGCCGTCGCGGACGAAGGCGCTGAGGTGTCGGCTGAACTCGACCAGCGAGGCCGGGCCGGAGCGCCGGGCCGAGCGGGCGAACGAGCGAGCCAGCGCCGGCCGCTCAGGCTCGGCCGAGACCGGGCTCAGCCGGTCCACCGCTGCGAGCAGCCAGCCCCAGCTCGAGCCCGGGCCGCTCGGCGTGCCCAGCCAGCGGGCGGCTCGACGCAACACCAGGGCCAGCGGGAGCGCGGCATGCTGGGCGGCGGCGGCCTCGGCGACCCCAGTCCAGTCGGTCACCGCCCGAGCCGCCAGCCCGGTATCCAGCAGCCAGCTGAGCCGGCTTGCCCCCGACAGCGCAGCGTGGACCGCCAGGTGCACCAGCTGGTCCGGCCCGGACAGCGCGGGCAAACCTGAGTCGAGTGCTCGGCCACGGGCCAGCAACCAGTCGGTGTCGAAGCCGAAGTTGGCTCGCAGGGCCGGCGTGGTCATCAGGTGCCAGTGCACGTCGAACAGCACTCCGGCCGGTGACCGGAATCGCAGCTCACCGGGCCGGGTCGCGGCCAGCAGCGGCCAGTTTCGGTCCAGCAATTGCCAGCCGGCCGAGGTCAGCGCGGCACCCAGCTGCTCGAACCGGGCGGGTGGGACGAGCACGTCGACGTCGACCGCGTAGCGCCAGGACGGGTGCGGATACAGGCTCTCGGCGGTGGCCTGTCCATTGACCGCCAGCCACCGGATGCCGCTGGCCTCGGCCACGGCGCCGAACTCATCCAGCGCGTGCCGATCACGACGCGCGGCGGCGGCGAAGCGGACCCGCTGGATCGCGGTCTCGGTCCAGGCCGCCGGGGCGAGGGCGGCCAGCCAGGCCTCGACGCCGTGGGCCCGGGCCAGGGCCAATACCTCGGCAGCCCGGTTCGGGGCGAGTTCGGCCAGCCGGGCCGCGCCATCCGGGCCGGCCAGCACGCCGGCGAGCTCGGCCAGCGGCGTCACCGCCGCTCGCGGATGAAGCGGGACACCGCGGCGTCGTCGGCCAGATCGAGGTAGGGCCGGCCCTCGGCATCCCGCTCCGCCGCCGCGGTCACGGCCGGTGGCAGGGCCAGGGTCCGGCCGAGCAGCTCGGCGAAGACCGCGACATAAGCCTGGGCCTGCGGCGCCCAGTCCAGCTGCTGGCTCACCCGCTGCCGGGCCAGCCGGCCCCGCTGCTCACGCTCCTCGGGATCGGACAGCAGCCGCTGCCAGGCGGCGGCGAACCCGGCCAGGTCACCGGAGGGCACGTAGATCGCGCACTCTCCGGCCGATACCCGGGTCTCGGTGAGATCGAAGCTCACGATCGGCAGGCAGTAGGCCATGTATTCCATGGTCTTGTTCATCGTCGAAACGTCGTTGAGCGGGCTCTTCGGATCGGGGCAGATCCCGACGTCGGCGCTGGACAGGTAAGCCGCGATCTCGCTCGGACCGACCCGGCCGGTGAAGGTTACGTAGTCGGCCAGCTTGAGCTCGACCGCCAGCTGCCGCAGCTCCTGCAGGCAGTCGCCGAACCCGAGCAGGGCGAAATGGCAGTCGGCGACCGCCAGCTCGTGGACCAGGACCGCCATCGCCCGCAGCGCCTGGTCCACCCCGTCCTGAGGTCCCATGACCCCGAGGTAGACGGCCAGGTGATCACGTCCCTGGCGCAGCGCCGGCTCGGGGCGGATCGGCCGCATCACGCTGGTGTCGGGTCCGCTGCGGACGACGGTCACGTCCTCGGGCCGGCGCCGCCCGCGGGTCAGCGCGATCTGCCGGTACGACTCGTTGGTCGAGATGACCCGGTGGGCGAACCGGTAGGTCATCGCCTCCAGCCAACGGATGATGCCGAGCTGAAACTTGCCGGCGCGACCGCTCGGCGTGCCGAACCGGGACAGGAAGACCTCGGGGTTGAGGTCGTGCTGGTCGTAGACGAACTTCTTGCCGAACGGGCGGTAGAGCAGCGCCAGGGCCCAGTAGGTGTCGGGCGGATTGCACGCCTGCAGGACGGTGAAACCGTCCTTGACCGCGACCAGCACCGACAGCAGCGCGGTCATCAGCCAGCAGTAGCCGAATTCGAAGGCATAGCCGAGCACACCTTGGGCCGGCGGTGGCGGTGGGTACTTGTAGATCCGCACGCCCTCGATGGTGTGCCGCCAGGGATCACCGGGGCCCTTGGGGCAGATGACCGAGACCCCGACCCCGGCCGCCCGCAGCGCCAGGCACTCCATCCAGACCCGCCGATCGAGCGGCACCGGCAGGTTCTGCACGACAATCAGCACGCGACGTCGTGACGGCATGGCGCTGGCCCCCTGGGGTCTGGCGACCGGCGATCGGCCGCGCGTGCTGGCTGGCGGTGTCGAAGCTGGGCAATCTAGTACGGGCAGTGGAGTACGAGCAATGGGCGCGGCCCGGCAGTGAGCGTGACCCTGGCTCAGGCCAGCGCCGCGGCGGGACGGCTGGCCGCGCGTCGGCGGGCGGCATATCCGGCCAGGCCGCGGCGCAGCAAGCCGGCGGCGGTGAACGTGATAGCCAGTCCGAGCGCGAGCGCGGCCAGCAGCGCCCGCTTGGCACTGCCCTTCTGGTAGTAGATCGGCACCGGTGCCGGCGGGCTGAGGGCGGCCGTCACCCGGTACTTGGCCGGTACCGCGGACTCGTCCTGCAGGGTCTGGAGGTCGCGCTTGATCTCGGCGACCAGCTGGTCGGTGCGCTGCTGGGCCGCGGCCAGGGTCGGTGCCACCACCTGGACATCGAGGTAGGGCGAGACGAACTGGTTGGCCCACTGGCCGCCGGTGTTGGGCAGGGTCACCGAGAAGCCATCCCGGACGCCGGTGCCGACCAGGGTCGCCTCGGCCGTCGCCAGCCGGGGATGCGGATCCGGTTCGATCATCTTCTCGATCACGCCGGCCATCACGATCATCGACGGCGAGATGTACTGCATCCCGTTGGACTGATCGAGTTGCGGGTAGATCATGCCGACCTGCTCCCTCGTCCAGAACACCCCGGGCCGCTTCGCCTCCTGGTAGCCGATGAGCAACGAGTCGAGGATCCCGACGATTATGACGACTATTGCCACCAGACGCGGCAATTGCCCGGCTCGGCCGAGGGTGTCGGCCGAGTCGGAGCGGTGAAGCAGCTGTGGAAAGCGCACCGATCCCCCCGACTGAACATCGTGCCGACTCACTCTGGCTTAGCATAAGAGTTCGTAACCGTTGCCGGCACCGCTTCAGCCTGACCCAGGCGAACCTGCTTCGTGACCGCAGCGCATCTACCCGAGGGGTTGGGCGTCCATGTCGCTGTCCACCATCTGGCGCATCGTGCTGCGTCGCTGGTACGTGGCGCTCGCCGGGCTGCTCATCACGATCGGGCTGGCCGCCGGCGGGGCTGTCCTGTCACCGCCGACCTACGAGGCCCACGCCACCATCCTGCTGCTGCCGCCGAAGTCGAACCAGCAGCTCAACCCGTACCTGAATCTGGGCGGGATGCAGGAACCCAGCGACGTCATCTCGCGAGCGCTTTCCGACACCGAGACCTCCGACGCGATCGCGGCCGCCGGCGGCAGCGGGAAGTACTCCATCGCCCGGGACACCAGCACCAGCGGCCCGATCATCCTGATCACGGCCGACGCCACCTCCGGACCCCAGGCGTTGCGCACGGCGCAACTCCTGATCGACCGGGTCGGGCCCGAGTTCGACAAGCTGCAGGCGCAGCAGAACGTGCCGGCGTCGGCCTATATCAAGGTTTTGACGCTGGGCAAGGACCAGCAGGCGAAGGTGCAGCGCAAGTCGCAGCTGCGGGCGATCATCGCCGCCGTCGCGGTCGGGATCGTGCTGACCATCCTGCTCGTCGGCTACACCGAGCGCCGGTTCGCCCGGCGCGCCCGGCGGGCCGAGACACCCGCTCCGGGCGCCGAGGAGGCGCCGGCGACCGATCCGGAGCCAACCGCCGCGGAGCCGGCCGGGCCCGGCGCCGGCCAGCGGCACAACCAGCGCGGCAGCCGGCGCCGGCGCAACAACCCGCGGTCGCCGGCCAAGCGCAGCGCGGATCGGCCCGCTCCGGACGACGATCCGAGCTTGATCGCCGACCTGACCGGCGAGCACGACGACGCGCCGTCACGCCGTTGAGCCAGCGGTGACCGCTGACCCCACGACGGCTCAGCGAGCCGCCCCGCCGCGGGCCCGGCGCCGCCGGGTCAGGGTCCCGAGCAGCCCTGAGGTACGACTGCTCACGCTGCTGATCGTGGTCCTGATCGCGATTCCGTCGCGGCTGATCTTCGCCCCGCTCGGCAGCGCCGGTACCCCGGCGCTGGTTGTCGGCTTCGTGATGCTGGTGAGCTGGTTGTTCGCCTACATTTCCGGCACCGTCCGGCGGCCGCGCCAGCCCATCCGGATCGGCGGGCTGCTGTTCCTGGCCGCGGTGGTGGCGAGCTATCTGGCGGCCAACACCCGCGCCATCGACGCGGTGGAGATCCGGGCCGCCGATCGAGGCCTGCTCTCGATGGTCGGCTGGATCGGCATCCTGCTGTACTCGATGGACGGCCCGCGAACCCGCGGCGAGCTGGACACGGTGCTCCGCCGGCTGACCCTCGCCGGCGGCCTGCAGGGCCTGGTCGGGCTGATCCAGTTCGCCACCCACCAGGCCCTGACCAATTACCTGGTGATCCCCGGCCTGTCGGTCAACAGCGACCTCGGCAGCGTGCTTGGTCGCGACGGCCTGACCCGGCCGGCCGGCACGACCATCCACCCGATCGAGTTCGGCGCGGTGCTGACGATGATCCTGCCGATCGCGCTGCACTACGCCCTGCACGACAAGTACCGCAGCCGGCTGGCGCGCTGGTTTCCGGTGGCGGCGATCGCGGCGGCGGTACCGATCTCCATCTCGCGCTCAGCGATCCTGTCGGCCGTCGTGGTGCTGCTGTTCCTGCTGCCGACCTGGTCGCGCGAGCTTCGGCGCCGCGCCTACGCCGCCATCGTGGTCCTGGCGTTACTGCTCTACCTGTCGGTACCCGGACTGATCAGGACGCTGTCCTCGCTGTTCACCGGCATCTCGCAGGACAGCAGCGCCACCTCCCGGACCGACAGCTACGCGCTGGCCTGGCAGTTCATCCAGCGGGCGCCCCTGTTCGGCCGCGGCTTTCGCACCTTCCTGCCGACCTACCGGATCCTCGACAACCAGTACCTCGGGCTGGCCATCGAAATGGGGGTCCTCGGCCTGCTGCTGTTCCTCGGCTTCTTGATCACCGCGGTATCGGAGAGCATCACGGTCCGGCGGGCCAGCCTGGACGCCCGGACGCGGAGCCTGGCCCAGTCCTTCGCGGCCTCGATCGCCGCTGCCGGTTTGAGCTTCGCTGTCTACGACGCGTTCTCCTTCCCGATGGAGGCCAGCCTGCTGTTCCTGGTCATCGGCTGCGCCGGCGCAATGCGTCGACTGGCCCGTGAGCAGCCCCGCGGCCCCCGGCCGCGAACGGATCAGCCGCCGGTGGCCGTCGCCTCGTCCGCGCCGTCGCCTCCGAGCAAGGCCCGCACCCGGCGGGCCGGCACTCCGGCATAGACCGAGTTCGACCGGCAGTCGCCGGTCACCACCGCACCGGCGGCGATGACCACGTCGTCCCCGATCCGAACGCCGGGCAGGATGGTGGCCCGGGCACCGATCCAGCACCGGTCGCCGATGGTCACCGGCTGCCCGCTCGGCACCGGGTCGAAGCCCTGCTCGGTGAGCCGATGGGTCGAGGTGCCGACCAGCACGCCCATCGCGATGGCGCAGTCCCGACCGATCCGGATCGGGGCCATGGCGTCGAAGCGACAGTCGGCGTTGACGAAGGTGCCCCGGCCGATGGTGATGCCGGCGGTGCCGTCGAAGCGACAGTGCTCGGAGATGTGCGCGGTCGCCAACTGCAAGCCGCACAGCCGGTACAGCGCGAGCCGAGCGAGCCGGGGCATCCAGATTGCCGGAGCCAGCCAGTTGACGACCAGGTTGCGCGGCAACCAACGCAGATCCTGTCCGAGCAACCGCAGCGCCGATCGAGCTGACACCGGCAACTCCTTACTTTGTCGAGGTGTTGGCCGTCGCGCCGTCGGTGAAGCGGTTGGCCGACACGACGGCTTCCGGAGGCGCGGTCAGGGCTGCGACCTGCCAGCCGTGGCTGAACTGGTTGTTCGACACGCGGATCGGAGCGCTGACGTTTCGGCCGTAGATGCACACGCCGTAGGAGGTCTGCTGGCCGTTGCGGGCACCGGCCACGAACAGATTGTCGGTCACCTGGTAGTTGCTGATGGCGGGGTTACCCGACAACCACTGGACGAACACGTTGCAGTTGTTGCCGGTCTCGATCCGATTGTGGGTGATGCTGACATTGGCCCCGCCGGTGCTCTGGATGCCGTCGGAGTGAGCGGTCGGGTCGGCCGGGTCGCCCATGATCAGATCGTGCACCCAACTGTCCTCCACGGTGGTGCCACCGTCGATCCGCAGCCCGTCGCTCGTGTGGTGAATGTTCAATCGTTGCAGCACATTGTTCGAGTCTGTACCACCCGAGTACACGCCGGTAGCCGGGCCGAAGGAGTGGCCGTCGGACTGCCCGCCGATCTCGGTGTCACGCACCGTCGATCGGGTGCCCAACGAGAGGCACCAGTCGTGCTCGCCGGTGCAGCGGATCCGGGTATCGGTGATGGTCAGACCGGCTTTGGTGCTGTGCACCGAACCGTCGATGTCCAGCCCGGACAGGGTGACGTTGTCGGACTGAACCTGGACCCAGCCGTAGGCGTTCCAAGCCCAACCGTCGCCGCTCTTGCGATCCTGCGGAACCCGGGTCAGCTTGGTGCCGGCCGGAACCCCGGTGGTCGACGCGTCGGGAAACCCGGCGGTGTGCGGCTGGCTGGTCGGAGCCGGAACGGAGTTGTTGCGGTCGTTGAGCCAGAACCCGACCAGCAGCACGAGCGCGGCCACGACCACCGCCACGGCCGCGATCAGCAGCGGGGCGGATTGGCGCACGCGCGAACTCGGCACCGCCACAGCCTAGTTGGCCCCACCCGGCGGTGACGGCCGAACGCCACACTGCTGGCTAACCCACAGCTGGTCCTCGTCCCGATCGCTCCGGCCGATGGATCCGGCCCACCGTGGGGGCGACGGTGGACCGGATCCCGCCGATGCGGCCGGCAGGCCTAGGCCGGCTTGCCGTCGGTGTACTTGTTGCCGCTGACCTTGCTCCCGGACGGCGCGATGTACGGGCCGACCTGGTAGCCGTAGCCGAAGGTGTTGTTGGTGATGCTCACCCCGGAGACGTTCGGTGCGTAGCCGCAGACGCCGTAGGAGGTCTGCATGCCGTTGGCACTGTCGGGGGTGAAGCTGTTGCCGGTCACCGTGTAGTTGGAGATGGCGGTGTTGCCCGACAGCCACTGCATGAACACGTTGCAGTTGTTGCCGGATTGGAACCGGTTGTTGGCGATGGTGACGTTCGCACCGCCGGTGGACTGCACCCCGTCGGAGTGCGCGCCAGGGATCTGGCCCATCGACAGGTTGTGAATGTAGGAGTTCTCCAGGGTGGTGCCGCCGTCGATCCGCAGGCCGTCGGAGGTGTTGTGGATGTCCACGGCGTCGATGATGTTGCCCGCGTTGTCGCCGCCGGACCAGATGCCGGTCGCGGCGACGAAGGTGCTGCCGTTGGCACCGCCACCGATCTCGTCGTTGATCAGCTTGTTGTGATCACCCAGGCTGATGCACCAGTTGGTCTCGTTGGTGCACCGGATCCGGGTGTTCTCGATCGTCACGCCGGAGAAGGAACCCTGGATGGAACCGTTGATGTCCAGGCCGCTCAGGGTCACGTTGGCCGCGGTGAGCTGCACCGCACTGCCGGTCCACCTCCAGCCGGTGCCCGAGGTCAGCTGACCGGGAACCGTGCGCAAGGCGCCGCTCACGCCGACACCGTTGCTGGTCGCGGTTGGGGTCGGGGCGGCGGCCGAAGAGCTGGCCGGCGGCGGGGCCGCGACCGAGGACGAACTCGGCGGCGGCGCCGAGCTGGTCACGGTCTTGCTGGGCTTGGCGGCACTGGTGGTCGGGGCCTTGGTCGGCGTCTTCGACGCCGACGGCGCGGCCGAACTGCTGCTCGGCGGCGGCGTCACCGGCGCTCCGGTCGGCGCGAACAGAACGTCCACGTAGTAGGAGCTGTAGTGATAGCTCGCGGTCGGGAAGCGAGTGGCGGTGCCGAAGGCGAAACTGCCGCCGACACCCTTGATCACCGAGTTGCCGATGGTCGCACCGCGCCAGTAGGTCCCGACATCGCTGGACCACTCACCGCGCGGGGCGTGGTAGGACACCACGTAGTTGCGATAGGCCGAGATGGCGACCGGAGTCGAGAGCTTGGCGGTCTGAAAGCCGCTGGCGGTCTCCTTGGCGAAGGTGACCGAGGCCAGCTTCTGACCCGCAGCAGTCCACAGGGTGCCGGTGTGGGTGCCGGTATTCGCGGCGCTCTTGTAAAAGCGTATTGCCGTCACCCGGCCCGGCGACGAAACCTGAAATGTAGTGCCCAATTCGATGGGTCGATGATCATTGCGTGACATGCCGGCCGGGACTTCCTGGCCGGTGTAGATGCCGTAGCTCTTGACGGTATCGGCGCCGGACGGCCCCGAAGTTAATTTGACGGCTCCGGCCGCCGCGAGGATCGCGGCCAGCACCATCGCCGTGAGGATCCATGGTCGCCGCAGCGCCGAGCCGGCGCGCGGGGGGATCGCACTGTGGGACACGTTTGCAGACTCCTTTAAATCGTCCTTGCCGACCACCGCTCCCGAGACCCGGACGGCACCGCCGGCGCAGAATTCGACCGCGACGGGTCAAGATCGATTTCACGAAGGGGGCGAGATTGGGGTGGTCTTCAATTCCGGGAGGAAGGCTATCCGAGCGACCGGCAAATCCAGGAGTCGACATCAAACGATCAGTTATGCCTGGATGAGCCATCGGTAAAACCGTCGTGATGTGTTCGCAATCTAGCGCCCGATTTCCGGGCTTTGCCGGCGGGCATTCCGGACGCCCGGAGAGCCAGTGTGAATTGAGTCACATTGGCGTATCCCAAGATCAGCCTCGCCTCCGTTCGGCACATCACGTGGCAATAACGACCGTTCGTGCGAGGTCGCCCGGGCCACGACCTGGGCCCGACGAGACGGACAATCTGCGGTCCAGGCCTCAGCTCAGTGGCTCCACCGTACGATCAGATAGCTGCACCGCCGCCGGTGCGAGCAGGTCGTGGCGGCGCAGCCGGCAGGGGGAAGCAACGGAGATGGCGGGATCAGCGTGAGTGTGCGCGAGCGTCCCGTGGACGCGTCCGAGCGCCGCAGCGACGCCCCGAGCCGGCCTGGCCCGAGTGGCCGGCGCCGGGCCGGCGCACATCGAGCACCGGCCGCGATCACCGAGCGCCCGCTGGCCCAGCGGGTCCGGCGCGGAGCCTTGTGGAGCGCGGCCAGCACGTTGATCTTGCGGCTGGCCAACATCACGATCATGGCAATCGTCGCCCGCACCCTGTCGCCGCGGGACTTCGGCATCTTCGCGGTCGCTCTCACCGTGCATGCCATCGTGTCCAGCATCGCCGAACTGGGGGTCGCCTCGACCCTGGTCCGCGACGAGGTCGACCCGGCCGAGGTCGCGCCGACCGTGGCTGCGGTGTCGCTGATCAGCAGCGTGGTGCTGGCCGGGCTGATGACGGTCTTCGCAGCACCACTGGCGACCGCGCTGGGCAGCTCGGCGGCAGCGGGGCCGATGCGGGTCATGGCCCTGGCCGTCGTGTTGGTCGGAATCTTTGCCGTGCCCGGAGCCGAGCTGGCCCGGGAATTCCGCCAGGACAAGCAGTTTGCCGCGAATTTGCTGGGCTTCGCCGCAGCCAACGGTCTACTGCTCTACCTGGCGTTGCACGGCGGTGGCGCGATGTCGTTCGCCTGGTCGCGGGTCGTCGGGCAGCTACTCATCGGCGGCGCTATGACCCTGATGACCGAGCGGCGGTATTTGCCACGAATCGACCGCGATCAGCTCCGACCCATCCTGGCCTTCGGTCTGCCACTGGCCGGGGCCAACCTGCTCAATTACATGCTGCTGAATACCGATTATGTTTTCATCGGTCATATGCTCGGTCCGATCGAGCTGGGCGTTTACATGCTCGCGTTCAATATCTCGAGCTGGTCGAATTCACTGATGAGCACCATGCTCAATTCGATCGCCATGCCGGCGCTTTCCCGAGTCAAGCAGGACGCGGTGAAATTGCAGGCGGCGCTGATCCGCGCGGTAATTGCGCTCGGCTTTGTCGCGCTGCCGATCTGCGTGCTCACGGCCACCCTGGCCCACCCGCTGGTGCGCTCGGTGTACGGCAGCAAGTGGGACCACGCCGCCTCGGTACTGGCCGTGCTGTCCAGCTACGGCGCGATCTCGGTGCTGTGCCTGCTGCTGGCCAACGCGCTGTCGGCGTTCGGCAAGACCAACCTCCTGCTGGTGACCCAGATTCCCTGGATCGCCACGCTGGTACCGGCGATGGCGATCGGCGTGCACCTGCACGGCATCGTCGGTGCCGCCTGGGCCCATATCGTGATCATCTGCCTGGTCGCACTTCCGGTGTACCTGACCATGCTCAAGCGTGCCGCTCCGGTCCGGCTGCTGCCGGTCATCCGGGGCATCGCTCCGCTGCTGCTCGCGGCGGGACTGGCCGGCGTGGCGGCGTACCTGGTCTCTCGAGCGGTGTCGGGCTCGCTGGTGCAGTTGCTGTCAGGGGGCCTGGCCGGCGGCCTGACCTACCTGGTGCTGGCCCTGCCGCTGGCCCAGGACGTGATCGGCCGGGTGCCGAAGTTGCCGGCCCGCGTGGCCGGGCCGTTCAACCTCTACAGCCGCCAGCTCCGTGCCCTCGGTCTGGGAATCCCGGAACCGGTGCACTCGGAGGAGATCACGCTCGCCGCCGAAGACCACCTGGCTTTCACCGAATCGGAAGGACGTCTGTGACCGCGCCGCTCTACCGCACCGCTTTCGCCGCCGATCACCAGCAGCCGGTGCCACTGAGCCGGCGTCCGACCGTTTCGGTCGTGGTGCCCTGCTACAACTACGGCCACTTCCTGGCCGACTGCGTGGCCAGCATCGTCAACCAGCCCGACGTCGAGACCGACGTGCTGATCATCGATGACTGCTCGCCCGATGGCTCGGGCCAGGTTGCCGAGCAGCTGGCCGCCGAGCACACCAACGTGCGCGCGATCCGGCACGAGCGAAACCGCGGTCACATCGCCACCTACAACGAGGGCTTGCCGAGCATGACCGGGGACTACCTGGTCCTGCTGTCGGCCGACGATCTGCTCGCGCCAGGCTCGCTGGCCCGGGCCACGGCGCTGATGGAGGCCAACCCCTCGGTCGGCATGGTGTACGGCAATCCGCTGACGTTCCTGGACGCACCGCCGCCGCCGGACACCACGGTGACCGGCTGGTCGGTCTGGTCGGGCCGGGACTGGATCGAGCGGCAGTTCCGCCGGGGCATGAGCATCGTCTACTCGCCGGAGGCGGTGGTGCGGACCGAGGTGCACCGCGAGGTGGGCTGGTACAAGCCGGAACTTCCGCACTCAGGCGACCTGGAGCTGTGGCTGCGGATCGCGGCCAGCGCCGACATCGGCCGGGTCAACGGCGCCGATCAGGCCTACCGGCGCGAGCATCCGGGCAGCATGATGCACACCAGCTACGGCACGGTCCTGATCGACCTCAAGACCCGGGACGAGGCCTACACCGAGTTCCTGGCCACGGCCGGGAGCAGCCTGCCCGACGCTGACCGGCTGCGCGCGCTGGCCAACCGCCGGATGGCCGACGAGGCCCTGGATTGGGTGTGTCGGCTGCTGTCCCGGCCGCCGGCCGAGCAGGATGCGGCGACCCGGACCGAGATCGAGCAATGCGTCGAGTTCGCCGTGCAGATCTATCCCGAGCACCGCACGCTCGCGGCGTGGCGGGAGTACCGGATGCTGACCTCCGGTTCCGGGTTGGCCCCACTGCTACGACCCGTGCACCGGCTCCGGCGCGACATCAAGGGCCGGCTGAAGTGGCAGCGTTGGCACCGGATCGGGCTGTAGGTAGCCATGGCCCGCGTCGGACTGCTGTATCCGTATCCGAACCCGATCTCGCCCCAGAGCTGGTCGGGCACCCCGGCCGGTCTGGCCGGCGGGATCCAGGCCGGTGGCCACGAACTGGTGCCGATCGGCGCCCGTTTGCCGTTCGGTCTGAGGCAGTCGGTGGCGGCGCTGTCGCGCGCCGGCGGTCGCCGCGGGCCGATCGCCAACCGGGGACCGGTCGCCAGCGCCGCCCGGACCTGGGAGGTGACCCGGCGGGTACGCCAAGCCGGTCAGCTGGACGCCCTGATCGCGATGGACACCGAGGCCTACTGGCTGGACCGAGTGCTGGCCGGTCTCGGCCGGCCCGACCTGCCGGTGGCTACCTACGATGACGGAACCTTCGCGGCGTTCGCCCGGCACCCGGATTCCGACATCAGCCGCGACGCCATCCCGCCGGCCGAGCTCGAACGCTGGATCGAGCGGCAGGCCACCGGCTGCCGGGCCGCCACCGTGGCCTGCCTGTCCACCGGGTGGGCGGCCCGGTCGGTGACCGAGGACTACCGGGTGCCGATCGATCGGATCCGGGTGGTCGGGATGGGCCACCGGCCGCGGTCGGTGGCCCCGGGCAGCCGGGACTGGTCCCGGCCCCGGTTCCTGTTCGTCGGGGTCGAGTGGGCCCGCAAGAACGGCGACGCGGTGCTGCGGGCCTTCACCGCCCTGCGGGCCGAGGTACCCGCGGCCCAGCTCGACCTGGTCGGCGAACATCCTTACGTGAGCGCGGAGAACGTCACCGACCACGGCTTGCTGCGGCGCGACGATCCAGCCGCGCAGCAGCGGCTTGATTCGCTGTTCGCAGCGGCGACCGGGTTCGTCCTGCCGAGCCGGTTCGACCCGTCACCCATCGCCTACCTGGAGGCGGCCTCGGCTGGGCTGCCGGTGATCGCGACCACCGAAGGCGGGGCCGGCGAGCTGCTGGGCGATGGCGCGATCACGGTCCACCCCGATGACGACGAGGCCATCCTGGGCGGCCTGCGGCGATTGTGCGATCCGGCCGAAGCGGCCCGGCTGGGCGCCGAAGCCGCGACCCGGGCCGCCGAGTCGACCTGGTCCAACGTTGCGGCCCGGATCCTGGCCGCGCTCGGTCTCCCCGAGCCGGGCCGGTGACGGGTTAGGCGTTGTCCTTGAGCGCGGTGGCCAACTCCTGCACCACACGTTCCTGCTGGTCCCGGGTGATGCCGGGATAGATCGGCAACGACAGGATCTCGCCGGCCAGCCGCTCGGCCACCGGGAAGCTGCCGGCCGGGTAGCCGAGGTGGGCGAACGCCGGCAACTGGTGGACCGGGGCCGGGTAGTGGATGCCGGCTCCGATGCCGTGGGCATTGAGCTGGGCCAGCACCGCGTCCCGGGCCGGCACGCAGACCACGTACAGGTGCCAGACGTGCTCGTTGCCCGGCACCTCGACCGGAACCCGCACCTGGTCGAGTTCGGCCAGCAGCTCGGTGTAGTAGGCCGCCGCAAGCCGCCGCTCACCGTTCCACTCGTCCAGCCGCTTGAGCTTGGTCGCCAGCACCACGCCCTGCAGACCGTCCAACCGGGAGTTGACCCCGACCTCGAGGTGCTCGTACTTCTTCACGCCACCGTGATTGCGCAGCCGCAGCAGGCGACCGTGGACCTCGTCGTCGGAGGTGGTGATCCCGCCGGCGTCGCCGTAGGCGCCGAGATTCTTGCCCGGGTAGAAGCTGGTGGCCGCGATCCGCCCCAGCGACCCCGACCGCCGGCCGTGCTGGCGGGCCCCCTGCGACTGGGCCGCGTCCTCGATCACCGTGAGCTCACCGGCCGCGGCCGAGACCGCGTCCATCGGAGCCAGCTGCCCGTAGAGGT
>Ga0187809_10000897_pt1 | contig 14698 bp, 13 predicted proteins | sample NC_wetland_sal_i_8_FD_132415 | JGI IMG/M metagenome (GOLD analysis project Ga0187809, IMG submission 132415) | Wetland sediment microbial communities from Neuse River Estuary, North Carolina, USA - ASW_4 | ecosystem: Environmental > Aquatic > Freshwater > Wetlands > Sediment | place: USA: North... | reverse complement strand
TTGCTGTTGTTGCGGGCCAAGTCGGACGGCGCGAACCCGCCGCTCGCGGTTGTGCTCTCTTCATTCGCGCTCTTGGCCGGATTGGCGTGGGCGTTCGGATCGCGCGAGCGAGGCGCGATCGCGTTGCTGACCGGGTTCATCGCGACCCAGTTGGCGCTCCACATCGGCTACCTGTTCGTGACGACTGGCCAACTCGCGCATCCCGGTGGCGCCGGGCTTTTTTGCAGTCCTGCCAGCGTCACTGCTGGCGCATGCGCGCCAACCAACAGAGGCGGCATGCTGTTGCTGGTGGTGCAGCTCACCGTGGCGCTCGCGCTTGCGCTTGTCATGCGAGGCGCCGACGCCGAGTGTTGGCAACTGGTTCGTCCTCCGACGTTGGTGATCTCGAAAGCGGTTCGCCGGTTGCTGACCGCGGTCGACGCGATTGCGTTGACGCCGCCCGTTGAGCGAGTGATTTCCGTTGTGGCCAAGTGGGTTTCGCCGCGGCCGCCACGTCGCCTGCTGTTGTCGCACGAGTGCGGACGACGCGGGCCCCCGGCGTGTCTGGCGACTTCGTCCCGGGTGACCGCGCCCTCGTTTTCCTGATGCGAGACGAGCGGTCGCCGCTCGTCTCGACTTTTCAGGAGTGCCATGTCAACCCAGATCAAGCATCCGGTGCATCCGGGTGAAGTTCCGTCAACACCAAGCGAAGCCTCCCGCTGGCAGTGGCTGACCACGGCGCTGCCGTGGGCGTCGCTGGTCGCGCGCATCGTCGGCGCCGGCGTGTTCGGCTACGCGGGCGTCTCGAAGATCGGCGATCCGGCAGGCGGCGTGCGCGCGGTGCGCGCGTACCGCATCCTTCCGGAGTCTCTCGTGCATCCGGTCGCCTACGGTCTGCCGGCTTTTGAAATCGTGCTAGCCGTGCTGCTGCTTCTCGGCGTGGCCAGCCGAGTGGTCGGAGCCATCACCGCAGGACTGCTCGCCGTCTTCATCGCCGCCGTCTCGTCGGCCGGGATACGCGGGCTACGGATCGACTGCGGCTGCTTCGGCGGCGGCGGCCAGGTCGAACAAACCCATTACCTGCTCGAAATCGGCCGCGACTCGCTGCTGCTGCTGTTGCTGCTCGCGGTGGTGTTCGCGAAGCGAAGTCGACTCTCGATAGACGAGCGATTGGCCGCCGACCCCGGCGAAAAACCGTTGCCTCCAGGCATGTCTGGCTCGCGGCGGCGCAAGCTCGAAGAGGTCCGCAAAGAGCAAGCTCGCCGTCGTCAACAGTTGCGCGGCTGGGTCGCGATCAGCGTCGCGGTTGTCGCGCTGGCCGGCGCCGCCATCGGCGGGATTGCCGCGAACGCCGCGCCGTCGTCCACAAAGACCGCGGCGGTCGTCGTTCCGCCCGGAGCGACCGGCTCGGGCGGCATCGTCGTGGGAAGTGCCTCGGCCCCGATCAAGCTGATCGCGTATGAAGACCCGCAATGCCCTGTCTGCAAGGACTTCGAGCAGGTCAACGGTCCGACGTTGCATGCGGCGATCAACGCCGGCAAGGTTTCGGTCGAGTACCGCGTCCGGTCGTTCATCGGCGTTGAGTCGATGCGCGCCGCGAACGCGCTGGCGGCTGCGGCCGCTGAGGGCAAGTTCGAAGCGCTGCGCGAAGCGGTCTTCGCCAACCAGCCCCGCGAACGGACGGGCGGCTTCACCACCAATGACCTGCTCGCGCTAGGCCGCGACGTCGGGCTCACCAGCGCTCAGTACGTCGACGCGGTGAAGTCGATGAAGTACGCGGGTTGGGTGGCCAAGGTCGACGACCAAGCGAGCAAGGACGGCAACGTCGGCACGCCCGAGTTGGTGCGGGTCGGCGGCAAGGCGTTGAGCATCCAGGAGACGTTGGATCCGCAACTGTTCAAGGTCGCGCTCGGATTAACCTGACGCGATCACGGGCGGCCGCGGTTACATTCGCCGCGTGGACATCGAGATTCGAAAGTTGCGCGACGAGGACGTCGCGGCCGCCCAACTCACCGCCTACCACTCGCTGCGTGACGCTGGCCTCGCCTACGGCTGGGAGACGCCAGAGCTCGACGACGCGGTGCGCGAACGCGGCCAGCGCCGCATCCGGCACGCCGCGCGCCACGACCCTGAAGGCGCCTTTGTCGCTGTCCGAGGTGGCGACATCGTCGGCGTCTCGCTGGCGACCAGGCGGGGGCCGCTGTGGTTCTTGTCGCTGCTGGCGGTCGCCACCGACGTTCAATCGCAAGGCGTCGGACGGCGGTTGCTTGACGCATCGCTGGCCACCTTCGACGACGCCGGGACACTGTGCGCCAGCAGCGATCCCAAGGCGCTTCGGCGATATCGCCGGGCTGGCTTTGAGTTGGTGCCCGCGTATGCGGCCGAAGGGACCGTCGACCGCGCGCTGTTGCCGTCGTCCAATCGGGTGCGAGAGGGGTCGTTCCTCGACGACCGCGACTTTGTCGAAGAGATAGCCGCCGCGCAACGCGGAGCACCGCACGGGCCAGACCTCGACTTCTTCGCCGCATCGGGCAACCGGATGTTCGTCACCGACTCGGCGCACGGGCGCGGCTACGTCGTGACTGGTCCGCACGGGGTTTCGGTGCTTGGCGCGACGACTCCGCAGGCGGCGGCCGCGTTGCTGTGGGCGGCGCTTGCCGAAGCCACCAAACCGGTTGACCTGTCGTGGCTCTCGCGCGACCAGCAGTGGGCGATTGACGTCGCGCTCGACGCGCGGCTGTCGGTCAAGCCCGGTGGCAGCAGGTGTGTGAGGGAGGAGCGGCCGCATCGGCTCGGCCCGATGGCGCCCTACCTGCCCAGCGGCCTTTGGGGCTGACGAAATCCGCGCTGGCGGGTAGGTCGGGGGAGGGGGTCAGCCTTCGCGGAAGCCGCCGAGAAAGCGACGAAAGACGCCGCCCTCGCGGGCGAGCGGCGCGGCGGGCGGCGGGGCGGTCGGCCGCTCACGGGCGATCGGCTGGTCGTAATCGGCTCGCGAGATGGCGTCGATGACCTGCGCCTCGTCGAAGTCGGCCGAGCCCGGGATCACCGGCACGAATCCGACGAGCATGCCGTCGCGCATGACCTGCGCTTCGAGTTCGGCGGTGTCGTCGGAATCCCAAATCGCCTGGCGGCCGTCCGGGAGGTCGACCCGGACGCCGATTTGATAGGTGCCTTCTTTCGCCATGTGCGCGTTGATGCCCCGCGCTCGTAAGGCGTCGACAACGCGCTGCGCCCGGTTCTCGTCCACGTGCTCAAAAGTACCGGTCGGAGCGGGATTCGCGTCGGCGAAGGCCGCGTCGGGCAACTGGCATTCATCCAACTTTCAGGTTCGTTCGCCGGATCTGCCGGTAACGTGCGGTCATGACGTTGCGGCTCAGAGTGATCTGCGGCTTCGTCATCGTGGTGGCTGGCATCTTCGCGGCCAGCCTGCAGATCACCTCGGTGCTGCACGCGACGCACGCGGCCGACAAAGCGGTCAGCGAGAAGTGGACGCCGGCCAGCGCCGCGGCCGATCAGCTGCTCGCTCACCTGGTCGACCAGGAGACGGGCGAGCGTGGATTCGTCATCACCGGCAGCGCCGGATTTCTCACGCCGTACACGCAAGGGCGGCAGGCGGCCGCCCAAGACCTGGCCCGCGTCGGGGCGCTGGTCGGCGACGAGCCGTCGATCGCGACCGACCTGAACGCGGTCGAGGCCCAATGGCAGCGCTGGCTGAGCCAGGTCGCCGAGCCCGAGGTGGCGGCGGTCCAGGCCGGCGACGAAAGTCGTTCGCAACAGCTCGTGCAAAGCGAATTGGGTCAGACGCTGTTCGACGAGTTGCGCACCAAAGTCGCCACTCTGCAGGCCGACATCAGCTTAAAAACCGGCGAGGAGGAGAACCGGCGAAACGCCGCCATCAGCCGGCTCGACCGGGCGTTCCTCGCCACGCTGATCATCGGCGGCATCATGACCGTGTTGTTCTTGTTCTTCGTTCAGCTTTGGGTCATGCGGCCGCTGTTTGCGCTCCAGGACAAGCTGCGCCGCGCGGCCGCGGGAGCGTTTCGCGATCCGATCGAGCAGTCCGGGCCGCCCGAGCTTCGCGAGGTCGCCGGCGACGTCGAGTCGCTTCGGCTGCGACTGGTGCGCGAGCTGGAGCGCAGCGAGAGCGTCCGGCAAGCGTTAGAGCAGCGCGGTCCCGTCGTCCTTGGGCTGTCGGACCGGCTCGGTCTGGCCGACCTGACGCCGATCGCCGGCCTGCGGATCGCAAGCGTCTTGCACCCCGCCGAGGGCGTGGTCGCGGGCGACCTGCTTGACGTCGTCCGGATCGATTGGCGCCGGGTCGCCGTCGTCATCGCGGACGTGTCTGGACACGGCGCCGTCGCCGGTCTCGAGGCGGTCACCCTTAAGCAGGTCATCCGCACCGCGCTCCGGCTGGGAAAAGACCCGGCCAGCGCCTTGGAAGCGGCCGCCGACCAGGTGCGCCTCGACGAACGGTTCGCCACCTGCGCGATCGTCGTCATCGACGTCGCGACCGGCGAGTTGACCTACGCGAACGCCGGCCACCTGGCGCCGTTGATCGTGCCGGACAACGCCAGGCACGAGGCGACTCTGGAGCCGGGGCAGTTGCGCGAGCTTGAGCCGACGGGACCGCTGCTGAGCGTGCTCTCTCGCGGTTGGACGACCGGCGGCGCCGAGCTGCGACCGGGCGAGGTGCTGCTGCTGCTCACCGACGGCTTGCTGGAGGCGCGCAGCGCGGCGGGCGAGGAGTTCGGGGTCGAAGGGCTGTGCAAAGCGCTGAGCCGCGCCACGATCCGCGACGTCGACACCACGGTCAGCGTGCTCACCGCGGCCGCGCACGCGTACGCCGAGAACTACAGCCGCGACGACGTCACCGTGCTCGCGGTCATGCGCGATCTCTCGACCGCGCCGCCGCCGGCAAGCGCGCCGCCGGCCGACGCGCGCGAGCCGCGGTTGGACGACCCGCGGTTGGACGACCCGCGGTCGGACGACGCGAGCGGCCTGCGACCGCAGCGACGACTCGATCTCGACAAGCCGGTCGACCACCCCTAGTCGGCCGCGGACTCGTCAGGCCTGGTCCTGACCGCGCTCGCCGAACCAGCCAGCGAGTTTGCCGCGGCGGCTGACCGCACGCAGCCGGCGTTCGGCGGCGAGCCGGGTGTTCGCGGTCGCCACGATCAGCAGCGCGTCGCCGGCGCGCAGCTGCGTTTCGGGGTTGGGCACGAAGCCGACGCCGTCTCGCACGACCAGCGTCACCGCCGAGCCCGGCGGCAACCGAAGCTCGAACAGCTCGACGCCGTGCAATTGCGAACCCGGTGGGATGGTCAGTTGCAGCAGGTCGGCGCCGAGCTGTTCGAGCGGCGCAGTCTCGACGCCGAGGTCGGACGTCTCGCCGGCGACGCCGAGCCGCAGACCGCGGGCCACCCAGGGCAAGGTCGGGCCCTGCAGCACGGTGAAGATGACGACGAGCACGAACACCAGGGAGAGCAGCTCTTTGCTGCGGGGGAAGCCCGCGGTGATCGGCACGGTGGCGAGCACGATCGGCACGGCGCCGCGTAGTCCTGCCCACGACAAGAACGCGCCCTCGCGCCACGACATCCCGTAACGGCGGCCCCAACGCCGCCATGCGGGCACCCGAAACGGCAGCATCGACGCGGCCACCGCGGCCGGCCGCGCCAAGAACAGCAGCACCGCGCCGACCGCGATCGCCCGCCAGACCTCATGCCCCAGGGCGGACGGCGTGACCAGCAGACCGAGCATGACGAAAAGGCCGATTTGGGCCAGCCAGGCGAGGCCCTCGGCGAAGCTGCGGGTGGCCGGGCGGTGCGGCAACCGAGCGTTGCCCAACAACACGCCAGTGACGTAAACCGCGAGAAAGCCGCTGGCGTGCGCCAGCGACGCCGCCGCGTAACCGGCGACCGCCAACGCGAGCACCGCGACCGGGTACAGGCCGGACGCCGGCAACGCCACCTGTTGCAGCCTGCGCGCGCCAAGCCAACCGACGCCGAAGCCGATCAGGCCGCCCGCGAGCAGTTCGTACGCGACCAATCCGACGATCACCGCCGGGTTGGTCTGCGGGTGATGCGCGCTGAGGAGCACGACCGCGATGACCGCCGGAGCGTCGTTGAGGCCGGACTCCATCTCCAACACGCCGGTCAGCCGCGACGGCAGGTTCAACCGTCGGAGCACCGAGAACACCGCGGCGGCGTCCGTCGAGGAGACGATCGCCCCGAGCAAGAACGCGAGCCGCCAACTTCCGCCGAGGATCCAGTGCGCGACCAGCGCCGTGACGCTCATGCTCACCCCGACACCCACCACCGCGAGCAGCGCGGCCATGGGCACCGCGTCGCGCACGTTGTCCCAGCGGGTGGTCAGGCCGCCCTCGGCGAGGATCAGCACCAGCGCGGCCAGACCGAGTGTCTGCGCGCGCGACGCGCTGTCGAACCGGACGACGCTTTGCAGCGCCAATCCGATGCCGAGGTAGGCGAGCAGGCTCGGCAGCCCCACGCGGTCGGCATACCGGACGGCGACGATGGCGCCCAGGAGCACGACAGCGGCCAACAGCAAGATCGCGTCGAGCCGGGCGCTTCCCATCGCCGCTAGCTTGGCGTGTCGCGAGCGAACAGCGCTAGTCCGGCGGGTCGCAGCACGCCGTCGACGAGTTGGTCGTGCGGTTCGAACGGGAGGTCGTCGACCAACTCGTCGTCATGGATGACGCCGAGCACGAGCGCGGACGCGTCCGCGGCGCGCACCCTCGCCAGCACCCGGTCGTAGCAGCCGGCGCCGCGTCCTAGTCGCCGGCCGGCGCGGTCGATTGCCAGCGCGGGAACGAAAAGCACGTCGACGTCGCTGATCGCGTCGACGCCGAGGGTCGCGCTCGTCGGCTGGATCGTGCCGCGCGAGCCAGCGGTGAGCTCGGAGCCGGGCCGGTAGCGCGCCCAGTCGAGGTCGCCGTCCGGCTGGAGCACGGGCACGATCACTCTGGCCCCGCGCTCGGCCAGCGCCTCGATAAGCGGTCGGGTGCCCGGTTCGGAGCCAATCGACAGATAGACCGCCACGGAGGCCGGCCAGCCGCGCTGGGTGAAAAATCCCACTGCGGCCGCCGCCAGCCGAGCCGCGTCACCCGCTGGACCGGCCGCGAGTCGCGCCGCGTCGAGCCGGGCAGACATCAGCTGCCGCCGAAGCTCGCGCTTGCGTTCGGCGGCGGCGGCCGACGGTTCTCGCAGCGGCTCCGCCACCCGGCCGGTCACCTCCACCTCGAGATTCTTCTGTCGTTCGCACGATTATGGACAATCGGCGCAAAGGGTCGTGTCCCCCGGCTAGCGTCTACGCAGATCTCACCGCCTCGTGCGAGCATCGCATTGAATCGCATTGAGTTGTTGCGGAATGGTTGCGCCCCATCTCGCCCGATTCGGGCAGGACGCCAACTGAGTTCGGCGACGAAGCGTCGACAGTGGAGTCGGCACACGAGGAGGTGCGAGTGGCTCTCCGGACCCGCCTCTCGCTGGCCTTTGTCGTGGTCGTGCTGCTGCCGGTAGTCGTCGGCGCCATCTTGGTGCTGGTCGTCGCGCCGAGCGCGCTCCACGATCAGGTGGCTGGCCGGTTGCGCACCGCTCGCGCGAGCGTCACGGAGATGCTCGCCGCCCGTTGCAGCGAGGCGGCGCAGGCGGCCCAACTGCTCGGTTTGCAGGTGGCCACGCTCGGCCCGCAGGCCGCCGTGGAGCAGGCGGTGGGCAACTCGGGCGTCGGTTACGCCGTCGTCGAAGACACCAGCGGCCGGGTCGTGGCGAGCGCCGGATCGCTGCCGAACGCGCCGTCGTCCGCCGGGCCGAAGCCGACCCCTTCGGCGCTCGACAGCTGCGGCGGCGGCCCGGGCGCGGCGTACGCGATCTCGGCGCGGGCGCAGGTGCGCATCGCCGATCAGCCGACGCTGCGCGACGTCGCGGTCGCCTGGCCGGTCGACGCCAAGATCGCCACCCAACTCACCGACCCGCTCGACCGACCGACCGGCGTGACGCTGCTCGCCGGCGGCGGGGTCGTGTCGACGAACCTGTCCAGCGTGCCTGCGACCAAGCTCGCCGCCGCCTACACGCGGCACGCCTCGGACCCGAACAAGACGGTCGACGTGGGCAGCCGGATCGTGGCTTTCGCCCGGCCGGGCCCGGGCCAGCCCTTTGGCGTCGCGGTCAGTGAGCCGGCGCCTGGAATCTCCAAACTGACCTGGTTGCTGGCCGGCGTCGTGGTCTTCATGATCGCCGCAGGCTGGTTCATCGGGCGGTTGCTCGCCCGGCTGATCAGCCGGCCGGTCGTCGAGCTGTCAGAGGCGGCCGACCGGGTCGCCGGCGGCGACTTCGACATCACCCTTCCAGTGCGCTCGCGTGACGAGGTCGGCCGGCTGGCGTCGGCCTTCAATCGCATGACCGCGGAGCTGCGCAGCTACATCGGTCGGCTTGAGCGCAGTCGCGACGAGCTGCGGCGCAACGTCGACCGCTTGGGCGCCACGCTCGCGCACACCCACGACCTTGGCGGGATTCTCGACGTCGTCCTCGAGACCGCCATCGGCAGCGTGCAAGCCACCAGCGGCGTCATCATGTTCCTCGACGCCGACCACAACCTCACCGTCCGCGCCCGTCACGGCGCCGTCGCCGAACGGTTGCCCGGCGACGGTCGAGTCGCTGTCGGCAAGGGCATCACAGGTGGTGTCGCCAAGACCGGGGAGCCGGTGCGCGGAGTGGTCGGCGACGGGCCGGGACTGCGCGCCGATCCAGCTGAGCCGGCGGCACGGACGGTGATCGCGGTGCCGTTGAAGCAGTCCGGTCGCATCGTCGGGGTCCTGGCGTTGTACGACAAGTCACCCTCCGACATCGAGACGACGTCCGAAGCGCAGTTCACCGAGCACGACCTCGAGGCGCTGCTCACCTTCGTCGGGCAGGCGAGTGTCGCCGTCGACAACGTCTTGCTGCACCAAGAGGCGCAGCGCCTTTCACTCACCGACCCGCTCACCGGGCTGTGGAACTACCGCTATCTCACCTTGGCGCTCGGGCATGAGATCGAACGGGCCACTCGCTTCGGCCGGCCGCTCACCGTGTTGATGCTCGACCTCGACCGGTTCAAGCAGATCAACGACCGGCATGGTCATCAGATCGGCGACGCCGTCTTGATCGAGTTGGCCGCGCGAATGCGCACCGAGATTCGCGAGGTCGACACGCTGGCCAGGTACGGCGGTGAGGAGTTCGTCGTCGTGTTGCCCGAGACCGACGCCGACGGCGCCGCGCGCACCGCGGAGCGGCTCGGTTCGGTGATCCGGTCGTCGACGTTCTGCCAGGGCACCGCGCACGAGCTTCCGGTCACGGCTTCGCTGGGTGTCGCGGTCTTTCCCGACCACGGCGGTGACGCCAGCCAGTTGTTGCGCAGCGCCGACAACGCGCTGTACGTCGCCAAGGCCGACGGTCGCGATCGGTGGAAGTTCGCGTCCGGCGAGCCGGCCGAAGACGTGCCGGCGACGCCGCCGACGTCGTCCGACGCGCTGCGCGAGGCGTTCGACGAGACCAGCCCGATCGCCCGCGCCGACGAGCCGTCGTCCGGGCCGTCGAGCTCATCGCCGGCGGTCGTGGTGATGCCCGACGTGATGACGCCAGACGTCGGCGCCGGGACGCGCGGCGAGCAGCGCCGCCCCGAACACTGACCAGGGTCGATGGCTGACTGGCTCGCCACCGCGCGTTAGGGTCGCAAGCGTGTCCCCGATCAACGCGAACGGCGCCGCGCGCCCGGTAACCAAAGCCGTGATCCCAGCCGCTGGTTTGGGCACTCGTTTCTTGCCCGCGACAAAAGCGACGCCGAAAGAGATGCTGCCGGTCGTCGACAAGCCGGCGATCCAGTACGTCGTCGAGGAAGCGGTGGCGTCTGGGCTTAGCGATATCTTGATGATCACCGGGCGGAACAAGCGCGCGCTGGAAGACCACTTCGATCGCAACTACGAGCTCGAAGACACCCTGTCAGCCAAGGGCGACGACACCAAGCTTTCCCTGGTGCGCGAGGCGACCGATCTGGCGACCGTCCACTACGTGCGGCAAGGAGAGCCGAAAGGCCTTGGCCACGCGGTGCTGTGCGCGGCCCAGCATGTGGGTGACGAGCCGTTCGCGGTGCTGCTCGGCGACGACCTCATCGACGTCCGCGACCCGCTGCTCGCGCGGATGGTCGAGGTGCAGCAACAGCGGGGCGGCTCCGTCATCGCGCTGATCGAGGTCGAACCGTCGCAGATTCAGCTCTATGGATGCGCCGCCGTTGAGGTCACCGACGAAGACGACGTCGTCCGGATCACCGACATGATTGAGAAACCGAAGTCTGACGCGCCGAGCAATCTGGCGATGATCGGTCGTTACGTCATCGCCCCCCAGGTTTTCGACGTGCTGCGCGACACGAAGCCGGGCGCGGGTGGCGAGATTCAGCTCACCGACGCGCTTCGGGTGCTCGCGCAACGCGATGACGACGGCGGCCCGGTGCACGGTGTCTTGTTTCGCGGACGTCGTTACGACACCGGAGACCGGCTCGACTATCTGAAGGCGGTCATCCGGCTGGCCGCCGAGCGCGAGGATCTCGGGCCCGAACTCCTTCCCTGGTTGCGCGAATTCTTGGGGCAGCACAGCTCATGAGAACGGTTGACGAGCATCTCTCGGCGGTGCTGGGCAAGCTGAGCCCGCTGCCCGACCTCGAAGTCACCTTGCTCGACGCCCATGGCTGCGTGCTCGCCGAAGACATCGTCTCGCGACGCGCGTTGCCGCCGTTCGACAACTCGTCGATGGACGGCTACGCAGTCCGGTACGACGACGTCGCTAACGCGTCGGAAGACAATCCCGTCGAGCTGCCGGTCGTCGGCGACATCGCGGCCGGCAGCGGTGGCGCCTATGCGGTGAACACCGGGCTGTGCGTGCGCATCATGACCGGCGCGCCGATGCCGCGCGGCGCCGACAGCGTCGTCCCAGTCGAATGGACGGACGGTGGGGTGGCGCGCGTCCGCATACGTCGTGGGCCGACACCGGGTCAGAACATCCGCCGCGCGGGTGAGGACGTCGAGTCGGGCGAGACCGTGTTGACCTCGGGCACGTCGCTTGGCGCCGCGCAGATCGGTTTGCTGGCGGCGCTCGGCCTGCCGCGGGTGCGGGTGCGCCCTCGGCCGCGGGTGGTCGTGTTCTCCACCGGCAACGAACTCGTCGACGTCGGCGTCCAACCGGGTCCGGCGCAGATCAACGAGTCGAACAGCTACGCGCTGACCTGCGCTGCCCGCGAGTGCGGCGCGATCGCGTATCGCATCGGGATCGTCCCCGACGACCGCGCTCGGTTGCTGTCGATGATTGAAGACCAGCTGGTGCGGGCTGACCTGGTGGTCACCACCGGCGGCGTCAGCGCGGGCGCCTACGACACGGTGAAAGAGGTGCTGTCGCGGTTGGGCACCGTGGAGTTCAGCAAAGTCGCGATGCAGCCTGGTATGCCACAAGGTTTCGGCACGATCGGCCCCGACGCCACGCCGATATTCACCTTGCCGGGCAACCCGGTGAGCGCGTTCGTCTCGTTCGAAGTCTTCGTGCGGCCGGCGATTCGGCGGATGCTTGGAGTCGAGCAGTTGTATCGACCGCTCGTTCGCGCGACACTCACCGAGCCCATCACGAAATCCGAAGGCAAGCGGTCGTACGTGCGCGGTCGCATCGAAGTTCGCGAGGGCACCTACGCGGTCACCCCGGTCGGGGGGATGGGCTCGCATCTCGTCGCCGACCTCGCGTTGGCCAACGCGTTCATCGTGGTGCCAGAACACGTGACGCAGGTGCCGGCGAACTCCACCGTCTCGGTGATGATGCTCGAACGGCGGCAGGCGTGATGAGCGGCGAGCACACGTCGTCCGAATTGACGCACATCGACGAGCGCGGCGCCGCGCGCATGGTCGACGTCTCGGCGAAAGACGTCACCGCGCGGACGGCGACGGCGACCGGCCGGGTGCTGGTGTCGCGCGAAGTGGCCGACCTGCTGAGGGGCGGCGGCGTGCCGAAGGGCGACGCGCTCGCGGTCGCCCGACTGGCCGGCATCCAAGGCGCAAAACGCACGCCCGACCTGGTGCCGCTCGCGCATCCGATCGCGCTGCACGGCGTCACGGTCGACCTCGACGTGACGGACGACGCGGTCGCCATCACCGCGGTGGCCCGCACTGCGGATCGCACCGGCGTCGAGATGGAGGCGTTGACCGCGGTGGCGGTCGCCGGGCTTGCGCTGATCGACATGGTGAAGGCGGTCGACCCGGGCGCGGTGCTCACCGACGTCCGCGTCGAGGAGAAGACCGGGGGCAAGACCGGTCGCTGGCTGCGCGAAAACTAGGCCGGACGACGTGGACGCCCCGATCCGCGCGCTCGCGATCACCGTCTCCACCAGGGCGGCGGCTGGCGTTTACGACGACCGCAGCGGACCGTTGCTGGTGTCGTTGCTGGCGGCCGCGGGTTGCGAGGTCGATGGTCCGGTCGTGTTGCCGGACGGCGAGCCGGTCGAGGCCGAGCTGCGTTCGGCGATCGCCGGCGAGTACGACGTGGTCGTGACCACCGGCGGCACCGGAGTCTCACCCACTGACCGAACTCCGGAGATGACGGCGCGGGTGATCGAGCGCGAGGTCGTCGGCGTCGCGGAGGCGATTCGCGCGGCCGGCCGCGCGGCGACGCCGACCGCGGTCCTCAGCAGAGGGATCGCCGGTGTGTGCGGTCGCACGTTGATCGTCAACCTGCCCGGCTCGACCGGCGGCGTTCGCGACGGCATGGCGGTCGTCGGCCCGCTCATCGCGCATGTCGTGGCGCAACTGGCCGGCGCTGACCATCCGACCAGATTGGGAGACGCGCCGTGACCGTCGGCTGGCCGGCGACGTTGTCGCATGGTCCGATCACCGTGCGGCCACTGCGCTTGCGTGACGCCGTCGACTGGCGGCTGACCAGGCTGGCGAACCGAGACTGGCTTGAACCATGGGAGGCGACCACCCCCGGCGTCATCAGCGACGACGCCGGCCGCGGCTACGTCGACGCAATCCGCGGACTACGCCGGGAAGCCCGCCTCGGCTTGGCGTATCCGTTCGTGCTGTTGGTCGACGACCGGTTCGCCGGGCAGATCACTGTCGGGGCAATCGCCCGGGGTTCGGCGAACTCCGCGTACCTCGGGTACTGGATCGCGCGCGGCTTGGCCGGCCGCGGGATCATGCCGACCGCGCTCGCGTTGGTGGTCGACCACTGTTTCGGCGTCGCGCGGCTGCATCGTGTCGAGGCGAACATCCGGCCGGAGAACGCCGCGAGCCGTCGGGTGGTCGAGAAGCTCGGCTTTCGGCTCGAGGGCACCCGCGAGCGGTACATCCACATCGCCGGGGCGTGGCGCGACCACCTGTCCTACGCGCTCACGGTCGAAGAGGTGCCGGGCGGATTGTTACGGCGTTGGCTTGCGCAAGGTGGCGACGCGAAACTGCCGCGGTAGGCCAGAAAGTGCCGGGATAAGCAGAACGTGTCGCGACACACCGCGCGGATGCTCGTCACATCTGTCACTCCTGTCTACCGTGACGAAGCGTGGGCAGGTGTGACGTTGACCGTCACCGCTTTCGGCGCCGGGAAGCGGAGCGCCGATGAGCGGACTCATCGGCCTCGCGATCATCGGCATTTGGCTCGTCGTGCTGGTGCCCATGTGGCTGAACCGGCATGAGGCTGACGACGCGACCCGTTCGATGGATTCCTTCTCGACCGCCATGCGAGTGCTTTCCCGGCGATCGCCCAGCAAGGGCGACCGTCGCTATGTGGTCATGCCGCGCCGCGACAATCTGGGGGTCACCGTGGACAACAACCCAGGCGCAACGACAACCGGACGACGCTTTTCTTGGCGTCCGCGGACGCCCGTCGCCGTCGGCTCGACCGGCCGCGCCCGGCTGATGGCTCGGCGCCGTCGGCTGGCCACGGTTGTGCTCGGGCTGCTCTTGGTGCTGCTCGTCACCTCCGCTGTCGGCGTGACCTCGTGGTGGTACGAGCTGGCCGTCGGCTTGGCCGCCGCCGGATACCTGATCCACCTGCGCAACGAGGCCATCCGGATGCAGGAGATGCAGCGTCGTCGCCGCATGCGCGCCGCTCGCGCGGCCGCGTCGTCCGAGCAATGGGACGCACAACCGGCCTACCGGCTGCCTGTCGCCTCCCGCCCGCAACCGATGCTGCGCGACGACGAGGTGCTGCCGGCCGCCCCGGTCAGCGCGACCGGCACGGAGAACGGCTCACGCTGGGAACCGGTGCCCGTGCCGCTGCCGACGTACGTCTCGAAGCCGGTCGTGCAGCGCCCGGCCGCGAGCGCGGCGCCGCGCGCGGAGGTCGACGCGACCCGCACGATCGACCTCACCCGGCCGGGCGCCTGGACCGAGGCCGCGGGGGCGGCCGACGGGGACGTCGAGATCGACCACCGGCACTTGCTGCTCGACGAGACCGGCTCGGGCCGCATCGCGTCGTCCGCCGGCGCGCCGCCGTCTCCCTACGCGGCGTCGCACGTCGTGACGGTCGCTGACGAGGACGACGAGCTCGACCACATCCTCGAGCGGCGGCGCGCGGTCGGCGACTAGTCGCGCAGGCCCATGCGGTAACCTGGCCTCTCCCGTTTGGGGCTGTGGCGCAGTCCGGTAGCGCACCTCGTTCGCATCGAGGGGGTCAGGGGTTCAAATCCCCTCAGCTCCACA
>Ga0187809_10000896_pt1 | contig 14727 bp, 14 predicted proteins | sample NC_wetland_sal_i_8_FD_132415 | JGI IMG/M metagenome (GOLD analysis project Ga0187809, IMG submission 132415) | Wetland sediment microbial communities from Neuse River Estuary, North Carolina, USA - ASW_4 | ecosystem: Environmental > Aquatic > Freshwater > Wetlands > Sediment | place: USA: North... | reverse complement strand
TCGCGCCGCGCAGCTGACGACCACTTTATGAGGGACGGAACATGAGATACCTGCGGGTTGGTCAGGCCGGTCGGGAACGGCCGGTACTGCTCACCGACGACGATCGGGCATTTGACCTTAGTCCGCTCACCGACGACATCGACGCGACCTTCCTGAGCACGCGACTCGCCGACGTCGAGGAAGCCCATACAGCCGGGTCACTCCCTGAGGTCGACCTCGGCGGGGCGAGAATCGGACCGCCCTTGGCCCGTCCCGAGTCGATCGTCTGTGTGGGGATGAACTACGCGGCGCACGCCGCTGAGTCAGGGTCGCCGCCGCCGTCCGACGTCATCGTCTTCTTCAAGAAGAACAACACGATCGTCGGCCCTGACGACGACGTGTTGCTCGCGCCCGGCTCAACTCAACTCGACTGGGAAGTTGAGATCGGCGTGGTGATCGGCCGCACCTGCCGTCGACTGACAGACCGCGATTCCGCGCTGGCCTCCGTCGCAGGCTACGTGCTCGCCAACGACGTCAGCGAGCGCCACGATCAGTTGCAGGTCTCGGGAGGCCAGTGGTCGAAGGGCAAATGCGGCGAGACATACAGCCCGATCGGGCCCTGGCTGGCGACACCCGACTATGTCGGCGACCCGCAATCGCTGCGGTTGCGTAGCTGGGTCAACGACGAACCTCGGCAGGATTCGTCAAGCGCCGACATGATTTTCTCCGTCGCGGACATCATCGTCGACCTGAGCCGCTACATGGTTCTTGAGCCAGGCGACCTGATTTTGACCGGCACGCCCGAGGGAGTCGCGCTGTCCGGGCGTTTTCCGTATCTCAAGGACGGCGACGTCGTCCGCCTTGAGGTGGACCGGCTCGGCAGCATGCGACAAACCGTGCGGACCGCGCAACCGTGAAGCGCAACATCGTGGTCAGCGGTGGTGGCAGCGGTATCGGACGAGCCACCGCGCATTGGTTCGCCGCGCACGGCGACCAGGTGTGGGTTGTCGGGCGCCGAGAGTCGGCGTTGCGGGAGACCGCTGCAAGCCATCCCGGCATCGCGACAATTGTCGCGGACTTGTCGACCGCACAGGGGGCGTTCGCGGTGGCGCAAGAACTCGGTGACGCCAAGGTGCACGCGGTTGTCGCGGCGGCTGGCGGCACGGCGGCGCGGGTAGCGTCCGGACTTGAGGACGTCGTCGACGTGTGGCGGCGCGACATCGATCAGAACCTGATGACCGCTGTGCTCCTCGTTGAGGCGCTTGAGTCGAAGATCGCTCGGCCGGGCGGCCGAGTGATCGGCCTGGGTTCGATCGGCGCTCAACTCGGCAGCGGGTACGGCGGATCCTACGGCGCGGCCAAGGCCGCCCTGCATGCGTGGATCTTCTGGCTCGCCGAACGGCTTGGGCATGAGGGAATTACCGCCAACCTCGTGCTGCCGGGCTACGTACCCGACACCGAGTTCTTCGGAGACCGACTCAATCCCGAGTTCGACAAAGTCAGAGTTGACCGCACACTGGTCGGGCGCGCCGGGACCTCCGAAGAGGTCGCCGCGGTGATTGGATTCCTCGCCTCCGCCGACGCCGGATTCATCACCGGGCAGCTGCTCGGCGTCAACGGAGGCACTGTACTTGGCAGATAGGTGTACCGATCAAGTGCGGAAGCGCGCCTCTGGCAAACGAGCACTGAGGCGATGAGGCGGTCTGACTGCCGATGAACGTGTGTCACTACGCCGTCGGTCCCCGACAGGAACGTCATCATCCGGCGCTAACGGCCAGTTGCCGCGAGGAGTCAGCGCGCTCAGGGCGACCCACTGTCAGGAGGACGAGTCCGGCGACGGAGAGTCCAGCGGCAATGATGAAGCTGACCCGGTAGCCGAGTTTCGCGCCAATGCCCAGCACTGGGCCGGCGAGGACCATGCCGCCGGCGAAGGTGTTGCTGTACAGCGTCGAGGCGCGGCCGGGGTGCGACGGTAATAGGTCTTGCACGTAGCTGATGGCTAAGCCCTGCATAACCGCGATGAAGCACGCGTTGAGGATCTGAGTTGCGCCTAGCTGCCACACCCGCCCTGCCGCCGCCGCGAGGGCGTAGTAGGCGATGCCTAACACTGGGCCGCTGCGCACGAGCAGCTGCAGCGGCACCCGGTTGGAGAGTAGGCCGAAGCCGAGCATAGCCGGGATCTCGAGCGCGGCGCATACGCCCAAGATGACGCCCGCCGAGTCGACGCCGGCGTGCAAATTGTGCCGCACGAGCAACGGCACGAGCTGAACATTCAACGCGATTGCGCTTTGGAGTAGTACCAGCGCGACGAGGGTGGTCCACAGCGAGCGACGAGCTCCAGCGGTGGACGATCCGTCGCCGCCGTCGTCGCCCGCGGCCATCGGCGCCAGGATCGGCGGTTCGACGAACCATCGGGCCACGACGATGAAGACGGTGGCGTAGAGGGCGCCCGAGCAGGCGTAAAGAGTGGTGAAGCCACCGGCGTTCAGCAGTAGTGAAGCCAGCGGCGGACCGGCCACCCAGGACAGTGAGAAGAACATCCGCAGGGTGCTGGTGACCATGGGTGCGGTTGGGTCACCCGCGACCATCGCCCGCGCGAATGCAAAGCCTTGTGGCATCAGTGCGCCACCGACCGCGGTCAGAGTGCAGGCCAACAGCAGCAGCGGCCAATAACTTCTCAGCACCGAGAACGCTGCGGCGCCGCCGGCTCCGGCCACTGCGGCCGCCATGAGAACCCGCCGTCGAGCCACCCGACCGTCCGAAAGTCGGCCAAGGACCGTGGAGACGAGAACGCCCGATAGCGGCTGGGCCAGCAAGAAGAGGCTTAGCTCAATCGGTCCAGCGTGCACTGCGCTCGTGAGGAACAGCGAGAGGAAGGGGAACGACAGCGCGGTCGACAGCCCAAGCGCTAGAAAGACGACAACGAGCGGGCCGAACCCACGCAACCGAAACCGAGGCGGTGCGTCACTGATCGCCGTCACCGCGCCACGCTAACACCGGGCCAGTGGGCGATCGCCACCCTTTGCGCGCGGGGAACCACGGTTCATTGTCAGGACGGTCCGCCTCGATCGGCGGCTATTCGTGGCGAGCGTGAGGCATCGGCCGTCGCCCATAGCGTGGCGTGGCGATGACATGCGGGTCGAGTGGTGTGGTCGGCGAGCCATAGATGTGGTCAAGATCGCATGCCGCTCGTGGCGCGGCATAGCCGCAGGCCTCTGACCTGCGAACGCGTGCCGCCGGATGTCCTCCATAAATCCCCAGCGTTACCTGACGAGGATTGAGTCGATGTCGCTGTGCCCGAAGAAGACGTGGTCGGCGCCCTCGATCAGCATGCGCTCTGCGTCACATCCGGCGGAGGTTAGTGACTCGGTGACGCGCGGCAGCACTAGCGAGGACGTCGTTGAAGCTGGCCGGTCCGGGGACCTCCCGGGTGCCGACAAGTGGTCGCCGCCACCAACCCTCGCGATGGCCACGGCCGTCGGCGTCACGTGTGAAGCGGCACAGCCCGCTTAGGGACTCTCGGTCCCGCGTCGCCGTCTCTTTTGGTCTCAACACGTTCTGTCGCCTCAAACGAAGGGCCACGCCCGGCTGGGCTGCCGGCTCAGCGATTCGCTCGCCGCGACGATGCGATCGACGCAGACGCCCACGCCTAACGACATCGCGCCGATCGTCACGTGGTACGGGGTCTCATCACGCGATCGACCCGCAGCGGCACTATGCCCAGATGTACTCCTCGGCGATCGCGCCGTCGCGCCATTTCGCGACAGTCACCATGCGGCCACCGCCTTCGAACTCGCCGACGACGCAGGTCCATTCTCCGGACCCGAACCTGATCGGGTGAGACGCGATCTTCGGGGGTGTCCCGCCGGCGGCGTCGACGTATGCCTTCATGGCGTCGATGTGTTGCCCCACGCCGCGGGTTGGCGCTTGGCCTTTCCAGTCCACCACGACGTCATCGGTGTGGTGGTGGGCGAAGACGCCGTTCCAGTCGGCGTTGTTCCACCCGATGAAGTCGAGATCGTCCATGCCCTGCAGATTCGATTCGACTGGGTCCGTTTGCATGCGTCGCTCCTTGTGGGTCTGCTCGCCTCAGGGGTAGGTCGTCGAGCGCGCTGGCGACGACTTCATCATCAGTCGGCCAAGCCGTCGTGGCAAGGGAAGTCTTCTCCGGGGTTGCGGCGCACCCTGCGCGCCGTCAAAGCTTGATGACATCAAGCCGCTGAGATCGCCAGTTGTCGCGGAGGCGCTATGGCTGAGTCGGACGGAATCGATGCGAGCGTGGCGCCGAGCGGGACCGGGTGTCTCGAGTGCGAGGCGTCGGCGGGCTGGTGGTTTCATCTGCGCCGGTGCGCGCTGTGCGGGCACATCGGTTGTTGTGACACGTCGCCCGCGCAGCACGCGACCGCGCACGCGCGAGCGAGCGGCCATCCGTTGATCAGAAGCTTCGAGCCGGGGGAGAGTTGGTTTTACGACTACCGCGACGAGCAGATGTACGACGGGCCGCGGCTTGCGCCGCCTGAGCACCACCCGCTCGACCAGCCGGCGCCTGGACCGGCCGGGCGCGTGCCAGCCGATTGGCAGGACCATCTGCACTGATCTCGCCACGAACCCAACGACATACGCCGATCGACACGGGAGGCTGCCCGCAGTGACAACTTCACCGTGGCCGGCGCTTCCCTACGAGCCGTGGCGCGCCACCTGCGACACGTTGCACTGCCACACCCAGGTGCTGGGGAAGCTGGCCACCAGCCTCGCGCCTCCCGAGCCGCAGTTGCAGCATGCCGCGCTCCGGCTGTCCGCCCGCGGCTGGGAGACCGCGCCACTGCCAGCGCCGGACGGTTCTGGCGCGCTCGTCGTCCTGCTTGACCTTCATGCTCACGAGGCGGTCGCCGAGCACAGCGACGGGCGGCGGTTCCGGACGCCGCTGACACCGGACCGCTCGGTCGGCTCGGTGACCCGCGAATTGCTTGCGGGCGTGCGAGACCTCGTCGGCCCGGTGTCCTTCGACCCACGTCCCCAAGAGGTTTCCTGGACGGTGGCGCTTGACCAGGACGAGGAGCACGCCACATACGACCCGGAGCAGGTCGAGGCCTACTTCGCCGCCGCGACCCGGGCGGCGCTCGTCTTGGCCGCCGTGCGCGCGCCGTATCGGGGGCGGTCGACGCCGGTCAACGCCTGGTGGGGTTCGTTCGACCTGGCGATAAGTCTGTTCTCCGGCCACCCGGCGGAGCCGCCGTCCAAAAACTTCATCACCCGCAACGCGATGGACGCGCAGGAGGTCGCCCTCGGATGGTGGCCCGGCGACGAGCGCCACCGCGGCGCGGCGTTCTACTCCTACGCGCACCCGGCGCCGCCCGGGTACGCGAGCGCGACTCTCACACCGCCCGCCGCGCGCTGGGACGACGACCTCGGTGAGTACCTGCTCGAGTGGGACGACGCGCGGCAAGCCGCGAACCCGCACGAGGTAGCCGTGGAGTTCGGGCTTTCCGCGGCGCGGCACGCGTGCGCGGTCTGTGGTTGGGACGCCGCGCTCGCGGCCAGCGTCGACGGCACGCCACCGCCGGTGCGATGAAACGACCAGGGGAAATGGAGCGCTGAATGTCTGCGATGCAGTTCGGCATCTTCACCGTCGGCGACGTGACGACCGATCCGACGACCGGCCGCACACCGACAGAGGCGGAGCGCGTGAGCGCGACGGTGCGGATCGCGCTGCACGCCGAAGAAGTCGGGCTCGACGTCTTCGCGACCGGCGAGCACCACAACCCGCCGTTCGTCCCCTCCTCGCCGACCACCCTGTTGGCTTTCATCGCCGCGCAAACTCAGCGGCTGATCGTCTCGACGTCCACGACACTGATCACCACAAACGACCCGGTGAAGATCGCCGAGGATTTCAGCGTGTTGCAGCATCTTTCTGGAGGGCGCGTCGACGTGATGCTCGGCCGTGGGAACACGGGCCCGGTGTATCCGTGGTTCGGGCAAGACATTCGGGCGGCGGTGCCGTTGACGGTGGAGCATTACGGGCTGCTCCGCCGGCTGTGGCGGGAAGAGTCCGTCGATTGGCAGGGCAAGTTCCGCACACCGTTGCAAGGGTTCACCCTCGCGCCGCGACCTCTGGACGGTGTGCCGCCGTTCGTCTGGCACGGTTCGATCCGGACGCCGGAGATCGCCGAGTTGGCCGCGTTTCACGGCGATGGTTTCTTCGCCAACCACATCTTTTGGCCGCCCGCGCACACCAAACGACTCGTCGAGTTGTACCGGGCGAGGTTCGAGCACTACGGGCACGGCTCAGCCGATCAAGCCATCGTCGGATTGGGGGGCCAGGTCTTCATGCGGCACAACAGTCAAGACGCGGTCGCCGAGTTCCGGCCGTATTTTGACAACGCTCCGGTGTACGGGCATGGTCCGTCGTTGGAGGAGTTCACCGCGCAGACGCCGCTCACGGTCGGGTCGCCGCAGCAGGTGATCGACCGCACGCTCGGCTTTCGCGAGTACGCCGGCGATTACCAGCGGCAGTTGTTTCTCATCGACCACGCCGGTCTGCCTTTGAAGACCGTGCTTGAGCAACTCGACATCCTCGGAGGAGAGGTGGTTCCCGTGCTGCGGAAGGAATTCCAGGAGGGTCGTCCCGACCACGTCCCCGACGCGCCCACACGCGAGTCTCTCGTCGCAGCGGCAAGAGCTGCCGCCGAGTCAGCTGGCCGCAACGTCGAAGGACAACAGCCGTGACCGCGCTCGCGGTCGTCAGCGGCGGACTGCGCGAGCCGTCGTCCACCCGGCTACTAGCCGATCGGATCGACGGCGCGGTGCGCGCCGAACTGACCCGCTCGGGTGTGTCCGCAAGCTCGTCGGTGATCGAGCTTCGGCCGCTGGGCCGTCCGATCACGGACGCGATGCTCACCGGGTTCGCTGTCCCAGAACTAGAGGGCGCGTTTCACGCGCTCCGCGACGCCGACGGCCTGATCGCGGTGACGCCCGCCTTCAACGCGTCCTTCAGCGGCTTGTTCAAATCATTCTTCGACGTGCTGCCGGAAGAGACGCTGTCGGGAATGCCGGTGCTGATCGCGGCGACCGGCGGCACCGAACGCCATTCGCTCGTGCTCGAACACGCGTTGCGGCCGATGTTCTCCTATCTGCACGCGATTGTGTCGCCGACCGGCGTATACGCCGCCACCGACGACTTCGGCAGCGGCGCGGGCGAATCCGGGCTGGGACAGCGAATCAAAATAGCGGCCGTCGACTTCGCCCGCCTCATCTCATCGTGCGGGCCGCGCAAGCGCCGCGACGTGTTCGATGAAGAAGTCAACGAGATGACCCGGCTGCTAACCGCTGCTCAGAACCGTGACCGGACGAATCCTGTCGACGGCTAAGCGCGGCGCCGTTGGGATCAGCCCACTCCCGGCCTGGGAAGGCGAAGACAACGCGCACTGAGGCGGCGGCGCTTCTCTGAATCGCCGAGACGGCCACCCATCCCCGGTCGCTCACGCGCCAAAGTGCAATCGCGAAGTGCGCAAACTCTAGTGCTCCGCGTCATCACCTTTATGTAGCGCCGACTTCACCCGTTCGAGACCTTCGGACAGAGCTGCCTCGGCCGAGTCACGGAGCGGCCCAACGGCGGACGGACCCTCTTTGAGCAGACCCTTGGCTGTGTTGATCACGAGTTCGCGTGTGACATGTGGCGGCAGCGGCGGGATGTTCTTGGTGGTGTGCGCGTCGACAAGGGTGATGCCTGGGTGGGCGAAGGCGGCTTCCCATGCGGCCTCCACCTCATCGTCAGTAGTAACGCGTATGCCGGAAAAGCCCAGCAGTTCCGCCCAGCCCGCGTAGTCGACCGACTGGATTTCCTGAGACGTTGGCCAGACCGGGTTGCCGTCCTCGGTGCGCATCTCCCACGAGACCTGGTTGAGGTCGTCGTTGTGCAGGACAAGAACAATCAACTGCTGATTGCTCCATTGCGCCATGTATTTCTTGACGGTGATGAGTTCGTTCATGCCGAGCATCTGGAATGCGCCATCGCCGATCGTGCAGATCACCGGACGGTCTGGATAGGCGAACTTTGCCGCCACCGCGTACGGCATTGATGCGAGCATGCTCGCCAGCCTCCCGGAAAGATCGCCCATCATGCCGCGGCGCAGCCGGATGTGGTGTCCGTACCAGTCCGCGGTCGTTCCGGCGTCGGCGGTGACGATCGCGTTTGGAGGCAGCCGCTTGTTCAGTTCGTGATAGACGCGTCGGGGGTTCACGCCGTCCGCGTATTTGAGCATCGCCTGGGCTTCCATCTCCTTCTCCCAGGCGCGCATTCCCTTTGCGACCGTGTCCTGCCAGCCGAGGTCGGTCTTGGCCTGCAGGTGAGGAATCAGCGCCCTCAGAGTCGCTTTGACGTCGCCCCACAGGTTTACCTCGGTGGGGTAGCGAAGTCCCATCTGCTCGGGCTTGAGGTCGACCTGGATCGCGCGCGCCTGGCCCGTCTTGGGCAGGAACTGTCCGTACGGGTAGTTGGTGCCGAGCAGGAGGAGCGTGTCGCACCCGGCGATCTGGTCCGAGCTCGGGCGGGAGCCTAGCAGTCCAAGTTGTTGCGAGTGGTAAGCGACGTCGGAGGGGATCACTTGCTTTCCGCGCAGCGCGGTGATGATGCCGGCTCCGGCCAGACGCGCCGCTTCGAGCACCTCGTCGGTTGCGCCGTTGGCGCCGTGACCGACGAGGAAGGTCACCTTCGACCCGGTGTTGATGATCTCGGCGGCTTTGAGGATCTCGCTTTGCGGCGGAGTGATGGCTGTCGATGGCGGGACCGCGCTGGAGCGCGACACCCAGGTCGCGACCTCGGGTTCTTCCATCTCCATGGCCTGAACATCGTGCGGGATGATGACGACCGTCGGCTGAAGCCGGACGCGGGCGGTGCGAAACGCGGTGTCGACAACGGCTTGAGCCTGCTGCGGCGACACGATCGTTTGCACGTAAGCGGCGACGTCGGCGAAGGCGCGCTCGAGGTTGCTCTCCTGCTGGTTGAACGTTCCGAGCGCGTTCAAGCCCTGCTGTCCCACGATGGCGACAACCGGTTGGTTGTCCATGTTGGCGTCGTAGAGCCCATTGATCAGATGAAAAGCCCCCGGGCTCGATGTGGCGATGCAGACGCCTACCTCACCGGTGAACTTGGCATGCGCCACTGCCATCAACGCGCAGATCTCTTCATGGGTGGGTCGGATGTAGCTGAGGCCCTCGCCATCACGTTCCGCCCGGCCGAGTGCACCGTCAAGCTCACCAACCCCGTCGCCGGGGAAGGCGAACGCTCTCGTCACCCCCCACTGTCTGACCCGCTGAACGACGAAGTCGCTGACTGTCCCCATGGCGCGTCTCCTGTTGCAGCGGCGAGCAGACTCCCACGCGACCCCGCGATTCGAAGTCAGCACTCTTTACGCACGGCCCTACCCCGAGGCGACACCACCAAACGGCTCCTCATAGCGGGGGCGGGATTCTGGCGGCGTGCCTTGTCCGTAAGCTCTGAGGATTCGTTGCGGCCGCCATCGTCTCGGCGGGGAGCCCTGGGCGACTTTGTGTGCTGTAATCGCGCAGGGGATACTACGCATGGACGGCTGCCCGCACTGCCGCCAACGCCGCACGGTTCTCGCGACAACACGTGGCGTCTCTACAACGGACTCGTCCAGACGTCCCGGGCGCAGGCACCCGCAACCGTCGCACACGCGGACGTCACCGTGGGCGCGTTCAGCGGGCCGGACGGCGCAATGCTCATCGCGACCAACCACGGCAGCGCACCCATCGCCGCGCCGCTGCGTTTCGCAGGTGCCGTTTTTGATGTCACGTGCATACCCATGCCCGGCGCGCGCTTCGAACACGGAAGTGACACCACGCTCCAGTTAGACGCACACGCCGTCGGCATCGTGACCTGGCGGTCGCCGTGGCAGCCGACCCCAATCCCACGATCAATGCAGCCGGCGAGAACGCCGGTCGCGAAGACGTTCGACGAGGTGCTCACCGCCGCCCAGGTCGCGAAGCCAATCGGGACGGTGCGCGTTCGCCTGGCAGCTTTGGCGAGCGCTGCTGCCAGCGGCTGCGCGAGCCTGCGCCCTTGCCACTCGAGGCAGGGGTGCAGGTTGCCTCTTCCTAGCCTCCCGCGCAGGCAGCCCGCAGTCGTGATGTTTGCGCTGGCTGTTTCTCCGACACGAGGTGAGTGCCGAGCGGTCGCAGTCGCGTCTGAGCGCCTGCAACGGTCTCGCGCTGCGAGCGCATCGATTCCGTTGTCCCTGTACGAAGGCCGCGCTTAGCTCTTGGAGTCACCAATTAGCTCGCGCGGAGGCTAGCCGGTTGCCACGCCGAAGCGATAGTCGGTTCGAGACGTGAACACCCCGCCCGGCCGGAGTACCGTCGTGGGGAAGGCCGGCCGGTTGGGGGAATCGGAGAAGTGCTCGGGCTCAATCGCGAAGCCGTCGCCTTGGCGGTAGGCTCGTCGGCTTGGCCCGGCGATGCTTCCGTCAAGGAAATTCCCTGTGTAGAAGTCGATTCCGGGCTCCGTCGTCCACACTTCGAGGCTGCGCCGACTCACGGGATCGATGACGCGCGCTGCGAAGGCGAGTCCGTCTGAGCTGTCTCGGTCGAGCACATAGTTGTGGTCGTAGCCTTGGCCGCGCAGGAGCTGGTCCGTCGCCACGCGCACGCGTTCCCCGATTGGATGTGGTGTTGTGAAGTCCATCGGCGTCCCTGCGACGGACGCCAGGGCGCCGGTGGGCAGCAGATCCTTGTCGAGCGGTAGGTAGCGGCTGGCGTTCAGCTGAAGCGTGTGACCCATGATCGACCCCGATCCTTCGCCACCCAGATTGAAGAAAGAGTGGTTCGTCAGGTTGACGATGGTCGGGCGGTCGGTGGTCGCGTGATAGTCGACCCGCAAGATGTTTTGGTCGTGCTGGAGCCGGAACGTCACTGTGACGGCGAGATTTCCCGGAAACCCCTCCGCGCCGTCAGGGCTGACGTGCCGTAGGTAAACGGCTTGGCCGGCTGTGTCTGTGGCGGTGTGAGCCTCCCAAAGTTGTTTGTCGAATCCTTGGCGGCCGCCATGCAGAGTGTGAGGTGGCTCGTTCGCCGGTAGCTGGTACTGGATGCCGTCGAGTGTGAACCGACCTCCCGCGATTCGGTTTGCGAACCTTCCGATGGTCGCTCCGAAGTATGGACTGCGTTCGACGTAGTCGTCGAGGTTGTCGAAACCGAGGACGACGTTCGCGAGTTTTCCGTCGTGATCCGGCACCGAGATTTGCTTGATGAGCGCTCCGTAGGACACGAGCTCAACCGTCATACCGGTGCTGTTGCGCATGTGGATGAGCTCGACTGGCCTTCCATCCGCGAGGTGGCCGAACGTGGCGACTGTCGGGGCAGGGAGATCAGATGTCAACGTCACGGGGCCTTCAACTCAGTAGGGGTACGTCAAATCGGGTGCGAACGGCGCGGCGTAGCCGCGCGTTCCGTCAGGCAAGGCTTATCGCGTCGAATAGGCCGGTTTCGGCGAAGGTGACCGCGCGTTTGACGGCGCCGACGGCCACCGCGCTATCCCCGAGGGCGGACAGCTGCACCCTTGGGCCGGCGGGCACCCGGCGAAGGAGTTCTGCCTGCAGGCGTTCGACGTGCGGTGCCAGGGAGGCCGCGAGCCCGCCTCCGAGAACAATGAGCTCGGGGTTGAGCACAGCTGACACCGCGGCAAGTCCGGCAGCGAGGTAGCTCAGGACGTCCCCGATGGCTTGCTGGGCTGCCCGATCTCCTTCGCTGGCTCGGGCAAACACCTCGGCGGCGCTGACGTCCCGGCGCTGCGCGTTCTCGCTGCTGCCACGAACGCGGCGTCCGGCACCGGTGGAGGCGCGCGCCATGTGCCGGCTGATCGCAAGCGATCCGACGGTCGTTTCGAACCTTCCGGGACCGCCTTCAGGGGTGTTCACGGTGTCGCCGATCGGCAGGTACCCGATTTCACCTGCCGCGCCTTTTGCTCCTCGGTATATCTCGCCGCCGATGAGGATCCCCATCCCGACGCCTACCCCAAACTGGATGAGCACGGCGTCGCCGACGTCGGTGGCGATCCCGCGCCAACTTTCGCCCAGCATCGCGAGGTGCGCCTCGTTCTCCAACAGCACAGGCACGCCGAGCAAATCCTCGAGAGCAGGCTTGACGGCTCGGCCCTGCCAACCCGGCAACTGGGGTGCGAACGTGACGGTGCCGGTCTCGCGGTCGACTACGCCCGTCGTGCCTATCGACGCAGCTGCAAGCCGGCCGCGTCCGACAGCTGCGTGAGCGAGGCACTTGTCCAACAGGGACTTCACCGCCTGATCGAGGCGGCGGCCGGTCGCGTTCGTCGGTGTCGCAGAGCGAGCCACCGCGAGCGTTTGTCCGTCAAGGTCACTTAGGACGGCGAGCATCTTCGCTGCGCCGACATCGAGTCCGGCGACGAGGGCGTGACTCGCGTTGAAACGCAAGAGCCGTGGCGTCGGGCCTGGTCGCGATCGCGAAACCTCGGGGGGCTCCGCGGACTCGACCACGAGGTCGGCGCGCAGGAGCTCTTCGACGCCCGTGCGCACCGTCGGCTTCGAGAGGTCGCTCAACTGCACGAGGTCGCCGCGACTGAGCGGCCCGTGCTCGCGGATGACGCGCAACAAGTGCGCGACGTTCGACCTCCGCAGCGCCGCTGGCGTACCCGCCTGCGTCGACTCCATCGCGCGCCTCCCGACATCAAGATTAGGTAACGAGCTTGTCTAGTGCAAGACCTTCTCCCTCGCAAGCAGTGGCTTGCCAAAAGCAGAAAGTCACTGCTCCAAGCGATCTCGTGCAACCCCATTGAGATTCGAAATGAAGTAGTTCTGCGCGAGGGCCTTGACTGGGAAAGAAGGTTACCTGTTAACTATGCCCGCACGCCACCCCGACTCTCGTGAGGTCCGCATGGTTCTCGATCGATCGCTTACCCGGCGCAGGTTCCTCTCCTTATCCGCGGCGGCAGCGGGCGGCCTTGCGCTCGCGGGTTGCGGGTCGGGGCGACACTCGTCATCGAGTGCCGCGGCGGCCAGCGACGGCAGCGGGAAGCTCAAGGGCAACATCCGCGCACTGTTCATGAAGCAAGCGTCGTACAGCACCGACAACATCAACGCGATGACAAAGTCGTTCGAGTCCGCAAACCCAGGGGTGACAGTCACGGCCGACTTCGTCGGCTACGACGCGCTCCATGACAAGATCGTCACGGCTGCGCCCGCGCACACGTACGACGTGATTCTCATCGACGTCATCTGGCCGGCGGAGTTCGCGTCTAAGCACCTCATCCGCAATGTCACGAAGAGCCTTCCGGCTTCAGAGACCGACGGCATCTTCACGGGTGCGCTGCAGTCGGCGGAGTACAAGGGCGAGTACTACGGAGTGCCGTGGATCTGCGACACCGAGTACCTGTTCTACAACAAGAACATGCTGTCCAAGGCTGGCGTGAACGCGCCGCCGAAGAGCTGGGACGACGTCATGACCGCGGGGAAGGCCATCAAGGCTGCGAACGCGGCCAAATACCCCTTCATCTGGGCCGGCGCGGAGGCCGAGGAGCTCGTCTGCGCGTACGGCGCCGTTTTGGCGGCGTACGACGGCACGTGGCTGGACGCCAACAACAACCCGACGTTCAACACGGGTGGAGGCGTACAAGCGCTGGAGTTCATGCGATCGACGTTCGAACAAGGAATCGCGGACCCGGCGTCTCTCACCGCTAGCGGCGACGACGTGCGGAAGGCGCTGTCGCAAGGCGACGTCGCAATGTGCATCGACTGGACGTACGTCTACGCGCTCGCGAATGACAAGACGCAGAGCAACGTCGCCGGGCAGATCGGCATCGCGCACACGCCCAGCGGGCCCTCGGGCAAGCCAGCTGCTGGAATCAACGGCTCGATGGCGCTGTCGGTGACGAGCACGTCTAAGCACCCCGACGTTGCGCTGGCCTACATCAACCACCTGACCAGCCCAGCCATCCAAAACCAGTACGCCGCGCTGTCGTTGCCTATCTGGAAAGCGTCGTACGACGCCGGCGTGCAACTGACGGGCGTCGACCAGCAAATGCTGGACGTCGCTAAGTCCCAGCTTGGAGACATGTTCTTGCGCCCGCAGGTGCCGCAGTACAACGCCGTGTCGCACGTTCTCCAGGCCGAGCTGCAGAACGGGATGACTGGGAAGAAGACCCCGCAGAAAGCGCTTGACGACGCCGCCGCACAGGCGAAAGCCCTCATTAAGGCCTGACGGTCGGTGACGTCAACGACCCAAACACGCCCAGCGGTCCACCAGACCGTTCGGCGGCGCCGAAAGCGCAACTCACAGGCGTTGCTGGCGGCGGCTCTGCTGTTGCCGAGCCTGGTCGTCGTGTTCGGTGTCGTGCTCTACCCGCTCCTTCGCACCGTTTACACCTCGTTTCACGACGTGGAATCAGCGCTTCCAGGGCCGTCGCCGTGGGTCGGCGTGCGCAACTACTCCACCATCTTCGGCGACGCCGAGTTCTGGTCGACCCTGTGGCGGACCGCGTACTTCACTTTCCTCACCACGGCTTGCGAAATCGCGCTTGGCATCGGGCTCGGCGTGCTGCTCAACGCGCGCTTCCGCGGGCGGACGTTCGTCCGGGCGGCGGTGATCGTTCCTTGGGCCGTTCCCACTGTCGTGAGCGGCGCGCTGTGGCGATGGATCTACAACGGCGACTACGGGCCGCTGAACTCACTCCTCGTCCAGCTGCACCTCATCCACGACTAC